>Ga0156186_1416_pt1 | contig 31434 bp, 33 predicted proteins | sample RifCSPlowO2_12_FD_107839 | JGI IMG/M metagenome (GOLD analysis project Ga0156186, IMG submission 107839) | Candidatus Handelsmanbacteria bacterium RIFCSPLOWO2_12_FULL_64_10
GCCAGACTCTCCGGCATGGCAGTCCGATCCAGGAAGAAGAAGCCAGGCCCGTCGACTCCCAAGGCCAGAACTTCAAAGGCCAAGGCCGCTGCTGCTGAGGCATCGCCACCCTCCACGCCCACGCCCTCACCGTTCGCCACTTCTATCACCCCACCATCAGACCCCGTTCTCACCTACGCCGAAGACGTGATCGCCGGCCGCGTCGTGGCTGGACGCCTGGTCCGCCTTGCGTGCGAGCGACACCTGCGTGACCTGGTTGAGGGGGCGGCCCGCGGGCTGCGCTGGGACCTGTCGGCCGCGCTGCACGCGATCGAGTTCTTCAAATACTTGCACCTCGCCGAGGGCGAGCACGCCGGCAAAGTGTTCGAGCCACAGCCATTCCAGAAGTTCATTGTCGGCAGCCTCTTCGGATGGAAGGGGCCGGATGGCTTTAGGCGGTTTCGCACCGCCTACGTGGAGCAGGCTAAGGGTAATGGAAAGTCACCGACCGCTGCCGGGATCGGGCTCTATGGCCTCATCGCGGACGGCGAAGCCGGTGCGGAAATCTACTCGGCCGCCACGACTCGCCCCCAGGCCAGCATCCTTTTTCGCGACGCGCAGAACATGGTGTCGGCGTCGCCGGAGTTGAAAGGCATCATCGATGTCAGTCAGTTCAACCTGGCCCACGTCCTGAGCAACTCCTTCTTTCGGCCGGTCTCCAGCGAGCACCGCGGCCTCGATGGCAAGCGCGTGCACATGGCACTGATCGACGAGGTGCATGAGCACCCCACGCCCTTGGTGGTGGATAAAATGAGGGCTGGCACCAAAGGACGCAGGCAGGCCATGATTTTTGAAATTACAAACAGTGGCTATGACCGGGACAGCGTCTGCTACCAGCACCATGCCTACAGCGTCGAACTGCTGACCGGGAAGGCGGAGAACGGCGCATGGTTCGCCTTCGTCTGCGGGCTCGACGCCTGTGAAAAACACAGCGCCGAGGGGAAGACGCAGCCGGTCGACGGGTGTGCGGCGTGCGACGACTGGCACGATGAGAAGGTGTGGCCAAAAGCCAACCCGAATCTTGGGGTGTCGGTAACGCTGAAATACCTGCGCGAGCAAGTCGAGGAAGCCAAGGGGATGCCGGCCAAGGAAGGCATCGTCAAGCGGTTGAATTTCTGCATCTGGACGGAATCCGAGACCTCCTGGCTTTCCACTGAAGTCTGGTCCCGCGGCGCTGGCCCGATCGACCGCCCATCTCTCGCCGCCCAAGTCTGCTTCGGCGGGCTCGACTTGGCCAGCCGCAAGGATCTTGCCGCTTTCGTCCTCTGCTTCCCGGACGTTCCCGAGCCCGGACATTACTCGCTGCTGTGCCGCGCCTGGATTCCTCGAGCGCAAGCCGAGTTCCACGCTCGCGAGTCCGGCATCCCGTACCTGCTCTGGGAGCGTCAGGGGTTCGTGACCTTGACGGAAGGCGATACAATTCACCATGATCGGATCGAAGAAGCCATCAAAGCCGATTCAGAACTGTACGACCTGCAGGACATCGCAGTCGACCCGTGGAATGCCGCTCAGATCACTGAGCACCTGCATGACCACGGCATTAAGGTCGTGGAGTTCGCCCAGAATATCCGGAACTTCAACGAGCCCTGTAAGTGGTTCGAAGGCCTGTTGATCGAGGGGAAGTTGCACCACGGCGACAACCCGCTGCTGAACTGGTGTGCGGGGAACGTGGCGGTGTGGACGGACGCGAGCGCGAACATTCGGCCGGTGAAGCCTGAGCACGGGTCGGCAAAGAAGATCGATCCGATTGTCGCGGGGGTGATGGCGGGGGCGCGGGCGATGCTGTGGACGGGGCGGGTGTACGATAGCAAGGGATTGGAGTTGCTCTGATGCTCGAAGTGATGGCTGCCGCACTTGGCGTGTTCATCGGCTTTGCGATCTCCATGCCGATGGCGGCGCGGTACTACTTCCCAGGTGAACCGCCGCTGGCGAAGTCGTGGGAGGTTCTGTGCTGGGTGCTGCGGGGGATGCGATAAACCGCAAGCCGGCAACGATGTCTCGCCGCAAGCGGCACGAGGAGGGATGTGATTCTCGACCCGAGGAACACGGCATGAACCACCATCAATACGTCTGTGCCGATTGCTACGGCAAAGAGCGGAAGCGCACGCCAGCGACAAGGAAAACCTACCGCGCGCATGGCGAGACGTACTACTGCGACGCGCACGCGCCTGAGCAAGCGGTGCCGCTAGGCGGCGCATGCGCACCAACCGCAGTGCAGGTCAAGGACGCCTTCGGCAAGCCGGCGCTTCTGTTTGGCCTGCCGATCTTCGTGACGGTTGAAGGCGGCGACGTGGCGGCAGCGGAACAAGTGGCGCGCGGCCTGGCGCCCGAATCCGAGCTGAGAAACTGATGGCTCCCCAAGACACTGAAATTCGCCTCTGCCCCTGCTGCGGGCGCGACGTGCTCCAAGAGGATGGCGTGCTCAAGCCGCACAGCACCTCGACGGCAAGCCGCGCGAAGGGTGACGACCGGCTGTGTCCGGGCAGCAATCGGGTGATGCGGCCAGGGCGCAACGTGGACGATGAGGCGGATATGTAAGGACGACCATGCACGACGCTGACCTCGATCAACCCCCGTCCATCGACGCCGACCTCGCCGATCCGAACTGGGCCGATGATCTCGACGGCCTCGACCCGCGCACCGACGCCGAGCGGTACGCCAGGACTCCAGGCGAGCCAGAAGCCAGCCATCACCTCCCCTGGTCCTGGCCATCCTGGCTCGCCCCGCTCGCTCGCGAGCTGCTCGGCCTGGCCGGCGTGGCGGTGTTCCTGGTCGGCTGTTGGTGGATGTGGCCGCCGGCGGCGATGTTGGTGGGCGGGGCGGGGGCGTTCGTGGCGGCGGTGCTGTGGGATCGGCAGGCAAGAAGGAAGCCGCCATCTCAGTGACCCATCTCTCTTTGCGCCTTTGCACCTTTGCATTCGGACCATCCCATCCGTCATCCTCGCAGCAGTAACCGATGACGCCTACGCGCTTCGGGATTTGCTTGCGAGGGGTCGCTGAATGCTCGTCAACATCGTCTCGCGTTCGCTCGAAAATCCCGCAATCAGCCTGAACGACCCGTCGCACTGGGAAGACTTCGGCGCCAGCCCAGCCGACTCAGGCGTCCGCGTCAGCCAGAAGTCCGCCCTCTCCTACGCCGCCGTCTGGCGCGCCGTCAATCTGATCTCCCGCGACGTCGCCAAGCTCCCGCTCTACCCGTACCGCTACGGCGGCCCCGAGGGCGGGAAGAACGTCGACACACAGCACCAGTCATACAACCTGGTCCGCCACAAGGCGAACTTGGAGATGAGCGCCTTCGTGTTCCGCCAGACCTTGCAGGCGCACGTCCTGCTGCGCGGCAACGGCTATGGTTATATCTACCGCAACGGCGATGGCTCGCCAGACGAGATCGTGCCGCTCCTGCCCGACGTCACCTATCCGGTCATGGAGAATGGCCGGCTCTGGTATGTCACCACCATTTACAAGAACGCCGGGCCGAATCAGCCGATTTCGCAGGAGCAGCGGAAACTCCGCCCCGAGGACGTGCTGCACATCAAGGGCCTGGGGTATGACGGCCTGGTCGGCTACGACGTGCTGTCGTACGCGCGGGACTCGTTCGGGCTCGGGCTCGCGGCGCGGAAGTTCGGCAGCATCTATTTCGCCAACAAGGCTGAGCCGTCGGTGGTCCTTGAGCACCCTGGCAAGTTGAGTCCGCAGGCGCGCACGAACCTGCGCGAGTCGTGGTCCCATATGCACCAGGGGCTCGAAAAGAGCCACAAGGTGGCTGTGCTCGAAGAGGGCATGAAGGTCAACGCCTTCAGCTTCAACGCGCGGAACAGCCAGCTTTTGGAGACTCGGGAATTCGAGCTGATCGAGGTCGCCAATTGGTTCAGCCTGCCCCCGCACAAGGTCGGCCACCCGGCCAGGACCAGCTACAGCAGTCTGTCGGAAGAAAATCAAGCGTACATCGACGAGTGCCTTGACGGCTGGCTTGTGCCCTGGGAGCAGGAGCTGCGCGAGAAGCTGTTGACCGAAGAGGAGAAGGAAACTGACACCCACTTCTTTGAATTTCTGAGGCAAGCGTTGGTGCGCGGCGATATGACCGCGCGGGTGTCGTACTACAGCAGCGCCCTGAACGCTGGGTGGATGAGCTTGGACGAGATTAGGGCGCTGGAGAGCATGAATCCGATTCCGGACGGACTCGGCAAGAAGTACCGGGCGCCGCTGAACATGCAGGTGCTTGGCGAGCCAGTGCCAGGGGCACCGGCCCTACCGGGCGCCATGCCAGGGGGCTCGCCCGGCGTTGGCGATCCGGCGGCGCAACTCGACGCCCTGTTGGCCGGCGGCGATGGCGATGGCAAGCCAGCAGACGCCGCGCCGGTCAGCCTGACCCGGCCCGTCGATGTCCAGGCGACCGCCCTCAATGGCGCCCAGATCAGCTCACTCGTTGGCATCGCCACGGCGGTTACCGGCGGCACGCTCCCGGCGGATGGGGCGAAGGCCATTATCGAGGCGTCGTTCCCGCAGATCGACCCGGCGATTATCGACCGGCTCATCAAGGGGCTGCAGAAGCCGCCGGTGCCGACGGACGCTGACCCGGCGGCCGCAGCGGCGAGCGCTGAGGCGGTGGCGAAGCTGCTCGATACGGGGGCGTCGGCGCGGGGCATCGCGTCAGAGGTGCTGGCGAGCCTGCTGCCGGAGTTGAGGCAGGCACTGGAGCAGCGTTGCGGCGGCCCTGGCTCTGGAGTTCCCGGCCCATGCCCTGGCCCGGATCAGGGCAAGCCGGCGAATTCCGACGCCGGCGGCAGCACGGTCGGCAAGGTCGCCGGGGCCGTCGCCAGTGCCGTCACGGCCCCGGTCAAAGAGTACCTCGACAACATGGCGATCAAGGTCGCCGACCACAATTGGACGAAGCTGGTCGTCAGCGGCGCCAAGCAGAATGCCGAGGACATTCCTCTGATCGCCAAAGGCATCTTCAACCGGGTCACGCTGGGGACCGGGCCGCTGGCCATCGGCGCTGTGAAGCTCGGAATCAAGATCGCGCCGAAGGCGTTCAATCTACTGGTGGGCGCGGCGAAGGGCATCGGTAAGGCGGCAGGGTGGCTGGCCGGCAAGCGGTCGGAAGAGCGAGCTGAGGCGAATGAGGGCGAGCAACCTGCCGTCGACGAGGCGGAACTCGCGGCAGCGTTCGCCAAGCTCGACGAACTGGCTGAGCTGCTCAAGGACCCCGCCGAAGCCAAGCTGTTCGGCGCGGCGCTGAAGGCGGTGAAGGACTACCAGGACCAGGGCGCCGACGAGGATGATGATGACGAATCACACGACGAGGACGAGGCCAGAGGCGAGCCAGCCCTGCTGGCCAAGCTCACCGCCGAACGCGGGGCGGTCCGGCGCATGGTCGCGGGCTCGCTCCGCCATGTCCTGCTCGACGCGACGCGGCGCATGGTCAGACGGGTTGGCGTGCAGGCTCGCCGCGCTGCAAAGCAGCCGGGGGCGTTCCTCGCGTGGCTCGACGCATTTCCCGGCGAGCATCGTAGGGTTGTGACCGAGGCGGTCGGCCCTGGTCTGACGGCCTGGGCGACGTTTCGTGGCGGCCTGGACGTGACGGCGGATGGTGTGGCGGACTCGCTGCTCGGCGAACTTCGGGAGCAGCTGCTCGACGTGTCGGGTAGGGCGACTGCGGCGCAGATCGCCGTTGCGGTGGACATGCGCATGGGAGATCTTGAAACGGTCGAGGCGTGCGAGGGGATGGTGAAGCGGTATTCGGAGGATCAGCCGAGGGAACGCCTCGCACGCCGCCACGCCGATGGGATGCCGAACGCAATACTTCTGAACGAAACGATTCACGACAAACCTGTGGACGGAGATCGCGGGATTGTTTTCGAGCCGTTCGACGACGTTGACGTTGACGTTGACGTTGATGGCGCGGAAGGCCGTTGTGGCGGGCCAGGCTCTGGCGTGCCGGGGCCATGTCCCGAAGGCGGCAATGGTGGATCGGCTCCGGACGCGGCGGCCAGGGGCATTCTCGACAAGCTCAAGGCGGCCGGCGCCAAGGCGGCGCATATCGAGCATGTTGCCACGACCTACGCCAAGGACAAGATCGAAGAGGCCATCCAGAAACTGCCGGAGAGCGTGCAGGCGGTGGTGCGCTGGGCGCAGACTGGCGGCAAGATCGCCCTCAAGGGCGCCTTCGCTCTCTACTCCGGTGCCCAGCACTTGGCCGAGAAGGTGGCGCAGGAACGCGGCATGTCGCCGGAACAAGCCAAGAGCTTGCGCGGCATGATGTCGGGTATCGACACGGCGACATTCACCGGGTTCAAGATCGCGGCTTTCGGCGGCCTGCACGTTGCCCATGTGCCGATGGCGATCACGGCCATCATCCCGGCGGCGACGACCAGCTACCTTGCCTATTCCACAGCTCGGCATCCGCTGGCGACATACCGGGCCGCAAGAGGCATTGTCAGGAACGCAGCGAGCGCGGTCACTGGAAAACTCGGAGCGGCTATGGGACGGGCGGATACACCGAGCGGCGATGTGGTCAGCCTCGTGGCTGACGCTCTTCAGGCGCACGACTTCGACGACTGGTACATGGCATTATTCTCGGCAGCGATGGCGGAACTGGACGACGGCAAGAAGGCTATCGAACTGGCAAACAAGCTCTACGACGAGCATGAAAAGAGCGAAGCGGAACCGCAAGACGACGACGCCGAGGACGTTTTTGGCGAGTTGCCGCCGCGGAGTGGATGAGTACGCGGCGGCGGCGGTGCTTGATTAATTACAGGCGGAGGCAGACATGCAACATAGATCATGTCAACGGCGACGGAAGAAAACACCGCGAATTGCTGGGCGGGGCTTCAAGCGGATTGAAGCTTTACTGTCATCTTCGCAAGAACGGCTTTCCAAACGATCCTCCGCTTCGGGTTCTTTGTCATAACTGCAACATGGCAATTGGCCTTTATGGCTACTGCCCTCATCAACCGGAAGGAAAGAGACATGGAGAGGAGATTCTTAAGCAACGGTGCCTTGCTCGGCGTAAGTATCGAGAGTCGTGAGAAGGGAAAACAGGTTCTCACGGGCTACGCAGCGTTGTTCCACAGGTCCGACGATCCGGGCACCGAGTTCGCGATGAGCGCGGACACGATAGAGAGGGTGATGCCGGGCGCCTTTGACGAGGCGATGAAGGCTCCCGATGTCGTGGCGACGTTCAACCACAACATGGACCATGTGATTGGGCGTACCGGGGCCGGCACGCTTCGCTTGGCCCTGGACGAACGCGGCCTGAAATATGAAGTGGATTTGCCGGAGACAACCATCGCGCGTGACCTCGCGGAAAGCGTGCGACGCGGCGATGTCGCTGGCTCCAGCTTCTCGTTCAAAGCAAATCGCACAACCTGGGGCAACGACAACGGCAAGAGGGTGCGTGAGTTGCGTTCCGTCACGCTTTACGACATCGCAGCTGTAACACGACAAGCCTATCCGTCGGCGACAACCTCTCTCCGCTCCGAAGACCTAGCCGCCATCGAGCAGGAGAAGGCGGCCTGGGAAGCCGAGCAGAAGGCGCAGCGAAAAGCTGAGCGTCGCTCCAAGCGGCTGCCTGCGTTCCTGGCGGGCGTGGTGGCGCGGGCGGTGTCCGTCGAGTGCGAGATGGAGTGCGACGGCGACCAGGATTGCATGGCGGAATGCGAAGCTGACGGCGAGGCCCCTGATGAGGAGCGCGCAGAGGGCGGCTTCACGCACAACAGCGAGACAGTCGAGGGCGAACCAGCCTGGGCGGACGTTGACAAGGAGGCGCTGCCCGACGCCGCCTTCTCTGATGAGGCCGCCCGCGGCTACCCGCATCACTTCGTCCAGGACGGCGGCATGCCCGACGACAAGGGGCGAGTCACCACGGGGACGATGTACCTGCACCGGGCCGGGCTCGACGCGGCGCTGGCAGAAGCCGCGGACGCCGAGGCGAGTGAAGAGGTGCTGGCCCACATGGAGGCGCACCGCAAGGATCTTGAGGCCAAGGCTGCTGCTGAGTCCGAAAAGGCCAAGGCTGCCGAAGAAGGCGAGAAGCCAGCCGATGTCGAGGAAGCTGCCGCTCGTGCCGCCCGCAGTCGCCGGCCCCTGCCGGCCCGTCTCGCCGCTCTCCGCGCATCCGCCGTCGAGATCGAATCCCGCTGTTGCGGCATGTCCGAGTCAGCCTACAAACGCCCCAGCCAGATCGGTACAATGCTGGCGATGGCGGCCGATTATGTCGAGACGGTCGAGGACCAGGCCAAGGCCACGGCGATGGTCCGGGTGCTGGAGCAGCTCGTGGCCCTGGTGGACAAGCAGGAGAAGGCGGCGCCGACCGCGCCGGTCGTTGAGTCGGCCCCTGCAATGGCGGGAGTGTGACCATGCTCGATCCGCAGAAGGCCGCCGAACTCGACCAGCAGGTGAAGTTCATCACCGACGCTTTCCCGCCGCTGTGGTGGGGGCTGTTCGTTGGGCTCAAGGAGCAGGGGTTCACCGAAACGCAGGCGCTGTACCTGCTGGCCGAATACATCAAATCGCATTGAGGCAGATTCATGAAAGTCCGACAACTCATTTGACTACTGCGGGCTGGAGATGCGGCTTCTGCCAGACGAGCAGAACCACCAGGAGAACTGAATGGCGATGCCTTGCTCCGTCTGCATGCCTTGCTCCGTCTGCGGCAACAACGACGGCGTCCCGATCATGGTCGGCGGCATGTGTAAGCCGAGCGGCGCGCTGGTCTGTCGTGATTGCCAGGCCGCTGGAGCTGTATGGGCGGCGAAGCAGGCGCGTGCCGCGCAAGGCTTCGATCCGGTTATCGTTGGGAATCCGTTCTCGCCTCAGCCGCAAGGCCGCAGCAGTGATCGTGAGCGCCCCGGAGAAGATCAAGATCACGCCAGGCGTGGTCCTGTTCACTATTACATCTTCCGGCCGTTCTTCGCGATGTGCGGCGCCGATGGCGAAGCGGAACCTTCGACGGAAAAGTTTACGGACGTTACGTGCGAGGCGTGCCTGAAAGCGATGCGTCCCGAGATCGACGTGCAGCGTCGCTTACTCGGCTCGTCGTCCTGCGCCGCCAGTGTGCCGCCGTTCGAGCCCTACGTCGACACGCCAATCATCCGCTGATTTTCCTTGCATCCTCACGCGCCCCACGCTACTCTCTTACCCATGCCACCGCAGCATGGATGTTGCATCTGCGACGTCGAGGCAACCATAAGGGCCGGCGAGACAGGATGATCTCGCTGGCCTGTTTCATTTCTGACCGACAATGACCCGATGACCCTCGAAGACTTCCTCCGCGGGCGCGGCAGCATCGAAAATCCGCCCGCGCGAAACGCGACCGAGGCATCGCGTGGCGGCCGTCGTCAGTGCGCCGGTTGCGAAGGAACTGGCTGGGCGTGGGAGATGAGTCGATCGGTGAATTTCAGGACGATTTCCTGGCCGCATTCCGACTTTGCGCCAGTATTTCGAGGGTGCGACTTGACAAAGGAAGCCATCGACCCATAGAGTTAAAAGTGTCGGAAGCGTCCACACGCTCCCCGGCACTCAGTAGCAAGCCAACCTCGTTGACTAATCGGCGAAAACTTGCTGGCGAACCTTAATCAGTTCGCCGGTGTGTTCCCGCCGATTTCATTTCCAGGCGGCCAACCGGCCCCACTTCGGCGCAGTCCTCCGGCGAGCAATTCCAAGCCAAGCCGAGAGGACATCCATGCCTACCGCAAAGGAACTCCGCGAGAAGCGAGCCCCTCTGGCCGTCGAAATCCGGCGCCAGGCCGATCTCGTCAACAAGGAATCCCGCGACTTCACCGCCGAAGAGCGGTCGGCGTGGGAGAAGGTCAACAAGGACTACAACGCGCTCAGCGAGCAGATCACTCGCATCGAGCGCGTCGAGGCCGTCGAGGCCGAGCAGCGGGCCAAGACCGGCGACCGCCGCATCGGACGCAGTGACAGCACCCCCGAGACGCGCCAGCGGAATGGCGACGGTGGCGAAGCCATCACCCCGGAGATGCGGGCGCTCGCGTTCCACGCCTGGACACTCACCCAGTTGGACAAGGACATCACCGAAGAGCACCGCGACGCCTGCCAGGCGCTGCGCTTCAACCCGAATCGCAAGGAACTCACGATCCCGCTCTGGCCGACCGAGGAGCGCAACTCCCTCGTCGAGGCCGGCAACACGGTCCATCGCTCCATGTTCGTGCACCATGCCCGCGCCGCGGCCGACAAGCTGGTCGAGTCCCGAGACCTGTCCGTGGTCGCTGGCCCGACTGGTGGCTACACGGTGGTCCCCGAGACGCTGGCCAAGGAACTCGAAATCAACATGCTCTGGTACGGGCCGATGCTCCAGGTCGCGGAGGTGATCCGCACGACCAGCGGCGAGCCCATGAGCTTTCCGACCGCCGACGACACCGGCAACACCGGGCAGATCCTGACCGAGAACACCTCGATCAGCACCTCGGTCGATCCGAGCTTCGCCAAGGTGCAGTGGTTCGCCCACAAGTACAGCTCCAAGCCAATCCTCGTGCCCTACGAGCTGCTCGAAGATTCGGTCTTCAACTTGCCGGTGACGCTCGGCAAGATGCTGGGCGAGCGCCTGGGCCGCATCTCGAACACCCACTTCACGACCGGCAACGGCGCGGCCAAGCCCCGTGGCATCGTCACGGCGGCGACGTCCTTCTCGGCGGCGTCCGCCACGGCGATTGCGGCTGACGACGTTTTCGGCCTGGTTCACGCCGTTGACCCGGCGTACCGCGGGCCTGGCGCCGGCTTCATGCTGCACGATTCGATCCTGTTGATTCTGCGTCGCCTCAAGGATGGCCAGGGCGCTTACATGTGGCAGCCTGGCTTGCAACAGGGCGTGCCCGACAAGCTGCTCGGTTACAGCGTGAACATCAACCAGGACATGGACAGCACCGTCGCGAGCGGGAAGAACACCATCCTGTTCGGCCAGATCAACAAGTACAAGATTCGGCAGGTCAACGAGGTCCGCATGTACCGGCTCCAGGAGCGGTATCGCGACACGGACCAGGACGGCTTTATCGCATTCATCCGTCAGGACGGCAACCTGCTCAACGCGGGCACGGCCCCGGTCAAGTACCTGTCGCATTGATCCGCTGGCTGATCCGCTGGTTGATGCTGGCAAGTGGTTCTGGCTGTAGGGCGGAAAGGGCTGTCCATGCAAGTTCGGCTTCTCACTGATCGGTCGGCTGGTGGCTCGACGCAGTACGAGGGCGACGTCATCGACCTGCTCGACGCCGAAGCGGTAAGACTCATCGGCGCTGGTCAGGCCGAGGCGGCAATGGTGACCGCTCCTGAAAACGCCGCGCGTTCAATTCAACCGAAACCCCGCAAAGGGAGATGACTCATGGCGATGTCTGACCTGCACAACAACATTAAAGCCAGCCGTGCCCTGTCGCCGGCCGCCGCGATCACCGACAACACGGCCCAGGTGAGCGAAATCCTGGACACCGCGAATTTCGAGAGCAATGAACTGCTCGTCATTTACGGGTCAATCGCCGATGCCGACGCGACCTTCACGGTGCTGCTCGAGGACGGCGACAACTCTTCGCTGACTGACGCTGCGAGCGTGGCCGATGCCAATCTGCTCGGCACCGAGTCCGGCGCAGCGCCGCTGTTCAGCGACGACAACAAGGTTTTCAAGCTGGGCTACAAGGGCTCGAAGCGCTACATCCGCGCGACGATCACCCCGGCCGCCAACACCGGCAACCTGTTCATGGCCGCCATCTGGGTCCAGAGCGCCGGGCGCATCCCGCCGTACACGACTCAGGGCGTGTAATCGGCTGCTGACGAGACAACGCCATCCAGGGCGGTCGGTGGCCTGCCGCCGACCGTTCTAATACCAGGCCGATCCACAGACTACACGGAACGGAGATAGATCATGGCGCAGAGCGAAGCCGGACACGCCGCGAGTCGCGTCTACATCGACCAGGACGGCGACCTGCATGTTAACGGTGCGAACTTTCGCCTGGACGAATCGGGCACGATCATTTCCGCGACCGAGCTTGGCTGGCTCGACGCCGTGACCGCCGGCACGGGCGCCGCGTCGAAGGTGGTCACCCTTGATGCTAACGGTGACTATTTCGGTCCGAACAACGGCGGCATGGTGATCGGCCACACCGCCCAGATCGCCGCCGGTGCCGTCACCTCCGAGTTGCAGGTGCACGGCACTGCGCCAGCCGATTCGACAGCTCTGCTGGCAGCCTGGAGTGCTGACGCGGTGCCACCTCGGCTCTACTTCGCCAAATCCCGCTCGACGACTATCGGCACATTCGGCATCATCACCTCGGGTGACAACCTCGGCGAGATTCTGGCCTTCGGCGACGATGGGGTCGATTTCAACTCCAACGGCAACGCCTCGGCAGGCATCGTCTTCGACTCGGCCGGCACAATTGCCGCCGACCGGGTGCCAGGCGTGATCCGCTTGCAGACTGCGACGGACGCGCAGCCAAGCGTGCTGACCACGGCTGTGACAATCGACCAGGCCCAGCTGGTGACCTGCGCGGCTGGCTTGACAGTTTCGGCGGGCAGCCTGACCCTCGGCGCCACGGCCTTGACGGCGACCTTCGACGAACTCAACCGCGTCGCGGACGCTTCCGCCCGCATCGTCAACGTGACCGCCTCGGACACTGCGCTCGCCTTGACCCAGGCTGCGCACGCCGAGCGCATCGTGCTCCTGCCGGTCATCACCGGTTCGGGTCTGACGATCACGCTGCCGGCCGCCACCGGAACCGGCGACAAGTACACAATCATCAACAATGGCATCCAAACGCTGTCCACCACGGTCACGGCCCTGGCCGGCGACATCTTCTACGGCAAGGCCGTGGGATTCAGCCAGACCGTGGCCGACTCGGGCGATTTGTTCGTGCCGACTGCCGCCGACATCAAATACACCTTCGACGTCACGACCACTGGTGGCGACGGCGGCGACATCATGACGTGTATCGACATCGCCACTGACAAGTGGCTGGTCGATGTGATCTTCCACGGCTCCAGCACTCTGGCCACAGGATTTGCCTGATGGATAGTGAATCGAGTGTCATCAGCGTCAGTCCGGCTGACCTGTCCGTGGACATCGGGTTCCCTTGCGGGAATTTGCTGCCCTGGCAAACGGCCATGTCGCTGGCCAAGACAGTCAAGTTCTGCACGGAGCGGGGGATTGAGTGCGGCGTGGCGGTCGTCGCCGGATCGTCAGTCGTCACCTGGGCCAGGTCCAAGGTGCTCGACACGTTTCTCGAGGGAAAGGCGAGCAGGCTCTTTTGGATCGATAGCGACATCGTGTGGGAGCCCAAAGACTTCATCCGGTTCTTGGCGTTGTCGAGCAAATACGACGTGGTGTGCGGGGCCTACCCGCAGAAGACAGAGGCACAGACCATCGTGCTCCGGCACCCCGACCTGCAAACCTTCGAGGTCAACCCCCACGGGCTGGTCAAGGTTCAGGGGGCTGGGCTCGGGTTCGCGGTGATGCGGCGGGAAGTGGTCGAGCAGGTGGCCGCATCCAAGCCGCGAGTCTACGACCCGGCAGCAGGGAAAAGCATCGCCGACGTGTTCCGGACCGACACCATGGACCGGGGGCACGAGAGCCCGGACTTCCGCGGCGAGGACATGGCGTTTTTCGCCGATGTCATCGACCTGGGTTTCGAAGTGTGGCTTGACCCGCGACTCAAGCTCGGGCACGTCGGCACCCGCGAGTATCGGGCGGACCCGATGGCGGCGTTGAGGTTGGAAGGCGCAATGGACGAAGCGGTCGCGGACGCGAGTGCGTGACCGGCGAGGAGTCTGTGAATGGCGGTCGTACTGCAAACCAGTGGCATCGGCGGACTCGCCTACCCGTTCTACACGGGCCTGTCGAGCGACGAGAAGCCGATCGCGACCGACCTCTCAAACGCCGATGCCGACGCCACATTCTACGAGCTCGACACCCGGCGAGAGTTCGTCTGGAAGGACAGAGCCTGGATGCTGCGGGCGGCGCCGGACCAGGGCATCGACTACAGCGACGCCTTGGGAGAGATCGCCAAGGAACTTCGCCGAATCCGCTTCGGCTTCGAGATATACCTGAAAACCGATTTTCCTGACCCTGACGAGTAAAGGGACCTACCATGCCTGATTTCAGCCTGTCCGGCCTCGTTCGCGGCTCTGTCGAGCGTCTCCGCAAGTTCGCCGTCGGCGAGCAGGGCCAGATGTTCAACACGAAGTTGATGCCCGACTATGCCACCCTGGTCGCGGAGAATCGCGTGTGGCGGGCCCAAGAGCCAAACGCCGGCACGGCCTCGGTCGTGGCGATGCCGACCACGGCTGGCCTGTTCACGCTCGGTAACAACGAACCGGATGAGGGGCTCTGGTACGTCCCGCTCTTCGCCTACGCCTTCGCCGTGAGCAACGCGGCGGCCAACGAGTATTTCAGCCTGACGGGCTGCCTCAGTCAGCTCCCGGCTGTGACTGGCGGCCTGGGCGTGACGCTCACGCAGGACATCGCCAAGTCGACCATCAAGAGCATGAACGGCGTCCGCGGCGGCGCTTACCCTGGCCGCGCCATTCTCGACGCCGGTGTGACCGTCACCGACGACCTCTGGTTCCCGGTTGGTCCCGGAAGTGGCTCGACCGGCGTGGCCTCGAATGCCGGCGCCGTGGCCTGGTGCCCGATCAACGGCTTCTTCCTGATCCCGCCCAAGACGCTCTTCAGCATGGTCACCGTCGCCACGTCGACGTCCTGCGTGACGCTCAAAGGCCTGATTTACGCCGAGGTGCCCAAAGAGTACCTACTCGGCCGTGCGTGATGCCACGCTTCTGACGCCTTTGGCGCCGTGATCCAGTGAGGAGCAGAGCGTGCCCTACGGCCTCCGACAAACCGTCGCCCCCGGAGTCGAGCCCATCGACCTGGCCGTTGCCAAGCTGCACTGCCGGGACGACGTGACCGAGAACGAGACGACGCTGACGGCCCTGATCGCCGCGGCCAGGCGACACGTCGAGCGCTGGACCAGCCGCCAACTGATTACCGCAACCTGGGCGATGACGCTCGACGAGTTTCCGAGTGGAGACGACGGCACCGACAACGGCGAAATCCGCGTGCCGATCTCCCCGCTGATCGCCGTGACCTCGATCACCTATGTGGATAGCGACGGCGACACGCAGACGCTGGCCACGGCCGATTATCAGGTGGATGCCCGAACAGAGCCAGGGCGGATCAGGCCGGTGTACGGCGAGGTCTGGCCAGCGACCAGGCCAGACACGATGGCGGCGGTAACGGTGACCTTCACCGCGGGGTATGGGACGGCGGCCAGTGACGTGCCGGACGACATCAAGGCGGCAATCAAGCTGCTGATCAGCCACTTGAACGAGCACCGAGAAGCGGTGAGCGAGATCAGCGTGAACGAGTTGCCTCTGGGCGTGAAGTCGCTGTTGTCGCTGAATGATGTTGCCGAGTATGTGTAGCCGGGGCCGGAACAGAATCGAGTGCTCCCAATGATCCAGGACATCCTCAACGAGCAATCGGCGACGCTGGCTAAGAAAATGGCCAACCTGGTCCGCGATGTCGCCGCCGCAAGGGTCGGGATCAAATCGAGCGACGAGGCGGCTGCCGCCCGGTCCAAGGTGATGCTCAACGACTACTGCGGACCGCAGGCGCGGGCCCTGCTCGAAGTGCTGAAGCGGCTTGACGCGTCGTTGAATACGCACGAGATGCCGCCGTTTGAGTCTGAGCACCTCGACGAGGTGCGGGACGCGGCGAACCTTTAGGAGTCTCCGTGGCTGAGATTGGCGCGTTTGAAATCAGCCTTGGGCCGGTGGCTTGCGTGGTGGCCGACTTGATCCGCTTGACCGGCGACGTCATCGATGAATTGCCTGTTGGACACGAGGCACGGCGGAAGCTGGAGAAGCGGCGCCTGCGTATCGCCAAGATTGTGCAGCGGGAACTAAAGATGCTGCGGTCAGCAGCTCAGCGGTCAGCAGCTCAGCCATCCAGAAACTGACGCCACCTCATGCCGCAACTCACCGACCACCAAGCCTGGCAGTGGCTCCTCAACGGACTCCGCGGGCTCGCCGCGATGATCGAGCAGCAGGCCAAGACGCCTGGATCGCAGATGACGCCGAGCCAGTGCTCGGAGCTGAATGGGGAGTTGAAGAGATTGCAGGCGGTGATGGCGAAGCGGCTGGAGGAAATGAGGGGGTGACATGGGCCAGGCTGGGAAACTCCGCGACCGCATCAGCATCATCGCCCCCACGGCAAGCCAGGACGAATACGGCGAATCGATTGCCGCGGGCAGCGTCTGGAAGATCCGCTGGGCCGAGGTGAAGGCGACGTCGGGAAGCGAGGGAATCGCCGCCGGCGCCGTGACGCCGAGAACCAGATACGAGATCAGGCTGCGATACGTCGCTGGCCTGACCACGGATCACTCAGTTGCGTGGAAGGGAAAGGTGCTGGAGATCAACTCGGCGACCCCGGACGAGAAGCAGGCGTGGCTGACGCTGCAGTGCGTGGAGTGATCAACGACGCAAAGTCGGAGTGGAAAGTACATAAGGCGTAATTCTACTTTTTAATTCCTTGGCTCGCAAGACGTGCAGGAGAAAGCTGCGATGGCTGGGTTACAGGTAAATCTGAACATCACCGGCGTCGAGGAGCTTGTCAAGAAATTACAAACCATTGAGAAAAAACATGCCAGAAAAGCGGCTCGAACAGCCATTGGAGAGGCAACAAAAATTGTTTTGAAGACCGCTAAGGCTCTTGTACCAAAAGACACTGGACTGCTTCGCAAGTCATTGGGTCGCAAAGTTAAGGTTTATCGCAGGAATGGGGTGGTCACTGGACTGGTTGGACCACGAACCAACGTAACCGACCGACTTAAATCGCGAAAAGGCCGTGGCGTTGTTGCAAAACTCAATGAGATTGTTGGCAAGGCTTTAAATGCAGAGGTGGCGAAAAAGCCAGCACGCTACGCTCACCTTGTCGAGTTGGGCACGATGCACTCGGCCGCTCAGCCGTTCCTGCGGCCGGCGCTTGACTCCAATCGTGACCGACTGGTTGGGGTGATCGCGGCGAAGTTGAAGGCGGGCATCGAAGGGGCTGGTGGCTCGGCCAGTTAAGAGTCTGAAGCATGAGCATCGAATCTGGACTGTACGACCACCTGCGCCGCAACGGCGCCATCGCCGACTTGGTCGGCAGCCGGATTTACCCGCAACAGGCCGAGCGAGATGCCAGCCTCCCACTGATCGTCTATCAGCGAATCTCGACACAGCGAGGCAGGTACAACCTCCGCACAACGTCTGGGCTGGCTGGTCCGCGAATTCAGCTCGATTGCTACGGCAGCACCTACGCCGAAACAAAAGACGTCGCCGACGCCGTGCTCGATTTGATCGACGGATACAAGGGGCTGCTGGGAGCATCGACGTTCACCGCCCAGGGAATATTCGTCGAGGACGAACGAGATAGCCAGGAATCAGCTGGCGGCGGTTCTGAGTCTCCGACGCATCGCATCGGCATCGACGTTGTGATTTGGTACGGGACGTAGAGAGAAACGGGTGGAGCGGCCGATCACCGCGGGAGGGTTTCTGCGACCCTCTCACCACTCGCACCAAGCGCAGAACACCCCGCAGAGGTGTCGGAACATGAGCAATGGCGAACATCGGCTACGCAACATTCCTGTACTACGGCACCGCTGGCATGGCGGCGACCACCGAGATCACGAACGTCAAGAGCATCAGCATCGGCGGCGTCTCGGTTGGATCTGTCGACACGACCGTTCTCCAGGCCACTAACGCCGCGAAAACTTTCCTGTCTGGCCTGATCGATGGCGGCGAAATCACGTTCACCATTCAGTTCGACGGCACGCAGTACGCCACCCTGTACGGCTTCCTGCGCACCACCAAGAGCTGGCAGGTCACGTTCCCGGACACAGGCGCCGCCACATTCGCGAGCGACGGGTTTATCACGAATATCTCAGTGCCAACGCTCCAGAACGAAGACGAGATCGTTTACGACATCACCGTGAAGCTGACCGGGAAGCCGGTCTGGACCGCTTAGCTTTTTATTCTTCTTTCGGCAGAAACGCCTCTGCCAGCATCGCCTCCCAGTTGTGGTCTTTTCGGTCGAAGTGCGTTTGGGTGAGTTCAAGAAGATGAAGACTGTATTTTTTGTACTTGCGTTTCTTCCATCGTTTAGTGGCGTCGTAGCGAGCGGAGCCTCTCACGCCCCATATTTCGACAAAGGTGTCGCCAACTTTGAAGTCAGCTCGATGCCGATTGGAGAAAGGCAACTTGGGCGCACACTCGTGCTCGATGCCGTGCGACGACAGCCAGTCGTCGACTCGCAGTTCCATCTTGGATCGGACAATGTGTCCGTCGCTTGCCGTGTATCGGACCCAGTTCTGCTTCCAGTTGGCAGTTGGCAATTTCAGGCTGAGCCATGTCTTGGGGCGACGGATGCCGAGCTTATTCAACCAAGCCATCACAGCGTTCTTGGTGACGCCACCGAACATCTGCCCGATTTCCTCGAACGTCTTGTGCTTTCGGTGGACAAGGTCGTAGAGCGTTTTCTTGGATGGTGGAGCGATGCCCTTCAGCAACAGTGTGCCCGGAACGCCATGGCGTGTGATGTCGTATTCGGTCAGCCAAGCAAGCAGCCTGTTGCGGTCAACACCGAGCATCGTGGCTATCTGCCTGCTCGTCAACTCCTGATCGACATAGAGCCTTTTGAGTTCGTCTGCACTCGGTTTAGCAGATGGCTTGCGCACGGCGATGCCGTAATACCGAAGCCAGGCGCAAACCGATGTCCGGCTGACGTTGTAGCGAGTCGCAATCTGGGTGCTCGTGAGCCCCTGCGCCACGTAGAGGTCAACCAGATCTTGTATTGGTGGCCGGATGGAGTGGCAGCCTCGTGGGCGCCCTGTCGGCTGCGACGATTTGACAACTGTTGTGCCGCGCGGCTTCCTGCCAGGAATACGAACCGGGATCTTGTGGTAACGCATCCAACGGTTCACAGACCCTTCGCTGACAGCAAGGCGATTAGCGATTTGGAGCAACGACAAACCTTGCTGGAGATAGAGCTTTTTGAGAACCGACGGGCATGGCCTGAGCGTCTTGAGCGGCCTGCCGCTTCGTCGCTTGACTGAAGATGAAAGACTTGTACCTTGGCTCATGATCTCGCTCCTTTGTAGCGGGGTCCGGGGCCGGGGTGCTACCAACACCGCCGGCCCACTTTGTTTGATGGACCAAGATTAGCGGCAACGCCATCGGGATTCAAGATCGGCATTGCCTGACAACAACAAAGGAGTCTCTTTGTGTCGATTCGCGATTTGATCCTCGGCGAAGACGATCTTCACTTCGAGGAAGTGCCTGTCCCCGAGTGGCCGAAGGTCGGTGGCAAGGTGCGTATTCGCACGCTCAGCGGCACCGAGCGCGACGCTTTCGAGCAGGCGTGCGTCGAAAAACGTGGCAAGAACCACGACACCAACCTGCGAAACATCCGCGCCAAGCTCTGCTCGCTCCTCATCGTCGACCCGGCGACAGGGCAGCGCGTGTTCTCTGACGCCGACGCAGACGCCCTCGGCCGCAAATCGGCCAAGGCGCTGGATCGCGTATTCGACGCTGGCCGAAAGCTCAACGGCATCGGCGAGAAGGACGTTGAGGAACTGGCGGGAAACTGCGAAACCGGCCCGAGCGCCGGTTCTACTTCCGCCTAGCTCTGTCGCTCGGCTGTACTGTCCGCGAGTTGCTGGAACGCATCGACTCCCGCGAACTCACCGAATGGATGGCCTATGCACAGGTCGAGCCGTTCGGCGAGGAACGAGCGGACCTTCGGGCCGGGATCGTCGCCAGCACCATCGCGAACGTCTGGCGGTCGTCCGGGCAAAAAGTGCTGAAGCCGAGCGATTTCATGCCGAAGTTCGAGCCGCAGCGGCAGCTAACCAATGACGAACTGGCAGCCGTGTTCAAGGGCTTGGCGCTGGCGTTCGGCGGCAAGGTGATCGAGAAATCCAATGGCCATAACATCGGTCGATGAAATTTGGTCTGGCCGGCGCGGCGCAGTCGACGACTCTTTCAAACGGGAGTACGAGCGCAAGTTTCGCATCATCGCCGACAGCACCAACGAAGACGCCATCACCGTGACGGCCGCGATGGCCGCCGAAGGCATCCTGATGTGGGGGCCGTACATGGCCCCGAACGGCTCGTTTGATTTGTTTGCCAGGTGCAACCAGATCGAGGCAGAGCAGAGCAGCGATAGCCCGTTCATCTGGGAAGGCAGAGCCTCGTATTCCAGCGACGCCAAGCCGCCGGATGACATCGACCCGAAGACCGGTGGGCAGAACAGCCAAGAAGAGAATCCGCTGCTTCGGCCGCCGACCATTTCGATTTCGACGGGGACAGAACGCAAGGCTGCCATCGTCGACCGAGACGGCAACAAGTTAGTGAACTCGGTCGGCGACCAGTTCGACCCGCCCATCGAGATCGACGAGCCGTACATGGTGCTGTCAATCAGCCGGAATGTGCTGGCGATCAACAATTTCGCGATGGCGTGGTACATCGGCACTGTAAACGATTCGCCGTTCTTCGGCTATCCGGCGGAGCACGTTCGGTTGATGTCGTGGTCGGCGAGCAGCCACTACGAGAACAACGTGTTTTTCTGGGACGAGCACTTTGAGTTTCACGCTAAAGGAGAAACGCTGTTCACGCCGGCGGCGGCTGGCGCCAAACCGATCGACTACGGCTGGGGTTTCGTGCTGCTCGATCAGGGGTTCAACGAACTCGACGCCAACAACCTCCCCAAGTTGATGCGTGACCAAGATGGGCAGCCGTATTCGCACACGATTTTGCTCAATGGCGCTGGGGCAAAGCTCGCCGCCGGCCAACCGCCCGTGTACCTGCTGTACTACGCGCACAAGAAGAAGGACTTTTCGGTGTTCAACCTGCCGACGCCGAATGTACCGGTGACGAAGAAGATCCCGACGCCCAAGAATAACAACTTCCAGTTACCGCTGTGGTAGCGACTTATCGTTTGAGTCGCTTGGCCATCCGCTTCTCGAATTCGGTGTACTTGATCTTTTGGTCATTGGTTGGGTCTGTAAACCCAAGAGATTTCCAGCGGTACGGAGGCGGATCACCAAGTTTGCCGTCTGGGAGGAAGATAGCCATAGTTCGTTCGGCGTTGTAGGTGAGGAATCTCGTGGGGAATGGTGGGCGAGGATTGTCGTAGGCTGTTGATTCGTCTTCGTCTGGCGGACCATACATAAGAATTATTTTATCCGCATCGTCTGGATCGATGGTTGATGGCCTGGATGGCGCGACTGATGGCTGTGGACGACGATCGAAAGACGGCATGAAGCAAAAGCCGCAAGCACAGAACGAGAGTAACGCACAAGCTCCAATGAATCTTCCCAATTCCTTCACTGGGCTCCATGAAGCCTGCGGCGGAGTTGCGACGCATACTGGTTGTGGTGGAGGCGGAGGTGAGAAAGCTGGTGGTGGCGGCGACGGCGACGGCGTTGCGCATGTGGCGAAAACAAAACTGCCTCCGCACCCCGAGCATTTGAGTTTCTGCCCAACTAGGCTTTCCGGAACCTGCATCTTGTATCCGCAGCCAGGACAGGGAATCTCTCGGCGAGGCGATGGACGAATGAACGGTTTCATGGGAATGCCTCTCTGGTGATAGTCAAGTGGAGCCTGTCAGGATAGTCGGCTTGCGAGTCAGTAGCAAGAAAAAAGCAACATGGCAACTATTGCAAATCTAGCCGTCGGTTTGTCGCTGAGCGCTGGCGGCTTCTACGCTGGCCTGACGAAAGCCCAGGGTAGCCTTGGAAACCTCAAGGCTTCTGTCGCCGCCATCGGCACTACCTTTCTCGGCCTGGCGGGGGTGGCGTCGTTGACTGGACTTGTTGACTCGTCCATGCACGCCATCGACGCCAACGCGAAACTCTCCGACCGCCTCAACATCTCGACAGAGGCGCTCGTTGGCCTCCAGCACGGCGCCGATATTGCTGGCGTGGGCAATGAGGAGCTGACTGGTGCGTTGAGCAAGTTACAACGAAATCTCGGCGCGGCGGCCAACGGATCAAAAGAAGCGCAGGACAACTTCAAGCGGCTCGGCCTGGACGCGATGGCGCTGTCACAAATGCCGCTCGACGATGCACTGGGGAGAATCAGCGACGCTGCGAACGAACTGCCGACAGGTTTCGCCAGATCAGCGGCTCAGGTGGACCTGTTCGGAAAGTCCGGCCAGCGGCTCAACGCTTTCCTTGCTGGCGGCAGCAAGGGCATCAAGGAGAGTATCGCGGATGCCGAACTGCTCGGCCTCACGTATTCGCGCGTCGATGCCGCCAAGGTCGAGCAAGCCAATGACGCGATGACCAGGATGTCCGGGGTCGCAAAGGGGCTCGGCAACACCATCGCTATCGAGGTCTCGCCGTTCATCACGGCAATGGCCGACGAGTTCACAAACGCCGCGAAGTCGTCCATCAACATGGGCGAAGTGGTTCATGACGTGATGGAGGCAATTCTGACCTCCATCGACAAGGCCAATAAGACCTTCAAGTTGTTCGAGATTGGGTCTCTTCACGTCGCGGGCGGCTGGAAGCGTGTCAAGGCCGCCTTCCTGGAGGCGAACAGTGGTGGCCGTACAGATCCACGCGTTGAGCAGACGTGGCGTGAGATTGCGAACATTGACGAGGCGGTGCAAGGCTTGGGCAACGAAATCAAGAGCACGACGCTCGAAGACACGTTTGCGCGCATCAGAAAAAAGGCGCTCGAGATGGCCCAGGCGACCGCGAAGGCCGCGAAGCCAAAGGCGATCCCGGCAGGCTTCGTTGTCCCGGAAGTGACGGAGGGTATTCGCAAACTCAACGAATCCCTTCAAGAGCAACTTGACACTATCGGCATGACGGGCACGGAGTTGGAGATTTTCAAATTCAAACAGAAGGGCGCGACAGACCAGATGCTTGAGTTCGCCAGGGCCACGAGCCTGAACGTCGACATCGCCAAGTTGAATCACTCGTTGTCCGAGCAGGTCAAGATGTGGGGCTTGAACTCGGCCGAGATCGAGATTTACAAGTTGAAGCAGCGCGGCGCGGCTGACGCTGTGCTGGACACGGCGCGAGCGTCGATGCGCTGGTCCGAGGCGATGAAGCTGACGGAACAGAACATGACCCCTCTGGAGAAATTCCAGAAGCACCTCATCGACATTGAGCGCGTTTTTGGCGGCACCTTCGAAGACGTCACCGGACGGGCCACGGCCAATGCCTTTCAAGAGTTGATGAAGACCACTCAGGCCCAGGTGAACCCGCCTTCGCTCTTGCAAGCTGGTACGTCAGCAGCGGAGTCGGCCATCCTTCGCGCGAATCTGGACGACAAGAACCGCAGAGAGAACCCGCAGGAACAAATCAAGCGGGTGCTGGAGATCGCCAAGGAGATCGAGCAGAAGCAACTGCAACGCCTCGACGAAATCGCCAAGGCACTGCGCAAGGAGCCGGCGGTATTCGAGTTGGCCAAGAAGTAACCACGGGAGATCGAAATGGGTGAAGCACGCCGACAGCTCAACTGGGACGAATTCCGCCTGCTCGACACAGAGAACGGCATCAGTTCCGGCCAGGTGATTCAGCTCCCGGACGGCAGGGCAGCGTTCTACGAGGGGCTGAACGCCACGTCGTCAGGTGATGATGTGCCATTCTCGACCTCCGGCAAGGTCACGTTGCCGAAGACGACGAGCATGGTCCTGCTCGCGGGTGGGCGGGCCTATTGGGACCACAGCGCCAACGCGGTCCATTACAAGAAAACCAACGACCGAGACTTCTACATCGGCCGCGTGGCGACGGACGCCTCCAGCAGCGACGCGAACTGCGACGTGTATCTGAACGCTGACCCGCCCTACGACATCGACATGGCCCGCGACGCCTTCGACTCGGCGATCACCTCCGGCGTCACGCAGCAGATCGCCACCAGGGCGAAGGTCGGGGCCACGGCTGGATGGGTCGTGGGCGCTGCCGACAACCTGCCCTACGTCGCCACCTTGCCGGCCTCGCAGACGGGCTCGACGCTCATTCTGGCGATCGACGGCCTGCGCCTCGGCGACACGATTACCGGCTTCGCGGTCAACTCCCAGATTGAATCGGCGGGCGGCGCCGTCACCGTCGATGGCGATCTCCGGGCCGTGACCAACGTGGCCGCCGAACCGACCGACGCCAGTATCGGCACGATGACGCAGGTAAGCGTCACGGCGGACACGGCGAGTGCCCAGGCAAAGACCGGGCTCACGGAGGTGGTGACGTCCGGGAAGTCGTACTACCTGCTTATCACGGCGACCACGGCTGCGAGCACCGACATCATCCTCCAGCACTGCGAGATCATGGTGCAGCGTGCATCAGGCGTCGCCGGCGAGGCGTCGATGGTCCGCCTGGGCGGGGCGCACAAGCTCACGCTTACGCTGGCCAACCAGGCGCAGAAGGTCGACATGCTCAGCGTGGACGGGTGGGACAAGTCCGCGAACGCGATCGTCGAGTTCGCTTTCCGGGTGCCGAGTGATGGCGCGGGCACGGTGGTCGATGTATCGATTGGCGCCGCCAATGCCACCCACGCCACAGACGCGGACAGCATCACCGATTCCGTTTTCATCCATCTCGATGCGAACAGCACCACGATTTACGCGGAGTCCGACGACGGCACGACCGAGGTGGCTGCGACGGACACGACCACGACCTACACCGAAGGCTCTGGGCTGTCTGTCCGCAAAGAGTGTTGGATGGATTTCAGGAACCCGGCCGACGTGCAAATCTACGTCGACGCCGCCCTCGTGCTCGGGGCGACGGTGTTCAACGTGAATGCCTCAACGGCCGTGTGGAAACTGCTTGCTCACGTAGAGAAGACAGCGAGTACAGACACGTACGAGCTGCTGATCGACTGGTTCCGCGCCCGATTCTCCGAACAGTGACACTCCCCGTAATGTCGGTCCTCCCGGCAGGGATGCAAGCGCTTAGCCGGCAGGCGAAGCGGGACCGATTCCACAAATTCATTCCCGAAAGGTAGCCACCGATGGCTCAACAGATCATCCCGAACGACGTCTACGTGACCGGCAACCTGTCGTCGCTGACGTTCTCGCCCCCGGCCGCCAGCATCGGCGACACCGCGGTAGCCGGCTCTGCGGGAATACAGGCGAGCAAGCTCGAACACCAGTACATGGATCGCCTCACGCAGGTTCACGGCAGCGCCGCGACCGCTGAGCGGCGAGTAATCAAGACCGCCAAGGGCGCCACGGGCGACATCGTTTCGTTTCGCTGCGGGGTGCTGGTGGCGTGCATCGGCAATTCGACAATCACCATCGACCTCTACAAGAACGGGTCGAGCATTCTCTCGGCGACGACCGTGCTCGACAGCGGCAACGCGGCGCGGGCCTTCGAGTCTGCCGCCGGGTTCTCTTCGACGACGTTCGTGGCAGATGATGTTTTCGAGTGCGTGGTCACGGTGAGCGCCGGGACCGGAACCCTGGGACAAGGGCTTTTCTGTGAGCTGGTAACGCGCGAAGACGCGGCATAAGGGGTCCCTTATGGCCAACAATCGCGGAAGCGGCTTTTCCAAAGAAGATGCCGAGCGCATCGCCAAGGTGGTCTACGAGGCCGAACGACAGCCGCGCGGCCAAGTCCGCCGTCAGCAACCAGTCCACCACGGCCGCAACATCCAGCCCATCCGCGTCACCTCCACCACGACGGTCAGCGGCCGCTACCCAGGCGTGCTGCTGATCCACAACGTCGGCGCGGGGACGTTCACGGCGTCGACGGCGATCTGGATCGTGCCGGGCGATGATCAGGAACTCGACGAAGGCGATTACGACGGGTATGCCTGCGGCGAGGCTAACGGCCGCATGACGTTCAAGACGTTCAGCGGTAACGCGACCTACACGCTCGATGTCGTCATTGACGCCTGCGCGATCTACGCCAACGCCATCACGGCCAACATCAGCGGGGGAACCTGGCCATGAGCTTCATGGTGGGCGGCATCGTCAACAGGAAGAGGCGGCTCCGGGTGACAAACCTGACCACGGTTGCCACAGTCTGCAAGGTAAATCCTGCGTGCTGCAACGGCACTCCCGCTCAAGGGAGCGGCACGTTCATTGTCGGGATCATCCTCAAGAAAGCCACAATCCAACTGCCGAAATATATCGTCACGGATGACTGTGACGTCCAGACCCTATCTACCGACCCAATATGCGATCCGTGCGAGGTCAGGGTTGCGAGCACGGCGGCGGGCACGCTCGCCACGGATTTCGAGAATGGCGACACAGTTGACGGCGTGACCCTGGCGACCGGAGACCGCATCCTGCTCAAGAACCAAGCGGACTCGAAGGAGAACGGTGTCTACACCGTCAATGCCTCTGGTGCGCCGACCAGGGCGATCGACCTCAACTCGGACTCTGAGTTCGTCGAAGGCATGGGGCACGACGTAACCGAAGGAACAGCGAACGCAGACAAGGTCTTCTCGCTCACGACGCCGGAGCCGATTTCAGTCGGCACGACGAACCTGGCATACGCGGAAACCACGGTCGGACCACGTTTGCAAGTCCGCGTCAAACGAATCCAGGTCGCACTGCCGCTTGGGGGCAGGGTTGTGAGAGAGGCGTGCGAAGAGGCGTCGTGCTGCCTGCAATGGTATGTCGAGCCGCTCTTTAATGTTCTCACGTTTCCGGCGGCATGGTTCAAGCCAATTGTCTTCGATACCGTCGCCATGGTCAGCGGTGCCCCTGTGGTGGGTGGGGCGGCTTATTGCGCGCTGCCAGCATCGCTCCCCTTCAACAACACCGGCACAGGCGGCATCGGAGCGGATGCCACGGCGACGCTGCAAGACGGTGTTGTCACCGACATCACCATCAGATCCGCCGGGAGCGGCTACACGTCAGCGCCGACGGTCGCGTTTGCCAGCGTAAACAACGGCAACACATTGGACCGTCGCCATATTCTTGTTGGCGGCACTGGCGCGGCGGCGACAGTGTCTATTTCTGGAGGCGGCGTCAGCGCGATCACACTCACCAATGGCGGCAGCGGTTATAAGACGACCCCGAACCAATGGGGAGCGACTACGCTCAACGGCAACGGCGACAGTATCAGCCCCATAATCGCGTACCAGGGCGTCTACGGAGGCTGGACGATGGTCATCCAAGGGGCCGTCAGTCAAATTTTCTCAGAAGCGCCGACGTTGGTTGGCAACCCTAACGCCCCACAACCTGTATGCCCGTCATCTCCAGTGATTGTTGAAGCAATCTTGTTTCCAGGCTACCAGTACAGGCTGACGCCAATGGAATCGTGAAATGGATCATCCGGTCTGTCGTTTTCGTGGCGAGCTTTTGCCGGACGGAACACATGCGTGCGCGGTGCCGGCCGGAGTTGCGCCAGTGTTTGGGTTCGAAATCAGGTGCCCATCTTGTGACCGGCCAGCGATGGAGCCCGGCTTGTTGCAACAGACAGCGACATTCGTAACCGCCGTGGTCCAGCATGTGGCACACGGCTTTCCCAGGGCGGCGAACGACGAACACGAACGACGGTTAGCAATCTGTCAGCAGTGTGTCCACTTTGTGCCAGCCAAGACTAAATGCCGCGCCTGCGGGTGCCATGGCCTGAAACTGTGGATGGCTGACATGCAGTGCCCTATCGGTAAATGGTAAAAACGAAGCGATAAGTCTAATTACACCAACCAACAGCTACCGCAATGGCGACTATTGCCGGGACAATTCAATTTCGATACGGCGTCGTCACCGCTGGCCTCGGCGTCGCCGAACCAGCCGTCGACACGACGACGAACGATTTCTACTGCGGCTTGGGATCGGTCGCCGGTACTTACCACGTCGGGCCCGGCCTGAAGGAAACCGCCGCCGGCACGATCCTCCATCCAGGAGCCATCGCCGACGGCCAGTTCCTGGTGCGCTCCGGCAGCACCATCGCCGGCACGGGCGTCGTCAGCGGCAGCAGCACCTTCGCCCTGACCGCCGACATCACGCCGGCACAGATCACGGTGAACCAGAACGACTACGACCCCACCGACCTGGCAACGGCCGCTGTCCTTCGGCTCGACGCCGACGCGGCCCGCGACATCACCGGCCTGGCCGGCGGCGCCGACGGACGAATCCTGATCCTGCACAACGTCGGGGCGTTCACGATCACGCTGAAGGACGAGTCGGCCAGCAGCACGGCGGGCAACAGGTTCGCCATGACCGCAGATTTCCCGATGGTCACGGACGCTTGTTGCATTCTCCAGTACGATTCGACATCATCACGTTGGCGAGTGGCCGGCGGTGGCGGCGGCGGTCTGCTGGCGGTAAATAACCTGTCGGACGTAGCGAGCGCCTCTACGTCGCGGACGAACCTTGGACTTGGGACGATGGCCACGCAGGCCGCCTCTGCTGTCGCCATCACCGGCGGCACGATCAGCGTTACAAGCGTCACGGCCGTTACCGATGTTCTTGCGGCAGACGTTGGAATTCTGGATGCCGGCGCCGATCATTACATCATCCTGTTGACAGACGAGGACAATTCGGCGCAGAGATTGTGTTACCTGCGAGTCAACAACGCCAACCGCATCATAGACCTGGGCGGCAACCTTACGCTTGCTGGTGATTTCGGGACGTCAGGCGCTAATTCGCTTACGCTGACAACGACAGGCGCAACCAGTGTCACCCTGCCAACGAGCGGCACGTTGTCGACACTTGCGGGGGCCGAAAGCCTAACAAACAAAACGCTAGGCAGCACCACGCTCGCAGCCGGTGCGACGATCACCGGCACAGCCGGCGCCGGTGCCTTGACTCTTGGCAGCATGACCGGCGCCACGGCGTTGCCTACAGGAAATTTGAGTTGGGCTGGTGCGAGCACGAGGACGTTATCGCTAGCTGCCACGGCGGCGAACGCCACGATTTCAACGACGACTAGCGGAACCATTGCCGTTACATCCGCTGGTGCGGTCAACCATACCAGTGCCGCAGCTTCGACCTGGACACACAGCGGAGGCGCCTGGGCACTCAACAGTACGTCGCAAAACATCACCATTGCCACTGTCACGTCCGGAACGCTAGCCCTTACGTCCGCCGGCGCGCTCAACCTGACGTCGGTTGCCGCGAGCACATGGGCCGGCTCCGGCGGCACACTCACAATCCAGAGCACGTCGCAAGCGCTGACTCTCCAGACGATCACCAGCGGCACGCTTACCGTCACCTCCGCCGGTATCCTCACGATGCAGGGCACGACGGCCTCGCTGACGACGACCTCCGGCGCCGTCACCATCGACGGCCAGACCGGGGTGAACCTGCAATACGACGGCGTGACGGCGCTAGCCGTGGCGAGCGCGGCGGTCACGGTGACGGGGGCATTTAATGCAACAACCAGCGTGACGGCCGGTACTTCTCTGTTGGCTACCGATGCGTGTGTTGTCACCAAGAACGGTTCCGACACGGTGCAGTCTGGACCGTATTTCGAGGTCCGCAATGCAGCCGCAACTCGCTCGTGGGTCCAGCAGCTCGACGCTGACAATGATTTGGATTTTTGGTACTACAATGGCACCTCTTGGACGGTTCAATTCGAGGTGGCGTCTAACGGCACCGTCACTCCCAGCAAAGTGATCATCAACAGTCCATCGCCCACGCTGCACCTCAAGGATACGACGACTGCCGACACTGGCTTCGGCGTCTACTGCGACGCAGCGGCGTTTCACGTCGTTCTCATGGGTGATGCTGGCAGCATCGGTTATGCGGCTTTCAGCATTGACCGAGTGACGGCTACCGTCATCTTCGGGTCAGGCGGTCTGCCTACAGGGGGTGGGACGCCTGTAGTAGTGCTAACACAAGCCAGCGGTGCCGTCGGGACGCCTGCCAGTAACACGGCTGGGCTCATCGCAAAGGACGCCGGCGGCACCGCGGAGCTGTACGCCTGGGATGAGGCCGGGACAGAGACGATCCTCTCCGCTCACGACACCACTGGCCCAGCCTGGCTCTATGACTTCGATTCGCCGCACCCGGAACATGTTGTCGTCAGCACGAACGCTTACACTGGAACGCGGGAATGGATCAACCACACACGCATGGCGCGGCTGCTGGAACGGTTGCTGGCCGGCGAGAACGTCGCGGCCCTGCCCGCCGAGCAGCGGACCTGCCGCTACGTCGAGACTGGATTGCCGCGTCGGGATTGGGATGCTGATCAAGTTGGCAAGGTCGCACGGCAGGACCAGGCCATCGTCGAACAGCAGGAGCGGCAGCGGCAACATGCTGACGCGGTTGCGGCGTGGCAGGCGTTGCCGGAAGAGGAGCGGGCAGCGACGAAGAAACCATCACCGTTCACCACCACAGAACTGCTGGAGCCGCTGAAGCCAAAGCCGATGCCGGAGTGGCTGAAGCGACGGCTGGATGCGGCCGCCTGAGTTGCTTCCGGACTCGCCGCCGCCATATCTTCCTGTCATGTCTAGCTTCGAGGTAAGCACTGCCGACCGCGAGCGATCCCAACGGCTTGTCGAGTTCGTGAAACGTGAAATCGAACACATGGCTGTTGAAGGTCGATTCGTGTTCGCCATCGAGATCACTCGCTACCTCGCCCCAGAGATACAGGAGTTGCGGCGAAGATCCAAAGACAAGGGAACATCCCATCCGTGACACAACGAATCGTCGAACACCTGTTGCTGCTGACATTCGGCCTGATGGCGGGCCTCGCAGCCGCCTGCGGTACGGACCCGATCCGCGCCCGACGTTGACGGTCGAGGTGTACGCGGAGTTGCTCACCGGAGCAGAAGCAGCGTTTTTGACGATTTACGGGGCGGTGCCCGACGGATGCGTTGCCCACAAGATCGCGTGCGAGTGGTTCGGCAAGATCGCCAAGGCGAGAAATGGAGTCTGAGGCGTGGGCAACGACAGCGAACTTGTCACCATCGGCCTAGCCCTGCTCAGCTTGGCGATCATGGTGGTGTGGCTGAAGCAAGTCGCCCTGGAACGACGGCAGCAGCAGTTGCTCGACGGCCTAGTCTACTTGTACCGCTTGCTGGACAGCGAACAGAGAGACTGACCGAGGCATCCCGCACATGGAAATCATCGTCACACTCGCCATCGTCGGCATCGTCGCCGCCATCGCCCGTCAGCGTGGCTACATCGAGTTTCGCGCCGGCCGCCACCAAGTCGAGCAAATCGAAAACAGACCGTTGCGGCTCTACCAGCCGCCGGGAGAGTGACGTGGAACACACCACCGGCTTCGACTGGGTTATGATCGCCGAGCGATTCGGCGTACCGGTGGTGTTGCTGCTTCTCTCGTGGCTTGGACTGTCGAAAATCGCCCGGTGGTGCGGCGAACATCTTGTGATTCCGTTCCGCGATCGCGCGATCAAGTACATGGACGATCACACGGCCTGGATGCAGAGCCAGGCGAGCCAGCTGCGGCAGGTCCGCGAGGATTACGTCGAGCACCACGCTTGGGA
>Ga0156186_1399_pt2 | contig 31243 bp, 29 predicted proteins | sample RifCSPlowO2_12_FD_107839 | JGI IMG/M metagenome (GOLD analysis project Ga0156186, IMG submission 107839) | Candidatus Handelsmanbacteria bacterium RIFCSPLOWO2_12_FULL_64_10
ACGCCGTTGCAGACGGTCTGACAGCGGTCGGCGAACCGGGGGAAACGCTGGCGGATCTTTCGGGTGATGTACTCGCTGCAACCGACGACCAGGTCCGCCTGCCTGAGCCGCCGTTCGATCATCCGCCGGTCGAGCTGCGTCAGCCACTCGCAGTGCATGTGCAGGACGATCCTGGCGTCCGGGTTGAAGGCCCGGATCACAGGGACAAATTGGGAGAAATTCTGCACGTGGACGACATCGCACGCCTGATCCCTCAGGTCGTTCGCCACCCGCAGGATGTATCCCAGGTAATACAGGCCGGAGGCAAAGAGGGGGCGTTTGGAGCCATAGAAGCCTGAAAGACGCCTGAGAACCCGGAGGAGCCGGTCGTCAGGGCGCACGGATACGCACCGGTGACGAATCCCCCCATCCCATTCCGCGTCGCGCTGACCGCGATCCCCTCTCGTGTAGACGGTGACGCCGCAGAATCGGGCCAGGCGGCGCGCGACCTCGTGAGTCCAGATGCCGATCGAGCTTTGATAGGGGGGGGCGATGCGGTCCAGAGGTTGACTGACGAAAGCGATCTTCATCACACACCCGCCTCGATTAATACCAGAGGTCTGCGGGACGACGGCTCGGGGCCTGGATGACCCCGAACCTCCTCAACAGCTCCTTCGCCGCCTCCGGAAAGCTGAGGACATACTCCATCGCATCCCCGCCGTGCAGGACGGTGGACAGCCCCGGCAGGGGAATGTGGACCCCCCTGACCCGAAGCGCGTAGTGTCTGCGCTTGAGAGAAAAACCGGTCCGCCGGATGGTCCCCTGAGAGGCCCTGTTGTCCTGGGTCGTGTAGACGATGACCCTCTGAAACGCCCCATCCCGCCGGAGGTCCTCCAGTATCCGGGCCCCCACGAAATAACAGACCCCTCGCCCCCTGAACCCCGCCGCCGTGTGGCCGTGATAGAGCCACGCCTCCCCTTTCCGGATGCGATGCCAGAGGCCGGCGGACAGCAGGTAGTGCCAACCGCTGACCTGCACCCAGGTGAAATGGACGGCCCTTCCGTCCACCCAGGCCACGTAGCAGCGGTCCCCGCGCCTCAGCCTCGGCCTCATGGCCTGCGCGTCCATCGGACAGACCTGCCCCAGCGCCTCAAGCGCATCCTCGGAGAGGGTCTGCACCACACACGCGCTCCGGTACCTGTCGATCCTCTCCCGGAGGCGCTCTTCGGAGAAAGTCTGGACACCCCGCGCCACGGGGGGGGGAGCGTCCGCAGAGACATCCCGCTCATACAGCAGAGTGACCTGCAACCTTGAAAGAAATCCCTCCACCGGCTCGCCCTCCTTCAATAGTAGTCGTTGCCTCTGAAATACTCCCTGTGCGCGCCGAAGGGGTCCCTCATGGCCCCGTGAAGGTCGAGAGGAGGCCCCTGCTCGGACGCCTTCGTGAGTTCTCCGGTCACGGCCGTCTCAAAGGACCGCTGCGCTCGCCTCCTCGCGTCTCCCCCTCTCTGCAGGCCCATCTCCTTCTCGAAGGGCCGCCACGAAACTGTCGCCTGCGGTTGCATAGCTTAACCTCCTCGATGCAGACTGAAAGTATGACACCTCTTCACGCGCGCTCACGTCCCTGCGAGCCCCTTCAATGCGTGACCCCACCCCTTCACAAGCCTCCTCGCGATCATTCGCAAACCCTTGCGCTGGATGACGGCGTCTCTGTTGAAGCGCTCCACAGCGCCGAACAGGTGTTTGTATTTCTCGTCTCCCCTCAAGAAATCGAACACCTGAAACCCGTTCTGGATGGCATACCGGACGCCGTACCCGCACATCCCCTTCCCCGGGCTCATCCCGGAATATTTTTCATCATAAGCGGCCATATAGGGGGCAAAAGTCTTCTTCTGCCGGTCCATAAAGGCCACCAGACCCGCAACGGGCTCCATCTTGTCCCACAGCACGCTCAACCAGAGACTCCCGTTCTCGAAGCAACGCCGGAAGATCGTCCGGTCCCGGCTCAGGGCCTGCTCCCCCGGCCTCCATCGCAACTGCAAGAGCTGGAAGAACGCCTCCATTTGAGACTCCAGGTTGTCCGCCTGAGCGTGCACCAGCCGGAATCCGTTGCAGTTCTCAACCCGCCTGAGAAACCGGTGGATGTCTCGACGGGTCCACCGGCCCATAAAATCCTGCGCGAACCGATCCCAGCTTTCGGGCAAAGGGATGTAGGGACAGGGCAGGTTGTCGGAGCACCGCACGTCATAATCCCGGGGGGAAAAGCGATTCAAAAAAAAATCCAACCTGGGATCCAGCACATCCTTCAGATGAAACCGGCCCCACTTCAGCCGGCGCTGCACAAAGGCCGCGAATGCCGAAACCGCCCCCTCCTCGTATTCGGGCAGACAGACAAATCCCGTATAATCTGCGCCGGGATTTCCCCCCATGTACAGCTCGCGAGACACCGAGACGCCATATCTCCGGACGGAGCGCACGCTGACCGGGAAAAAGGCCACGTAAGGCGCTTTGGGACCGGGCCGGGCGGCGAGCACGAGCCAGGCGTGAGGCGTCACCTCAAACCACCCCCGCAGCCACGCCCACGACACGAAGACCTGGGCGTGGGCATCCGCCGCATACGCAGCGTCCCAGTCGGGCCTCAGCTTATCGAACTCGTGAAGCGTATGAATAGGCGTGATCTGCATTCGTCACCCGGCCCTGGATGCAGGGCCCTCCGTCGTGGGGTAACCCATCCAGCCTCCACCTGCACGGAAGAAAAATGATCCCGAATCGGCTCTCAATCCCCCTTCCCGACTTGTAAAAATCCGACGCCTCGACGTCCAGCACGGCGCAGTTCTGCAGGGCGTCGTAGTAATGCCCCACCCTCGCCAGCCAGAGCGAGATATGATACCGGGTCGGCATGAGATTGAGAAAATCGACCTCCAGATCGATATGCCCATCTCCCGGAGGCAGAAACGGGATCTCGACGCCCGCGCTCCACGTGTTGGCCGAGGTGATCAGGGTCCCCATATCCGAGTGGATTTCGAGCCCAAAGTGAGGGCAGGAGACGCGCCTTTCGACGCGATAATGGAGCCTCACCACCAGGGACTCTCCGCTGCAAACGTACTCCTTCGGGCGCTTGTCCGGGCCGAGAAACTCGATCCCGGTGTACCGGACCTCCCCGGTCCCGGTCCGGGACGATCGGCTCAGGTCGAACTCGGCCCCCTGCGCGCAGGCGAAAGAGGAGAGATAGGCCTTGATGACCTCTCTGGCGTCCCCGTCCTGCCGCACCTGTCCATTGTCGACCCAGATGGCGCGGGAACAGAGGTTTTCCACAGCCGCCATGTTGTGAGAGACGAAAAACACGGTCCTGCCTCCGCCGCGCAGGTCGTTCATGGCCCTCAGGCATTTCTTCTGAAACCCGATGTCACCGACCGCCAGCACCTCGTCCACCAGCAGGATGTCCGGGTTCAGATGGGCCGCCACGGCAAACCCCAGCCGCAACCGCATCCCTGTCGAATACCGCTTGATCGGCGTGTCGATGAACTTTTCCACATCGGCAAAGGCGATGATCTCGTCCAGCCTGGCGTCGATCTCCCGCTTCTTCATGCCCAGAATGGCCCCGTTCAGGTAGATGTTTTCCCGCCCTGTCAGCTCCTCGTGAAATCCGGTGCCGACCTCCAGCAGGGAGGCGACCCGCCCACGGGCGTCCACCCTCCCCGAAGTCGGACAGGTGATCCTGGACAGCACCTTCAGCAGGGTGCTCTTGCCCGCCCCATTCCTTCCGATGATGCCGACGACCTCGCCCGCCTCGACCCCAAAGGAGACACCCTTCAGCGCCCAGACGATCCTGCTCTCCTCCCGCCGAAAAGGGTGCCTCACCAGGCGGACCAGCGCCTCGCGCAGGTTGACCTTACGATGCAGTTGTCCGATCCTGTAGTGCTTCGACAGGTCCTCCACGACCACCGAATACGCCATTGAAAACCCCGCCTCTCTACACGACATCCGCAAAGGTTTGTTCGGCCCTCTTGAAATACAACCCCCCCAGCGCAAAGACCAGCAACGTGACGGCCACCGACACGCCCATCAGCGGCCAGTCCAGCGGCCGATCAGGGAGGAGAGAGGCCCGAAACGCCTCGACCAGGCCGCTCAGCGGGTTCAGCGCCAACCAGACCCGAAAGCGGTCGGGCACAAGGCTCGTGGGGTAGATGATGGGCGTCACAAACAGCCAGAGCTGAATGATAAAAGGGATGGCGTATTTGATGTCCCTGTATTTCACGTTCAGCGCCGCCAGGATCATGCCGACCCCGAGCGCGAGCAACACCAGAGGCACGACCAGCACCGGCCAGAGCAGCAACTCCCAGCTCAGCCCGATATGATAGTAGGCCATCATCCCCAGCAGGAGGACGGAGGCGATGCCGAAGTCGACCAGCCCCCCCAGCGCCGATGAGACCGGAATGGCCACCCTGGGGAAATAGACCTTCGTGATGAGATTCGCGTTCGTGACTAAGCTGTTCCCGGAAAATCGGAGGGCCTCTGAAAAGTAGACCCACGGAAGCAGGGCGCTGTAAAAAAAGATCGGATAAGGGATTCCATCGCTCGGTATGCGGGCCAGCTTCCCGAAAAAGAGGGTGAACACGATCATCGTAAAAAAGGGCTGAATGACCGCCCACGCCGCCCCGAGCGCGGTCTGTTTATAGCGCACCTTCACGTCACGCCAGATCAGGAAATAGAACAGCTCCCGATAGCGCCAGAATTCGCGAAACCACTCTCTTGTCACGGTCGTTTTCCTCTGCTCTAAGAAAATCTAACCCAACCACCAAGACACCAAGACACAAAGGAATAAAGGGTCGATCTCTCTTGGTGTCTTTGTGTCTTGGTGGTTCATTTTTTGAGACGTCCTCAGACCACGGTGGGATGCGGGATAGGGATGATAAACCTGCCGCCCCCCTGCCGGTAGGCCGCCTGCTGTTGCAAAATCTCCTCCGCAAAATTCCACGCAAGCAGCAGCACAAAATCCGGCCTGTCCTCTAAAAGCCTGCCCGGCGGGAAAATAGGCAGATGGTTCCCCCCCATGTAGCGCCCGTGCTTGAACGAATTCAGGTCCACCACATAGTCGATCGACTCCTTGCCGATCTTGCAATAGCTCAACAGCGTCGTGGCCTTCGCCGCCGCCCCATAGGCGGCTATTCTGCGCCCTTGCCGCTTGAGGTCCCACAGCATCTCCACCAGGGCGCTGCGCACCCTGCGCACACGGTCGGCGAAACGGCGATAGGTCTCGATCCGATCTATCCCGTTCGCCGCCTCCTCTCTCAACAGCCCTCGGACCGACTCGCGGACGGCCTCGCGGCGCTCCACGAACAGGCGCAACGACCCGCCGTGTATGGTGATGATCTGGATGTGATTGAGAAAAAGGAGATGCCTTCTGAACAGCCGGTCCAGCGCGGTGGCCGAAAAATAGCAGAGATGCTGATGATAGATCGTGTCAAACTCGCAATGCTCGACGAGTTCCACCACATAAGGGACCTCGATGACCGCCAGGCCGCTGTCTTTCAGGGCGACCCCGATGCCCTCCACGAAGCCGTTGAGGTCCGGGACGTGCGCCAGCACGTTGTTGGCGATCACCACGTCAGCGGTCCGGCCCTCCGCCCGAAGACGCCCGGCCAGGGCCTTATCGAAAAACGCACAGAGCGTGGGAATGCCCGCCCTCTGCGCAGCCTGCGCTGGCCCCCTGGCCGGATCGACCCCCAGGGCCGGAATCCCCCGTCCTGCGAAGTTCCTGAGCATGTAGCCGTCGTTGCTGGCGATCTCAAGAACCAGGCTGTTTGCGCCGAGCCCCCTCGACCGGATCAACGCCTCCGCGTTCTCTCGAGAGTGCCGCAGGAGCGTTTGCGAAACCGAAGAAAAATAGGGATATTCCCCCCCGAACAGGACCTCCGGGGGCACGGTCTCGGCGATCTGCAGCAGCGTGCAGCCGGGGCAGAACAGCAGATCGAGGGGGGCGGTGATCTCCGGCCCTGCCAATTGCCCTGCGGTCAGCAGGCGGTCCGCCAGCGGCGTCCGCCCAAAAGACATGACCAGTTCCAGGCGACCGCCCCCGCAGGAGCGGCACGTGAAATGGGATTCGCCCATCCGATACCCCTAAAAAAACCTAACTCAACCACCAAGACACCAAGACCGTCCGCAGATGAACGCAGATGAACGCAGATGGGTTTTATCTGCGAAAATCTGCGAAAATCTGCGGATCCAACTCAGAAGGTCAACCCGAACGTCATCTTGAGATCGGGCGTATCCCCCACCCCGACCTTCAGCTCGGCCAGAAAGTCAGGCCCCCTCCTGAGCGGCACCTCGATGCCGAAGACAAAGTTGACCCCCACGTCGGTGTGCGTGCCGCCGAACGGCCCCCGCCGGTCGAAGACATTGATGCCGGGTCCCCCCCCGACGTAGGGCTTCATAGGGCTTCTGGCCGCGAAGAGATAGTTCAGCTCGGGATTCAGGGCGATCAGGGTCAGGTTGTCCCCCACGCCGACCTCGACGTTCGGCTGAAACCGAAGCTGCTGGACGATCACGGCCTGCACGTGGAACCCGAAGTGAAACTGGTCAGGGTCTATGGTCGCGCCGCCCCGCACCCCGGCCCGCACCTGGCCCCGCGCTACATCAGGCCAGGCCACGCAGAGCATCGCCAGCAACCCGCACAACATCAATTCCTTCTTTCGCATCGTCGTCTCCTCTCTTACGCGCACCGAAACTCTGCCGTTACGCCGAGGCGCTCCGTCATCCGCTGAATCTCGCCCTGATAGACGGGATTCATGACGATGATGACCCCCGGCCGGTAGTCCCGGAGAAATTCAGGGGGCACGATCCGCTGCCCCGTCCCGGCCACATACCTGCCCTGCTTGCGGGGGTTGATGTCCACGACATACTCGATCCAGCCCTGGCCCTTGAGCATATTCATAAAACTGACGCCCTTGGCCCCCGCTCCCCACAACACGACCCGCTGCCCTGCCTGTTGAACCGTGTCGAGGTAGGATCGCCACGCCTCTATCAGGCCTCGACAGTCGTCGGCGAAGGCGCTCACATCACGGGTCTCCGCTTTGAGTTCGCGCCTGAGATCAACCGCCTCTTTGCACGGCAGGGCCTCGACGCGGAGATATTGACCCTCGTAAGTTTCAGCGAGATCGTAGACGCGGAATCCGCACAGGGCAAAGGCGCGGGCGAGCGACTCGCGGCTGAAATACGAACAGTGCTCATAAATAACATCCCACACCGAGAGGTCCCGCAGGATGGGGGATACGTTCGGAACTTCAAAATACACGACGGCGCTCAGGCGATCCCCGATCGCAAACCGCAGCGTCCTCAAGAAATCCGTCGGGTTGTGAACGTGCTCAAACACGTGCCGACAGCAGATCAGATCCCCCCGATGGCTGGCGTAGCGCCCCGAGTAGAAATCCCTGATGAGGGTCACTCTGGGGTCAGGGTGCGGATGCTCACCGCCCGGGTCAAAACCGACGCCCCGGTTGTTGCCGAGCTCGCACAGCAAGGACAAAAAATCCCCTTTTCCGCACCCGATCTCGATCACGTCTTTGTCGTACAGGTTGTGGCGTTCGATCAGCCGCAACGCCTCCGAACGGGCATACGCCTTGAAAAAGGGGGAAAAGTGCAGGGAGTTGTCGTACGCCGGCGTGTATTCAAGACGGGCCGGCTCAAAGGCCAGGTTGGTGATAAAACCGCAATCGCGGCAGAACCCCAGACGAATATCCCCCTTGGGGCACCGGCGAGCCGCCTCCTGGCTGGGCCACTGAAGGCCGATCTGGACCGGCGCCCCCGAAACCTCGAAAAACGCTGAAATGCCCGAAGAAGAGCAGACCGGACAGGCATTTTCCGCCGACATGGCTTCACCCCTCAGAAGTGCGAATTACGAATTACTAATGACGAATGACAACATTCGACATTCGACATTCGACATTCGACATTCGACATTCGACATTCGACATTCAGGCGACCAGAGCGACCCGCTCACTTTTCCGGCGCAGGCTCGTGTCCAGGCATCCGGCGCGCATCAGGTGTCGGACGTGGCCGACGCGGTTGTATCGGGGCCCCTCAAAGTCTTCGAGGCTCAGCCCGACCCTCTGATAGGCCCTGTACAACTGTTCCGCGCCCCGCCGGGCGTCCCATTGCGGCCTGAACTCCGGCAGGGTCCGCGCCACTTTACGGCAGTCCACCCGGTAACAGCGCCTATCTGGCCCTGCGTCTCTGGCGTACTCGACGCGGCAACCCGGCGCCGTCTCCCGGACAATCTCGGCCAGTTCCCTGACCCGGTAGTTCTCCTCGTTGATCCCCACATTGAAGGCCTGATTGTGCGCCCGTTCGCGGGGCGCGTGAAGCGCCGCGACGAAGGCGCGCGAGATGTCCTCGATGTGCACGACCGGACGCCAGGGCGCGCCGTCACTCTTGAGATACACCCGGCCGGTCGTAAAGGCCCAGGCGACCAGGTTGTTGAGCACGAGGTCAAAGCGCAGGCGGGGCGAGACGCCGTAGGCGGTCGCGTTGCGGAGAAACGTCGGGCTGAACCCCGAGTCCGCCATCCTGCCCACATCTCGCTCCACCAGCGCCTTGGAGTGTCCATAAGGCGTGACCGGATGAAACTCCGCCCGCTCGTCGGCCATATCCTCGCCCGCCGCCCCGTAGATGCTGCAGGACGAGGAGAAGACAAAGCGCGTGACCCCCGCCTCTTTCGCCAGCCTGGCCAGACGCACCGAGGCCGCGTGGTTGATCTCATACGTCAGGGCGGGGTTCAGATCGCCAAGGGGGTCGTTCGACAACCCGGCCAGATGTACCACCGCCTCAAACCCTTCCAGGTCGGCAGCCTGAACGTCACGGACGTCTTTTCGGATGGAAGGGACCTCAGGGGCAGGGCCTCCAAAGGTGCACTGCTAGTAGAGATCGCTGTCCAGCCCCACGACCTCATGCCCTTCGGACACCAGCATAGGCGCCATAACGGTACCTATATAGCCCATGTGACCGGTCACGAGAATACGCATCTTGCTCCTCCCAGGTTTTCCAGGGCGCCTTGCCGCCCTCCCAGAGCGTCTCCAACAATCGCTTGTCGCGCAACGTGTCCATGCATTGCCAGAAAGAGGGGTGCCGGTAGGCCATCAGTTGCCCGTCCCTGGCCAGCCGCTCCATCGGCTCCCGTTCCCACTGCGTGTCGTCGCCGTCGATGTAATCGAGCGCCTCCGGCTCCAGGACAAAAAACGCGCCGTTGATCCACCCCTCCCGGGTCTGGGGCTTTTCGGAGAACTCCGCCACCCGGTCCCCGTCCAGGTCCAGGTGGCCAAAACGGGCGGGCGGACGCACCGCCGTCAACGTGGCCAGCCTGCCGTGAGCGCGATGGAAAGTCAGGAGATCGCGCAGGTTCACGTCTGAGACGCCGTCTCCCCAGGTCAGCATAAACGTCCCATCCCCCAGGTAGGGGGCAAGGCGCTTGATGCGCCCCCCCGTGAGCGTCGAGATCCCGGTGTCCACCAGTTCGACGGTCCAGTCCGGCTTGTACCCGCCGTTGAGTTCGACCTCGCCGGTTTGAAGGCGCACGGTGAGATTGCTGTTCAACGAACAGTAGTCCACCATATACCGCTTGATGACCTCGCCCTTGTATCCGAGCGCAATCACAAACTCCCCGAAGCCGTAGTGATGATAGTGCATCATGATGTGCCAGAGGATCGGCCGCCCGCCGATCTCCACCATCGGTTTCGGTTTCACCTCGGTCTCTTCGGCCAGGCGAGTGCCGACGCCCCCGGCGAGAATGGCCACCTTCATACCGCCAACCCCTTTCTGATATTCCGCGCCTCATCTCCCACCGTCTCTTGCAGGAAAGCCTCGAGGTCCGCGACATAACGTTCCAGCGAAAACTCACGCTCCACGACGGCCCTCGCGCGGATCGCGAGGCGTCGGCTGAGGTCCCTGTCGCGGATCAGGCGCAGGATATGCCCTGCGAGCTGCTCGGCGTTCTCCTTCTCAAAGATCAGCGCGTTCTCCCCGTCCCGGAGAAACTCCCCGTGCCCCCCGCCGGCCGTGCTGATGACGGGGGTGCCTGAGGCCATCGCCTCCAGGTGCGTCAGGCCAAAGGGCTCCTGCCACGTGGAGGGGAACACGAAGATGTCGTGCTCCCGGTAGATCCGGGCCAGCTCGGCGTGGGCCACCTTGCCGACAAAATCGACCCTCGCGCCCCCCTGAGCGGCCTTCTCGTGGAGCTGGCGCCTGTAGGCGTCAGGCCCGTCGCCGACGACCGACACCCTCGGGGCAGGCGTCCCGTTCCACGAAGAGACCATGTGGGCGGCCTCGATGAGCGTGTGCACCCCCTTGTAGGCATGCAGCTGTCCCACATAGAGCACGCGCGCCGGCATCCTGACCCCGCCCAATTCGGGCTTCGCCGGGAAATCGTCCAGGAGAATTCCGTGGTAGATGACCCTGGCGTCCTCGACCGGCACGCCCCTCGCTATGAGATTGCCCTTGAGCAGTCGGCTGATACACGTGGCGTTCCGAAGGGTCAGCCCTCTCAGAGTGATGTTGGGCAGGACCCTGTCAGCCACGTGACGGGAGAAGGCCCGCAGCGCCAGCCCGAATCGGGCCGGCAAATACCCGGCGATGTATTCGTCATTGAAACTGTACGCGACCGGGACCCCGGAATCCTGCGCCGCGTACGCCGGGCCGAGCGTGAGACGCAGGAGGCTCCAGACGAAGATCACGTCGGGCCGTTCCCTGAGAATGAGGTCCATCGTGGCCCTGTAGTTCTCCCTGCCGACCCACCACCGCCGCGCCCTCATCAATTTTGCAGGCCTGCCAAAGGGCAGATAGAGCTTGAGGACACGGCGCACGTCCCCCGGATGCCCGCCGATAGCTCCCTGTATCAGACCGTGGGTGCTCGTCAGCACGACCACCCGGTGCCCCCTCCGTTCCAGCTCGCGGCACACCTGGCCGCAGGTGATCTCGTACCCACCGAGGTAGTGAGGGGGGAAGAGGTTGGAGATGACGAGGATCTTCACGGGCGTTCCGCCTCCTACTCCAGATACAGAGGGTCCACGCGGTTCAGGATCGCCCCCACGACCGGCGCCCCCGAACTCCTTAACCTGTCAAGCGCCTTCTTCAGCGCGGAGAGCGGGCAGGCCCGGCTCTGGATCACGAAGACGATCCCATCCACCCAGGGCGCCAGGGAGTCGGCGTCCGCGTAGAGCAGCGCCGGAGGGGCGTCTATCAGGACGAGGCTGAAGCGCTCCGACGCCTCTTCGAGCAGTTGGCGCATGCGCCTCGACCCTATCCGATCCGGGTTCACCGTCTCCCCGGCGTGGGACAGGCACTCCACCCCGGGCAGTGCGGTCGGCCATACGACATCCTGGAGCTGATCCGTCTCAGATGAGAGATAGGCCCCCAGCCCCTTGAGCGAACCCCCGTCCTCCCGAATCAGGTCGCTGATCACGCCCCGGTCCTCTCGCGACCGGAGCTGGGCGTCCACCAGCAGCACCCGCTCCTCCTGCCGCCCGAAACACCCCGCCAGGTTCGTGGCCGTCAGAGTGGCGCCTTCGCCGTGCCTCGCGCTCACCACCAGGATACGGGCCCCCTTTTTCGGCACGGCGCGGCGGATGTGATGGGCCGCGACCTTGAACGGCTCGACCAGCTCAGACGCCTCCTTGCCCGGAAAAAGCGGTTGATCGGGCGACAGCCTGGGGAGGACGCCGAGCACGGGGAGCGGGAGCTTCAGAGAGAGCTCAGCGCCGGATTTGATGCGGGTATCCAGAAGCTCCAGGACGAGAATGAGAGCAAGCCCCAGCAGGGACCCCAGAGACGCCACGCCCGCGGCCAGAATCCGGCGGTTGGAATGGGAGGGGAGGGGAGGTACTTCGGCCTTCGACACGATGCTGAAGTCCGACAACCTGGACTCGTAGGCCCTGCGCGCCTGGGCCAGCCTCTCTTCGAGGCCCTCCATCTCCCCCTCCCAGAACGTGGCCTCGCGCCTGAGCGCCACGTACTGGCGCTGCTGCTGGGGGAGGACATCGAGCTTCGCCTTGACCTTCTGGCGCGCCTGCTCCAGACGCTCCACCCTCTCCCTCATCAGCTTCGCGGCCTCCTCCCGCCAGGCCCCGATCCGCTCTGTATCGACCGTGAGCGCCTTCTGCCTCTCGTATGCGGCGAAGGCCTTTTGATACGCGTCCTCCGAAATAAAGCCCCTCTCCTTGAGCTTCCTGGCGATTTCAAACTCCTTCTCCCTCTGCGACAGTTCGGCGAGGTTGGCCCGATGCGATCTATCTTCCTGGATGGCGTTGAGGAGCCCCTGGAGGCGGACGTTCATCCCCACAAATCCCTCCAGGTCCCTCGACGGGGCGGGTCCGTCCACGACGCCTCGGTCCAGACCGTTGAGGAAGTGGTCGAGGTTTTCTCCCCTCGCCCCCACGGTCTCCTTTTCGACCTTTGCCCGTTCGTAGAGCCGGTCCAGAGAGGCGAGTTGCTGGAGGTAACCCTGCGCCTCCAGGTCCAGATCGCCGGCCTTTTGAGCGCCGGCGAACTTTTGAGTGCCGGTGAACTCCTGAAGCGTCGCGTCGGCCGTCTCCAACCGGCGACGGACGGCCTCCAGATGCTCCTCCAGATCGCGGATCTGTTCGCCGACGTCTGCCTTCTGCATGCGCTGCTGGTTCTCGACGAATACGTCCCTGACGGTGTTGGCAAGGTCAGCCGCCCCCTCGGCGGAGTTCCACGCCGCCCGGATGATCATCATATTGGTGTTCTCCTGGACACGGACGTCGCAGACCTCTCCGATAGACTCCAGGGTATAGGTCAGCTTCAGTCTCCGCCGAACCTCTGAAAGGTTCGGCTGGATCTTCACCATGTTCATCTGCGTCAGCAGGGACGGAGACAGCCCCTCCGTCGGCCTGTGGAGCAGGACCGTCTCTGACTCGTAGGTCCTGCTGCCGAGCGTGACCCCGCAGACAACGCCCAGGAGGCAGGACACGAAGACAAACGCAGCGAGAGTGGGCCACCTCCGCCAGAGACCCAGCAACAGCGTGCGCGGGTCAAAAGGGAGCCTCTCCTCCGCTGAAGAGATGAGTTGAGGTTCCATAGGATGCGCCTCAGGATGTGCCCCCGGCCTGTGCGAACTGGCCTGCGCATTCGCAAGACCGTTTCCATCTGTCACAACGAACTGATTCTCCAATGCGGTCTCACCCCCTGTCTCTCGGTCGCCGGTAGCCCCTCGGATACGTCCCTCCCACTCCGCCGACAACGTCACCATGGAGGCCCGCTCCGACGCAAGGGCGCGACAGGCGTTGCGGAGACTCTCGAAGATGCGACCCTCCAGGTCTACATCCATCTTCTTCATCGTCTCCAGGGCCGCCTTACGCCCTTCGCAGAGGTCCGAGCCATTGTCGTCGACTAAGTGCGCGAAATAGTATCTCAGGGCCAGGTGGCACGCCTTTCGGGCCGCCTGTTCCGGATACTGCGCCTTCTGATACTTGAAAATGATCTTCTTTTGGATTTCGCGCCGGGCGGCATAGTTCAGGTCATACCCCTTCTTCAGGCCCAGGTAAATCCTGGCGATCATCTCGATGCTGGGCACGAACGCGCCCAGCCGGGCCCCGCTGTTCCGAAGGAGTTGCTTGACCTCCTCCGCCTCCACAAACCCTTCGATCCGCTCAACCGTCTCCCGGTCGAATCTTTCGACCCTCCCGTTGCGGTCCTCGCGCCCCTGCGCCCCCGGCAACTCGAACGCAAGGACCTCGTCGATAACCCCTTCATCGAAGCGGGGCCTTTTCAGTGGGAGGGCAAAACTCGCCGCAATCTGACTCGCGGCCTTCAGGGCGTCTCTAAACCCCGCCTCGGCCAGATGGGCCTCAAACGCCTTCCGGGGGGTGTAGAGCTGACTCGGATTCTGGGCGGGATTGACGATCACCCGCCTCCAGAGCGGGTGCCCATACAGGGCCTGCAGCGCCCGCAGGGCCCTGATCTGCTGTTCCACGACGCACTCCCGCCCCTCCACCCGGTCGAGTTCGGCCATCTTGCGTCTCCTCAGCGTCTGGCCACGTTATTTTTAAAAAAACAAATACCCATCTGTTCCCCAGAAGATTCTCGATCTCTAAGAGGCGGCCCTTCATCAGTCACCCGATGAACTCACGTGGACGCGAGAGGGCTCCAGGAGTTCTTCCGGGATCGGCATCTCATGCTCCCTGAGAAAACTCAGAAAGTCTTGTACCTCCACGCGGCTATCCCCGCGTCCCGGAAGGTGGTAAGCCTTCAGATGCCCCCGCTCGATCCAGCGAATGACCGTTCGAGGATTGACCCCGCAGTATTTGGCGATCTCACCTGTTGTGAGCACCTGTCTTTCCAACATTCGATCACCTGACGGGCTTCGAGAGTCAGTCCCTCCCCCGATGACGCTTTTTTGCGACTATTATATATTTCATATATAATATATCAAATTTATTAAAAATGTCAATAATATAAAATATAATTTTACAGATATTTCGCTTTTTCCGACATCCTGCGGATAAAGACCCTCAATTGAAACGCCTCCATACGGCCAGGAACCTTGCCGCCTCCGCCGGCCAATCAGCGACCGGCCTTCCGGTCAGCCGGAGGAGCGCCGGGAGCTGGCGATAGAGATGCTCTCGCGGATACTGCCACGACCAGGCCCCCCATCTCCTGTTCCAAAGCGCGTTCCACAACCACCTCACCGGGCCATTCCGCCCCGCCTCCCGCGCCCCGCGCCACCCGGCGTATTCCGCCAGCGAAGCCCACGGGCGACCGATGCGCAGACATTCCACGTGCAGGAATACCGAACCCCAGCGCTCGGCCAGGGCGTGCAATTGCCCTTCGCTCAGCGGCGCATCAGTCAACTCGTCGGGACAGAACTTGAAGCGCAATGCGGACCGGTAGAGCGACTCCACTTGCAGCGCGGCAACTGCCGCGCAATCCGCCGTCAGTCGGGCCAGCAGCAGGTCGCGCCCACGATACGGCGTGGCAAACCGCCCATGGGCGATCAGAAGGGCATCCCCCAGCGCCAGGATGCACTTGAAATAATTTCGCCGGACAAAATCGGAATCCGGCGGGTCTTCCACGCCGCGCAGAACGCGCATGGCCCACAGCAGACCCGCGCCGCGGTTGAGCAACAACCGTGTGGCCTCGATGGACGGCAGGGGCCTTTGAAGCGCCGACGGCGCCCGGGCCCTGAGCACATCCGGCGGCCCGGCCAGGACGATGTGGCCATTCAACAAATCGTACCACATCAACCAGTGCGGCCAGCGTTGAATGTCCCTCAGGGTGAGCGGTCGCCCGAAATCGACCTGAATTCGGAGCTCCGCCTCGTAGTCCTGGCAAATCGTCCCCAGGACATCCTGCGACACGGCCTTTTTTCGCCTCACCACCAGGATCAGGTCCAGGTCGTTATACGGCTGCTCCACGCCGTCGACGCGCACCACGCCGCCCTCCCCACGCCCGTAGCCCCCCCCCAGCACCAGCGCGATCAGATTGCCCCCCAAGACCCTTTTGACATCCCCCGCCAGGCGCTGCAACGTCGCGTCCAGACGCGCGTTGAACTCAGCGGACGCCTGCCGGGCGTAAATCATCCCCATTCGGCCCCTCCTTCCAGCCGGCCTGAAACCCGGCGCGACGGCCCAGGAGCTGCGACAGACGCAGGATGGGCGAATACAGCGCGCCCCGCATCTCCCCCCTCTTCAGACAGTATTCCCAGTCGCCCACGACACGACGCGCATAGGGCAGCAGGGAATACCTCAGGAAAGAGCGCTGCCAGGGGGACCAGTCGAAGATCACCGCCTCTGCCCGGCCCTCTCCGAACTGGCGTCTGTAGGATTGACGTAAGGTGTAGTTATGCGAGTGGGCGACAACCAAGTCCGGGACATAACGAATGACATACCCGCGCTGGCGCACGCGCCACGTCCAGTCGATGTCTTCGGAGTACCGGAGCCGCTCATCGAACTTCATCCCCTCCCAGGCCGAGCGACGAATGGCCGAAGACGCCATGGAGAAACAGTGCCGCCAGTGCCCCTGCCGGGAGCCGTCCCCGTACGTCTCCTCCGTATCCCTGGCATACAGCGGGTGGCAGTCGGGCCGGGGGACCTGCCGGCCGAAGGCCGCCGCCACGCGCTCGTCGGAGAAACCAGCCAGCAGGTCTCTGAGCCACGATTCGCCCTGTGGCGCACAGTCCGCGTTCAGGAACACGACGACCTCGCCGCGCGAGACCTCCATGCCCCGGTTGAGCACGCGCCCAGGGACGTAAGCGCCCGCGGGAACGCCATACACGCGATCCGCATATTTCTGGACCTCGCCGAGCGTGCCGTCCGTCGATTCGTTGTCGAACACGATCAACTCTGACGGCCAGTCCTGCCTGCGCACCATCGCCAGCGTCTCCGCGATGAGAGGCATGTCGTTGTGCGAACGTATGACGATACAGGGTTTCACGGGGATAAAGAGGGGCTTGCTGCGGCCTCGGGCCGCACGCGGGTCGAGGCCGTCCTGTAAGGCCGCTGCGCGGAGGCCGCCCTGTCCAGCTCCCGCCGCTGTCGGACGGCCTCTGCAAGGGCAACGCAGATCCCGCAGGAGATGATGAAGAGATAGGACACCGGCGTGATGCGCAAGGTCCACTCTAAAAAGCCCACGGCATACAGCGCGCAGAGGCCGAGAAAGAACCCGAACAGCAGCAGCGCCTCCAGGGACCTGGCGCCCCAGGCGTGGCGTCCGGCCAGCCACGCGAACCGCCCGATGAGGATCACAAACACAATCAGGCCGGGATAACCCATCTCGGCCGCGGTCAGCAAATAGATATGGTGGGCCACGCCCGCCTGCCGCTCGCCCGCCATCGTCTTGAAATTCTCCCGGTATTTGGACGGGATCGTCAGGACGTAAGAGAAGTTGTTCAGCCCGACGCCCTGCAGGGGGCGGTCGTTCACCATCCACGCCGCCGCCGCCTCGAACTCCTTTCGAGCCAGGGCGCTCTCCTCCGGCGCGCCTCGAAAGCGCTCAAACAGGGTGTCCGCGGACTTGAGCCCCCCCGCCAGCATCCCCAGGCAGACGACAAGAGAGGTCGCCGTGACCCGGACGGACCTGGCGCGGAGGTTGGCGATCCCCAGCGCGCCCATCATGCACCCGGCCGCCAGCACCAGACCGGCGCGGGAGAGCGTGGACACCACGGCAAAAACCGAGCCGAATGCGGCCGCGAGAGAGGCCAGCGCCCTCCCCCTCGTCAAACGCCGGTCACAGAGCCCCCACACGAGCACCACGGGCAGGATCAGGTTCAGGAACGACGTGACGGTGTTCGAGTGGTCAAAGGGGCCGGGGACCCGGACGATGCCGTCCAGGTACTTCTGCTTGACGACCAGCGCGGTCATAAACGCGCCTATCGCGACCAGCCCTGTCCAGACGTATTCCAGCCTCGTGCCGACACGCAGGCAGTTCACCACGCACCAGAACAACGCGTACATCCTGACCAGCTTGAACAGCGAAAAACTCGCCAGCAGACGATCCGGCGCCCCCCACGCCGAGGCGCAGGCGATCCCGAAAAACACGAACATCCAGGACGAATTGTAGGGTACCCAGCAGATCTTCGTCGGATACCGGAGAAGCAGGGCGATGATCATCCCCCACGCAATCAGGTCGGTCAGATTGACCTCAAAACCCCGATCCGGCCCCCGGTAACGGGTGAAAAGGAAGTAGATGTTCGCCACATCGCCCAGGGCCGTGGAAAAGATCAGGGCCGCCAGCAACCACCCGCGCAGACGCGCCGAGGAGGCGGCGGCGAAAGACACGGCGGGCACGCCGAGCGCGAAGGCCACGATGAAGGCGGCGTACTTCAAGGGGATACCTCTCTCAGCATCAGCCCGTGCAGGTAATCCAGCCGCCGGGGCATCGGGTCGGGGATCACGTTGCTCGCGAACATCGCCAGGGAATCCTTGTGGTGAGGCTCGTACCCGTGCATCCCCGCGAGGGGGACCTCCCCCATAAAGCTCGGGCAGATGAGAACGCCGGGGTTCATCAGAAAGAAGAGCTCCCCATACCCCCGGTCCGCAAAGTCGCACCCGTACCCGGCCAGCCGCTCCTCCGACAGAATCTCCCCCCTGGGCTCGGCCCTCAGCGCCTCGACGACCCTTTCACGGGCGGGGCCTTTGAGAAACCAGAAGCGCGCCATCGTCGAGTCGTAGATCGCCGCGTAATCGACGCCAAAACGCAGGCCGAGGCGGTCGATCTGCGCAACGAGATCGCAGCAATCGGTGACGTCGGTCATGCCGTGGTCTGAAAAAATGTAGACATGGACGGCATCGTAGCTCGTCTGCGCCAGACGGATCACCGACCGGAGTCTGCGGTCGTACCATCGGATCTTCTCCTCCACCGCCGGAGACCGGGCGCCGTGCGCGTGCAGAACGGCGTCCATGGACGCCAGATACAGGTACGCAAACACGACCTCCCCCTCTTTTAGGGTGGCCTCGATGGACGCCAGGTTATCCCCTTCTTTCTCGCGCCAGTCCGACAGATAAAACGGGATGTTCTGGCCCCGGAGGTGGTCGAAGATGGTGGGGACTCCGCCGTTGATCCCCCCCGGCTGGTAGATGTCGCGCTTCTCCGAGTAGTCGAACAGCGGCAGGTACCGAAACGGCACGTTGTAGATCTGAAAGTATCCCGTATACCCATAGCGCCGCCGGATGACCCTGCTCATCACCCGGCGGACACGCCCGCGGCGAGCGATGGACCTGGGCAGGAAGGATAGAAAGCGACACGCCCCAAACGGCGACGCCGCCGGGCTGTAGCGGAAGCACGAGAAGTGCCCGTGCTCCCGGGGGAGCCTGCCGGTCAGAATGGTCGGATCGCACGTGGAACTGTAGCCCAGGACGGTGGTCAGCGGCGCCTTGACCTTCAGCAGGTCGTCCAAAAAGGGGCGCCGCCGGAGGATCTCCCAGCCGAACGCGTCGATGAACACGAAGAGCGCCAGTTTGCGTCTGTCAGGCCGCATAAACCGCCCGCCTTGGCCTCTTCTCAATCGCTCGCCCTTGCTGCAACATCTCCAGGAACTGTTGCTGCTCGCTCGTCAGGGCCTTCTTCGGGCTGCGCGCGTCGGCCACTGCCCAGTCGATGTCGCTCTGCGCCAGGTTGATCACCGTTCCCGAAGGGTCCACGCAGTAGTCCCCGCAGATCATAACGTTTCGAACCCGGGCGCAGAAGCCGATCCGGGTGTAGTCAAACACCACGCTCTTCTCGATGTAGGCCCCGGACTCCACGACGCAGCCGGGGCCGATCATCGTCGGGCCGATGATGCTGCAGCCGGGTTCTATCGTCGCGCTCCCCCCCACGTAGACAGGCGGCTCAATCCTGCATCGCGAGGGGTCAAATCGGACGTTGATCCCGACCCATACCCCTTCGGAAACCTGAGTCCCCGGCACGGACAGGCCGTTGACCTCGCCCCGAAGCGCCATCTGGATGACATCGTAGTAGTCGGACACCCTTCCGATGTCCAGCCATTGGAACGGGACCTGCGCGCCGTACAGAGGGGCCTTCTCCCTGACCAGGTCCGGGAAGAGCTGCCCGCCTATGTCGTAGGTGACCCCGGAGGGGATTCGGCCGATCACCTCAGGCTCGAACACGTATATCCCGGTGTTGACCGTTGTGCTCCTGGCCTGATCGACGTCCGGCTTCTCCTGAAATTCGAGGACCCTGCCCTCCTTGTCCGTGACGACGACCCCATAGTTTGAGACGCGATCCCGCGCCACGCTGGTCAGGGCAAGGGTGGCCGCGGCCCCTCTCTTCCGATGAAACCGGATCAGCCGCGTGAGGTCGACGTCGATGACGGCGTCCCCGCACAACACCACGCAGGTCTCGTCGAAAAAACCCGAATGCTCCTGGATCTTTTTGAGCGCCCCGGCGGAGCCGACGGGTTCGTCGATGAAACGCCCGTTTTCAAGGCGGCCCTCGAACGAATAGGCCATCTCAACGCCGAACCTCGACCCGTCCCGGAAATAGCCCTCGATCTCGGTCGCCAGATAGCTCGTGTTGACCATGATCTGGCGCACGCCGTGGCTCTCCAGGAGCTGGACCAGGATCTCCATCACGGGTTTGTGGAGGATCGGAATCATCGGCTTGGGCACGGTGGTGGTGATCGGACGCACGCGCGTGCCCCTCCCCGCGGCAAGGATGATCGCCTTCATGAGTTGTCGTTCTCCCCTACCGTTCTGTCAAGAAAGTTTTGGCGGGTTGTCATTCTGAGGGCGCAGAGCGCCCGAAGAATCTCGTTTTAGAGATTCTTCGCCTCCGTTGCACTCCGGCTCAGAATGACCATCATGCATTGCCGATCAGACGACCTCTTCCACACCCTCAAAAGAATGGACGGCCTCCTCTTTCGTGTTGAAGATCTCGAATATCCGGTGCATCCGGACGAGCTCGAAGAGCGCGCGGACCGGCTTCGACACCTCGCACAGCTTCAGATCTCCGCCCGCGCGATTCATCTGTCTCAGACAGGCCAGAAGGGCCCCCAGCCCGGAGCTGTCCACAAACCTCAGATGCCTCAGATCGAACACCACCCGGGAGTTCGTCTCGAGCGCGGGCGCGACGTCTCGCTTGAACGCCTTGACGTTGCTCACATCCAGATGCTCTCCCGGCAGCGTCACGACGGCGACGTCACCGATCTTCTCAACATTCATTTCCATAGGAGACCTCCTTCTTTTAGATTCCTATTGTGACTTTACCATGGCCTTGAACCTGGATGGCGACGCACGTCAGGTCGTCCGCGAACCTCCCTGAGCCTGCAAAAGCGGCGACCGCCCTCTGGATTCTGTCGATCAACTCCCCCGGCCCGAGTCGCCCGTTCGCCCGGACAAGCGCCGACAGGCGGTCTTCTCCGAAGGGTTCACCCCCATCGCTCCCGTTCCTCACCACCTCGGTCACACCGTCCGAGTAGAAACAGAGCACATCCCCCACGTCGATCGGTATGGAGAACTGCTTGTAAATCGCCCGCTCGCTGAATCCCAACGGCATATTGTCGCCACGGAGCATCCTGCACCGGCCCGTGCGGGGCTGAAAATGGACCGGCCTCGTGTGCCCGCAATCGACGAAATCCATCCGCTGGCTCCCCAGATCGAACCGCGCATAGCAGAGGGTCACAAAGCTTTCGAGGCCCATGAACTCCTGGATCACTTCGGCGTGGACCGCCGTGACGATCTCCTCGGGTTCGGGAAGCTGTCTGGCGTCCGAGGAGGATATCAGACGGTTCACGACCCGCAGGAACTGGGTCTTGGTCGCCGCCCCCAGAAGCGCTGCGGGAATTCCCTTGCCCATGACGTCCCCGACGATGACGTCAAAGCACCGGTCGTGGTGATTGAAAAAATCGTAGAAATCGCCGTCGATCTGCCACGAAGGAATCGTGAGCGCGGCGACCTGGGCGCCCCGAATATCCCGGAATGGCTGGCCCAGCAGGAGCGTCTGCTGAACCTTGGCGCCGATATCGACCTCCTTTTGACGCTCCTGCGCCAGCGCTCGATAGAGTTCCCTCAACTCGACATTCTGCCTCTCGGTCAACTCCTGGAGACGCCTGTTCTCCATCCTCAACTCATGCTGAGACACCCCCTGCCGGACGATCTGACGAAGCTCCTCGTCGTTCCAGGGCTTGGTGACGAAGCGAGACACCGCCCCCCGGTTGATCGCCTCGACGGCTGCCCGCACATCCACGTGGCCCGTCAAGATGACGCGCACCGTATCCGGCGAAATCTCCCGCGCCTTCTCCAGAAGCCGCGTCCCTTCCATGTCTGGCATCCGCTGATCCGCCAGCACCACTGCGTAAGGCCCCTCCCGCAGGAGCCGAAGGGCCTCCGCAGGGGAATCCGTGGTGACCACCTCAAACGCCTCTCTGTGCAGCAGCCTCCGGAGGGCGCGCAGGACCTTCGGCTCGTCATCCACCATCAACACCCTTGAAGCGCCCGCGCCGACGCCCCCGGAAGCGAGGCAGGCCTCGAAGCTCATCCCGTTCTCCATCGGATGACCGCCCGTCAAAAAGTCGGAAAGCCCACATGTATCTTTTGTGACAAATATAATTTATTATGCATTTTATGTCAAGTATATTTTATGTATTAATCAACTATTTGGACTATTGGGACCTCGACCAGGTCGTGCGACCCGGCGGATGGCCGGCAACAAATCAGTGTCTATACTGGACTTGGACACGAAGTCGTCCGCCCCGGAGGCCAGCGCCGCCTGCCGGTGGGCGTCCGTGTCCAGCAGGGTCAGGGCGATGATGCCCGCCTCCGGCAGCGCCCCGCGAAGGAGAGGGATGGCCTTCAGCCCCGACAGGCCGGGCATGCGCAGGTCGAGCAGGATCACCTGCGGCTGAAGGCGCCGGGCCTGCGCCAGGGCCTCCTGGCCGCCGCTGGCCGTGCCGACGACGACCACCTCCCCCCGGCACTCCTCCCTCAAAAAACGGGTTACAGCGTCCAGAAAGGCGGGGTGATTGTCCACCACCAGGACGGAGACAGGGTCCATTGTGAGACCCCCTCTAAGTCCTGCCCTGGCGGCAGCAGAGAACCAGAACGGCCAGGAAACGCGTCTTCATCGCAGAAAACCTCCCCGTGACATCGGCTTATCGCTGCTCATCGGACAGGGAAGGCCACCGGTTGCCCGATGGCCTTCCTCCTCCACGCTGGTTCAGGGCCTTGCGTCCCATCTCAGAGTGCCCCACAGTCAGATTTTATAAGGGATTCGCCTAAAGCCCCATACCCAGAAGAGAAGGACTCCCGTAAAGCCCTCCTGGGCAGGGGTTGGCTCCCTGCCCAGGAGAGTTGCGTCAGGGATGTAGGTGTGGGTTGGCTCCCGCTGGCGCATCGGGGTTCAGAGAGGTTACCGTATCTCCTCCTTGAGCGCCTCGAACTCCAACGGATGTTTTTCTTCCTCGCTCACCTCCTTCCACAGGGACGAGAGGGACGGCGTCCCCCTCCCCCGTCGTGCTGACGGGGGGAGGGCCATTCAGCCAGTCTTGCACGGGCGGAGGAGGGGTAGCCGTTTCTCTGGGTCCATCAGGTCCCCTCAGGCCTACTTCCTGTGGGCCTGGTGGTTCCCGAAGTGCAGGTATCCCGACACATACAGGACGACGTTGCCGTCCGCGTCCTTGACCGTGATCTCGGCGTGGTCGTACTTGCCAGGCTCCCCGGCGTCCGTGAAGGTCCACTCCGCGGTGGCGCCGGATGCCCCGTTGTACCGCCCGGCGCCCGTGCCGTGGTAGGTGTCAAACCCCGCCGGGGGCGGGTCGGGCGCGATGGTCGGGTCATCGGTGCAGATGGCCGAGGTGAGCGTCTCCAGGTGGAACCGGTTGCCCTGCCAGTTGACCTCCAGGTTGTTGGGCAGGTCGGCGTAGTCGCAGTGCAGCTCAAACCCGTGCGTCACCCGCATCCCGTCTGCCGTGAACACGCTCCCGCCGCCGGTCATCCGGCCCATCAGGCTGGGCGGGGGCGGGGGCGGAGGCTGCTGCTCCAGGGGCAGGCAGAGCGTGGCGGTCACCCACGTCAGGGACGCGGGCTGGTTGCCCGACCCGTCGTCGTGCGAAAAGAGCTGGACTGTCAGGTCCGACGCCCCCGCCGGGACGGTGAACGGCAGGGTGAAGGCGTCCCACTCGCGCCCCTGGGCGCTGCTGAGCGCGTTGACCAGGCGGGTGGTCACGCCCCCGGTGGTGATGTCGATGGCGTTCGGCCTCGGCCTCCCGTCGCTGACGCTCCCCACGAACAGCGAGAGGTTCGCCATTCGGGAGGCGCTCGCCGGGGCGAAGGTGAACGTCTGCGGAACCGTCGCGTCCAGCGGAGGGGCGAAATACCTGTAGGCGCAGTCGTTCCCGTCCATCACCTGGATGTCGTGGAGGCCGGAGCCGTCGTCGTAGATCACGAACATCCCGGCCCCGTTGTTCCGGGGCGGGTCAAACCCGAACGACAGCCCGTCCACCGCGAAGGTGTTCATCCCAGGCCCCACCATGCCCAGGCCGGTGATGTCCGCCCGGTAGCTGGTGGTGTAGTGTTCTCCATCGTAGGCCAGGAAAAACAGCGTGGGCCCCCCGACGACGTCGCCGGTGATCTCGACGCCGTTCAGCCGGATGGTGTTGTCCCCGTTGTCCGGGGCGCTGTGCTGCCCCTCCCAGTAGAGCAGCGCCTGCCTGACCGCGGCGCCCGCCGGGACGTTGACGGTCATCGTGCCGGGCTGCGTGAACAGCCCCACGCCGCCCACGGCGCACCCCGACCCCGACGCGAGCGTCAGGTCAGACGCCGGACCCAGAGACTCTGCCCTGGCCACGGGCTTGGCCGCCCGAAGCCCTCCGCCGCTCAACCCGCTCGGGGCCCCCACAGGATTCTTCATCGACTCGCCGCCGCAACCCAGGAGCACAAGCCCCACAACGGCTGCAAATACCACGAGCCAGGATGACCTTTTCATTTCACTATCCCTCCTTTTATCTCTTCTGATTTAAACGACCAGGAATGCCATGGCCTCCCTACATCGCCAAAAGACACCGCCACCCCTACCTCCGTGTAGGGGTTCAACCTCACAACTACATCCCGATACGCCCCGAACTTCTGCAAAAATCGCGTCAGATCTCCTGGAGCGGCACAAACACCCCCAGGACCCTCCTCCAGTCCACCGCCCGCTCGCCGTAGGGCTGCGCCACCACCAGCACCGGCTCCTCGCCCAGGGCCCCCAGGGAGACCCGCCGCAACGTCGTTTGACACCAGTACCGCACAGGGGAAGCGTGGCGACGCACGCCGTCGGAAAACCAGTAGATCACTTCGCTCTCCCGGCCATTCTTCCGCAGACGCACCCATCTCCCCTCTCCCCCTGCGACCGGAATGTCCGCCCCTCCGACCTCTGTCCATCCCGCGCCCCGAAAACAGTAGGTGGGGTCGTGAACGGAATGGCGGTCTCTCGTCCCGTCGATCACGATCAGCAGGAAAGCGACGCCCCCCCCGCGGTACACCCGCTTGATGACGTTGGCCCCGCCGAAGACCTTCTGCTCGGTGGCGGTCAGAGGGACGTCCACGCTCATAAACCCTATCGCCTGCCCGTTGAGGGCCTCCAGCCTCCCGGAGGCGTCCGGCAGCGGGGAGAACTCCCAGGCCAGGCTCAAAAGGACGGAGACGGTTAGGGCCACCCACAACCATCGCTTTGTCGTCCATCTCATGTCAGCCATTCCCGATATGGTCTATCTCACCTAAACCGGAACCCCACCCACAGGACGCCCGCCGCCGCGACCCCCATGCGCACCAGGGGGACGACTTCGACGGCGCAGTGCCGCCCCAGCGCCCAGCCACAGACGGGCATCCAACTCGCCGCCGCCGCCAGCCACAGCATGTGGCCCCACCGCCACGGCAGCAGGCCGGCCAGGGAGAGGGCCAGCCCGGCGTGCTGCAGCACATTCAGGCTCCCCAGCGCCCCAATCAAACCCATCCCCAATCCCCCTCCCAGCAACACGGGCGAGGCGCTTCCGCCCTCGCGCCCGCCCCCCACCTCCTCCTGCCGCAGGACAATGAGGGGCAGCCCCCACACCGACAGGGCGATCCAGCCGAGGCCGTCAAACGGGCTGTCTATCCAGGCGTCCAGAAGGTCCCGACATCCGTAAGCGCAGAAAAGGACAATGCCCAGAGCGACCGGGGGAAGAGGGAGAGCGCGCATCAGTCAGCTCCGTCAGGGGCCAGAGCGCCTCGTTCGCGTTGCAGCCTGGCAAACATCAGCCAGCACAGCGCAAACATCAGGCACAGGACCAGCCAGCCGCCCCAGTGATGAAAGGCCCCCATGGCAAATTCAGGACTGACGGTCAGGGCCGCTGCCCCGAGCGCCATAATCCTCAGGGCGTTAGCCAGCCAGGCCAGGGAGACCAGCAACGGAAAACTCCACCAGTACCGGGAGTGGCCCCCCAGATACAGATAAGCGACCCCGGTGCCGGCGATCAGCATGGATTGCAACTCATTCAGCCCCGCGCAGGCGGCGTCCACACGCATCGGCAGGCCCTGCACCAGCAGGAAGGTCCCATCCCTCTCCACGGCAAACCCGGCCAGAGAGAAAAAGGACTGCGTCGCCCACGCGCCGGAGAGCCGGAACCACCAGCCTATCCTGTCCCCCTCCAGCGCAATCCACGGAAAGGCCAGCAGCGGGAGGATGAGGAGCCGCCGCACCGCCCTCCATCGCTCGGCCTCCAGACGCGCTGAGAGCCACCCCGCCAGCAGGAGGACCCACCCCAGCGAAAGCAAAAAGGTCAAATCCAGACCGACGCCCGCCAGAAAGAGCAGAACCCCTGCCCCCAGCGTCCTGACGGAAGACCCGCCCTCTCCCTGGGGGCGAAAGCGCCACGGGCGGCCCAGCCACCAGAAGACCGGCAGGGCCGCTGCAATCGGCGCCGTGTTCTCCGCCGTGGCCGTCCAGCTCAGGTCTCGCCCCCAGATCAGAGCGGCCAGCCCGAGCAGCAGACCCGCAAAACCGTAGTCTTTTGCGCCCATCACATTCCGTTTTTCCGTTTCGCCTCTGCCTGAGCGATCTCTTTTAGATTGGCGCGCACCCGCAGGTTGGCGGGGAAGACCGCCAGCAGTTCCAGGGTAAACCGCCTGGCCTCCCGCCAGTCTTGCGCCTGAAACGCCCGCCGGGCCAGATACGCCTTCGCCTCGGCGGAGTCTTTCACAATGGCCCGATAGATGCGCTCCGCCTCCCCCTTCCTCCCTTCCCAGAGGGCGACCTTCGCCAGGATCTCCTGCCCGGTCACGCCCTTCGCCAGACGGGGATTCTCCAGGACGTAACGCCCCGCCGCCTCTCCCTCTCCCCGCCCCAGGCTCGCCAGACTCAGCAGCCACGCGGCCCGATAACCGAGGTCAGAGTCCACTCTCCTCAAAGGCTCCAGCTGTCTTTTGGCCTCTGCGAGGTCCCCGCTCTCCAGCCACAACTCCCCCTTCAACAGGTCCAGGGGGGGTGTGGACGGCTGCCTCTGCGCAAATTCCAGGGCCTGGGGGACGCCCCGATTGAAGCGCACCCCCTGCGTCAGACCATAGGCCACCCACGCCGGAAACCCCGGTGGAATCCCCTTCACACGATGGAGGCGCATGGCCGCCTCCGTCCACCCCCCCGCCAGAAATACCGCGGCAAAGGCCTCCTCGCTCAAAAGCAGTCGCTCCAGCGCCTCCGGGATGTCCCTTATCTCTTTCGCGCCGATCCTTCTCCTGTCGGTCAACCGATCCAGCTCCTCAAAGAGCTGATGGCGCACCCTCCCCGCAAGGGGGCTGGAGACGGACGGGAACTCGCGAAACGGCCTGAAACTGCGCGACTTCCGGTATCTCAACACCTTCGCGATGGCCCCTTCGATCTCCGGATGCCAGGAACGGTCGTGGAAAGGGTTCAACTCGAGCAGGTGAATGGCCTCCTCCTCCTTCCCATCCCGGAGCAGCTGCAGCAGCCGCAGCCAGAAGACCTCCTGCCGCCTCTGCCCAAGCCAGCCCGCCCCCGCGACCTTCTCGAAGGACCCCTCGTCCCAGTATCGGCCCTCCGGCAGGGCAAGCAGATAGTCCAGGAGCGGGCGCAACTCCCCCTCCGGGGGCGCCATGGAATCCCACTTCACCTCCACCGGAGACGCCACCCTGCCCCAGAACCACGCCTTGACCCAGAGGAAGGGGAAAGAGGGCGGCGTCAACCCCCCTGCCCACGTCCGCAGGGCCAGATCATAGTTCCCCCACCGGCGGTAAAACTCCCCCAGTTGATCCCGCAACAGAGGGTCGGAGGGGTCTGTCAGGTGCGCCGCCACATACTCCACCCGGGCCTCCTCGACCCTGCCCGCAGCCTCCAGCACCTGGCCCCGGAAGGAGCGCACATCCGGATTTTTGGGGTCCGCCGCAAACGCCTTTTGCAGGTACCCCCACGCCCTCGGCAGGTCCTTCGCGTGCAGCAGCGCCAGGCGAGCCAGCCGCCCGCAATCCTCCGGCCCGGAGAAGGGCCTGGACTTCAGCAAGGCCAGCGCATCCCCGCGCCGGCCCTCTGAAAGGGCGCGATCCGCGTCCAGCGCCAGCCAGGCGGCCTTCTGCGTCTCCCGCCCCTGCCACGCGCCCCGCAGCCTCGAAAACCGCTCCTCCTCCCTCATCTGCATCAGGGCGCGGCCGGCCAGCAGCGACGCCCCTTCGGACCTCAAAAACCGCTCGGGGAAACGCGTGTAGAGCCAGAGCAGTCGCGGGACCTGACGCAGCCTGGCCAGCGCCTCGACCTCCAGGTCGACCCATCTCTCCGCGCCCGCCTTCGGCCCTCCTCTCGAAACGCGGCGCCAGGGGGTGTTGGCGTCGATCACGGTCAGGGCCTCTCCATAACGGCCCGCATCGCACAGCTTCAGGGCCTTCTGGTAGTTTCGCTCTGCCTGATGGGAGATCGTGTAGGATCTCCAGGCCCTCACCCCAAAGGCCGCGGCGGCCCCGACTACGACAACCACGCCTGCAATGACCAGGTATTTCAGCTTCACGCAGTCCCCTCCTTGCGACCCGCAGGCCGGAGATCAGAGGCCTACTGGCCGATCTGTCCCTCCGGGTGAGATGCCGTGCGCGACCGCCACATCCTCACCCCAAAGGCCGCGGCGGCCCCGACGGCGACGACCGCGCCCGCAATGGCCAGGTATTTGGGCTTCATCCTGCGCTTCGACTTCATACGCTCCACCCCCTGCTCGTGCGACGATTCATCAGATAGAGGGCCAGACCGAGGAAGGAGCCCAGCAGCACAACGGTGGAAGGCTCATCCCCCTGCACCAGCCCGTTCGCGTTCCCCGCCCCCACATCCACCGCAAAGACCACGTCGTTGAAGTCCTGATCGCCTCCCCCCCACAGGTCCTCAAAGCCGAGGAGCAGGTAGGGGCTGTCGTTCAGCGCAAAGGCCGACGCGTGCAGGGAGACGACGTGTCCGAGCCCGTCCTGATTGACAGAGGCGTCTGTGGAATAGACGTTCCTGCCCCCGTATACCCCGTTGGCGATCAGGAAAAAGTCCAGCCTCGTCCCCGCCGACAACCTCCCGAGGTCCACAAAGTCCCCCGGCAGCAACGGGTCGTTCGACGTCCGCGTTGCTACATAATTGATATCCTGAAGATACGTCTGGGCGCTGGAGGCGTCCGGAAAGATCAGCTTCGGATCTCCCCCATTCACCCCTCCTCCCTGCGTGTTGAACCCCAGGGTGTTGTGGTACCCCGCCCCCTCCCCGACAAAATAGGCCCGCACATCTGCCTCGGTGGCCAGTTTCAGATGCGAAGGGTCCAGGGCGACGCTGGACACGTCCGACAGGGCCTCCCTTTCGCTCAGACGCAGGTTGACGAGGTTCTGCAGCGTCGGCAACGTCTGGGACTGGAACTGGGCGGCCTTCCCATCCGACCCGGCAATCTGCACCAGACCGACAATGTCCAGGCCGAAAGGACGCGCCGGCGACTGCACCGGCGAGACCGCGCCGGCAGAGGCCATTTCGGCCCCGCCTGCGAGCCATCCCAGGCCCGCCAGCAGGACGATGAGAGTCTTTCTCTTCATGACACACCCTCCTTTGGGTTGCGGAGTCGTTTGAGGACGTTTACTCGCCGGAACGAATGACTCCAATCGTCGCGGCTCAACGAGACCTGAACCAGTCCCCCCGAATAGACCTCCAGATGGCTTTCCGCCCGGAGCAGAGCGGCGCCCCCGGATCGCCCTTCCGACCAGAACTCGAGAGCGCCCTTCTGATAAAAGCATCGGTATCTCTCAAACGCCTCCCCCGTGTCTATCAACCCTCCGCTGTAAGGGCACGGAAACGCTCTGCCTTCCAGAGGGAGCATAGAGCAATAGGTTGTGCCGGCCTTCGTTTTCTGGAGGATCCCCTTATCCTGGATGCACGTAAACGCCAGTTTTTTCAGGTTATTCTGCATTTTCGGACCTCTCGATAAACGACCCGCGCCTCCGTTCAAGCTCACAGGACCGCATCATATCTAAGACCTTATATTCACCCAATTTATATAAAAATTTACATCGACGATTTTATGATAAATATAATTTTTATGATAAATATAACTTTTATGTCAAATATACAAATTAGGCAGATGTATGTCAAGTATAAAAGTTCTTCGCCCCGGCCCCTACCCTCCGACAGCTCCGCAGGAGGTCATCCGGAGCTGCCGAAGTTCTCGGCGAAAATGAAGAAATCCTCGAGATCCACAGCCCCATCTGCATTCAGATCATACCTGGGGTCGAACCCCGGCACTCCGCGACGCAGACCGAAGCCCTCCGCAAAGGCGAAGAAGTCAGACAGGTCGACTCGCCCGTCCCCGTCAAAGTCCCCCAGGATGCCGGACTGGACCTCAGCCACCACACGGGTGAGAATCTGCTGCCAGTCTCCCCGAAGTCCTTTGAGGTTGACCTGTCTCAGGATAAACCGGGTCCCCTCGGACACCCTGAACTTTTCCAGGCCCTCGAAGACCAGGACGCCCAGGAGCCCGTCCCCGCTGACCATATTGTCCGCGGTCGATCCCAGGAGAGACGCCCTGAAAGAGACGGCGTTGCCCGCAGCGATAGGAGGCGGAGAAAAGGCGTTGCCTCCCGATCGCTTCAGGACGTTGTCTTCCCGGTCGGTCCTCTCGAACCCGTTTTTGAAGCGCACAGCCGTTGAATCGAACTCCATCACAAAGGAATAGGCGCTGATCCCGGAGACCCCCTCCACGTAGGCGGCGACCTGGATGGGCGCTGAAGGGCTCGCACGGCCTGATAAGGCCTTCTGGTCGCCGGATGTCGGGTTGAGGTCGAGGGAAAGGGCGACCTTCACTGCCGACCCAGACAGGGTCACACGGACCTCAGGCTCATCCGGGTCGTCGGTGAGAATCGTCAGCCGTCCTTTGAAGTCCCCTGATTCAGAGGGTGAAAATGAGACGACAAGACGGATGCTGTCCGATGCAGCAATGAGCTTTGGGGGTTTGCTCTGAATGACAAATGGCGAGTCTGATGTGACGCGAGTGATCGTGAGTTTTTCAGTCCCGAAGTTGCGGACAGTGAGCGCCCACGGAATCGAAACGCCGGGGGTTACTAGCCCATACGCATAGCTTGTATCGGACAGGGCAACGTCGGGAATCGGACGCCCCCTGGCCGATACCGGAACCGTGACGGTCTGGCGCCTGCGATCGTTGCTCTGGATGCGGACCTCAGCCGCGACCTCCCCGGCTGTCAGAGGCTTAAACCGAATGCGAATCTCCCGGCCAGTCCGGGGCGCCAGGGTGAACGCGCTGTCTGACAGGCCTAAGGATTTCCCGTCGCTCATCGCG
>Ga0156186_1404_pt1 | contig 30025 bp, 21 predicted proteins | sample RifCSPlowO2_12_FD_107839 | JGI IMG/M metagenome (GOLD analysis project Ga0156186, IMG submission 107839) | Candidatus Handelsmanbacteria bacterium RIFCSPLOWO2_12_FULL_64_10
AAGCTGTTCTCTCCCCTCTCCCTTTGGGGGAGGGGCCGGGGGAGGGGTCTTATCCTTTAAAAGTTGGCCCGAACGCCTAAGTTGACGATCCTCGGCTGGTTGAAGTAGCCCCGGTCCCCCAGGTCCCCATATTTCAGGTAATCTGCGTCGTTGGGCCGGGCCATCTGCAGGCCCCAGGTGTAGTAGTCCGACCCGCCACCCGCGTCGAGCCTGGCGTTGAACAGGTTGCGGACCTCCACGAAGAACGCCGGGCGCACCCGGCCCTTCGGGTTGAACGCCTTCTCCGCGCCCAGGTCCCACACCGCGCTGATCGGACCCCGGTCAAACTGCCGGGTCGTCCTGTCGGGCGGCACCCAGAAGGAGCCGCTCTCCGTGCGCAGCTTGTAGAGCACGTTCGCGTTCAGGTCGCTGGCCAGCCAGCCCAGCCACCGCGGCCCGAACCGGATGCCCGACGGCGTGTTCAGGATGAACTGCACGTTCGCCTGGCCTAAGATGCCGCCCACCTTCTCATTTCTGGGGAGGGCGAGGACCCCGTAGCTCGACCCCCCTACCGCGGTGTAGGCCCAGTAGATACCCTTGTCCGGGATTGGCCCCGCCTTGCCGTAGGAGACGAAGGGATTCGCCACGTAACCCGGCAGGCGGCCCCGGATCTCGTTCGATCCCTCCTGGCCTAACTTCACCAACTCCGCAGCCGTCAGTGGGACCGGCGTCTGCGACCCATCCGGGTTGTTCGTGAACGCATACCAGAACTCCCCGCTGGTGACAAACAGCGAGTCCAGCAGGGCCACCGGGCCGGCGTTCCCGATGCCCATCATGCCCTGCGCCGACCACTCCGACGTCCAGGCCACCCGGAACGAGAAGTGATTGCTCAACCGCTTCCCGACCGCCACCTCGATGCCCTTGGCGTAGGCCGCCCCCCCGTTCGTGGCGCCCCGTATGAAGATGCCCCCATACTTCGGGCCGCGGAAGTTGTTGCCGCCGTTCATCGAGATCTGCAGCGTCTCGCTCCGGTAGAACGTCGTCAGAGACGCCGTGTAGTCGGACACGAAGTTCCAGTCCGCGCCCACCTCAAACGTCAGCGTCTTCTCCGGTTTCGCCCACGGGTTGGCCGCGAACCCGCTGCCCGCGGCCATCATCGTGTTGTACAGCTCGGCCGGGTCCTGCACCTTGTTGCCGTTGAGGTCCTGCCACAACGGGGACCCGTCCGGCCCGATCCGGGCCCCGTTGTTGTAGCTCTTCGCGTAGGATTCGTAGAGGTCCAGCCACTGCCGGAAGATCCCCAGCGAGTAGTGCATCGCCATCCGGTCCGTGATCGGGTGCGAGATGCCCAGCCTGGGGCTGACCGCAAACTGCGCGGGCGGCTTTTGCACGAAGTCCCCCGTCACCTTCACGCCCGGCGGGGCGCTGCCCACGCCGTAGAGGTAGGGCCGCGTCGTGTAGAGCCGCCACATCGGCGCGGACGGGACCCCCGCGTCGATGGCCTCCTTGTGCGTGTGGACGTTGAAGTCCAGGCGCACCCCCGCGTTCACGATCAGCCCCTGAAACTCCATCTTGTCCTGCGCGTAGACCGCCCCCCGGATCGGCGTGGCCGGGACGCCCATCTCCCAGGGCCTGTCCCCGCCTGAGTAGAAGTTGAAGATGTGGTCCTGGTTGCTGTAGGACCCCCATAAGGTGTAGTAAGCGTCATAGCGCATCACCTCAAAGCCCGTCTTCACAAAGTTCCCCTTGGTGATCTGGCTGGACAGGTCGGCCTTGAGGCTCCAGCGCTTCCGGTCCGTCTGGACAAACGTCCCCATCTGCCGGTCGATGATGAACCACCCGTCCTTGTCCTTCCGCGAGGGCAGCGTCACCAGGGGCGCGTTGATGGTGTCCTGGAGCGTCCGCCCGCGCGCCACCCGCACCTCGTAGAACGTCCTGGGCGACAGCGTGTGCGTGAACGTCAGGTACTCCAGCTCCTCCTGCTGGAGGTACCGGCCCGACCCCGCCCACTTGTCCGGCAGGAAGAGGTTCCGGAGGTTGCCGAAGGCCAGCCCCCGGATGAGGCCCTCCCTCAGATCGCCGTACTGCCCCTGGACCTCCCCGTTCCACGCCGTGTAGCGCTGGAGGACCAGCCCCGCCTTCAGTTTGACGTTGGCCGAAGGCTTGAAGGTCACGCTCGCGGACCCCTGGACGTTGTCCGGGGCGTTGATATACTGCCCCCGGTCGTTGTAGAAACCCCGAGGCTCCGCCGCCGGATAGATCGACGCCCGCTCCTCGTGTCTGACCGAGGCCAGGAACGAGGCGTTCGGCCCCAGAGGACCCGACAGGCTCCCCTCCACCCTGTAGCCGGCCCACTTCGTGTAATTGGTGCGCTGATGGATCACCCGGCCCGTCAACGGATCGACCTCCTGCAGCCACGCCTGGTCCTTCCATTTCATGTGATCCCGGTTCTCCGGGGCGTCGTACACGTTCGCGCCCCAGTGCTTCTTCCCCGCCGGCTCATACTGGAACTCCATCCATCCGTGTGGTTTCTGCGCCCCCTCCTGCGTCACGATGTTGACCGTGCCCGCCTGCGCGTTCCCGTACTCCGCCGGGGTCACGCCCGTCTCCACGGAGAGCTGCTGGATCGCGCTCTTGTTCACCCCCGTGAACAGCAGGGCGCTGTGCCCGTCGTTGTTGGCGATGCGCACCCCGTCGATCATCACGTAGACGTCGTTGCCCAGGTACGGGTAGTCCCCCCCGCCTTCCGGACGGGCCCCCCGATTGATGTCAGACCCCCGGATCGAGAAGGTCCCCGCCTGGTCCACCCCCGGCTGCAACGACACGAACTCCCCCGTCGTCTTGACGATCGGCGCCTGCCTGATCTCGTCCTCCGACAGCACGTGCTTGGTGGACGTCTTGTCCGGCTCCACGGCCGGACGCTCCGCCGTCACCACCACCTCGGCGGCCTGGATCGCCTCCTCCTTCAGCCGGAAGTCCACCTTCGCCGTGTAATCCACAATGACGTTCACGCCCCGCTTGGTCACCTTCCCGTACCCCACCAGCGACGCCGTCAGAGAGTAGTTCCCCGGCTCCACCGACAGGATCGTGTAGAAGCCGTCCTTGTCGGTGACAGCGCCCCTTTTCGCCCCCTCGATGACCACGCTGGCCCCCGGCAGCGACGCCCCCTTATCGTCCATGATCCGCCCGGCGATCTTCCCCGTCGTGCCCGCAAAGGCGCCGGACAGGGGCAGGGTCAAGACCACGGCCAGGACAGCAAAACCGAAGAGAAGCTTGCGCTTCATACGATGACCTCCTCCTCACGTTGAAACGTTAAACGTTCAAACGTTCAAACGTTCAAACGTTCAAACGTCATTTCCAGAAGTAGAACTTCAACCCCGCGCCGAGGTCGAGCAACTGGAGCGGGATCGTCTTCGTCTTGATCCCCCACGCGTACATCGGCCGCAACTCCCCCATCACCACGTTGTAGCGCGCCCGCAGGTCGAGCGCCACGTTGTCCCACACAAACGCCTGTGCGCCAAACCCGGCGTTGATGGACAGCGCCGTCTGCGCGTCGATCTGCGGCTGCAGGAACAACGTCTGGTCCAGGGGCTTGGTCGTCTGACCCGGATAGATGAAGTTCCGGTTCTCCGCCCGGTAATTGTAGAACCCCACCCCCACCTCGATGTAATACACGAAATCCTTCGCCCGGAACGTCGGCTGCTCCGGGTGGAAGATCAACAGGTTGACCGCCAGGCTGTTGAACTTCATCTCCGAGGAGGCCAGCGGGCTTTGATACGGCTTCTGGTCCACCGCCCACGTGAACGGCCTCTTCGCCAGCTTCCCGTTCAGGAACTTCGACCGGTGATACTCCGCCTCCATGTAGAGCTTCGGGTTGAGCATCACCTGCCAGGTCCCCCCATACTTGCTCGTCGCGGAGAACCGATCCTTCAGGGCAAACGTCGGGACATTGTAGGAGAGGAACGTCCCGACCCCCCATCTCCGGCCCTTCTCCTGCGCGCCCACCGTCAGAACAGAGGTCAGGAGCAGCACCCCCGTTAACGCCCAAATCCACCTGCTTGCTTTCAAGACGCCCTCCTTTCTGTGCCTTGACAACACGGCACAAAACACGTATTTTAAAGCAAATGGGCCTATGAAGGGACTGAAAAGCCCCTCCTGTTGCCCGTCCAGCCGTTAGCCCCCCTGGCCCTGGAAAGCTCGGAGGCTAACGGCTTTTTACTTATGCTCTGGTATAAGCTAAATGACCCACTGCTGTGGGGCGCGATCCTGACTCTCCACCCGTGCGCAGGCCGGCGGCGCGGTAGAATCGCGCACGACCAGCTCCACCGGGAGCATCATCTTCGTGGGCGGCAGTTCCGGGTGATGAATCCTGTCCAACAGCCGTTGAAACGCAACGCTGCCCATCGCCCGCATGGGCATCCGGACCGTCGTGAGGGCCGGCTCCCAATGCCCGGACGGGGGGATGTCGTCGAAGCCGGCCACGCTGAGGTCGCGGGGGATAACCATGCCCTGCTCCTGAGCCGTCCTGATCAACGCCAGGGCCTGGCGGTCATCAATGGCCATCACCGCCGTGGGCGCCTGGCCCGACAGCGCCGTCTCGCGAAACCACGCCGCAATGCCTTTGTATTCCCTCCCCACCCCATAGGCCGATCCCGCCTCGGGCGACAGGCCGTGCTCTTCCAGGGCCTGCCGGTAGCCCAACAGGCGGGTCTTTGCGCTGGTGGAATACAGGCAGTCTGCCACGAAGGCAAACCTGCGGTGGCCGAGGCTTAACAGATGCCGGGTGACCTGACGCGCAGCTTCGGCGTCGTCAGGATAGATGCAGTCGAGGTCGGAGGTCACCGTCCCGCCCCCGACGATGACCGTGGGAACGGATGCGTCACGCAGATAGGCGATAATCTCGTCTTCCATCACGTCGCCCAGGATCCAGCCGTCCACGGCGGCGCTGGTCAATCGCCGCAGATAGGCCAGCTTCTCCGCCGCCGTCTGGAAGGCCACCCCCAGGACCAGGTGATAGCCGTGGGCGTGCATTTCGAGCTGCACCCCGTTCATCACTTCGGTATAATAGGGGGCGGTCGCCGGCCCCACGATCGTGTTCATAACGAAACCGATGCAGAAGGTCTGAGAACGGCCCTGCCGGCTGCGGAGCCGACGGGCGGATATATTGGGATAATAGCCCAGCCTCTGCGCGGTCTCCAGCACGCGCTGCGCCGTCTCTGCGCTGATCCGCGATCCTCGGCCATTGAGCACCAATGACACAGTGGTGCGGGATACCCCCGCTTCCCGGCTGACATCCTGGATTGTTATTGCCAATCTATCTGTTTCTCCTCATCGTAAATATTTAGTTTCACGATTTATCTACTTGGCCCTATTATACAACAGGGGTTTCTCTTTGTCAAGATAAATTTGTCTTGTTTACGGCCCGGCCCGCATTGCTGTTTTTGTGCGGCACTTTTGATGCAGAGATGAACGAGTTATAGGTTAACATGCATAGAATCTCGCCGTACTTTCTCCTCTTGATAGTAAGATCTGATTTAAGATAAGAGATGGAAAAAACAGGATATATATATCATCAAATATATCAAGCTGCCGGTCCACGCCCGGAGTCTGTGTTCGGTTGGCATATATCTTGCATATTTTTGAATAATTTAAACAAGAAAGGCGGGGAGGGACAAAAGATGAAAGATAAAGCAAAAGAGTCATTCGTAGCGGGGGGAACAGAAACCATTTTGATGGCGGATGACGAGGAGATGGTGCTCGCTGCCGGGCAGGCGATCCTGGAGAAGCTAGGATACACCGTGCTGACGGCCAGGGACGGAGATGAGGCGCTCCAGGTCTACCGTGACCATCAGGATGAGATCGCTCTGGTGGTGACGGACACGGTGATGCCGAAGATGGGCGGAGGGAAGCTCTACGCAATGCTGGCGGGGATCAATCCATCTGTGAAGGTCCTGTTGATGAGTGGTTACGATTTGAGGGAGAAGGAGGCTGATCTGCTGGCAGGCAACGTGAGAGGACTTTTAGAAAAGCCGCTCGGATTCCACACGCTGGGGCACGCTGTGCGCCAGGCCCTGGACGAATGAGGACCTCGACGAAGAATGAACGAGACTGGCAGACGATTCAACTGCCCTCATGCCATTGGCCCATGTGGTGAACAGAAAAAAAATTATGAATGATACATGGCCGTTTATCGTGATTGTTTTGGTGATAGTGATAATAACCCTGTTGCCCGATATTCTGAAGCTTTTCAGAGACAGAGAGCAGCCGAAGTCTTAGAAAACAGCAACTTCAACTACTAAGGCCTCTCTGCCCTTTCAATGTCTCCCGGCTTCCGCAACGGCCTCCGCATCTGGTAGAGCTCCACCTTCCAGCCGAGCGCCTCCCAGAACGCAAGCCCGGACAGATTCTGCGAGAGCACCTGCACCTCCACCGTGTCGGCCCCCCTGTCGCGCAACCATTCCACCGCCGCCGCCACCATCCGCCTGCCGACGCCCCGGCGCCTCGACCCGGGGCTGAGGAACACGTGGCTGATGCGCCCGGCGAGGCCGCCCCCCAGGAATTCGGGGATGACGTGCAGTCCGGCGTGCAGAAAACCGACGAGCCGGTCGCCTTCGATCGCCCCGACCAGACAACCGAGACGTCCCAGAGCGCCGCGTATGCCGGCCAGCCATCTCCCGGAGGCGTCGGGAGGAGGACAGAGGACGAGCCCCCGGCCCTTCTGATCGTTGTACATCTCCTGGAAGAGACGTTCCACGTCCGGCAGCAGAGGATCGTCGCTCTTGAGGAACGCGACCCGGACCTCAGGCGGCATATCCCACCTTCCCCGCGCCCCGCAGCCCCTGGAGCTGCTCCACGAGCGCGCCCAGGGTGACCAGGCGCGTGAAGTCCAGCGACTCGAAATCGAGGGTCTGCCCCAGCCGCTGTTCGACGCTCATCAACAGGTCGATCAGACTCAGGGAGTCCAGAACCCCCGACGCAAACAGGTCGAGATCGTCGTCCACCGCCTCCCGCGCCAGGCCCAGGATGCGAAGACGGGGGGCCAGTCCGTCCATGACGATGTCCCGCAGTTCCTTTTCACTCCCATTCATGCCAGACCCTCCCTCATGCTCAGGAGCGCTCTCCGATCGACCTTCTGGCTGGCGTTGAGCGGCATCTCTTCGAGCCGATGAATCTCCCTGGGGACCATATAGGGCGGCAACCGCCTTCTGCAGCCTGCCAGAATGGACTCGTCGGAGGCCTGCGCGCCGGCCAGGAACAGAATGACGCCCTCGGCCCCGGAGGCCGTGGGCGGCCACCCCAGCGCGATGGCCTGCCGGGCAGAGGCCGTCTCTCTGACAACGTTTTCGACCTCCTGCAGCTCGACCCGGTGCCCCATGATCTTCATCTGATGGTCCTTCCGGCCCCGGTAGACGAGATCCCCACGGGCATTTCTCTCCACGAGGTCCCCCGTGCGGTACCAGGGCCCGCAGGGGGTTCCCCCGGGCAGCGACACGAAGGCCTGAGCGGTTCGGGCCGCATCCCCCCAGTAGCCCGGCGCCACCTGCTCGCCCCCCAGGAGGAGTTCGCCCACGCCCTCCACAGGCTCGTCCCGGTCCCCGACCACGACGGCCCGGGTGGACCCGAACGGCCGGCCGATCGGGACGAGGCCGTTCACGCACTCCCCGGCAGAGGAATCCCCACCGTACACATACGCCGTACACGCGACGGTGGCCTCCGTGGGTCCGTAGAGGTTCACCACGGTCGAGAGCGGCGCGGCCCGGCGCCACGCCTCGGCAAGGCGCAGAGGGAGGGGCTCGCCGCAGAACAGGCTCCACCTCAAAGAAGGAAAGACGCCGGGTCGGAGCAGGCGGAGCCGCTGGAGAACGGCGGCCGTGGAAGGGGTGGAGAACCAGCACGTCAACCCGTGCCGCCGGATGAACGCCGACGGGGCGACGGCCTCGCGGGGCGAAGGGACGCAGAGGCACGCCCCGAAGCCCCAGCAGACGAACATGTCGTGCACGGAAAGGTCGAAGGTCATCTCGAAGTTCTGGGAGAGCCGGTCTTCGGGCCCCAGGTCGAGGACCTCGCGGATCCCGCTGAGGTAGGCCATCAGATTCCGCTGCCGGATCCCCACCCCCTTGGGGGCGCCCGTCGAACCCGACGTGAACAGCAGATAGGCCGTGTCCTCCGGCCCGACGTCGGGCAGCCTGAAGCCCGCCCCTCGCGCGGGGAGGTCGCCCGCGCAGACCATCCTGTGCTGCGGGCACTGGGCCGCCCAGGAGGGCGGAAGCAAGCACTCCGGCAGGATGACCGTCAGCCCCTTCCGGACGCCGCAGATGACCTCTCCGAGCGATTCTACATGGCCCTCGTCCGCGACCACAGCCGACGCCCCGGACAGCCCCAGCATCCAGCGCGTCCGCTCCGGGGGGAACGCCGGACACAGGGGCACATATCCCCTCCCGGACAGGAGAATGCCGAGCACCCCCGCATAGGCCCAGACGGAGTGCTTCGCATAGACGGCGCACAGCGGCCCTTCGTCGATCAGCCGGATCGCCGCGGCCAGCCTCCGGGCGCGATCCAGCAGATCGCCATAGGTGTGTGTCTGTTCGTCGATGACTAAGGCCGGGCGGTCGGGTTGCCTCTCAGCGATGCGGAGGAACATCTCGCCCGGCGATTCAGGACCAGCGGGCATAAGGCCCCTTTCAGCCTGAGACGGGCGCCAGGCGCGAGGCCCTGGCGAAGACCGCGCCGATGTGTCCCAGTTCTTCCTCGGTGGGCGGAATGTCGAGGATGAACGACCTGAACCCTGCGCCGATGTAGCGGGCCAGCTCCTCCGCCACCCGGTCGTAGCTCCCCACCAGATAGGGGCAGAACGTCTTGTAATTCTGGAACGGAAACAGCCAGTACGGATTGGCCTCCGAAGGAGGCTTCCCCGCCATGTCGGAAAGCTGCCGGTGCCAGGCGGAATCCGAAGCCTTCATCGCCGCCTGATGCGCAATCTCTCCCCTCCGGTCCGGGGGGAAACGCCTGTGCGCCTCGGCCCACGCCTCCTCTTCGAGCTCACGGGCGATGACCCCGACCCGGATGCCCGAGTCCGCCGTCTCTTCGCCAGGCCCGTACTCCTCCGGGGGCTTCGGGTACTGGATGGCGGTGACGCCCAGACTCCGGGCCGCCGCCAGCCCGGCCTCCGAGGACCCGCTGACGAAAACCCCCGGACGCAGGCGCTCGGGCAGCGGGGGCGTCAGTCTGAGGTTGCGGACCCTGTAGAACTCCCCCTCGAAACAGACAGGCGCGGCCCCGTCTAACAGCGACTGGATGATGCCGGTATATTCGACCAGCCGGTCGTACCTCCGGTCGTGCGGGGTGGCGTCGTCGAGCGCCAGCAGGTCGTTCCTGAACCCCCCCGCGACCATGTTCAGGTAGACCCTCCTCCCATACAGGTAGGCCAGGGAGGTCACGGCCTTCGCGACCGAGTAGGGGTGCGCATAGACAGGCTGAACAGCGACCAGCGGACAGAGGGCATCCGTGTTCTGGAGGATGACCTGGGCCACGAGCCAGGGGTCGATCAGCCTGTTGTCGGTGTAGATCAGAACCCCCTTGCAGCCGCAGTGTTCGCTCCATCTGGCCACGTCCACCACGCGCCGCAGGTAGGCCCCCCGGTCCACATCGCTGGACGCCGGGCAGGTCAGGATGACGAGTGCGACCACCCACGCGGCGAGCGCCGCCCCGGTCAGCCTGGCCCGCCACCGGGGAGGTTCGGGCGCGCCCAGCGCCGCGTCGAGCCCGGCGAGGAAGTAGGACAGCAGAAAGGGCGCGATGGGCAACAGGTAGCGGACCTGCGGATTCTGCTTGAGCAGGGCGAAAAGCGTCAGCGTGGCCAGCGCATACCAGTCCCCCGGCCGGACGCCACGCCTCCGGAACTGTCGCACCGCGCCCCAGAGGGTCAGGGGGCCGCACACCCCCCAGACGGCCCCCCTCATCGCAGGGCCGTCGGTCCCCAGATACCGGCCCAGACTGGAGACCTGGAAGAACAGATCGCCGATCCTGAGAGGCAGGGCCGTGAAATCGGAACCGGCGAACAGCTCCAGATACCAGTAGCCGCGATAGTAGGCGCTCGGCTCTGCGGCCCCGGAGCCGACCTGCCAGACGAGCTTGAGCTTCCAGAGGCAGAAGAGGGCGGCGCCGACGGCCGCCACGATGGACTCCGGCAGAATGGGGCGGAATCCCGGAGAGCCCCCTGCCCTCATCCTGGAGACGGCCTGGGCCAGAACGGCCACCCCCAGCAGCACACCGACCCATCGGGTGAGGGAGGCGACGCCCAGCACGAGCCCGGCCAGCGCGGCTAAGGGGAGGCCGCGTCTCTCGCCGTCCAGCGATCTCAGAAGCCCGAGAAACAGGAACGACAGGGCGATGAAGGGCCACTCGGTCATGATTTTAGTGCCCATCATGAACCCGGTGGGAAGGAGCGCGAACAGCGCGCAGGCGACGAGCGGCCGCGGCCGGCCCTCCTCCCTCAAATACCGGAAGGTGAGGAAAAGCCCGGCGCCCACGCACAGGAGGATGCAGAGCTTGGCGGCGCAGACGGACTCGAACCCCAGCCACATCGGAACGGCCAGCAGGACCGAAAGCCCCGGCGCCCAGTCGACGACGTACTTTCCCGCGAACTGGAAGCCCCCGCTCTCCGCCAGCGATCTGGCGCCGTAGTAGAAGACGATGTCGTCGTACGTGCCCGGCGGGAAATAGGGGTTGACGGCCGCGCCATACAGCAGGAGCGGCAGGAACAGAAAGAGCGCCGTCGGAAGAGATCTCTCGCCCTCTTTCATCTCATTGTCAGCCCATAAATCGTTTCGGAATCAGGAACTCAGGAAATCAGGAAGTTAAGGGCCTCTTTTCCTGAGTTCCTGAGTTCCTGATTAATGAGAAGATCGTCCGGGCGCGCCGTGAACGCCCTGGCCGGAACGCCCACGACAGTCGTCCCATCCGGGACGTCGCAAACGACCAGCGAGCAGGCCCCGACCGTCGCCCACGCGCCGACCCTGACATCGGGGAGCACCGCCGCGTTGGCCCCGACAAAGACCCCATCTCCCAGACAGACGCGGCCGTTCAGCACGGCGTTCGGGGAGACGAAGCAGTCCATCCCCAGGACGCACTCGTGACCGACCACCGCCCCCATGGAGACGACCGAACCCTCTCCCAGGACGGCCTCCGCGGCCACAACGGCGTTCTGAAAGACCACGACGTCGCGTCCGTGCCGCGTCCCTTCCATATCGACGCTCGGGTCGATCAGGGGCGTGAAGGGGGCGCCATAGCCTTCGATCCTGCGCCGGACCAGCCGGCGCCTGACGGTGGTCCCCGCCACTAAGTTCGCGGCCTCCGCGCGCCCCTTGTCCGCCTGCGCGAGCGTGGAGAGTGGACCTGCCACCCGCACGCCGAGGATGGACCGCCCCTGGTTGTGAGGCAGATCGTCCAGCAGCACGATAATGAGGGGTCTGTTGCTGAAAGACGCGATGGCATCGACCATCATCGAGACCTTGCGGCCCAGCGTATACGTGGAGGCCTCCCGGCTGTGTTTGCACACAGAGAGAGGTTCCTGGCGAAAGCCCGTCACAGCGAGAAGTCCGGGGAGATAGACCTCCCGGTCCGGCTGGGCGACCAGGCTGGCCACGTAGCGTCTGGTCATGAGCCTCACCGTCAACAGGTTGCGAGGGATACGGGCGTGCGACAGGGCGTTGAAAAGCGCGTAGAAGACCCACCCGGAGGCCCGCTCGAACCACCCGCCTTTGCGCGACCGCTGCACGCCATAGACGACGTCTGCGCCGGAGGTCCGAAAGCAGATAGCTGGACCCCAGATCGACCCACGTGTATTTGTCGACCTGGCCCCGGTGGAACCGGCTGCGATCGGTCCCCTTCTCCCGGATCACCTCGGCGCGGTCGATATAACCCGGATCGTTGATGAGCAGGGCGCCCCCCTCTCCGCACGTGAAGTTCTTCGTCGCGTGGAAGCTCAGCGCGGACAGGCTGCCGAAGGCGCCCAGGGAACGCCCCTTGTAACGGCCAAACAGCCCGTGGGCATTGTCCTCGATCACGGGAACGCCGCGCCTTGCGGCGACCTCGAGGATGGCGTCCATCTCACAACCCACGCCCGCATAGTGAACGGGCACGACGGCCCTCGTGCGGGGCGTGATCCGTCTCGCGAGCTGCGCCTCATCCATGTTAATTCAAACGGGCAGAAGGTGTTACAGAGATCATCTCTCTAACCCTCTGCCCGTCTTTACGTCCCCTGCCCTGATGTAACCTTTTTCGCCCCTCTTCGTCTTTCATAAGGGATTTTATCTCTCATGGCCTCCTGTCGCCGTGCATTTTAAAGGGTGATGAGATGAACTTTCGTGTGAATGAAGCGCAGAAACTCGAAGAGTGGGAACAGAATAAGCCCTCCTTCTTACCGTTCGTCCCCTCCCTCAAGGTCTGGGCGCGGCCCCATCTCCGGAAGGCCGTGAGATGGTCCTTATTTGGGCATCTGCTATTCTTTTTGGTAGGCTGGCACATCCTGGCGCGTATCCCTAAAGAGAGGCCCCGCAGGGTCGTCCGCATCGTGAGATACTCCGACCTCCTGCCCCCTCCATCCCTCTTAGAAAAAGAGCCCGCTTCAGAGACCCAAAGCCATCCCCCTCCCGCTCAACAGTTTGTGCCGGGAGAGAGAGTGGCTCCAAGACTTGCGGGGAAGGCCCGAAAGACGGGACTGCCGGTTGCCGTAAAAGAGGCCGCCGCCCCGAAGCGCGAAGAATGGAGGCCGGCGCGGGAGGAGCGCCCCCCGGAGGAAGATATTTCCGTCTCGAAATCCTCGTTTCAGGAAGCCAGACAGTCCGTCTCCGTTCGACCGGATTTGAACAAACCGAAGAAAATCACGGCCATGAAACCGCCGGACCCTGAAGTAAGGGCCGTGTCCAGAGTGGAGCAGAGAGACCAGCAGAAGGTGACCGTTAAACTCTCCGTTCTCGGGGGCTATTCAGGGGCGTCTGGCAAAATCACCTACATTCAGAGAACTCTGGGGGATAAAGAGCGTGCATCGTTCTCTTTTAAAAATGCCACGATACATGCGCTCAGGAACGAAGCCAAGGTCCGCTTTGAGAACGGCAGGACCTTTGTCGTCTACTTTGGCGCGGATTGGAAATTGGGCCGCATCGAAATCGATCTGGAATCCGAAACCGGTGATAAAGCTAAAGAAACGGCGGCCCTGAGGGCCATCGATTTCCTGGAAAAGGCATTGAGGTCTCAATCCAGTTAACGTCGAGGGGAGAGCTGTGGGAAATTTCCCGGTTAAAATCCTTGCGGCAGCCGTGCTGGCGCTCTGGCCCCGCCTGGTCTTCGGCGACCCCGTAGCCGACGAAGCGTATGAGAACGGCATTGCGGCTTACAAAAGGAAAGACTATAGGAACGCCTACACCTGTTTCCGTCAGGTCAGCGACCAGATCAAACAAGAGGCCCTGTATCACGTCTGGCTGGGGTCGACCTGCAAGATGATCTATGATTCAGACCCGAAACCCGAAAACCTCCACCTCCTCCTCGAGGGGGCTGCGGCCTACAAAACATCCTTCGGAAAAAATTCTGATCTCCACAACCATTACAACGCCGGTCGGATGACGGTCCTGTATGCCATACAGGGCGCGAGGAATCTGATCGAATGGGAGCTCTCCCCCACCCCCCTGGGGGCGCAGCTCAGCGCCGAAACGGGGGATACGCTCCTCAATCGTCGGATGGAGTCCGCGCTCGACTCGGTGAAATGTCTCCTGACGCTCGGCGCAAAGGGCCTGGACGAAGTCTGGGACACCATCCTCGAGCGGGAGCGCAGGGAGCGCCTCTTCGTCGGCCCCCGTCAGGCCATCTCCGACACCCTGGAGCTGTACCTCACGTTTTATGCGGAGAACAGCGTGAAGCTCTTAAAGACGGCTTATGACGTCGATTTCGAGGGCGTTCAGGCCGACTACTTTATCCCCAAGATCACGGCCGCCTGCAGGCGGGGAGAGACCTCATCCGATCCTCAGTGGTTCAGGGACCTGCTCTATGCCATTCAGTTCGACGGCGGCCATAACATGAGAGCCGCGGTCTGTCGCCTGATAGGTCGGGCCCTCGATCAGGAAGAGAAATTTGAACAGTCCGTCGCCGCCTTTGAAAAAGCGGTGCGGTATGCGCAATCGGACTCCTCCGTCGCCTCTCTCTACACGGACCTGGCCCACATCGCTTATAGAGTCGACCTCCGCAGGGCCGTGGCGTATGACCGCATGGCGTACCACAAAAACCCCCTGAGCCAGGTCATCCGGGATAATTATGTGGGACATTCCCTCAACCTGGCGCTCGCCTGTCTGGACCAGGGGAGGATCGACGAGGCCATCACCCACATTCAGGCCGTTACCTTATTCAGGAGCAACTACCAGGCGGAGGCGTTCGCGAGGCTGGCCAGGGCCTGCCTGAAATCCCCCGCCTCGGACGCCCGCGAAAAGGCGGTCAAGGCCTCCCGTGAGGCCTACCAACTGGACCCGAGGTATAAGCAAGAATACCGCGACATCCTCGTCCAGATGGGCAGGTCGGAGGAACTCTTTCTGCTGGATAACGAAAAAGGGCAGCCGGCGCATCCTGAAGAGGGACAGGAGCGCCCCGCGGCCGCCCCGCAGAAAGGCAGCAGCTCTGTTCAGAATACGCCCTGACCCTGTATAAGACATCCTTCCCGGAGGAGATCATGTCTCGCCATGGCGTCGTCCCGTTTCTCGCGGCCTGTTTTCTGAGCGTGTCTCTGAGCAGCGCATCGGCTCAGGACCCCAGGGCCGTTGTCCTGGGGGGCCTGACCCAGGCGCTGGAGGACTACCATAAGGACACAGCCCTGCTCCTGGAGTCCGTCCTGTCCCGGGACAGCACCAGGATCACCCTGTTCGATCCCGAACTGAGCCCCTTTCTCGAAGACCTGCAACGCTACGTGAACAGGACCAGGGAGCGTCACGCCTTTGCCCGCGAGAAGGGCATGGCGGACCTGCGCGTGGAGCGCGCTGCGGCCTTAGTCTATGCCTACGCCGGCATCGCCTTCGGCAGGGCGCGTCGATTCCCCGAGGGGCACGCGCTGTTGAGCGACGCGCGCGCCCTGCATCCGGGGGTGGGGCAGGAGCCCTCCCCGCTGTCCTGGGCGGCGCAGACGGATACCCTGGGGACATGGATGGAAGAACAGACTGAAAGCTGGTACAGAAAGTTGGGGCAGGTGCGCGTGGTGGTCAGCCCCCAGTGGACGGCCGACAGCCTTCGTTTCATGCCGCTTCAGGTGGAGGCGGTGACCGACAGCTCCGGCGCCGACGCGCCGGCCACCGAGGCGGAAAAGACCATCTGCGAAGGTGTTCGCGCCCTGGCGGAGGTCGCCCTGCGGGACAGCATCCGGGCCTCCGTCCCCGCGTTTGACATCCACCTGCCGCGCGGGAGCTACAGCGTCAGAGACGCCCAGGGCCTCCTGGTCCCCGTCCGGCTGTCGGTGGGGGATTCCTCGAGGCTTGCGATAGACCCGCGCGTGGACCTCTGGGCCCCGGAGACCTACGCAGAGGCGGACGCCATCCGGCTGAAGGAGGTCGCGGACGGCGCTTCCGGGGAGGAGATAGATGCCGGGCGCATCCCCTTCGGGAGGATACTGGAGATGACGGTCGATCTCGAAGGTTACGAGAGGCGTCAGGAGCAGGTCTTCTTCTACCGGCCCGGTTTTCCCAGGCTGGACCGGCCGGACGTGATCGCCATTCAGGCGGAGCCGGGCAGGCCCTGCCTCTACCTCAAAGAGGGCGCGGGAAGGCTGAAGAAGCCGTTTTCCGTCAGACGATACCTGAAATATGTCATCATCCCCGCGCTCTTTCTGCTGGGAGTGCAATAACAGAAACGCTATAGACATCCCTGAGGTATGACCATGCGCCTGCCTGGAAAACGTTTTCTTCTACTCCGGACCCTCTCCGTTCTTCTCGGACTCGTGGCCATTTTGCAACCGCCGGCCCTCCGGGCGCAGGGCATCGGCGCCAGCCCCCCGGTGATCCTGCTCGACTCCCTCAGGTTTGCCGAGGACAGCACCCTGGACCTGAACCTCGCCGACAGGGTCTGGGACGACGAGACCCCCGGAAAGGCCATCCGGTGGGAGGTCCGAGCGCCGTCCCCGTCTCCGCTCCATTTCCGCATCGACCGCAACAACCACCTCCTCCTCTGGGCGGACCCCGACTGGCACGGCCGATCTGTCCTCATTCTGAAGGCCACGGATGCCCACAACAACTCCGGCGAGAGACAGATCCCGGTGATCGTGGATCAGGCGCCCGACATCTTCATGGGGGACTTCGTGCTCCGCCCCCTGGGGGAGATCCTGATCCCCCTGAAGGGGCACATCGCGCCGGACACCAGCCTGAAGGACGTCCGGTGGAAATGGGACCCCATCGGGAGAGACACGCTCGATGTCCAGATGATCTCCCCGGACTCCCTCCGCCTCCGGGCCGGGCGGCTGTTCGTCAAAGGCCCCCTCTTTCTGAGGTTCTATATCGAGGACAACTCGGGAAAGCGGCTGGACACGGACATGGCCGTGATCAACGTCGATCCCCCCCGCCGTCCCCCCTTCTTTATCATCCGGGACACCCTCTTCGTGCTGAGCGCCCGCGAGACGGGGGTCGAGAAGGCCCTGCTGGTGCGGGACGACATCGACGCCTCCGGCCAGATCGAACTCGAAGTCCGGGTGCCTCCGGGCCAGCCGTTCGACGCCTTTGTCCGCACCAGCCCGGGCGGGCGCGACACCCTGATCGTCAGGTCGAGGGTGACGGTCGACAGCACGGGCTATTTCGAGCTCACGGCCCGCAACAGCGCCGGCCTGAGGGCCTCCACGCAGGTCCTCGTGCGGGTGGTGCCGGGGCCGATCCTGGCCCTGCCCAACTACCTCGAAGTCTCTTACAACGACACCACCTATCTGCCCCTGGAGGGATACGTGCGGGCGACAGACCCACTGCATCCGCTGGCCTGGTCCGTCCAGCCGGGCATCCAGGTGGGCGCGAGGGTGTCCAGGGTCAAGGCCGCCGATCTCCTGAGGTCGGGGGACTTCGCCAGGTTCCCCGGCGCGGATAGCCTCCTGGGGATGGTGGACTCCGTGCACGTCCTGGCCGTCTTCGGAAGCGACCGGTTCTTCGGCTTAGAGTGGGTCAAAATCTCCGTGGCCGACCGGAGCACAGGCCTGAGCGACACGGCGGCCCTCCCGGTCTACGTGGGGGTGAGCGGCCTGGACCCCAAGAGGCCGACCCAGGACATCCCGCTCCCCAAGGACCCCGCCCTGCTCAACGCGATGCTCAACGCGAAGGTGCGGACCTCCACCGGCGGCCCCCTGGTGAGACGGGGGGACAGACTCGTCTGGGAACCGATGCCCCCCCTGCGGAACCAGAACCCCAGATACCGGCTGGCCTACGGGACCGATGACCGCTTTCTGAACCGCCCGGTCCACATCGTGGATGTGGGGGACTCCGCATCGTTCACCCTCCCGGACACGCTCCGCCTGAACGTCCCCTACTGGGCCCGGCTCTTGGTCGCCTACGAGGGCCTCTTCTCCTTCTGGAGCGACCCGCTCCCCTTCATCGGAGACCGCCCCCCCGACCCCCCGGTCCTCCTCTCCCCCCCCGATCAGGCTGAGCTCGACCCCGCAGCCCTCCTGCTCAGGGTCCGGGCAGGGGTGGATCAGGACGGGGAGCCGGTGAGCGTCCGCATCGACGTGGCCTCTGATTCCGCCCTGCAGACCCCGGCCGATTCCAAGCTCTTCCCCGGCATCACCTACCCCATCGAGCTGGAGTTCAGGCCCGATTCCACCCGCCTGCCCGCGGGAAAGACCTACTTCTGGCGCGCCGTCAGCATCTCCAGCGGCCTGGAGACCTCCTCCCCCGTGCGCAGCTTTAACCTCTATAACCTGCGGCCCCCGCCCGGCGTGCGCCTGATCGTCCTGGCCCCGGACAGCGCAAGGCCCGTGATCGACCTCCGGGACTCCATCGCCTGGCGTCTGGAGAGCCCCGACACCCTCTACCTCCGCGACGTGAGCTTCCGGCTGGAGATCGCATCCGGTTACGACCCCTCAAAGCAGGAGTTGACGGGCGTGCGCATAGACACCTCAGGCGCAACGCTGACCGCCCTCCGGAGGCTGGATCGCGCCCTGGACTACGGCCGCGCCTACTGGTATCGGATATCCGTCCGCTTCACGGTGGCCACGGCCTCCTCGCGCGAGTTCTTCAAGCTGACGACGGGGGTTCAGACCTTCTGGGCCGAGCATCGCCCACAGCCGTTTGACCTGGCGCAGCCCGCCGCAGACACGGTCCTGCGCAGGCTCCCGGCGACCTTCCGGTGGGGGGCGTCCCGCACGCCGAACAGCCCGGTGTCCTACATCCTGGAGATCAACACGACCAGCGCCTTCGAGAAACCCCTGTTCGCCCGGGATGTCGGCGCGGACTCCTTCTACGTCATGGTTGACCCGCCCTTCGAGGGATACGATGATCGGATGCTCTTCTGGAGGGTGAGGGCCCGCGCCAACGGCCTCGAACGGCCCTCCCGGGGCCCCTCCGGCGAGGGAGACCCGGGGCGCTTCCGGTTCAACCTGTTCGCCCTGCTCACGCCCTCTCAGGGGCAGCTCATCGAGAGCGCCTCCCCCACGTTCCGATGGAAGGCCTATTTCTCTGAGGCGGACGAAAAGGCCCCCCGCTACGTGCTGGTTCTGGACCCCCCCCCGAACGGCAGCCCCACCCCCCTGCTCGCCCAGGTCGAAAGCCTCGCGGTGGGAGACCCCCAGCTCCCCAAACCCCTGACCGGCGACACCTGGTACACCTGGCGCGTGGGCGCCTTAGTCGGCCCGGATACCATCTGGGCGACCCCGGACCCGGCCAGATTCTTTGCCGGAGACAGACGTATCCGCGAGTTTTACGCCTACCCGAACCCCTTCAGCCCGAGGGCCGGGGAACAGATCCAGTTCCACGCGATGTTCTTGCAGCCCATCGCCCGCGCCTCGCTGCGCATCCTGACAGCGCACCCCCCCCATCTCCCGCTGCTCAGCCGGGACCTGAGCCTGGACCCCTCCGGCCTCCGATTCTTCGTGCCGCCCATCTGGGACGGCAGGGACTTCCTGAGCCGGGAGATGGGCTACGGCGTCTACATCGCCGAACTCACGGTCGAGTATGAAGGGGACCGATCCAGGCCCGAGCGGGTCTACTATCCCGTCGCCATCGGCCCCAGGCCAAAGTAGGTCTACAATACCGGAGTGGGTCATTCTGAGCCGGAGTGCAACGGAGGCGAAGAATCTCTAAAACGAGATTCTTCGGGCGCTTTGCGCCCTCAGAATGACGACTCGTCAAAACTCCCTTGACAGACCAGTAGGTCCACGATAAAGGGAAATCCCGATGAAACCCAATGCCTTTTTTTCTCTCGCCCTGTTTCTGATCTCCGCGCACGCCCTCTGCGGCGTGGCCGGGGCCGGAATCGCCCTGCCCGTCTCCCTCTACACGCCCCCGGGCGGCCAGGGGACGGGGCTCGGCGGCGCTTACACCGCCGTGGCGGGCGGCGTCTACGGCCAGAGGTGGAACCCCGCAGGCCCGGCGCTCGTCCGCCACCTGACCGTGTCCAGCGCCTACCTCTACACGCACAACGCCGACAGGAACCTCAACTACCAGATCGGCGTCGGCCCCGTCTTGAACCGGGTCACCGGCGCCCACCTCTTCGGGGGGGTGGTCATCCCCCCTGCGCGCTGGACCCTCGGGACAGGCGTGGGCGTCTACCTGGCGCGCTATGAGCTGCCCGGCGTGGAATGGCGGGACGAAAACGGCGGGGTCGAGGTGAGAGATGCGCAGGGATATGTCCGAAGGGTCCCGAACGGCACGTTCAACTTCTCCGACCAGACCCTGATGCTCTCCCTGTCCCGCCGGGGGATCCTCTCCGACCCGGTCCTCGGCCGCATCTCCCTGGGGGTCAACTTCACCCTTCTCCGGCAGAACGGGGCGTCAAAAAACCAGTCGAGCGGTTTCAGCGCCGGCCTCGGCCTCATCCACGAACTCTCCCGCCGCTTCCGCTATGGCCTGGCCCTCCGGAACCTGTATGGCCGAATGAAGAGGGCGGATGGCATCCGGGACCGACTGGAGCGGGAGCTGGCCCTGGGCGTCACCCGCTGGATGCAGGCCGGTCGAAACGACTCCCTGATGGTCTCCCTCGACCTGGTCAAGGCCGCCGGCCAGGTCTGGTCCCTGAACGCCGGGATGGAGTACCGGCTGGACGTCGGCCCCGGAAAATGGCTGGCCGTGCGCGGCGGCCTGGAGCGCGCATTCCCGGCCACCCGCAACGACCCTCGAATCCCCGCTCTGGTGAAAGGCTATGGGCGGACCAGTCCGGTCCTGGGCATCGGCTACATGGCCCGGCTCCTGGGCCGGCTGTTCTACACCGTCGATTATGCGATCGACGCCGACCTGAATCAGGCCATCGCGACGGTGGGACGCCGGCACAACGTCAACATCTCCTTCGAGATCCGATGACCCATAGATCTCAACCGCCTTGCGTCAGGACAGTCACCAGGCCGGAATCCGTGCCCACCAAAAGACCGGGGCCACCGGCAAGGTCCAGGCGACCCAGGGCCGTCACGCCTGCTTTCATCCGGTGACCTCCGAGAACTTCACCTTCAAGGGACAGAAGCACAATCCACCCCTCGGACGTCCCGACGGCGATCAGGCCCCTCCTGTCTCCAATAGAGAAAGGCGCTAACCCGGTCACCGGCGCGTCCAGGTCCCGACGCCAGCGCTTTTTCCCCTCCGGGCTTAGCCACGCCACATTGCCGCTCTCGCTCCCCGCCACCAGGCCGATCTCTCCTCCTGCGCTCGCCATCAGGCCGTGGCGCACGTCGTCCCCCAGATTCGCCGTCCAGAGGGTCTTCCCAGAGGTCGAGTCCAGGACGTAGACGTTCCCGTCCATCGCGCCATAGACCGATTCCCGGATGCCGTCTCCATTCAGATCGGCCAGCGCCAGCGCCGTGAAGCAGGGGCCGCCCCGCACCGTCCACCGGATCTTTCCATCCGCCTCCAGCATGTTGGATGTATGGTATTCCGTGCCCACCAGGACCTCCCGCCTCCCGTCCCCCTCCACGTCCGCGATCACCAGCGTCTGGGCCGCGTGGTGCTCGATCTGCCTTTGCCAGACCTCCTCCCCTTCGGGCGTCAGCGCCCAGACCAGCCATCCGTCCGTGGCCACCACGACCTCCGTCTTTCCATCCCCCGTCAGGTCTGCGGTCGTCACGGCGTTCACGATCTGGTCCCGCCGGTGGGACGGGATGAACTCCCGCCTCCAGCGGACCGTCCCATCCACGCCGAACCGGGTCAGCGCGCAGTCCCGCCCCCCGGCCAGCAGCGCCCCCTCCCCTTCCAGTTCGGTCAGATGCACGGTCCGCACCTCCGCGCCCGTCCCGTGCGTCCACTGCACCCGACCCTCCCGGCCCAGCAGGGCGACCTGGCCTGTGGAGGTCCCTGCGGCGATCCCCCAGTCCCGCGCATCCATACACCGGACCCGACCCTCCAGGGCCGTCTCCCACGCCGGCCTGAGCAGTCCCTTTGGCGCAAAGCGGTTCTGCCTGGGCCCTCGCCGGTGGATATGGGGCGCGCCGGATCGAACGGCCTCACTCAGAGCCCTGAGCGTTGTGGCCCGGAACGTCAGCCTGTGCGCGCCGGGGGAGAGCCTCGCCCCTCCGTCTGAGGATGATCTCCCGTCAAAACAGAGACCGGAGAGACCGCGCACCGTCAGCGTCGTCTCCGCCTGGACCCGGACCTCCCCGCGCCCCTCGCCGGGGTAGAGGATCAGATGGACCGGCGCCCCACTCTCAAACGAGACCTCCCCGGCGGTCAGCCGCGTCCCGTGGAGCAGGGCGATCCACGCATCGGCCAGCGCAAACGCCCCCGCAGTGACCCGGACCTGTCCGACGCCCGTCTCCTGATCCGCCAGGCCGAAGACCGTCGCGCCGTCCGTCCCTTCCACTCGAACGACACCCTCTGCGACCCGCACGACCCGACAGGCATCCGCCTCCGCCTCCGTGCCCGCGATCATCAGGTTGAAATACCGCTCCACGTCTCCAACCTTCCCGTGGAGCGCCTTGCGCTGCTTGAAGATCCGGATCGGCCCCTGCGCATACTCATATCCTTTGTAGGGGTCCTGCCCCGCGATCCGGGGCTCCTCGACCTCCAGAGACTTGGCCGAGTCGTCCGCGTTTCGGATGCGGAAGAAGACCCCCTTCTGCTCCACGCGCAGGCCGTCCCCCTCCAGCCGGGCGTCCCCCAGCGTCCGCCACAGGCATCTCAGGTCGTAGTCCGCGTCCTTCAACAGCTTCAGGGAGTCCGCCGCCAGGATATATCTGCCCTTGACCCAGAACAGGTCCCGTGCCCAGTCCGTCCCGTTGTAACCCGGCATGGCCGTGCGCGTGAAGGCGACCCCTCCGAAGTCTTCCGCCCACTTCAATGCGGCCAGCGACGGCATCCCAAAGCTCTCCCCGTCGCAGATGGACACCACCGACGAGTGGTGTCGCGGGCGCTTCCAGATGTAGTCCGTCTCCGCCAGCCACATCCGCCCCTTCCAGGTCAGCCGCTCGATGGAGTTGCCGTCCTCGTGCCCGTGCGCAAACGTGGAGGTCCCGTCCAGAAACAGATACTCGTCCTCCGGGTTGAACCCTTTGCGCAACACCAGCTTATCGAAGGCCTCCTCCAGAGGCACATTGGTCCCACCCGGCCCCCGCCGCTCCACCCATTCATACAGCGGCCGGTTGAACGGCGCGATGGCGATCCCCACCATCCGATCCGGCATCCGCCTGGGAAGGTCCTTGTAGTAAGACTCAAGACGGGGCGCCCCTCCCATCCAGTCCAGCGCCCAGAGATAGCCTCCGTCCTCGTAATACCACGCCGCCTTGCACAGAACGCTCGCCACCCCTTCGTGCGCCCGCTCCAGAAACGACGCGTGTCTTCGGCCCACGCTGTAGGTCCCCACATCCCCGAAGTCCACCGGCGACCCCAGGTTGTCCGTCATCAAAATGGCATAGTCCGCGATCCCCCGGAGGTGTCCCCCCTCCAGGAAGCGGAAGTCGTCCCGCACCAGGTCGTAGGTCATCTGATGATTCGGCACCAGCCAGCAATAGCCCCCGCCCCCGCCGTCGTCGTTGGGCTTGTAGCAGGGGGCCTGCCCATCGAAGATCGCCTGGGAGAAGCGGAGGTGCTTCTCAAAATCGCCGATTCCGTAATAGGTCTTGAAGTAGCCTGCGCTGAACGACATACTCAGGGCAGCGAACGTGGGGTGATTCTGCCGGATCTCCGCCACCGGCGGCTCCTCCCCCCGGAAGTAAGGCAGCCCTGCGACATAGTTCGTCAATCCCCACAAGAGATTGGCCATCCGCAGACGCTCCGCGTCCGTGAAGGCGTCGCTCTCCTCGATCAGGTCCCAGACGTAGAACAGCCGCCACGTCCAGGAATAGATGAACAGCATGTGCTCGAAGCACCACTCCCCGTCGTAGCGGTTCCGGACCAGGTCCTCGTAATAGAACAGCACGTCCTTGAACATCCGGGCGCAGTCCGGGTCGTGCGTGAAGTGGTGAATCATCCCGTAGGTTATCCCCGAATTGATCACACCAACGCCCGTATTTTCCCGGAACGCCGCCTCCGTCCGCTCCCGAAACGCCTCCGGCGTCGTGTCCGGCAGGATGGCCTTGTGCGTGGTTGAGCGCGCCAGGTTCGTATACCCGAAACGGCCGCCGTTCTGCTTCAAGACCTCTCCGAGCCGTTCCAGCCCCGCTGCCGCGCCCTCCGGCCGGCTCGCGCCGATGAGCAACCCGTTGTGCCCACGGCACTCCGGGTTGTGGACGGTCTGGATCGCGTACCCGTCTCCGCCGGGGTAAAAGTCGTCCACGAACGCATACCTCCTCCGGTAGAGCGCCATGAGCGCCGGATTGTTCATCGCGCTGCCCAGGATCACCCGGTGCCGGTCATTCAGCCCGGAAAGCCGCGATGTCTCCCCTGATGCGACAGGAAGACTCAAACCCGCGTGCGCCCGAATCAGGCCCCGTAACCGATCCGTCACGGACTTCCACTCCGGACCAGGCGGGGACACAATCTCCGCCCCTTCCCTGAGGTCTGTATTCAGGAACATCTCCTTTAGCTTCTCGATCCGGTCCACAGTCATTTTTATCTCCTCCTGTTTTTGTTTCACAGTGCGGTCAACCTAATCTCCTCACTGCGGAAAAGCAAGAAAAAATCTCCCCACCGCAGCCCGAAGGGCGCGCCGCCAAAATCCTTCGCTGGCTGGCCTGGCGTCCGGGCGCGACCTGTCTTTCCGGGACGTGAATGTGACCAGAATCACACGCCATCTGCAAGGGGTTGCGAGACGGTCTCGCAACCCCTTGTTATTTGTGCGGAAAATCACCTGAGCCGTGTGCGTCGCGTTACATTCTTTTCGTCTGAAAAGGCCGATATTTCTCACATGAACGCCAGCGAAGGTCGGCGACTGAGGAGATCGTGTAACTTTTGCGACTATCTCTCGTCTTTGAGGTATGAGGGCCGAAAAGGATCCCGGCCCCGAACACAGTCAGAATCCCGGGAAGACGCTTCGACGCCAGATAAAACAACAAAAGCACAAAAGGAGATTCGACATGAAGTCCATGTGGATACCCACCGCGACCCTGGCCTTATGGCTGGCGGCCTCTCCGGGCGTGGCGGAGGAGAAGGCAGATGTCTCCACGCAGGCTGAGACCGCCGGCTCTGTGGCCGCGAAGACCGAGAGGCAGACCAGCAAGGTCATGTTCGGCCAGATGACGGCGGTTCAGGCGCAGCTCGGCCTGCATCGCGGCGGCGCCGGGGTGGCCCAGGAGATGAAGACCAGCGCCCGGACGCAGGCCGAGGCGCTCACGGCGGAGGCGGAGGCCGTCCTCGGGGCGGACGCCACCCCCCAGGAGATCCGGGAGTTCTTCCGCGCGCGAGTGGCCGGCTACGGGACGGTCGCCGAGATGCGGCAGGACATCGCCGTCGTGCTGGGACCCAACCCCAGCCACGGCGCTGTCAAGGCCTACCTGCTGCTCCGACACGCTGAGATGAAAGGCCTCTCTGACCGGGAGCCCGACTTTGAGGCCCTGAGGGCTGAGGTCAAGGCGCTCGGCGACGTGAAGGTCGGGGAACTCCGGGGCCTCCTCAGGGAAAAAATCCGGATCTCTGTCGACCGGGGCGACGCCGACAGAAAACACAAGGACGACGCCCACAAGAAAGAGAAGGACGACGCCGACGCCCCTGAGGACAAGAGGCCCGAAGGCTCGAAGGATGAGCACAAGGTCCTGCACGCGGAGCTGAAGGCCGAGCACAAGGCCTGGCACGAGGAGCAGAAGGAGGCCAGGGAGGAAAAGCTGGAGGCCAAGATAGAGGCCAGGCTCAGCGAACTGGAGGCGAACGTCGAGGCCAGGCTGGCGGAGCTGGAGGCCCATCGCGAAAAGATCGACGCCAAGATAGAGGCCAAGCAAGAGAAGATCCAGATGAAGGCCGAGGTCCGCAGGGCGGATCTGGAGGCCCAGCGCCAGAAGATCGAGGCGAAGGCCGAGGCCAGGCAGAAGACCGAGGTTCGGGTCGGGCGTGATGAGGAAGAGGGGGGGAAGTAGGGCCGGCCTCGCCCGGCGAACGCGAGACGAAACCGCCGGGAATGAGCGGCGTCGCTCATTCCCGGCGTTTACCTCATCCCTGACATGCACACACCTGACTACGAAAAAGACCGTGCGCTCGTCCGCGAGGCCGCCCGATCGGACCCGGAGGCGATGCGCCAGATCGTGGAGAGGCACCAGGATCACGTCTACCGCCTGGCCTACCGGCTCGTGAGCGATGCGGAGGCCGCGCGGGACATCGCTCAGGACACCTTCCTGAAGGCGTTTGAGAATCTGGGCGGCATGAACAACGGCCGCGCCCTGAGCCAGTGGCTGAGCCAGATTACGGTCAACCTGGTCAGGGACCGCTGGAGGACGCGCAAAAAGACCGTCTGTCTCGACGAAGGGGACCCGGACCTCCCCCGGTCCAGGCTGAACCCCCTTCAGGACGTCGAGCTCCAGGAGATGGGGGAGCATATTCAGGCGGCCCTGATGGAGCTGCCCCGCGCTTACAGGGAGGTGTTTCTGCTAAAATACGTGGAAGAGATGTCTTACGAGGAGATCAGCGACCTCCTGGGCGTCAGCGTCCCGGCCGCCAAGGTGCAGGCGCACCGGGCCTGCAAGATGCTCCGCAGGTTGCTGCCAGAGTATGAGAACTCAGAGGAGATGAGAGATGGACCGGAAACGCGATGACACGGACGGGGGGCTGAGGCGGATCGTGGCGGCCCTGAAGGCGTCGCCCCCGCACGGCCTGCCCGAGGACTTTGCCGACCGGGTGGTGGCGACGGCCCTGCGACGGGCGGAGCCATCCGCCTGGGCCGGGATGTGGCGCAGGGCGTTCGACTTTCTGTTCATACCGCGCCCCGTCCTGCTGCGCCCGGTCTGGCAGGTCGCCTGTGGGGTCCTCCTGTGCGCGCTCAGCGCCGGGGTGACGCTCTGGGGCGTCAGGGCCCCGTCCGCCCACGGAGGGCAGGCGGTGCTGGTGCGGTTTGCGCTCAAGGCCCCCGGCGCAAGCCAGGTCGCCCTGGCCGGCGACTTCAACGCCTGGGACGCGAACGGGATCCGGCTCCAGGACCCGAAGGGGGACGAGGTCTGGCACATCGTCCTGCCCCTCAAGCCGGGCGTCTATCAGTATATGTTCGTGGTGGACGGCAAGACCTGGATGCCCGATCCCCTGGGGGACGACACGGTGGACGATGGGTTTGGGCAACGGAACTCTCTCGTAAAGGTCGTGAACTTCACGCCGGAAGGTCAAGGTGATCCCAGTGTCCTTTAAAATCCCGGCAGCCTATCTGCTGGCCGGCCTGCTGATCGGCGCTCCCTCCTTGGGCAGGGCCGCCAGCCTGAAGTTAGACGTGAACGCCTCCGCGCAGAGCGAGGAGGGCGGCGACGCGGTCCTGGACGACAGGGTTTCGGGGGCCCGGAGGGCGTTTCAGGTCGCGCCCGAGCTCACCCTGGCCTGGGGGTCAAAGGTCCTGGCGAGCGACCTCCGGCTCACCCCGAGCCTCGATGTCCCGTCCCGCCGGGCCGGGAAGCCCCTGAGCAGCCTCGGAGGGGCGTGGCGGCTGAGGGTCTCCCCGACCTGGCGGACGCAGCTGGACGCCCGGCTCCGGGTGGATCACATCGTCTTTGACAGGACCACCCCCTGGAGCGGGCGAACGGCCCTGAGCGCCGGCCTGAACGGCAACCTGGGCCTCTCCAAGTCGCTCTATCTCACCGGCGGTTATACCTTCACCCGCTCAGACTATTCGCAGGACAGTCCGGGTCCCGGACGCCAGGACCGGCGGCACAGCCTCCGGGGGGGGCTGGTCTGGTCCGGCTCCGCGCTCTGGATGTCCACCGGCGCGGGGCCCAAACGCAATCGGTCCACCACTCCCGCTTACAGCTACGACGGCTTCCAGATCGACCTGGGGGGAGGCGTCCAGAGCGGGCCCTTCAGCCTCGACCTGCAGGGCAGCAACGAGTGGCGGCGCTACGGCCAGGGAGACGGCCCCTCCTCGGTGTGGCGCTCCCTCTGGGTCTCCGCCGAGGCGACCTGTCAGGTCACACCCTATCTCAGCGTCTTCGCCGGGGCGCAGAGGGAATACGGCTACCGGGACGGCCAGCGGGCGTCCCGGCCCTGGACGTTCACCAGCGCCGGCCTGCGGGTGAGCCTCCCCCTCCGACCCACGCCCCAGCGGCAGAGGTCGAGGGAGGATGTCATGCGCCCCCACTTCACGGAGAAGGGGTGGGTCTTCCGGTTCAGGCGCCCGGGCGTCCGCAACGTGCATCTCATAGGCACCTTCAGCGGATGGAACCCGAAGGCCTACGCCCTGCGCTTCGTGCCCGATAGAGAGGTCTGGGAGATCCTCGTCCCCCTGGGGCCGGGGGTCTACGAATACGCCTTCCTCGTGGACGGCCAGGAGTGGGTGGCGCCGCCGGGGGCCCCCGTCTACGTCGACGACGGTTTTGGCCATCAGAACGGCGTGCTGGTCATCGAGTCGGATGAGGGCCTCACCGCTCGATAGGACAGGACGCTGGCGACAGGAGTCACCATGCAGGACAGGGAATTGCTCAACCTCTACTTTCGGGACATCACCCCTTCGGAGCCGCTTTCGTCTGAGGAGGAGACGCAGCTGGCGCGGCAGATCCGCGAGGGCGACCTGAGCGCCAGGGACAGGCTGGTCTCGGCCAACCTCCGCTTTGTCGTCCTTCTGGCGCGCGAGTACCAGAACTGCGGGGTCCCCCTGCCAGACCTGATCGGCGCCGGCAACATGGGGCTGATCATCGCCGCAGAGCGGTTCGACGAGACTAAGGGGTTCCGGTTTATCTCTTATGCGGCCTGCTGGATCCGGAACTGCATCCTGCAGACGCTGTCGCAACACGCCTGGCTGGTGCGCCTCCCGCTCAACCGGATCGGCCTGCTGAAAAAGATCTCCAGGGTATCCCGGCGGCTGCTCCAGGCCCACGGAGATGAGCCGGGGCCCGAGGCGATCGCCAAGCAGCTCAACGTGTCGGTGGAGATGGTCCAGGACACCCTGATGCGGGCGCAGGGGACCTGGTCCATAGACGCCGCCTACTGGGAAAACGACCGATGCAGCCTGCTGGACGAACTCGTGGAAGACGAGGGGAAGTCGCCCGAGGCCCGGCTCGTGGAGGCGTCGGTCCACGCGCACGTGAAGAGGGCCATGGACGCCCTCGAGAAACGAGAGGGCGAGGTGCTGCGGCTCTACTTCGGCCTGGACGACGAGGACCCCCTGACCCTGGAGGAGATCGGAGGCCGGCTGAACCTGACGCGCGAGCGGGTGCGCCAGATCAAGGAGCGCGCCATCAACCGCCTGCGACATCCCCGGCTCCGGGCGCACCTGGATGCCCTGAGGAGCCCGATCTAGACCTGTTTCAATGTAACTTTTTCCACCCCCATTCGTCTTTAGTTTACAGGAAAACCAATGCACCCGAAGGAGGGGCATTCGGAGACTGCTTAACGCGGGGGAAGAACCATGAAACTCGGAAGACAAATTCTCGCGATCTTGTTCCTGTGGGGCGGACAGGCCTGGGGTGACGCCCACGCCGACGCTGCGGTCCGGCAACTCGTCTCTCTGGGGGTGAAGGAGACGACGGCGCGTTCCGTCGTGGAACGCTGGATGGAGCGAGATGAGCGCCGGGACCCCCGTCCCCTTCTCCAGACCATTCAGCGCTCCTCGGAAAACGGGGCCCCGGTGGACCTGATGCTGGACAAGACGGCGGAGGGCCTCGCCAAGGGGGTGTCGGGAGATCACCTGTTGCGCACGCTGGACGGCCTGGGGAAGAGCCTGGGCCAGGCGGCCCGGCTGGCCCGGGTCATCCGGGACGACCTCAACTCAGAGGGCATCTCCGAGCGGGAGACGATCCTCAGGCTGGGCATCCTGCAGCGCCTGAGAAAGGACGACGGCTGGCTGCGCCGGCTCGAAGAGGAGGCCAAGCAGCATCAGGTGAACCTGCACGGATTCCTCCAGGTCAGCGAGGCCGTCGGCCACCTCAGCGGGAGGCTGGGCCTGCGGGAGAAGGAGGCGGACGACCTCGGGGCGCTCTGGATGCAAAAGCGCACGCCCCCCAATGAGGTCAACAGACTCGTGCGGGCCATCGAGAGGGGACAGAAAGAGACGTCCGTCTCCGAGGCGGCGCGGGCTGTGACCGAAAGCGTGTTGCGGGGGGCCCCGCTGGAGGACGCGCTGGGCCGCGCGGAAAAGGCCCAGGAGAACAAAGAAAAAAAAAAGACGAGGGGAGATGAAGAGGAGAGGGTGACCCAGGACAGGTCCAACCGACAGTCGCAACCCTCTGCCGCAGAAGGCCGTAAAAATCCGTCCGACGACAAGAAAGACAAAGAGTCCCGCAACAGGGAAAAAGAGAAAAAAGACAAATAATCCGCAGATTTCGCAGATTGCACAGATTTAGAAACCCCAT
>Ga0156186_1184_pt4 | contig 29960 bp, 32 predicted proteins | sample RifCSPlowO2_12_FD_107839 | JGI IMG/M metagenome (GOLD analysis project Ga0156186, IMG submission 107839) | Candidatus Handelsmanbacteria bacterium RIFCSPLOWO2_12_FULL_64_10
CACGACGCCGTCCGTGCTGGGGGTGAGGATTTCCACGATCCACCCCTGCACCTCCTTTCCCTTCACGCAGATCGTCTTGGGCGTCTTCTGGATGACCTTCGTCTCTCTGGACAGGCGGGGCAGTTCCGATTTCTCAGGGTCGTTGATGCAGAAATATCGCTGAGTGCGCCCCTCTTCGACACCGCCCAGACGGGTGACATTGTCGTTTTCCGCCATGCGCCATCCCTTCACAAGTTCTGCAGCATCATCTCCACGCGGGCCCGGCTCGTGCGGAGGGCCTGTTCTGCGTCCGGCTCCGTGAGCGACAGCTCCAGCCCCCCCTCGTAGTGAATTTCATCGAGAAAACCGAGCACGGGTTCGATCTCCACGGACCCCAGGCCGATGGCCTGTCCCCCCTCCCAGTCCGGGGCGGATGCGTCGCTCAGCCGGACGTGAAATACCTTCGACCCGAGCATCTGAAACAGGCTCATCAGGAGGTCGTTGTAGAACTCCACCCCATCCCCCTGCCGATCCCGGGGCAGATAGGGCCTTAGCTCTCCGACGTGGATGGCCGCCCCCACGGCGTCGTGATCGATCTCCAGAAAGAGCTTTGTGTACTCCTTGTAAGCGTCTGGAAACCCGGTCTCCACGGCCACCCGGATGGAGCATCCATCTGCGAAGTCCCCGATCTCCCGGAAGACCTCCGCCATCTCCCTCCAGTACTCCTTCAGGGCGAAGCCCCGCTTGGGGTTCGCGCGCACTGTGATGAGCCGGGCCCCCAGCATCCAGGCTGCCTCGATGGAGAAGAAGATCTGTCGCATGGCCTCCCGCTGCACCCCCCGGTTGTAAGTGAACAGAGGGACATCCTCCGAAGGGGCCTGGATGATGACCCGTTCAAACCGGCGCAGGGAGCGCTTGAGATGGTCGATCTCCTCCTCGGTCAGGTCGTCAAACCAGAAGCCGGGGATCTCCCCCTGACGCCCCCTCAGCCCGGCGTAGGCCGGCAGGCCGATGGCCTGGAAGTCCATCTTTCCGACCGTCTGAATGGCGGCGTCCAGGTTGTAGCCGGCCAGGCTCGAGAGGTTCACACCAACGGCGGAGGGGTCCAAGATAACCTCGAAATTTCACCGATACAGCTCGTGCTCGTGGATGTATTTTTCCACTTCCCGGGGGACCAGGTAGCGGATCGACCTCCCCTCCCGGACGCGTCTCCGGATGTCGGTCGAAGAGATCTCGATGAAGGGGGTCTCCACAAAATGCATCCCCCGCGTCAGCGCCGGGTCGGCCCGGTCCGGGGTTGCGCCGGGGCGACGGACGACGACCACCGTCGCCAGGCTGAGAATCCTGTCCGGACGATGCCAGGCGCCGATCTCCGTCACGTTGTCAGCGCCGATGATCAGGAAGAGGCCGACGTTTTCGCCGAGGGTCTGGCGCAGTTCGGATAGCGTATCGACCGTGTAGGACGGTCCGGCGCGGCGGAGTTCGATGGGCGACAGCTCAAAGCAGGGGTGATCCTGAATGGCCAGGCGGACCATCTCGGCCCGCGCCTGGGCGGAGGCCAGGCCGATGTAGCGCTTGTGAGGAGGGTCGGACGCCGGGATGAACATCACCCGTCTCAGCCCGCAGGCCTCCCGGGCGGCCTCTGCCGCGATCAGATGGCCGTTATGAACCGGGTCGAACACCCCCCCCAGGAGGCCGACCCGTTGCTCCGGGCTTGGGTCCAAAGTCTTTTCGGGACGTTTCGCGTTTTTTTTCGATTTCCTCAATCTGCTCCTGCGCCCGCTTCCGGGTCGTTGCGGACACTCCGTCGGACAGGAGCTGTCGCAGGTCCGTCAGGGCCGCGTCGATCTCCCCTTTTCTGGCCTTCACCACGGCCAGCCCCAACCGGGCATCCTCCGCCCAGGGGGTGTCTCCGTAGGCGTCGAGGATGCGCTGATAGTAGATTCGCGCTGACTCCGGGTAGCCCCACTTCAGGTAGTCTTCGGCGATGCGCGCGTCCTTCGCCGCCAGCTTGCTTTTGAGCTTCAGCATCTCCTTCCGGGCCTCCGGGACCTGCCGGCTGTCCGGGTAGTCGTCGATAAAACGCTGGTATTCGGCGATGGCCTTCCTGGTCTCCGTCTGATCGAGGTAGATGCCGCCGGACTGCTCCGCGTAACAGACTGCGATTTTGTAGCGGCCCTCGGCGGCGAGCGGGCTGTTGGGGTATTCGTCGATCAGGCGTTGATACTCGAAGACGGCCTCCGTGTAGTCCTTGGCGCAGAGCTTGGCCTCCCCCACCCCGAACTGCGCGTCGTCCGCCAGGACAGAGCCCGGAAAGTTGATGACCACCCTCTGGAACAGCTCCGCGGCCTTCAGGCAGCGCTTCTGCTCCAACTCTCCCCGCGCCTCGTCAAAGTAGGACTGCGCGTCTCGCTGAGGGAGGGCCTTTTTCCCGCCGCATCCCGCCGCCAACACCGCCAACGCGCCCGCAATCAGGGCGTACCTCTGACACATCCTTTTCACTTTGTCCGTTGCCTCTTGTGATCCCGAAGGTCCCGGAGCAGGCCCTCGGCGCGCCTGATGTATTCGCTCTCCGGGTAGTCGACCGTCAGCCTTTTCAGCTCGATGACGGCCTTGTCGTCGTCGCCCAGGTCGATGTAACAGCGAGCGATCTTGAACTGGGCATCGTCGTCCTTCTCGGTATCCGAGTAGGTGAAGACCTTCTGGAACTCCTTGATCGCCTGTTCGCGCTTTCCCAGGCCGCAGTAGCATTCCCCGATCCAGTACTGCGCGTTGTCGGCCAGGTCGTCCTTCGGGGCGATGGCGAGCACCTCCGAAAACGCCTTGAGGGCGCTCTCCAGGCGCCGGGCCTCAAAGTCGCGGAGGGCGGCCTGGTAGAGCGTCTTGACGCGGCTCGCCGCAGAGGGCGGCGGAGGGGCCGGCCTGCTCCGGCCCCGTGTGGGGCGGGTCGGGGGGGGCGAGAGAGACGCCTGGAGGCGGTCCTCCAGCGCCCTGATCCGGTCGTTGAGCAGGGCGACCTTGCCGGACAACTCGGTCTGAATGGCTTCGAGGTCCGCCAGTTTCTGGGCCTGGATAGAGAGGAGGGTTTTCAGGCTGTCGATCTCCGCCGAAGCGACCGTCCGGGCCGTGTCCACAAGCGCGGTGTCCGCCTGGCTCCGGGACGGACCCGGGACAGGCGGAGGGGTCTCCTCGGCCTCATAGCGCGTTGTGGCACACCCCCCGGCGGAGAGCACGCAGGCCAGGGCCCAGACGCCCGCGCGGACTCGAAAGGGGCCGGAGATACGAATCACGAACCCTCCTCCTTCACCTATTTATCGGTAGTCCAAAAACATAAAGAAACGGCGGGGGCAAGTCAAGGGCAAACGCACGCGACGCCCTTCCGGGGACAGAGACCCGACCGCCTTTGCAACTTCCGCTTGACGAAGGGCCGATTCGGGTGGTATAATAGAGCGACGGTAACCCCCTCACCTACCCCCTGACCCCCTCCCTCCACCCGGCCTGTCGCTCCCATGAGGTCGCGACCCGCCGCCCTCCCACAAGTGGGGAGAGGGAGGGGGTAACAAGCGGCGTAGCCCTCAGCGACGGGGGAGGGTAAGGGGCTGTCACCTCTCACGGTCCTCCACATCCTCTCCGTTTTGATGCCATTCATCCGCGACCTGGTCGTCCGGGGCTACTCCCACGCCTGGGTGGTCAACCACTATTCGAAGGTGGGGCTCTGGCCCTCCGAGGAGATCCTCTGCCGGCGGCACTTCCCGGCCGGGGCAGAGGTCCTGGACATCGGCTGCGGGACGGGCCGCACGACGATCCCGCTGTCGCAGATGGGCTACCGGGTCACGGGCATCGACCTCTCCCCCGCCATGATCCGGCGGGCGCAGGACCTCTCGGCAGGGCTGGACGTGCGTTATGCGGTCATGGATGCGGCGGACCTCCGGTTTCCGGATGGGACGTTCGACGCGGCCCTCTTCTCCTACAACGGCATCGAACTGTTGCCGGGCCGGGAGGGGAAGCAGAAGGCCCTCCGGGAGGTCCATCGGGTCCTCAGGCCGGGCGGCGTCTTCATCTTCAGCACGCACTCGATCTTTGCGCTCAACCGATTTGCCCCGTTTCGGGCCCGGCTCTTTCTCCGGCTCTGCCTGTCGAGGCTCCTCCGACGCCCCATCCCGGAGCGGGAGGTCGGGGAGGCGTATTACACCGGGGACAACCTGGAGGTCTACTACATGCAGGTCCTCTCCCCGCGGTTCTACAAACGGGCGATTCGCCAGGCCGGGCTGGATCTGATCTACTACAACAGCCGGCGACGGATCGAGGCAGGCAAGGGGCCCTGGCCGTTCACGGCGTTCGAGGACAAGGAACGATTCTACGTCGCGCGGAAAAGATAAGCACACCGCAGAGACGCAGGGGGCGCAGAGAAAGGCAAGAGCAGTATGGAAAATAGGGGAAGAGTGGGGGGGGGAGTGGCAGGTCCTTTAGCTGGCATCCGCGTCTTAGACGTGAGCCGGGTGCTCGCCGGGCCGTTCGCGTCGATGATCTTAGCGGACCTCGGCGCGGAGGTCATCAAGGTCGAGATGCCGGGCACGGGGGATGAATCGCGGGGGTTCGGGCCGTTTTTGCACCACCCCAGACGATTCACAGGATCGTCTCCCCACCCTGGCGAGAGCGCCTATTTCATCAGCGTCAACCGGGGCAAGAAGGGCCTCACCGTGGACCTCTCCCATCCGAGAGGGGCTGCCCTCGTCCGGCGGCTGGCCGGGCGGTGCGATGTCCTGATCGAGAATTTCCGGCCCGGCACCATGGCCCGCTTCGGGCTGGACGCCGAGACGCTCCGGGCGGACAACCCCGGCCTGATCTACGCCTCCGTGTCGGGTTTCGGGCAGACCGGGCCCTATGCGAGGCGGCCGGCGTACGACGTGATCATCCAGGGCATGAGCGGGGTCGCCAGCATCACCGGGAACCTCGGGGGGCCGCCGGTCAAGGTGGGGAACTCCATCGCGGACCTGTCGGCCTCCCTGTTCGCCGTGATCGGCATCCTGACGGCCCTCTACGCGCGGGGGCGCGGGGGGGGCGGGCAGGCCGTAGACGTGGCCATGCTGGACTGCCAGGTCGCCCTCTTAGAGAACGCCGTCGCGCGCTACGTGGTGGAGGGGGTCCCGCCCGGCCCCCTCGGCTCCCGCCACCCGACCATCACCCCCTTCCAGTTCTTCGAGGCGTCGGACGGACACTTAGTCGTGGGCGCGGGGAACAACGGCCTCTGGGCCAGGCTCTGCCGCGCCCTGGGGTTAGACGCCCTGATCGAGGATCCCCGGTTCATCACCAACGCGAGCCGGACCGAGCACTGCGAGGCGCTGGCGGCGCTCCTGAATGAGCGGCTCCGGGAGCGGACGGTCGCGGAATGGCTGGAGGTCCTGGAGGCCGCGGGCGTGCCATGCGGCCCGATCCACCGGATCGACCAGGTCGTGAACGACCCCCACGTGAACGCCCGCGAGATGATCGTGGAGGTGGGGCATCGGGGGGGCGAGGGGCTGAAGGTCCCCGGCTCTCCGCTCAAGTTCTCCCGCGAGGCCGTGGACGCGACGCAGCCCGCGCCCCGCCTGGGGGAGCATACGGAGGAAATCCTGAAGGGGCTGCTGGGGATGACGGACGAGGAGATCGCGGAGTTGAGGGCGGAGAGGGTGGTATAAATCGTGCCTTTCGGACATCGCACCCTGAGCATCGCCCACCGGGGGGCGTCGGGGATGGCCCCGGAGAACACCCTTGCGGCTGTGGAACGGGCGCTGGATTTAGGCGTGGACCTGGTGGAGATCGACGTCCACGCCACGCGGGACGGACACGTGGTCGTCCTGCACGACGCCACGGTGGACCGGACGACCGACGGGCGGGGGGCGGTCAGGGACATGACCCTGTCAGAGGTCCGGAAACTGCGCGCCGGCCTCTGGTTCGACCCGCCGTTCCCGGACGCGCGCGTCCCCACGCTGGAGGAGGTGCTGGAGTTGACTCGCAGGCGCGTCCTGCTGCTGGTCGAGGTCAAACCGAGAGGCGTCTCCGAGCTGCTGGTCGAGGCCATCCGGGACCTCCGGGCGATGGAGGACATCATCGTCCAGTCCTTTCATCCGGCGTCGGTCAAGGAGGTCCGGGAGCTGGAGCGGCGCATCCCGGCGGCCCTCTTAGTTGGACGCGTGCCGGTGGGTCACACGCGCTGGCGGGGCCGCAGCTTAGTCAAGAAGGCCCTCCAGGTGGGGGCCAATGCCCTGGCCCTGTCCCACCTCGCGGCCACGCCCTCCCTGATGGATGAGGTCCACCGCCGGGCGATGTCCCTCTGGGTCTGGACCGTGGACGAGGAGATCGCCATGCAGAAGATGATCCAGATCGGCGCGGACGGCGTCATCACGAACCATCCCGAACGCCTCCACAGGCTCCTCACCGGCGAAGTTGTCACCCCGCGCCGGCGGCTGTTCCTGCGGCGGGGGGTGCGGAGGCGACGCCTGTGGCGGAAGAGTCAACAAGAGTGAGACGGCAGACGTGACACCCCCCCTTCCACCCCCTGACCCCCTCCCTCCCCCCACAAGTGGGGGAGGGAGGGGGTATCCAGGGCTTTGCCGCTTGGAATGGGGGAGGGCTGGGGGCCGGAACACACACCCAATTTTTTCTATGGACCAGGACCTGATCGAAAAGATCGTACAGGAGGTCATCCGCAGACTGAAGGCGGAGATGGGGGTGGAGGCTGCCGCGAAGCCCCCCCGGAAGGTGATCGTGGAGGCGGACGTGCTGGAGGCGGTGAGGCGCGGAGAGAAGGTCATTCGCGCCGCGCCGAAGGTCATCATCACCCCCCTGGCGCGGGACGCGATGCGGGAGAAGGGGGTCAGGGTGGAGGTCGTAAAAGCATCGCAGAACGACGAATGACGAATGATGAATGACGAATGACGAATGACGAATGACGAATGTGGAAGGGCAGGAGGAGGCTGGCGAAGCGATTGAGGGGTAGAAACTGTCCCCCAAAAAGAATATCTGACAAAACAATGGATCGGCGTAGCAGATCCAAAAATCTTCTCTCCGACCCAAAGTTCAGCCTCCCCCCTGCCGATATATAGGGTAGACCAAACGGTACCACTTACCCTGGGCCCCTCCGGGTCGCAAGACCTGGAGGGGTTTCATGTTTTAGGGCGGACAGACCTAACCCCCCAGCCCCCTTCCCCGAGGGGGAAGGGGGAGCAGGCTTACTTCCCCCCCTTCAGGGGGGGATAAGAGGGGGGTCTGCCTTTGGGGTTGGGGGTGGGTGAGGTCTGTTTTACAGCGACCTTACACGACTGCCTTCAGGGCCTCGTAGTGCGCCCGGATGGTCTTAGACAGGTCCTCGTCCGTGTGCGCCAGGGAGACGAACCCGGCCTCGAACTGCGACGGAGCGATGTAGATGCCCCGGTTGAGCATCTCCCGGAAGTAGCGGGCGAAGGCCTTTGTGTCGGACCGGCTGGCCGAGGCGTAGTCCGTCACGGGCCCCGGCGTGAAGAACGTCGTGGACATGGACCCGACGCGGTTCAGGCAGACCTTTGCGTTGAGCTTTTTGACGTTCTCGGCCAGGCCGTCGGCCAGGGTCTTCGACTTCTTCTCCAGGGATTCGTAAACCCCTGGCTTGCGGAGGTGTTGCAGCACGGCATAGCCGGCGGCCATCGCCAGGGGGTTGCCGGACAGGGTGCCGGCCTGGGAGACCCGCTTGCCGAGCGGGGAGATGTGGCCCATGATCTCCCGCCTCCCCCCGAACGCCCCCACGGGCAGGCCGCCGCCGATGATCTTGCCGAGGGTGGTCAGGTCCGGCGTCACCCCGAATCGCTCCTGCGCCCCGCCCGGGGCCAGGCGGAAGCCCGTGATCACCTCGTCGAAGATCAGGACGATGCCCTCCGAGGCCGTGACCTCCCGCAGCCCCTTCAGGAACCCCTCCGCGGGCGGGACCACGCCCATGTTGCCCGCCACCGGCTCCACGATGACCGCCGCGATCTGCCCCCTGTTTTCGGAGACGATCTTTTTGACGGCCTCTATGTCGTTGTAGGGGGCGTTGATGGTGTTCTGCGCGATGCCCTCCGGCACGCCGGGGCTGTCCGGGGCGCCCAAGGTCAACGCCGAAGACCCGGCCTTGGTCAGGAAGCTGTCCGCGTGGCCGTGCCAGCACCCCTCGAACTTGACGATCTTGGGCCGGTCCGTGTAGCCCCGCGCCAGGCGGACGGCGGACATGGTGGCCTCGGTGCCGGAGTTGACCATGCGCACCATCTCCACCGACGGGACCATCTCCGCCACGAGCCGGGCCATTTTCACCTCGATCTCGGTGGGGGCGCCGAAGCTCGTGCCCGACTCGCAGGTCTCTTTGACCGCGGCGACCACGTCCGGGTGGGCGTGGCCCAGGATGAGCGGCCCCCACGACCCCACGTAGTCGATGTACTCGTTTCCGTCCACGTCGACGATTCTGGAACCGTGCCCCCGCGCGATAAACCGGGGATCGCCGCCCACAGGCCCGAAGGCCCGCGCCGGGCTGTTCACCCCGCCGGGGATGACCTGCTGCGCCTCTGCGAACAACTGCTGAGATCGGTTTGACACGTGTGCCTCCTGAAAAGAAACCCCCTACCCTCCCCCAGCCTTGTCACAAAGCCCTGATATCCCCTCCCTCCCCCCACAGGTGGGGGAGGGAGGGGGAACGGGGGCGGGTGGGGGGCGTTTTGCCTATTTTTTACCGAAACGTGGGCGCGGCTGCGCCTTCGATGAGGACGTTGACGCAGGCGGGCAGGCCCGACGCGGCCGCGCGACCGAGCGCCGGGGCGAGGTCGTCGGGACGCTGGACGAACTCGCCGTGTCCGCCCAGGGCCTCCGCCACTCTGTCATAACGGGACGGGAGCAGGCCGCAGCCGACGGCGCGCTCCGGGCCGTAGTTCCGGGCCTGCAGCTGATGCTCGGCGTTCCAGCGGGCGTCGTTGCCGACGACGGCCACGACGGGGAGGCGATAGCGGAGCGCCGTGTCCAGCTCCAGGGCGTGATAGCCGAACGTCCCGTCGCCCAGGACGACGAACACCTGCCGCTGCGGATGGGTCAGCTTCGCGGCGAGGCCCATGGGGAGGGCGCTGCCGATGGCGCCGGACGGCCCGTTGATCAGGCGGCGCTCCGCCTCCAGCCCCGCCTGCATCCACTGCCCGAACTCCCCCCCGTCGCTGACGAGGATCGCGCCGTCGTTCAGGAAGGGCTGAAGGGCCTCGCACACGCGCAGGGGGTGGATGGGCTGCCGGGACGAGCGGCGCAGGGGTTCCCACTCGGGGGGCGTGGCCCTTCTCATCGCCGCGACCTCCTCCCGCCAGGGGTTTTCTCTCCACCGCCGGCCCTGAGCCTCCACCGCCATCCTCTGCACGGCGTCCGACGGGTCGCCGTGGACCGTCAGCGCGATCCGCTCCCCCTCTTGTGCCTGTTCCCGGTCGGCGTCGATCTGGATGAAGCGGCAGGACCTGTCGAAGAAAGGCGGCCTGCCGAACCGGAGCGAGAAGTCCAGCTTTTTGCCCATGAGCAGGACGATGTCCGCCCCGGAGAGGACGTTCGTGGCCGCGTGCAGCCAGGGGTCATCCACGCCGCGCGGGCTCTCCATCGGGAGGGCGGGGACCCCGGTGACCTCCGACAATCGCTCCACATCCGACCAGCGTGGAGGCCGGGCCAGGGCCGGCCCCGCCAGGATCAGGGGGCGTTCGGCATCGGCCAACAGGCTGAGCACCTCGTGGATCAGCGCTTCATCTGGAGGAGAAAGGGGAAAGGAGTCCTTCGACTTCGCGGCAGAAAAACCGCCGCTCCGCTCAGGAGGAGAAAGGGGATTCCTGTTCCTTTCGTCTACGGTGGCCTCCAGGACATCGGCGGGGAGGCTGAGGTGGACGGGGCCGGGCCGGCCTGCACACGCGAGCCTGAGCGCGGCCGCCACGTCCTGGCCGAGACGCCCAGGGTCCTCCGCCAGCCACGCGGCCTTCGTCACGGGCTTCGCGACGGCGACCTGATCCATCTCCTGAAACGCGCCCAGGCCGATCTGGGCGCGCGGGCAGTGCCCGCTCAGGAGCACCACCGGGGACTCGGCCATGAGGGCGACGTAGAGGGCGGAGATGGCGTTGCAGTGCCCCGGCCCGGCGGTGAGCAGGGCGACGCCGGGCTGCCCGGTCAGACGCCCGCAGGCGTCCGCCATGTGCACGGCCGCGGCCTCGTGGCGCGTGTGGATGAGCCGGATGTCGCGCCCGATGGCGGCGTCGTAGACGGAGAGGATCTGGTTTCCCGAAAGCGTGAACAGGTGTTTGACGCCTGCCGCTATGAGGGATTCGACCAGCAGCGCTGCGCCGGTTTGGGGCATGGGCGACCTCGAATTTTGGATTACACGGAGGATAACAATAATATCAGAACGGGCGAAAGAAAACAAAAATTTTTATCTTTCCCGGTATGATTTCTCCCCCAAGTATTGTAGGGGCGACCGGCCGGTCGCCCCTACGTGTTTTTGTGGTTCGGCAGAAGGGAAAAGAAAAACCCCGGCAGGTTTATGAGCCGGGGCGCGAGGAGGGCGGGGGGACGGGCTTCAGTCCAGAAGGTGTCTCACGCGCGGTTCTCCTCCTCACACCCACTCGTCGAGCATGATCACCTGCACCTCGGCCCCGGCGTCCAGCCGGCTCACCTCGGCCTCGGCGATGAAGAGGCTGTTGGACCGGGCCAGGGAGAGGAGGTCTGCGGACCCGGTGTGGCCCACCCAGCGGGTGCGCCACCGGCCGTCCCGGCGCAGGGTCATGGCCGGGACGAACTGCTTGCGGCCCGGCTTCTGCTCGAAGGGCTCGTCCAGGAGCGCGGTCTCGGTGGGGCGGTGGAGGTCCTTCATGCGCTGCATCTTCCGGAGGGCCGGGCGGACGAGGAGTTCGATGCCGAGCGTGGCGGAGAGGGGGTTGCCCGGAAGGCCGAAGATGAGTTTCCTGCCGAGGGTCCCGAAGGTGAGGGGGCGGCCCGGCTTGATGCGGATGCGCTCGAAGTGGACCTGGACGCTTAGCTCCGCGAAGGCGGACTTGACCAGGTCGTATTCGCCCATGGAGACGCCGCCGGACAGGAGGACGACGTCCGCCTTCTCCAGCGCGGATTTGATCTTGACCAGCAGGTCCTCACGGGTGTCCCCGGCGATGCCGAGGTAGTGGACCTTCGCGCCGGCGGCCACGACCTGGGCGCACATGGTGGGGCCGTTGCTGTTCCGGATCTGCCCCGGCTTCGGGACGGTCTCCGCCTCCACGATCTCCTCACCGGTGGGGATGACGGCGGCCTCCGGCTGCCGGTAGACGGAGACGCGCGCGGCCCCCACGGAGGCCAGGACGCCGATCTCGGGGGGCCGGAGGAGGGTCCCGGCGGAGAGGACGACCTGGCCGATCTTCATGTCCTCGCCCAGGAGGCAGATGTTCTCGCCCGTCGGGGTCGGCTTCAGGACCTGGACCTGCGCCCCCTCCGGGGTGGTGTCCTCGACCATGACCACGGTGTCCGCGCCCTCCGGGATGGGCGCGCCGGTCATTATTTTGGTGGCCTGCCCCCGGCTGAGGCGCCTGGTGGGCACGGCGCCGGCGGGGACCTCCTCCACGACCTTCAGGATCGCGGGCCGCTCCGACGACGCGGAGGCCACGTCGGCCCCGACCACGGCGTAGCCGTCCATCGCGGACTTGTCGAACGGGGGCATGTTCATGTCGGACCGCACGTCCGAGGCCAGGACACGGCCCAGGGCGTCGCGAAAGCCGGCCTCGACGACCTCGATGGTTGGCGTGTGCTCCAGGACGATCTGGATGGCCTCGTCCATGGTGATCATGGGGGGAGGTTGAACGGGCATGGTTACCTCATCTCCTTAGTGGGTCGGATAGCCCCCTGCCTCTATCAGAAGCCTGCGCTCCTCGACCCGCTCAGTATCATTCAGTTGCAACAACTCAACTGTTACCCGACCGGTTTGCGTCAGAGGCACAATCCTTCCTCCGATCAGATTGAGATGGTCCAGCCAGCGATCGGTTCGCGGATTGAACAGGCAGGTCAATTGACCGGTGTCAGGGTCAATTGATGCGATATCCGTACCTTTGCGCCGGTTGCAAAGATAGCACGCATAAGCCAGATTCGAGGGATCGGTCTGGCCTCTGTGCTTGACGGCAATAATGTGATCTACCTCGTGGGGTAACAGCACATCTGACTCATGAATCAAGCAGTATTCGCACCTTCCTCCTGCACGCTCGCGCACCAGTTCCCGAAGCGATAGAGGGATCCGCAGATTCATGGCTTATGTGACCGGTTCTGTGGCAGGAAGGGCTTCCTTCAGGTGGAGTCGGGCTTTTGCCTTGATGATTCGCATGAAATGTTCAATCTGTTCTAATTTATCCAACTCGGCCTCCTCTTCCGGTGTCAGATTGCCTCCTTTTAACCTGGAGAGGAGATCGCTGGCGCGTCTCTGATTGGCCTCGGATGGCTGAAAACGGACAATGTCTTCGGGTGCCGGACCGGATGAGAGAAAGCTGGTCACCTCGTCATAAAGGGGATGATCCTTGAGAGGCGTATTTTCATGAGATGTCATTTTCACACCTCCAGTACCTTCGGATAGCTCGTCAGGTTTCGGTAGCCGTCCTCCGTCACGACCGTGAGGTCCTCGATGCGGACCGCGCCGACGCCGGGGTAGTAGAGGCCCGGCTCCACCGTGACGACGTGCCCGGCGCGCAGGGGGTCGCCCCGCTTGCTGATGCGCGGGGGCTCGTGGATCTCCAGGCCGACGCCGTGTCCGGTGCCGTGGAAGAACCCCTGCATGCGGCCGTCGACCTCGCCGGTCTTGTAGCCGAGATGGTCAAAGTGGTCCACGACCGCCTGGTGGATCGCCACGCCGTCCGCCCCTGCCCTGAGGCGTTCGAAGACCACCTCCTGGGCGCGGGCGACCGCGTCGTAGACCCTCCGGGCCGCATCCGACGCCCGGCCCCTGACCACCGTCCGGGTCAGGTCGCCGTAGTAGCCGGACTCGGAGGACCGAGGAAAGATGTCCAGAATGATGGTCTGGCCCGCCCTGAGGGGGCCGGTCCCCCGGTTGTGCGGGTCGCAGCCGAGGTCGCCGCAGGCGACGATGGTGTGCTGGGCGATGCACTCCCGCTCCATCAGGTCGAAGGCCACGATGCGCTTGATCGCCTCCGCCGTCAGGGTCTGGCCGTCCCGGTAGAGGGCATCGCCCCGGACCTCGGACCCCCGGATGGCCTGGATGGCCCTGTCCATTGCGGCCTCCGTGTGCCTCTGGACCTCCAGGATGCGCTCGATCTCCGCGTCGGATTTCGTCTCCCGATCCGGCAGGATGGACCCCTTTTTGAAGCTGAGGTGAAACCCCTTTCCGCGCAGGAAGTCGGCGGCCTCCACCGGGAACTTCCGGGGGACCAGCAGGCTCCGGATGCCGTGCTCGCGCAGGGCCACATTCAGGGCATCGAGCGCCGTCGGGTTCTCCACGCCCGCTTTCCTGGCGGCCTCCTCGTGTTTCGAGATCGACAGGACGAGGTCGGCGCGGGACTCGGCCCGCGCCCGGTCGATCTCCAGGTCGCTCATCAGCAGGACCTTCTGGCGGGGGGTCTCAAAATAGACGAAATCGTCGGGGGCCAGGAACCCGGAGGCGTAGTAGAGGTCCGGGCTGGTCTCGGACGCGGCGATCATCAGGATGGCGTCGTGGCCGTCGAAGTCGGGCATGGCATTTCCTCTTACTGATTTTCATTGCCGGTGGGTTTGCGCCTGCGACCCGGCGCCGCTCGATCCCGGCCCGTGATCTCGTCGATCTTTCGGTAGAGCGTGCGTTCTCCGATCTTCAGGACCTGGGCTGCCTTGCGCCGGTTTCCGCCCACGCTCTGCAGCACGTGGCGAATATAGTCGCGTTCGATCTCGGCCAGCGATTTCAGGCCGGCGACCTCCTCGCCCTCCACAGGCTCGGCCATGGACGCCTCTTCCACCCGGACCTCCTCGCCCATGAGCGACACAGCGGACCTCGGATAGCTCATCGATACGGACGCCGGGTGGGCATTGCCCAGGAGCGCGGTCTTCAGCTCAGCGACATCCTTCTTCAGGTCGAGCAGCGCCCAGTAGACCAGGTCCCGATGGGCCTCGTCGGGGGTCTTGTGGAGCGGGACGGGGAGGTTCCGGGGGGCGGTGAAGGCGTTCTCCGTCACGTCGAGGTGGCGCAGGGCGTCCGCCCGGGTCAGCGTCGAGCCTTTTGAAAGCACGATCAGGCGCTCGACCAGGTTTCGGAGCTCCCGGACGTTGCCCGGCCACGAGTAGGCGCGGAGGGCCTCCATAGACCCCTCGTCGAAGACGGGAGGAGGAATGTTGTGCATTCGGGCGTAGTCCTCCACGAACGCCTCGACCAGCTCCGGGATGTCCTCGGGCCGCTCCCGCAGCGCGGGCATCCGGATCTCCACGACGTTCAGCCGGTAGTAGAGGTCGCGCCGGAATTCGCCCCGCTGCACGGCGACGCCGAGGTCCCGGTTGGTGGCCGCGATGACCCGGCAGTCCACGGGAACAGGGTGGACGCTGCCCAGGCGGGTGACCTCCCGCTCCTCGATGACGTGGAGCAGCCTGACCTGGGCGGAGAGGGACATCTCGCCGATCTCGTCCAGCAGGACCGTGCCGCCGTGGGCGGCCTCGAAGATGCCCTTCCGCTGCGACCTGGCGTCGGTGAAGGCCCCCTTCTCGTGGCCGAACAGCTCGCTCTCCAGGAGCGTTTCGGGGATCGCCCCGCAGTTGACGACCTGAAAGGGTTTATCGGCCCGCCCACTGTGGCGATGGATGGCCTCCGCCACGACGCTCTTGCCCGTGCCGCTCTCGCCGGTGATCAGGACGATCACGTCCGTCGGCGCGATCTGCGCCACCTTCTCCCGGACCTCCCGCATCCGGCCCGAACGGCCCAGCAACCGGCAGTCCCGCAGGAAATTTCGTCGCCTTTCGGCCCGCGCCACGATGTTCCGAAGCCGCTCGGCGTCCGGCGGGCGTCCGAGGATGCCGTCCACCTCCAGGCTGGCAGGGAGGTTCGCGGCGTCGGTCATGACAAAGATGTAGATATTATGGTCGGAGGCCCTGCCCGTCTGAAGCAGACGGACCAGACCCTCCTCCGGCAGGGCCCCGTCGATCAGCAGCAGGTCGACCCCTCCCTGGCTCAGGAGCCGCAGCCCCTTCCGCAGCCCTTCCGAGACGAGCACCTGCCTCTCCTCGCCACGCAGCACGCGAGGCAGGGTCTCTTTCAGGTCGAGATCCTCCGTGACCAGGAGGATCGAAAGTTTATCGTGCATAAGAGATGGCAAACAGACCTCACCCACCCCCGAACCCCCTCCCTCTCCCGCGGGAGAGGGAGGGGGCGAAAAGGGCCTTTCCCCTTGGCTTGGGGGAGGGTGAGGTCGTTTATGCGTCCTTCTGTGGCAGGTCATCCTTCAAGATGATGAGGTCCCGTCCCCGATAGGCGATGTATCCCTGGTTCTCCAGGCGCTTGAGGACGCGGGAGACCGTCTCTCGCGTCGTGCCCGACATGTTGGCGAGCTCCTGGTGCGTGGGGCGGTTGCGGATCAGGATGCCCTCCCCTGTGTAAGCGCCCTGGTCCTCCGCGAGCTGGAGCAGGGTCTGCGTGATCCGGCCCGTGACGTCGGAGAGGGCCAGGCCCTCGATCTTCCGGTCGGTCTTTCGGAGCCGGCCGGCCAGCACCGCCAGGAGCTTGATGGCGATCTGAGGGATGGTCTGGATCAGCCGGATAAAATCGTCTCTGCGGAGCATCAGGAGGGCCGTCTCTTCGGTGGCCGTGACGTTTGCCGAACGGGGCTTCCCGTCCAGCAGCGACATGTCTCCGAAGAAGTCCCCCTCGCCGAGGGTGGAGAGGATCACCTCCCTGCCGTCCTCGCTGACGATGCTGACCTTGACGCGCCCGCTCTGGATGACGAACAGGGTGTCCCCCCGGTCCTCCGCCAGGATGATGACGTTGTCTTTTGGAAACGTGCGCGTGAGCGTGGTGTCGGCCAGGGCCTTGAGTTCGTGGTCGTTCAGACCCTCGAAGAGGGAGACCTTCTTGAGCAGCTCTATGGACATTGCCCGCACCTCCTCGAATAGGGGTCCCGACCCCTCTTTATCGGACCTCGCAAGTTCACCTGCAAGTCGTTCCAAAACCAGCATGATACTATGATATTTTCCAGGTTCCGTCAATCGTTTTTTTGAATGAGTGTGAGGGCTTGACATTGACCTGCTGAAGAGGTAGTTTTTAAGCATGAGCCTCTTCGCAGAGACAGACGCCTACGCCAAGCTGAACCTGGGGTTGAAGGTCCTCGGCAGGAGGCCCGACGGATATCATGACATCCTGTCGGTCTTTCAGACCGTCGACCTCCGGGATCGCCTGGCCTTTGAGGAGATCTCAGCCGGACAGACCGAGGTGGTCTGCTCAGACCCGGCGCTGCCGGTCGGGCCGGAAAACCTCGTCTACCGGGCTGTCGAGGCCCTCCGGGGGGCGACCGGGTTTGACCGGGGCGTCCGGGTTTCGCTCACCAAAGAGATCCCCATAGGGGCCGGCCTGGGGGGGGGGAGCGCTGACGCCGCCGCGGTCCTGCGCACCCTGAACCGGGCCTGGGGGCTGGGGGCGTCGGACGGCAGCCTCCGGGAGATGGCCCTGGGCATCGGCTCCGACGTCCCGTTTTTCCTCCGGGGCGGCACCGCCGTCGTCTCCGGGAGGGGGGAGGTCCTCCGATACGTCGCGTGGTCGTCGGAGGTCCATTACGTCCTGGTCCAACCCCCCTTTCAGGTCTCCACCGGATGGGCCTATCGCCAGGTCTCCGGGCGGATCAGTTTGGGCTTGACAGGCCGGTCGAAATATATTAACCTTATAAATTCTACGATGATCGGCCCCCTCTGCGCCCGCGACCTTTTTGCGTGCGCGGAGAACGACTTTGAGCCTGTGGTGGCGGAGGCGTGGCCTGCCCTGCGCGACCTCCGGCGAGCCCTTGAGGGGGCGGGCGCGGAGGCCTGCTGCATGACCGGGAGCGGGTCGGTCCTTTACGGCGTCTTTTACGACGCGGCGGCGGCAGGCCGGGCAGCAGCCGCGCTTCGGCAGGGTGGCCGACGGGTTTTTCTGAGCAGACCGCTGATCGTGGATCGCTGAGATCGTCCGGCGGCCACAAAGATGTCCTGGTGCCGGGTCGTCCAACGGCAGGACTGCGGCCTTTGGAGCCGCCTATCGAGGTTCGAATCCTCGCCCGGCAGAATCATGAAAATGCACGCGCTTTACAGGAGGTCCTATGGCTCAGATCGCCCTGAAAGGGGAGCATCGCACGGGGTTGGGCAAACAGGCGGCCAAACATCTCAGAAGGTCCGGGCTCCTGCCCGCCGTCGTCTACGGGACCGGAGAGACGCCGGTTTCCATCGCGGTGAAGGTGCGGGAGATGGAGACCCTCCTGCACACGGCAGGCCGCAACGCCATCGTCAATCTCACCCTGGATGGGGAGGAGAACGGAGGCCGGATCACGCTGATGAAGGAGATCCAGCACCATCCCATCGACGGACGCCTTCTCCACGTGGATTTCCAGCACATCTCACTCACGCAGAAGATCCGGCGGGAGGTGCCTGTGGTGGCGGTCGGGATGCCCGTCGGCGTGCGGAGCGAGGGGGGCATTCTCGAACACTCGCTCCACACCGTGGAGGTGGAGTGCCTCGCGGCGGAGATTCCGGAGAAGATCGAGGTGGACGTCACCGGCCTGGGCATCAACAAGTCGCTCCACATCCGGGACCTGCTGGGCATCGACAGCCGCATCGTGACGGACCCGGAGCGTCTCGTCTTCCTGGTGGTCCCGCCCACCGTGATCAAGGAGGCCGTTCCGGGAGAGGCCCCGGTGGCCGAAGAGGAGGCCAAGGAGCCGGAACTCAGCGTGGAGCGGGGAAAGAAGGAGGACGAGGAGGACGAGGAGGAGGAGAAATAGGCCGTGCGCGCCGTGGTCGGCCTGGGCAATCCCGGGGCACGCTACGCCGCGACCCGACACAACCTCGGCTTCCTGGTCGTCGATGCCTTCGCAGAGGCCTTTCGTCCGGTCTGGTCCTCAGACGCCTCTTATCTTTACGCCGTCGTCGAGAGCGAGGGGCAGGAGGTGGCCTTAGTCAAACCGGCGACCTTCATGAATTCCAGCGGGGTTGCCGTGAGAGAGGCCCTGTCCCGGTTCGATGCCCCGCCCGAAGACCTCCTCGTCATCGTGGACGACATCCAGCTCCCTCTGGGCCGCATCCGCATCCGGCGCAAGGGGAGCGACGGCGGGCACAACGGCCTCCTGTCGATCATCGAGTATCTGGGCACGTCGGCGTTTCCGCGCCTCCGCCTGGGGATCGGGGCCCCGCCGGAGGGCGAGGAGATGATCGATTATGTGCTGGGCGTCTTTGCCTCACACGAGCGGGAGGCGGTTTCAGAGATGGTGGGGCGGGCGACCGATGCCCTGCGCGTCGTCCTGAGAGAGGGGATTGAGAAGGCTATGAATGAGTTTAACAAAGAGGTCAGTGATTAGTAGTCAGCCCCCCACCTACCCCCATACCCCCTCCCTCCCCCACACGTGGGGGGAGGGAGGGGGCGCCAGGCGCCTTTCTCCGGCGCTGGGGGAGGGTAGGGGGCCGTCACTCATCACTGTTGCAAATCTTCCCTGCCCCGGTCGAACCTGTCCGGGGCCTGATGCCCGAAGGGAGTCGTCCGAATGAGCAACTACGAACTGACGTTGATCTTAGACTCGCAGTTGTCGGAGGATCAGATCAACAGCCGCGTCCAGAAGGTCACGGCCCTCCTGGGGGCCAGGGGCGCCGAAGTCGTCCACGTGGAGCGGTGGGGGATGCGAAAGCTGACCTATGAGATCCGGAGGCGCCAGCAGGGGTTTTACACCCTGATCCAGTTCCGCTCCAACGGAGACCTCCTCCGGGATCTGGATCAGGCGTGCCGCATAGATGAGGGGATCATTCGCCACATGGTCCTCGTTCGAAAGCAGTTTGTCACGCGTGAAGAGGCGATCCGTCAGGAGATGTCCGGGGATCGTCCAAGGCCCCCCGTGGCGACGCCTGAGCCCGCCGGAAAGTCGCGCGGCGGCGCAGAAGATCCGGATGCCGAAGACGAAGACGCCGAGGAGGTGTAAGGAGAGGCCATGAACGAGCGAAAGCCCAGGACCAAGACCTGCCGTTTCTGCGAGGACAAGAGCGAGCGGATCGATTACAAGGACGAGCGGAGGCTGCGGCGCTTCATCACGGAGCGCGGGAAGATCATCCCCCGGCGCATCTCCGGGACCTGCGCCCGGCACCAGCGGGCCCTCGCCCGCGCCATCTCCCAGGCCCGGTATATCGCCCTCCTGCCCTTCTCCGCGGAGGCGGTGAAATAAAAAAGCGGTCAGCGGTCAGCTATCAGCAAAAGACAAGAGTAATCTCGGCTGATAGCTGATAGTTGATAGCCGATAGCTGATCTTGAGAGGACCACTTCCCATGAAGGTGATACTCAAAGAGGACTACGAGCAGCTGGGCAAGGCCGGCGAGGTTGTCAACGTGGCCGACGGCTATGCCCGGAACTACCTGATGCCCAGGGGGCTGGCCCTCCGGGTGACCCGGTCGAACATGGCCGTGTACGAGGCGGAGAAGCGGCAGAAGGAGATCCTCCAGAACAAGGCCAGGCGCACCGCTGAGGCGCTGGCCAAAGAACTGGAGAAGGTCTCCTGCACGGCTGTCGTTCCGGTGGGCGAGGAGGACAAGATCTTCGGGTCGGTCACCAATCAGAATGTCGCAGACCTGCTCAAGGAGAAGGGCTACGACATCGACCGCCGCAACATCCTCTTAGACGAACCGATCCGGGCGCTCGGCGTGTACACCGTCGGCATCCGGCTCCACCCGGAGGTGGAGGGGAAGATCAAGGTGTGGGTGGTGAAGGAGTAGGAGCAAGCTTTCAGCTTTCAGCTTTCAGCTTTCAGCGAATGACCTCTTGCTGACTGTTGACGGATGATCGCTGATGGAGAGACCGGCGTGGAGACGTGCTTCCACGCCGTTTTTTTCAGAGATTTCGTCTATGAGCCAGACACCGCAGGCGTTCAAGGTGGGCCTGGTGCAGATGTCGTGCGGCCAGGATGCGGAGGAGAACCTCGCCAAGGCCGTCTCCGGCATCCGGCAGGCGGCGGGGCGCGGGGCGCAGGTCGTCTGCCTTCAGGAGTTGTTCCGGACACCCTATTTCTGCCAGCAGGAGGACGCGGCCCGGTTCGACTTAGCTGAACCGATCCCCGGACCGACGACGGAGCGGCTGTCGGGCGTGGCGCGGGAGACGGGCGCTGTGGTGGTGGCGTCCCTGTTCGAGCGGCGGGCCGCCGGGGTGTATCACAACACGGCGGCGGTGATCGACGGAGACGGGGCGCTGCTGGGCATCTACCGGAAGATGCACGTCCCGGACGACCCCCTTTACTACGAGAAATACTATTTCACCCCCGGCGACCTGGGGTTCCGGGCGTTCGATACGAAGGTCGGTAGGGTCGGCGTGCTGGTCTGCTGGGACCAGTGGTACCCGGAGGGGGCGCGGCTGACCGCGCTGCGGGGGGCCAACATCCTGTTCTATCCCACGGCCATCGGCTGGCACCCGAAGGAGAAGGCGGAGTACGGGGAGGCCCAGTGCGACGCCTGGCAGACGATGCAGCGCTCTCACGCCATCGCCAACGGGGTCTATGTGGCCGCCGTGAACCGGGTGGGGCACGAGGGCCCGGCGGACGGGGGGCTGGAGTTCTGGGGGGGGTCGTTCGTCTGCGATCCGTTCGGGGCTGTGCTGGCGCGCGCGTCGCAAGACCGCGAGGAGGTCCTGGTGGCGGAGTGCGACCTCCGGAGGCTGGAGACCATCCGACGCCACTGGCCGTTCCTGCGCGACCGCCGCGTCGACATGTACGACGGGATCACGAAGAGGCTGATCGATTAAACGCGACATGACCGACACGCCTGCCCGTCTGGGCTACCGGATGCCCGCCGAGTGGGATCCCCACGCGGCCACCTGGGTCGCCTGGCCGCACAACCGGGACGACTGGCCGGGAAAATTCGGGCCGATTCCGTGGGTCTACGTCGAGATCGTGAGGCATCTGCACCGCGTCGAGCGGGTGCGCATCCTGGCGCAGGACGCGAGGACAGAGCGGCGGGCGTCGTCCCTGCTCGTCCGGGGCGGGGTGGACCTGAGCCGGGTTGACTTCTTCCGTTTTCCGACGGACCGGGCCTGGACGCGAGACTTCGGCCCGATCTTCGTCAAGCGGGACGGGGAGGTCGCGGCCACGAACTGGGGGTTCAACGCCTGGGCCAAATACCCGGACTGGCGGCGCGACGACCGGGTCCCGGACCTGATCGGCAGGGCCCTCAGGCTGCGGGAGTGGAGGCCGACGGCGATGGTCAAGGGCCGGCGCCGGCGCGTGGCGCTGGAGGGGGGGAGCGTCGACGTGAACGGCCGGGGGACACTGCTGACGACCGAGGAGTGCCTGCTGAGCCCTGTCCAGGCGCGAAATCCGGGGCTGACGCGGAGGGGCGTGGAGCGCGTCCTGGCGGACTACCTCGGCGTCCGAAAGACGCTCTGGCTGCGGCGGGGGATCGTGGGGGACGACACGCACGGGCACGTGGATGACCTGGCCCGGTTCGCGAACCCCACGACCGTCGTGATCGCGAGCGAGGACGACCCGGCGGACGAGAACTATGAGCCGCTGCGCGAGAACCTGAGGCTGCTCAGGGGGATGACGGACCAGGACGGGCGTCGGCTGCGTGTCGTGACCCTGCCCATGCCCGACCCGGTGGTCTTCGACGGACAGCGGCTTCCGGCCAGCTATGCCAATTTCTACGTGGCCAACGGCCTCGTGCTGGCGCCCACGTTCAACGACGCGAAGGACCGCGTGGCCCTCTCCGTTCTGGCGGGTCTGTTTCCGGGCCGGCGGGTCGTGGGGATTCACGCGGTGGACCTGGTGTGGGGGCTGGGGACGCTGCACTGCATGACGCAGCAGGAACCGGCGTGATTCGTTTTCCAACTTTTCTTTGCTTGCCCAAAGAAAAGTTGGACAAAAGAAAAGGCACTCGCTCAAGCGCCGCGAGGGGCTTAGGCGCGCCGCAAGGGCATTGCTCCAGAAGACGGATCATCCAAAGGTTTCCATTGCGGCCTAACGTCTCTCCTGAACCCCGGTGGTTAGCCCTTCTGCGTCGCGCCACCTTGGTTTTCAATGAGGAGAAAGTCATGCGACTTCGCGATAAAGTGGTTGTCATCACGGGCGGGGCGACGGGGATCGGGGGGGCCACGGCCCTGGTCTGCGGCAGGGAGGGGGCGCGGGTCGTGGTGGGGGACGTCAACGAGGCGGACGGGCGCGAGGTTGTCTCCCGGGCCGTCCGGGCGGGCGGCCAGGCGCGGTTCGTGCGGACGGATGTGACGCAGGAGGCCGACGCCCGGGGGCTGATCGCCGGGGCGGAGGCGGCCTATGGCCGGGTGGACGCCCTGATCACCTGCGCGGGCATCCTGAGGGGGTCGATGACGCCGGTGGAGGCATTCGAGGAGGCGGTCTGGGAGGGCGTGATCGACGTCAACCTGAAAGGGACCTTCCTCTGCGTCAAGCACGCCGTCCCTGCCCTGAAGCGGGCGGGTCGCGGCGTCATCATCTGTGTCGCGTCGGGCGCCGGGGTGAGGGGCGGGAGTTCGTCGTTCGCCTACGGGGCGAGCAAGGGGGGGGTGCACGGGTTCGGGCTGACGCTGATGGACCGGCTGGCCGCGGACCAGATCCGCGTCCACGTCGTCTGCCCCGGCAATCTGGACACGCCGCTGAAGCGGGCGCAGATTGCGGAGGCCGCGCGACTGGCGGGGCAGCCGCCGGAGGAGGCCGTGGCCTCGCAGCGGCCTCACTTAGGCGACCCGGAGGGGGTTGGAAAGATCCTGGCGTTCCTGGCGTCCGACGGGGCGGATTACGTGCGGGGGACGATTTTTACACGGTAAGAAAATAAAGGATGACATCCATGAAGCTATCACCCGTGCAGGTCGCGTCTTATCACGAGAACGGGTTTCTCGTCGTGAAGGGGCTGGTCAGTCCCGCCGGGGTGGAGGCCATGCGGGCGGATGCGGTCCGGCTCTGCCGGGGCGAATACCCGTGCGAACACCTGCCCCCCGTCTCTCCCGGCACTCCGGACGAGGCTGCGCTGGCGAAGTACCTCTGCATCCACCACCCGCACCGCATCAGCCCGTTCATGCGGGAGGCGGTGGCCCACCGGGGCGTCGCAGAGGCGCTCAGCCAGATCGTCGCGCCCAACGTCAAGTGCATGCAGTCCATGCTGTTCATCAAGCCTCCGAAGTTCCCGGGGCAGGCCTGGCACCAGGACGAGATCTACATCCCCACGCGCGACCGGAGTTTGACGGGCGGCTGGATCGCGCTGGACGACGCCACGGTCGAGAACGGCTGTCTCTACGCGATCCCCGGCTCGCACCGGGACGGTTACCTCTATCCTCAGCACGACCACCACAACCCCACGGAATTCGACCTCACGCCGGAGTCCTACGGGTTCGATGAGGGCGCCGAAATCCCCGTGGAGTGCTCGGCGGGAGATGTCGTGTTCTTCAACGGCTACCTTTTGCATCGGTCGCGCAAGAACCGGTCCGACAGACTTCGCCGCGTCCTGGTCAACCACTACATGAACGCCTACTCCCTGCTGCCGTGGCGCGTGGGAGAGGGGGAGCGCCCGGCCACGGCAGACTACCGGGACATCGTGATGGTCGCGGGCGCCGATCCGTATGCGTGGAAGGGCACGGTGACGATGGGCGGGGCGCATGTGCGGCGCTTTGACCCGAAGGCCCTGGAGACGGAGTAGGGGCGACCCCCAACCGCCTAATGCTCCCATGAGGTCGCATTCCGCCCCACTGGGTCGCCCCTACTAAAAAACGCTTGACACGATTGGCGCCAGCCTGTATCTTTCTGGCGCATCGGATCCCTATTTTCTGGAGGTTGTGATGACGTTCTCCCTGTTCGGATATTCGCGTCTGGTCGCGAACCGGGGTATCGCAGGTATCCCGGCAGGGGAGACGTGCGCCGTGTCCACCCACTCCACGAAGCCTACCGCCATGCATGGGGCCATGATGACCTCTTGCGCCGGATCTTCGACGGTGGACCCCCCGGATACCTGAAAAGAACCTGATCTCATTTTTCAGAATTTTCAAGGCCCACTGTCGAGTCTCGACAGCGGGCCTTTGTTTTTGGGCGTTTTCACGAGAAAGGAGGCCCCTGTGTCCACAGACGACATCCTCGTATTTGGCGGGTGACCGACACCATAGAGACCCAGCCCGTCACGCTTTCGGAGAAGGTCGAGGTGGTCTCCGTCGCCCCTCTGTTCGGGGAGGCGATCCGGAGGATCCACAACCGGGAGAGCATCAGCGTGTTGTTTCCGACAAGAAAAGGGGGAGGTTTTGATGAACAGGCTTAACAGTTATTTTTCACGGCGTTCCGGCGGCATCGGTGACATGCGCGTGTCCATCTGGGTTGGAGATCAGACTGTCTGTTCGATCCGGAACCTTCAAACGCGGAGGACATGCCATGAACGCGACGTATTACGTGACCACCTCGATCCCCTACGTGAACGCCCGCCCCCACGTGGGGTTTGCCCTGGAGCTTGTGCAGGCGGACGCCCTGGCGCGGTGGCATCGGCTGCTGGGGGAAGAGGTCTTCTTCCTGACCGGCGCGGACGAGAACGCGCTGAAGAACGTGCAGGCCGCGGCCCGCGAGGGGCTGACCCCGCGCGAGCTGTGCGACCGGAACGCGGCGGTCTTTCAGGATCTGCTCCGGGCGCTGGACATCTCGGCGGACCGGTTCATCCGGACCTCCGGCGAGGCCCACTTCCGGGGGGCGTCGAAGTTCTGGGGCGCGTGCCGGAAGGGGGACATCTACCGGAGGCGATACCGGGGGCTCTACTGCGTGGGCTGCGAGGATTTTTACATAGAGAAGGACCTGGAGGAGGGGCGCTGTCCGACCCATCTGACAAGGCCTGAAATCGTGGAGGAGGAGAATTATTTCTTCCGGCTGTCGGCCTATCAGGAGAGGCTGGAGGAGCTGATCCTCTCGGAGAGACTGAGAATCGCCCCGGAGACGCGGCGGAACGAGGCCCTGGGGTTTATCCGGCAGGGGTTGCAGGACTTCAGCATCTCCCGCGTCCGGGAGCGATCCGGGGGATGGGGCATCCCGGTTCCAGGAGACCCGTCGCAGGTGATCTACGTCTGGTTCGACGCGCTGACGAACTATCTGACGGGTCTCGGCTACGGGTCAGACGAGGGCCTGTTTGAACGCTTCTGGTTGACCAACCCTCGCAAGGCACACGTGATCGGGAAGGATGTCCTGAAGTTCCACGCGGTCTACTGGCCGGCCATGCTGCTTTCGGCGGGGTTGCCCCTGCCGGAGACGGTCTGGGCGCACGGTTTTCTGACGGTGGACGGCCAGAAGATCAGCAAGTCGCTGAGCAACGCCGTGGATCCGTTTTATCTCGTGGAGCGCTATGGGAGAGACGCCGTCCGGTACTATCTGCTTCGCGCCATCCCGTCGGGGGCGGACGGCGATTTCTCGGAGGCCCGGCTGCGGGAGGTCTACAGCGCGGACCTGGCGAACGGGCTGGGCAACTTAGTGCGCCGGGTGGAGACGCTGTGCGAAAGGGCGGGGTACAGGAAAGAAAAAAGCGAAAGGGAGAGACGGAGAGTGGGAGAGTGGGAGAAGAATCTCTCTCCCTTTCCCCCTTTCTCCCTTTCGCCTTTCTCTCATTCGGGGAGGGGCTGGGAGGAGGGGTTCCGGTTTCACGACGCCCTGCGGGCGATCTGGGGTCAGGTGCGGGTCTTGAACCAGGAGATCGAGGAGGCCCGGCCCTGGGACCTGCTGAAACAGGGCTCCGGGACGCGCCTGGACGACCTGCTCACGCGGTGGGTGGCGGGCGTCCGGTCCATCGCCTGGGGGCTGACGCCCTTTCTGCCGGAGACCGCGCAGGAGATCGAGGAGGCGTTTTCAGGGGAGCGGATCGCCCCTCGGGAGCCGCTGTTTCCGAGATTAAATCCTGTTTTGCCTTGACATCTTGGGGGCTTTGCGTTATGCTGTAAGCTTCCGATCTTCACACGGATATGGGCGGCGGAGAAATTATCAGGATGGCTGGGCAGCGAAACCTTTATGAACCAGAAAAGTAGCCTGAGACGGGACCTGCTCCACGAGCCGGTGGCGGTGATCGACATCGGCTCGAACTCGGCCCGTCTCGTGGTTTACAGGCTCGATCCGCACGGACACCTGAGAATCCTGGCAAACACCAGGGCGGCGCTGCGGCTGGTGCTGGACGTGGACGAGACCCGGAACCTGAGCGAAAAGGCGGTTGCGAAGATGATGGAGGCGCTCCGGGACTTCCGGGCGATGGCCCTGGGCGCCGGCGCGGCGCGCATCGTGGCCGTGGCCACGGCGGCCCTCCGGGACGCGGCCAACGGCAGACAGGTCATTCAGCGAGTCCGCCGGGAGCTCGGCCTCCGCCTGGAGGTCATCGACGGGGAGCTGGAGGCCCACTACGGGTTCATCGGGGCCGTGCGCGACCTGCCCGTCGAGCACGGTTTCGTGTTCGACCTGGGCGGGGGGAGCGTGCAGGTCTCCCGGTTTCGCGGCCGGCGACTCCTGAGGGCGTGGAGCCTGCCGCTGGGATCGCTCAGGCTCAGCCACGCCTTTCTGCGCGACGACCCGCCGGGCCGGGGGGAGGTCCGGCGCTTGAAGCGGCACGTGTGCGACCTGCTGGAGGAGGCGGGCATCCCCGCTGTCAAGCGGAATGAGGCGCTGATCGGCACGGGTGGAACGGTGAGAAACCTCGCGAAGATAGACGGGCGCATGCACGGCTATCCGATCACCCGCGTGCATGGCTACGTCCTTTCCAGAAGGCGGGTGCGCGAGATCGCCGAGCTGCTCGCCCGGCTCCCCTTCAAGAAGCGGGGATCCCTGCCCGGCCTGAGCAACGAGCGGGGGGACTCCATCGTGGGGGGCGCGCTCGCGGTCGAGTCCCTGATGGAGGTGGTCGACGCCCCGGCCATTCGCGTCTCCGGCCAGGGGGTGCGCGAGGGGGTGATCTACAGCCTTCTCTCCGGCGACCTCCCGCCCGTCCAGGCCGTGCGGGAGGCCTCGATCGCCTCCCTGACCGCGCAGTTCGCGAGCTGGGACGCGGATTCCGCCGAGCGCCGGGCTTCGGCGGCGACGGCCCTGCTGAAGGCCCTGAGGCCGAGCGCCACCCCGCAGGTCCGGGAGGCACTGGCGCACGCGGCCAGGCTGCTCGACATCGGGCGGAGCGTGGATTTCTTCAGCCGCCACGAGCACGTGGCCGACATCGTGGTCGCCGCGGACCTGAAGGGCTTTTCTCACCGGGAGGTCGCCCTGCTCGCGGCGATTGTGCGGTGCGCGCGGGACGAAGACGCCTCCGTGAAGGCCTACAGCCCGCTGCTGGACAAGGAGGACCGTTCCGAGGTCGAGCAGGCGGCGGTCCTGCTGGCCCTGGCTGACGACATCGAGGAGCGCTGCCCCCGCGGCGCGCCGATGGCGCTGGAGTGCCGCCTGCGCAAGGGGGAGGCGGTGGTGTCCGTCCCCGCGCTTGCGGGCTGGCGTCCCCGCGATGTCGGGCCGCGCTTTGAGGGCGTGTTTGACCGGGTCCTGGTGGTGAGGGCCGGGGCCGGCGGATAAGGACTTCATGAGTACACCCTACCAGATGATCGTCCTATCCATCGGGGTGAATACAAGATTCGCCCCTATCCCATAGAGGAGATTTCGCCATGCCCAAAGATAAAGCGACCTACGAGGTGGTTCTGGAGAAGCACCAGATGGCGTTCCTGGAGGAGATGGCCGGCAAGTACGGCCTGGAGGACGCCTCCAAGGCCATCCGCGTCCTGGTCAACTTTGCCATCGACGAGGAGGGGGAGCGGGAGAGGGTGTTCGGGGAGGTGCGCTGCCTGGACTGCGGAGGGTGAGGAGAGGATATGAAGGCAGCCGTTTACCTAGGCAAGGAGCGGGTGGAACTCCGGGAGGTGGATCCTCCGGCGCGGAAGGAGGGGGAGGTCCTGCTCCGGGTGAAGCGGGTCGGCATCTGCGGGACCGACCTCCACGTCTATCAGGGGGACTTAGACTGGCGGGTCAAGGTCCCCCTGGTCATGGGGCACGAGTTGTGCGCGGAGGTGGTGGAGGCCGGGCCGGGCGCGGGCGTGGTCTGCGGGGACCGGGTGGTGGTGGAGCCGACGGTCTCGTGCGGGCGCTGCCCCGCCTGCCGGCGCGGGCACCGGCACGTCTGCCAGAGGCTCAACTTCATGGGGGTGGACAGCTGGGGGGCCTTCCAGGAGTACTGGTGCGTGCCGCAGGACCGGCTGCACAAGGTCCCCGACGCACTGGACGACGTGGAGGGGGCGCTGGTGGAGCCGCTGGCCGTGGCCGTGCACGACGTGCGCCGGGCCTCTCCGGAGGTGGGGGACCGCGCGGTGGTGATCGGCGGGGGGCCCATCGGGCTGCTGGTGGCCTTAGTCGCCCGGCTGGCCGGGGCGGAGGTCGCGCTGGCGGAGGTGAACCCCTTCCGGCTGGAAAAGGCGCGGGCGTTCGGGCTGCGCGCCGTGAACCCGAAGGAGGAGGACCTGAAGGCGTGGGTGGAGCAATGGACAGAGGGCGCCGGGGCGGACCTGGTGTTTGAGGTGAGCGGGAGTCCGTCGGGGGCGCGGGCGATGACGGAGGTCGCCCGCGTGCGGGGGACGATCTGTCTGGTGGGGATGCACGCCGCGCCGCCGGGGGTGGACCTGCACCAGTTCTTCGCTCGCGAGCTGTCGCTGGTCGGGTGCCGGGTCTACGAGCCGGTGGACTTCGACCGCGCCATCCGGGTCGCGGCCTCCGGCGCGCTCGACCTGAAGACGATGGTGACGGACATCCTCCCCCTGAAGGACGCGGCGAAGGGGTTTGAGAAGATGCGGCAGGGCGGAACGGTGATGAAGGTGCTGCTGGATTGTGAGGAGTAAGACCTATCCCCCCAGCCCCCTTTCCTAAAGGAAAGGGGGAGCAGGCTTCTCCCCTCTCCTTTAGGAGAGGAGGGTGGCGGGTCGCGACCTCATGGGAGCGACAGGTTGGGTGGCGGGGGAGAGGTCTATTGCCTCAGCAGCCCCATCACTTCTTCGTAGACCTTCCCGTTCGTGGAGATGGCGCTGCGGCCGCGGGCGGTCGGGTTGCCCTTCCAGTCCGTGAAGGTCCCGCCCGCCTCCAGGAGGATGGGGACCAGGGCGGCGCAGTCCCAGATGTCCATGATGGGGTCGAGCATGACCTCGGCGCGTCCGGTGGCCACCAGGGCGTGGCCGTAGGCATCCCCCCAGCCCCGGCGGAGCCGGGCCACGGCGCTGGCGCGGTCGTATCCGGGGCCGTATCCCGCCCGGTAGATGTTGGGCACGTCGGTGGTCAGGAGGAGGGCGTCGGACAGGCGGGAGACGTTAGAGACGCTGGCTCGACGCCCATTCCAGAAGCAACCCAGCCCTTTCGCGGCGCAGACCATCTCGTTCAGGGCCGGGAAGTTGGCCGCGCCCACGACGCACGTCTCTCCGATCTCCAGGCCAATGAGCACGGCGTAGAGGGGCACGCCGTGGATGAAGGACTTGGTCCCGTCGATGGGATCGACGATCCACCGCCGGCCGGAGCGTCCCGGGATCTCCCCCCACTCCTCGCCCACGATGCCGTCGTCAGGGAAGGTCCGCTGGATCAGGCCGCGCAACAGGTTTTCGGCCTCCCGGTCGGCAATCGTGACGGGGGAATCATCGGCCTTTGCCTCCACGGCCACGCCGGTCTGGTAGTAGCGGAGCGTGATGCGCCCTGCCTGCCAGGCGGCCTCGGAGGCGAAGTCGAGCAGGGCACGAAACTCGGAAGACATATTTATCTCCTCCTTACCCCTCTCCTCCCTCTCCCTTATACTCTGAGGCTACCCCCCCCCACCGTTCCGGCGGC
>Ga0156186_1283_pt4 | contig 28402 bp, 26 predicted proteins | sample RifCSPlowO2_12_FD_107839 | JGI IMG/M metagenome (GOLD analysis project Ga0156186, IMG submission 107839) | Candidatus Handelsmanbacteria bacterium RIFCSPLOWO2_12_FULL_64_10
TCGAGCAGGGCTGTGGAGTTGTCAGGCGCGTTCATTTCCCCTCCTTCAGGTAGGCCGTCAGGCGCTCCCGGCTCATCCCCTCGATGCCCAGGGCCTGGACGCCGCGGCCGGCGGCCCAGGCGTCGAGGCCCATCACGACCGAGCCGATGTCCACGAGCGCCCGCATCGTGGGGGCCTCGACGCCGTACTGCCGGCCCACGGAGACCCAGGCGGCCAGGCCGTAGGGGATGTCCTCGGTCAGCCAGCGGCTCTCCAGCGAGCCGGGGGCCCTGAGCTGGGTGAGCATCCGGCTGCCGTTGATCGTGGCCCAGAGGTCCCCCTTCGGGCCGAAGCCCGCCCGGTGGAACCCCTCGTCCACGGGGCAGAGGTCGAGGCCGAGGGCCTTTCCGACGGCCCGGCGCTCCTCGTCGACCTTCATGATGACGGAGACGACGCCGGGGGTGACGCCCTCCTCGTAGAAATAGAATTCACCCCTCGAATACTCGATGCGGCCCGCGTTCAGGAGCACGCCCGCCGGATGGACGACGGGGTTCATCGCGCCGAGGCCGGAGGCCGCGACGTGGGGGTAGGCCGCGCAGCCGGGGAAGAGGGGGGAGAGGAGGTCGAGGACGCGGCTGGTCTGGGCCGACGGAAAGACGCCGACGCCGAGGCCGGAGACCACGCCCCAGATGTGCGCCCGGTCGGGGCCGACCTTGCGGCAGACGTAGGGGGCGGTGTCGGTCTCCGCGAGGGTCACGCCGGAACAGCCCCTCTCCCGCAGGATGCGGGCGAACTCCAGCGCGCCGAGGGTGCCGGGCATCAGGACGACGGTCTGGCCGGGTCTCAGGTGCGGGGCGCAGGCCTCGGCGAAGGGTCTGTGCGCGTAGGCCGGGACGATGAGCAGGGCGAGGTCGCTGAAGGCGAGGGCCTCGCCGAGGTCCGTCGTGACGCGGTGGACCTTTGCGACGCCCTTTGCGGCCACGCCCGCGAGATGGATCTCCTGCGTCTGGCGGATGGGCGCGAGCGCGGACTCGAACCCCGCGATCTCGCAGAGGGTGACCGAGACGCCCTGCAGAGTGAGGTTGGCGGCCACGGAGAAGGCGGTGTTGCCGCCGCCGAGGACGGTGACGCAAGGGGATGGCATGGGGATGACCTCCTTTTTCGAGACCTCACCCTCCCCCGTAGCGGGGGGAAAAGCCCTTGTTGCCCCCTCCCTCTCCGCATGCGGAGAGGGAGGGGGTTGGGGGTAGGTGAGGTCTGATTCTACTGCGCCAGTACTCTTACATCTCCCCTGCGCATCGTCACGCCCGCGTCGTCGAGGGCGTTCATCAGGGGGAGGGCGTACTTGCGGGTCGTGCCGGCAAGGGTGCGGAAGTCCGCGACGGTGATCTCGCCGCGCTCCCGGAGATAGGCGATGAGTTGGGCCTTGATCTCCTCAAAGACGGAGCGGTGGAACACGATGTCCGCGTCGGCGCGGACCACCTCGCCCAGGCCCTGCATGGCCTCGATCACGGCCCGCACCTCGGCGGGCTTCGCGGAGAGGGCGCGGGCGATCTCGTCCGCGCCGGGGGGGGCGGCGCGGCCCGCCACGAGGAGGTCCCGGACGGAGGCGCGCAGGCGCTCCTGGGCCGCGGAGAGCGTGATGCGGTGTTCGGACAGGCTCAGGGTGGGGCCGGAGGCGCGGGCTGTCCCGTCGTTGAGGAGGGACGCGAGGGTGGCCTCGAACAGGCCGGGGTCCGTCTGATGGCCGAGGGCCTGCCGGAGTTCGTCCCGGTTGAGGCCCTCCCGGAGGGGGTTCTGCGCGTGAAACTGCGAAAGGGCATCGACGATTTGCGCCCGGACCGCCTCATAGGTCTCCGCGTGGACGAACAGGCCGTCCCCCTGGTCGAGGCGGATGGCCCTCTGCGCGGCGATGAGCCGGTCCAGGGCGTCGACGATCTGCGCCCGCTCGACGCCGGCCTCGGCGGAGAGGGACCGGGCGGACTTCGGGACGGCCCCGGACAGGCGCAGCCGAGCCTCCACGATCTGATCCGGGTCGTCCGACTCGAGGGCCTTCAGCATCGTCAGGGAGGCGTCCCCGGGCCTGCGCCGGGGGGGGTGGGCGTCCAGCACGACCCCGCCGCCCAGGGTGACGGGTGGGGAGTAGCGGCGGACCACAAAGCGGTCCCCCGGGGCGGCGACGGCCGGGGCCTCGAGGCGGAACTGGGCCAGCGCAGACGCGCCCGGCGAGAGGGTCTCCGCCTCCAGGAGGACGGCGCGGGCCATGACCTCGGCGGCGCCGACGTGCAGGCGGAGGCGCGCCCGGGTCTTGAGGGGCGCGGGGGAGGAGGGGAGCAGGCGGAGGCGGGCGTCGATCTGCATCGTGGGCATGAACTGCTCCGGCTCGGCCAGGGCGTCCCCCCGGCTCACCTCCTCCTTCTCGACGCCCGCGAGGTTGATCGCGGCCCGGTCGCCGATGGCCACGGCCTCCACGTCTTTCCCGTGCTGCTGGATGCCCCGGACGCGCAGGCGTCTGCCGGCGGGCAACAGGTCCACCTCGTCGCCGGGGCGGAGGCGGCCCGACAGGACGGCGCCGGTGACGACCGTGCCGAACCCCCGCGCGGAGAAGACGCGGTCGATGGGGAGGCGGAAGACGCCCCGGTCGGGCTTGACGCCGGTCTGCGCGATGGCCTCCGCGATGCTCCGCTCCAGGTCGGGGATGCCCTGCCCGGTGACGGAGGAGACGGGCACGACGGGGGCGCTCTCCAGGAAGGTCCCGCGCACGAGGGCCCGGATGTCCTCCAGGACGAGGTCGAGCCAGTCTTTTTCGACCAGGTCGATCTTGGTGACGGCGATGACCCCGCGACGGATCTGAAGGAGGTCCAGGATGTCGAGGTGCTCGCGGGTCTGGGGCATGGGGCCGTCGTCCGCGGCGATCACGAACAGGGCCAGATCGATGGCGCTCACGCCGGCGACCATGTTCCGGATGAAGCGCTCGTGGCCGGGCACGTCGATCACCGTGACGCCCTCTCTCCAGTAAGCGAACCCGATGTCGATGGTGATCTCGCGGGCCTTCTCCTCCGGGAGGGTGTCGGTGTCGATGCCGGTCAGGGCGCGGACGAGGGAGGTCTTGCCGTGGTCGATGTGGCCGGCGGTGCCGATGATGGTGTGGGGCATAAAGATTTGACCAGGTCTTTAAATTTTTTCCCGCGTTCCTCGAAATTTCTGAACATGTCGTAGCTCGCGCAGGCGGGGGAGAGGAGGACAATGTCCCCGCGCGCGGCGAGGGCAGCGGCGGCCTCCACGGCCTCCGGCAGGGAGGCGCAGCGGTGGACCGTCGGGGCCGGGCCGTGACGCTGGACCACCCCGGCGATCCGGTCCGCGGTCGCGCCGATCAAAAAGAGACGCCGGACCCTCTGCGCGACGGCGGGGCCGAGGGGGTCGAAGGGGATGCCCTTGTCGTAGCCCCCGGCGATCAGGAGAATGGGCGCGTCGAAGGCGTTCAGGGCGGCGATGGTCCGGTCGGGCGAGGTGGCGATAGAGTCGTTGACGTAGCGGATGCCGCTGACCTCGGCGACGAGTTCGAGGCGGTGCTCGGCCCCTCTGAAGGCCCGCAGGGCGGCGGCGATCAGGTCGGGGCTGACGCCCCACGCGAGGGCGGCGGCGGTCGCGGCGAGGGCGTTGGCCACGTTGTGCCGGCCCGGCAGGAGGAGGTCGCGGACGGGGCAGACCGGCGTGATGCGGTCACTCAGGCGTCCGACGATCTGGCCCTCTCTGAGGAAGGTCCCGCGCTCGACCTCCCGGTCGAGGCTGAAGCGGAGGACGCGGCCTGCGCAAAGTTTATCCCACCGGGAGACTTCGGGGTCGTCCGCGTTCAGGACGTTGGTGTCCTCTCCGGTCTGGTGGGCGAGGATGCCCTGCTTGGCCGCGACGTAGGCGTCGAGGGACCCGTGCGCGTCGAGGTGGTTCGGGGCGAAGTTGGTGACGACGGCGACGTGCGGGCTGCGCCGGAGGTCCCTCAGGCGGTCAAGCTGGAAGCTGGATAGTTCCAGGACGACGGGCGCATCGGGGGGGATGGCGTCGGCCTCCTCGATCAGGGGACGGCCCAGGTTGCCGCCGATGCGCGTCCGGGGGTCGGCCAGGCGGAGCATCTCGCCGGTCAACAGGGTCGTGGTGGTTTTGCCGCTGCTGCCGGTGACGCCCAGGACGCGCGCCCGGCAGCGCTCGAAGAAGAGGTTGATCTCCGTGGTGACGGGGACGCCGGCGGACTCGGCGATGACCAGGTATTTCGAGTGGCGTGGGACGGCGGGGTTCGCGACGATCAGGTCCGAGGACCGGAAGTCGGCCTCGTCGTGGCCGCCGAGTTTGAAGGTCACGGGGAGGCCGGCGAGGGCGTCGAGGGACTCCCTCAGGTCGGCGGCGGACCTGAGGTCGGTCACGGTCACGCGCGCGCCCTCGCGCACCAGGAAGCGGGTCACGCCCACGCCCCCGCCGAACAGGCCGAGGCCCACAACGAGGATGCGTTTGTGTTTGAGGGGAGTCATGGGACCTATCCCCCTGGCCCCCTTTCCTGAAGGAAAGGGGGAACAGGTTTCTCTTTTTGCGCAGGTAAAAGCGATATGCTTTCTCCCCTCTCCCTTTAGGGAAGGGGACGGGGGAGGGGTCTCTAATATATACGAATCCCCCAGCCGGTTCAACGGATTTTCGGGCGAGGGCACAAAATATTTGATCTGCGTGAAGATATGTCTTAAATTGTCGTCGGTGGACAAGGAGGTGATAATCGTGGGGGTGTTTCGTGTGCCTATCGAGGTTGCGAACTGGCAGAACCGATTCCTGCCGCTGGACCGGCAGGGCGAGGGGGTCGCCTGCGAGGCCATTGTGGACTCCGGCGCGGCGGAGCTGGCGCTTCCCATCGACCTGATTGAACGCCTGAAGCTTGAGGAACTCGGCAGTGTCCGTGTGGTCACGGCGGATGGGGGGCAGCACGAATACCGCGTCTTCGGCATTGCGGAGATCGAGGTCCAGGGGCGCACCTGCCAGGTCAGGGTGATCGAACTGCCTCACGGGGCGGAGCCGCTTCTGGGGGCCGTGCCGCTGGAGGAGATGGACTGGCACATCGCGCCGGGGGAGAAGCGGCTCGTCCCGAATCCCCGTTCGCCCGACAAACCCCTTCTTCCGCTTTGTTGAAAAGTCCGCTATGAGACATCCTGTTTATCGTGTTCAAGAGTTTGAAATCGTTGCACCGTATACCTTGCGTGTACGGTTTGATGATGACACATGGCAGACCATCAACTTTCAACCTGTGCTCGCAGGGGAATTGTATGGACTGCTCCGCGATCTCGCGCTGTTCAATCAGGTGCGCATCGACCCCGAGGTTCACACCCTGGTCTGGCCAAACGGCGCGGACTTCGACCCGGCGACGCTGCACGACTGGCCGGAGCATCAGGACGCGATGATCGCGATGGCGCGGACGTGGACGTTATCCGCCTAGGATAAAAATCGTGGAGAAGCTGAGACAACACGACATCACGCTTCGGGATGAACGCATCATCCTGCGTCCCATGAGCGAAGACGATTGGGACTTTCTGTTGAAATGGAACAATGACCCCGAAGTGCTGTATTTCGCAGAGGGGGACGACGTCACCGGGCGTGATCTGGAGGACATACAGGAAATATATCGCCACGTGTCTCAGAACGCCGTCTGCTTCATCATCGAATCAAACGGCGCGCCTGTGGGAGAGTGCTGGCTGCAAAGGATGAACCTGGAGCGGATTCTAAAGAAGCATCCGGGACAGGACCTGCGCCGGATCGACCTGATGATCGGCGAAAAGGCGCTCTGGGGACGGGGGATCGGGACGCGAGCGATTCGTCTGTTGACAGGGCTTGGGTTCGAGAAAGAAGGGGCGGATGCGATCTTCGCCTGTGACGTGGCGGACTACAATCCCCGGAGCCTCAAGGCGTTTCAGAGGGTCGGGTTTGAGGTGTGCGAGACGATACCACAGCTTCCTGGAGCTAAGGCTCACCATTGCTATGATCTGATATTGACGCGGGAGATGTATCAGCGAGAGAGAAGGTGTGAGCGTTCGGATGCGAAAGGAGAGGGAGCAGATGAGCGATAAGACCATTCGAATCGGCATCATCGGCGGTGGGGGGATCGTGCGGAGCCGGCACATGCCGGGGCTCCAGAAGATCCAGGGCGTACAGGTCGCGGCGGTGTGCAACCGGTCGCGGGAGTCAGGCGAGCGGTTCGCGAAGGAGTACGGCATCCCGGACGTGGTGGAGCGGTGGGAGGACCTGGTGGCCCGGCCTGACTTAGATGCGGTGCTGATCGGGACGTGGCCCTACATGCACCGGATCCTGAGCGTGGCGGCGCTGGACGCGGGGAAGCACGTGTTCTGCCAGGCGCGCATGGCGCTGGACTACGAGGACGCCAAGGCGATGTACCTGCGGGCGCGGCGGTCCGACCGGGTGACGATGCTCTGCCCTCCGCCGCACGGCATGCCGGGGGACTACATGATTCAGAAGCTGATCAAGGACGGGTACGTTGGAAAGGTCTACGCCGCGAGCGTCCGGGCATTCGGGGACAGCTTCGCGGACCCGGATGCGCCGTTCCACTGGCGGCAGAACCGGGACCTGTCGGGGTACAACACGCTCATCCTGGGCATGCTCGCCGAGGTCATGCGCCGGTGGCTGGGGGACACCCGGACGATCAGCGCCTACGGAAAGGCATTTATCACGGACCGGAAGGACCCGGCCACGGGCCAGCGGAGGCGCGTGGGGGTGTTCGACACGCTGATGGTCTCGTCGGAGACGGAGTCGGGCGCGCTGGTGCAGTACGCCTTTAGCGGGGTGACGCGGTTCGGAGGCCACGACACGGTGGAGATCTTCGGCAGCGAGGGGACGATCCGGTATGATCTGGCGGCCAACGAGATCAGCGGGGCGCGCCAGGGGGACAAGGAGCTCAAACCGATCCCGGTCCCGAAGGAGCTGGTCCGGGCATGGACGGTGGAGCAGGAGTTCGTCGACGCGGTCCGCACGGGGAAGGAGGCGCACCCGGACTTCTGGGATGGGCTGAAGTACATGGAGTTCACCGAGGCGGCCTACCGGTCCGCAGAGAGCGGGAGGCGGGTGGACCTGCCGTTCGAGAGGTTATAGCGCGTGAAATTTACTGTCCTGGGCGGGGGGAACGAGATCGGGGCGAACGCCTACCTGCTGGAGATGGACGGGACGGTCCTGATGCTCGACGCGGGCGTGCACCCCCGGCGGATCGGGCACGAGAGCCTGCCCGACTTCAGCCGGATCGACGGGCGGTTCGTGGACGCGCTCCTCCTGAGCCACTGCCACCTCGACCACCTCGGCGCTCTCCCCATCGCCCTGCGGAACGCCCCGCACGCCCGCGTGTTCATGACCCGGCCCTCCTACGACCTGGCCCCGGAGATGCTCCACAGCACGGTGACGGTGATGGAGCGGCAGCGCGTCGAACGGGGCATCCGGGAGTACCCGTTCTACACGCACGAAGACGTGGAGATGGTCTCCTACTGCTTTCAGGGGATGGGCTATGAGCGGGACTTCCCGATCTACGGGTCGGGCGCGAGTTCGGCGGGGGTCTCCTGCCGCTTCTTCGACGCCGGCCACATCCTGGGGGCTGCGGGCATCCTGCTGCGGGGGGACCGGGAGACGGCCTTCTACACGGGGGACACCTCCCGGTCAGATCAGGAGATCATCAAGGGGGCGGTCTACCCCGACGAGCCGGTGGACACCCTGATCCTGGAGTCCACCCTGGGGGCCAACTCGGAGGCGGAGGGGAAGCGGCGCAGCGACGAGGCCAGGAGCCTGGCCAGGCGGATCACGCGTGTGATGGAGCGGGGGGGGAGCGTGCTGATCCCCGCGTTTGCGCTGGGGCGGACGCAGGAGATGCTGGCCACGCTCCATCGGCTCCGGGCAGAGGGGCGGATGCCCGACGTGGAGATCTTCACGGCAGGGCTGGGGCGCGCCGTGTCCCACATCTACGACCGGACGGCGCGCCACTCCCGGCGGCGGGACCCGGACCTCAAGATCGACCGGCTGGACATCCGCTCCCTGCCGCCCGGCGACCCGGCGCAGGGGGTGCACCTGAAACGTCCGAGCGTGATCGTGGTCTCCTCCGGGATGATGGAGGCCGGGACGCTGTCCCACCGGATCGCCCGCGCCATGCTGCCGGACCGCCGGCACGCGATCTTCTTCGTGGGCTATGTGGACCCCAATGCCCCCGGGTATCGCGTCCTGAGCGCACGGCCGGGGGATGGAGTTCTGCTGGACCCCGAGGGGGAGCCGGTGGAGGCGGAGTGCGAGGTGGAGCGGTTCCACTTCTCGGCGCACGCGGACCGGCAGCAGCTCCTCCGCTTGGTGGAGGAGGTGGCGCCGTCCCGAGTGGTCCTGGTGCACGGGGACCCCGGGGCGATCCAGTGGATGGCGGAGGCCATCCGGGAGCAGCAGCCGTGGGTCGAGGTCCTGACGCCGGAGCCGGGGATCGAATACGATCTGCCTGTCCTGTGAGGATTTGAGTGTGTTTCGTTCTTTCTGCGTGGCCGGCCTTGTCTGTGCGGCGCTTTGGCCGGTATGGGCGCACGCTCAGGCCGCCGGCCCGTCGTGGGGCATGGACCCGGTCTGGGACGACGGGCTGGCGGAGGTGGCCGCCTACGACGCGGAGCGGGTCGTGTACAAGAAGGTCCGGCGCTACGAGACGGTCCTGATCACGGTCAAGGAGGACTTCAGCGCGGCGTTTCACGCGAAGGCCGACCCGCCCTACGAGGAGAAGGCCCTGTTTCCGGTCCTCAAGCTGAACGCGGTCTCTACGATCCAGACGGAGCAGTATCCCTATCACTACATGACGAGCGTGTTTGTCCGGCGGGACGACGTGCTCCGCCTGGTGAAGCTGACGAACGGGAGCCAGGAGTGGTGCGGCAACACGTTCAAGGAGGTCCGGGCGTGGGGGGAGCGGCCGGAGCTGATCTTCCACTCCTACTGGGATGGGGAGGGGGACGGGGGCTATGCGCTGGACTGGCGGGCGGGGGACCTGACGGAGGATCAGTTGCCGGTCTCTCTGAGGGGGCTGCCGTTCCGGGCGGGCTACCGGCTGAAGGCCCGGATGATCGAGACGCAGGCCACGAACCGGGCCGTGCGCCCTCAGTTCGCGGAGGCGGAGGTCCTGGTGGCCGGGGAGGAGACGGTCTCGTGCGGCGTCGGGCCGGTGGCGTGCTGGCGCGTGGAGGTGACGCGGGCCGGGCAGGTGCAGCGCTACTGGTTCGAGAAGGCGCACCCGAATGTCCTGGTGAGGTTCGAGTCGCCGGACGGCAGGAAGATGGTCCTGAAGGCGCGGGAGAGGAAGAAGTACTGGTAGGAGGGGCGTTCTGTGTCCGCTATTTCTCTGTTCAAACCCGCGCTTGAAGCCGCCGCGTCGCGGCAGGGGGACGACCCGCTCGCCCGGTCCATGCGGGAGGCCCTGCGCGCGCGGTGCGAGGCGCACCTGACGCCGGGGGCGGAGGCGTTCATCGACTATGAGACGCGGGCGTCGGAGTGGTGGGCGCGGCGGGCGGGCGGGCGGATCATCCCTCGCGCCCTGGAGCACCTCGCGTTCGGGCATCACCTGTTCGGGGAGGCCCGCTACGGGGCCGCGGCGCGGGCGATCCTGATGACGCTGGTGGAGCATCGGATCGTGGAGAACACGGGCGGGACGAACTACGGCCGGCCCTACCGGACGTGGCGGGACAATGTGTTGGACGCGGGGGCGGCCTCCGTGCTGACCGCCCTGGCCTACGACCTGCTCAGGCCGGTCCTGTCAGACGAGGAACGCGACCGGGCCGGACGCTACCTGATCCCGTTCGTGGACTACGTCCTGGAGAATGAGCCGGACCGGGAGATCCGCAAGCCCGATTATAACATCCCCTTGATCGGCACGGCGGGGATGGGACTGCTGGCCCTCGTCCTGCACGACGCGGGCGTCCTGGACACGGACCGGCGGGACCGGGCCGTGGCGCGGACGAAGGTCCGGTGTCGGGCGTTTTTAGAGCGCGGGCACGACGGGGACGGGTCGTTCTTCGAGGGGCCGGCCTACGGCTGCGCCTCGCTGAAGTACATGGCGCCCCTGACCTGGGCGCTGGCGGAGCGGGGAGACCGGGAACTGATCGACCATGCGGGGTGGGACCGGATCGTCGAAGGGCTGCTTTACGAGATCGTCCCCGGCACGGGCCGGATCAACCCGCTGAACGACTGCGGGGACGTGCAGAGTCTGGACTGGCTGGCCCTGCTGGCGGCACAGCGGCGGGATGGCCGGCCGCAGTGGCTCTGGCAGTCTCTGGTGGACCCGAACGTTGAGAGGCAGGAGGGCGGCGAGTTCCTCTGGACGCGGTATCTCCTTTACTACGACCCGGCGGTGAGGCCCACGCCGCCGGGCGCCGACATGCCGAAAGCCAAGCATTTCCGGGGCCGGGGGCTGGTGGATGTGCGGACCGGGTGGGGGCGCGAGGACACGTTTGTGTCGTTCCTCTGCGACCCGACCGTGCCGGGCGGCCACCGGCAGGCGGACCGGAACCACTTCTCGGTTCACGCTCTGGGCGAGTCGTTCGCCGTGGACTCCGGCTATGCCCTGGAGCGCCTGCCGGACACGACGGAGGTGCTCCGGCTGGGCGCGACGGGGGGGGCGCACAGCGTCCCGCTCGTGCACGGGGGGATGCAGCGGTCGGGTGTCGCGGGGAGGGGGCTTCAGCAGGTCCGGCTGGAGGGGTGGGCCTTTTACGTGGAAGGAGAGGCCGGGGAGGGGTACACCGAGGCGGACCGGTTCACCCGGCGGCTGGCCTATCTGCCCGACCCGTCGGGGCCGGGCTGTGTGATTATCGGGGACCTGCTGACCCTCCGGGAGCCCCGGACGACGCAGTTCACCTGGCTGCTCCACACGGCAGCGGGCAACCGGGTCGAGCTGACGCGGGATGCGGCCACGGTGATCGGGGGGAGGGCCGGGCATCGCTGCCTGGTCCAGATCGTGACGCCCTGGCCGGGCCGGTGGCAGGTCGAGACGTTCTTCGACCACCCGCGCCTGCGCTACGACTGGTTCCGGGCGTCGCTCCAGGCGCTGGTCGTGCTCGCACCCTATCGGAAGGGTGAAGCGCCGCCGGAGGTGACGCCGTCTGTGGGGGAGGAGGGGGTCGGGCTGAAGGTGGTCAGGAGGGGGTGCGTGGACGTGGTCCTGTCGGCGGCGGCCGGTCAGACGGCGGCGTTCGAGGGGGTCACAACGGATGCGGAACTTGCCGTGGTTCGACGCAGGGAGGGGGGGGCGCAGTGGATGGCGGCGGGAGGGCGGAGGCTGGCGGTGGACGGGGAGGAGGTCGTGGCATTGAGAGAGGCGGTGGGGCTGCGGACGGGTCAGGGCGGACCCGGGGGGCCTCGGTGATCTTTTCACTTGCCATGATGGGTCGTATCGCCTAATTTTAGGGAGAAAGTGAGACGGCAGGCGGCAGACGTGACAGCCCCCTACCCTCCCCCTGTGCTGTAGAAAAGTTGTGCCCCCTCCCTCCCCCCACACGTGGGGGAGGGAGGGGGAATAGCCTGATCTCCGGCAGTGGGGGAGAGTGGGGGGCCGCGTTTGCCGTTTGCCGTTTGATTTGACTTCAGGGAGGGCGCATGGCAGCGAAATACCGGGCAGTCATTATCGGGTGCGGGCAGATCGGCCGGCATCACGCGATGGGCTACAGGGGCGTGGAGGGGATCGACCTGGTCGCGGTCGCGGAGCCGAACGAGCGGGTGCGGGGGGAGTTTCAGAAGGAGTTTGAGGCGCCGAGGGGCTACGCGGACTTCCGGGAGATGCTGGAGAAGGAGCGGCCGGACTTAGTGAGCGTCTGCACCTGGCACCTGTTGCACGCCCCGCAGACCGTCGCGGCCGCGGAGTACGGGCCGAAGGCCATCCTGTGCGAGAAGCCGATGACCGTGGGGCTGGCGTCGGCGGACCGGATGATCGAGGCGTGCGAGGCCCGCGGGATCAGGCTGGCCATCGGGCATCAGCGGCGGTTTTACGGGACCTGGACGAAGGCGCGGGAGCTGGTGGCCGCCGGGGCCGTGGGGAGGCCTCAGATGGTCACGGCCAGGTCCGGGGAGGGGCTGCTGAACTGCGGGACGCACGTGGTGGACGCGATGCGGTATATGCTCGGCGACCCGGAGGCGGCCTGGGTGATGGGCGCGGTGGAGCGGAAGACGGACCGCTACGAGCGGGAGGTCCAGATCGAGGACCGGTGTCTGGGGCTGATCGCGTTCGAGAACGGGGCGCAGGCGTTTGTCCAGTCGGACCTGACGAAGGAGTGGACGGTGGAGGACTACCGCATTGAGGGGACGGACGGGGTCATCGAGGCCTCGACGCGGACGGTGAGGCTGCTGAACGGGAGGTCGGGCGGGTGGGAGGTGATGACGCCGGAGCAGAGGGACCCCTGGGTCGAGCAGGTGCGGGAGCTGGTGGGCTGGGTGGAGGGGCGGAACGGGCACCGGGGGGAGGCGCGGCAGGCCAGGCGGACGGTGGAGGTGATGATGGCGATCTACCAGTCGGCGCGGAACCACGAGGTGGCCCGGATGCCTCTGAAGGAGACGGGCTACCCGATGGACCTGATGATCGCCGAGGGGAAGCTCCCGGTGGAGGAGCCGGGGAGGGACGACATCCGCGTCTTCCTGACGTTCGACCCGGAGGAGCGAAAGCGATACAACGAGCTGCGGCACACGGGGATGCACCATCGGGAGATTCTAAAAACCATGGGGAAATAGCCATGAAATTTTTCATCGACACGGCCAGCGTGAAGGAGATCCGGGAGGCCAACGCGATGGGCGTTCTGGACGGGGTGACGACGAATCCCTCGCTCATGTCCAAGGAGGAGGGGACGTTTGAGGACATCCTGCTCCGCATCTGCGAGATCGTGGATGGGCCGGTGAGCGCCGAGGTGGTGAGCCTGCAGTGGGAGGAGATGGCCGCCGAGGCGCGGCGGATCGCGGCGATCCACCCGAAGATCGTGGTCAAGATCCCGATCACGCCCGACGGCCTGAAGGCGATCAAGCGCGTCTCCGACGAGGGCATCCGGGTGAACGTCACGCTCTGTTTCTCGCCCACGCAGGCGCTGCTGGCGGCCAAGGCCGGGGCGACCTACATCAGCCCGTTCATCGGCAGGCTGGACGACATCGGCCAGGAGGGGATGGAGCTGATCCGGACGATCCGGCAGATCTACGACAACTACGGGTTCGAGACGGAGATCCTGGCGGCGAGCATCCGGAGCCCGCAGCACGTCGTGCAGGCGGCGCTGGCGGGCGCGGACGTGGCCACGCTGCCGCCGGCGGTGATCAAGCAGCTCCTGGCGCATCCGCTGACGGACATCGGGCTGAAGCGGTTCCTGGACGACTGGAACGCGTGGAAGCAGAAGAAGGGGTAGGACAGGGGTCAGAGATTGGGGGTCGGGGAAAAGACAACTCGTATGCCATGTCAGACCATATCTTCTCCAAAGTCCTCATCATAGGAGCAGGTCCCGCCGGGGCATTTCTCGCTTATCTTCTGGCTCATAAAGGTATAGAAGTTCTTCTGGTGGACAAGGCCTTCTTTCCCCGCGAAAAGGTGTGCGGGGATGCTCTTATATCCGATAGCCTTAACGCCCTTGATCGAGCAGGGTTATACGACCTGGTTGCGCGTCGCGCCTACTCTGTCAACAAGCTTCAACTGATAGCGCCTGATCGCAGCGCCGTAAACCTCCATTACGATTCTTTCACCCTCAAGAGGTATCACTTCGATCATTTACTCCTTGAACAGGCTATTCAGGCCGGCGCAAACGTGCTTCAAGGGACAAAGATAACCCGTTTCATCGAAGAAGATGGGTCTGTCGTCGGGGCCCAGGCGAAGACACCTCACGGGAAAGAGATCATCTTGCGGTCTGACCTGACGGTTCTTGCGACAGGGGCAGCCACAGGGTTGATCAAAAAGGCCAATCTGCTTGAAAGCCCTCTCCCCTCTGCTTTTGCAGTGCGCGTTTACCATCACGGCAGACTCAACGGCCTCTCCGGTCAGCTCACCGTCTTTTATGAAAGGGCGCTCCTGCCCGGGTATGCCTGGGTCTTTCCTCTCGGGCCTGATCTGTACAATATTGGCTGTTCCGTCTTTCTGGGTCACGTCACCGGAGAACAGATTCCCAATCTGCGTTCGGCCTTCAATGGCTTTCTTGCTCAACTGGCTGAGTCCCATCCGTCTCTCGATCTCGATCGACTTAATACATCCTTGAAAGGCGCTCCGATAAGGACAGGTTTAACCGGGGCGCAGCTGTGTGGAGACAGGATCATGGCTGTCGGAGAGGCCATAGGAGTTACCTATCCACTCACAGGCGAGGGGATTGGCAAATCCCTTGAAAGCGCCGAGGTTGCCGCCGAGGTCATATCAGAGGCAGATAATGATTTCTCATCCCAATCTCTTCTGAGGTACAAGTTGCTGATGGACTCCCGGTTTGGGGGAAAATACAGGAGCTATTCATCGGCGCAGCGTTGGGTGAAATATCCCTTTGTCTTGAACTTTATTACTGATAGAGTGAGAAAAAGCCCTGTTCTCAGGAGACGGGTTGAGGGCATCCTGGCTGAAGAGCAAGATCCGACAGAGATTTTTTCCTTATGGGGTTTGTTAAAGGCCTTTGTGGGCCGTTAACCGAATTCCCTAAGAGTTTCGCCTGTTTTGCCGATGTAAAGAACGTTTTGCAATGGGAGGGACAGACGGGCTATGCTGAGACGGCTTTACATCCTGGCGCTGGACATCGGCGGGGTCGCAAACGCCTGGGCGGAGGGCCTCCGGCCCGACGCGCCGGGGCTGTTCCCCAAGCCGGTCAGGCTCGTGTCGCAGGTGGAGTTCTGGAGAATGGTCTACGCGCAGTTCTCCTCCCGGCAGGCGCTGATTCACGACGACAGGGACCTGTCGGTGATCTACGACGTGGTGTCTCTGCCGTCGCCGAGCTGGAAGGTCTCAAGACCCGTGGCCGACGCTGCCGTTGCGCATTATCAGGGGATTCTGGAGAGGCTGGCGACCGGCCCCATCGACTCGCTGTTTCTGACGGGGGACGCCCGGCACGTCTGGGAGGCGTGGGGGCGGAGCCTGGACCCGGCGGTCTACCGGAGGGCCAGCGCCTCCGTCCGTGCGCAGCGATGCCTGAGCGACGAGTTTCGGGCGGGGCTGGAGCGGGCGAACCGGTATCGCGACCGGATGCGGCGCATCCTGCGCCGGGGGGGGGTCCCGGAGGACCTCTGGGCGCTGACGCTGGTGGAGTCGGCGTTCGAGGTGAGGGCGCGCTCTCCGGCCGGGGCCGTGGGGATCTGGCAGATCGTCGACTGGCAGAGGCAACGCCACATGCCCCGGCGGCGTCGCGAAGACCCCCGGCATGACCCCCTGGCGTCCACCGAGGCGGCGGCCAAGATCCTCCGGCACAACTACGGCCTTCTGAAGGAGTGGCCCTTAGCCGTCATGGCCTATCATCACGGGCTGTCGGGGACGCTCCGGGCCCGGTCGCAGGTGGGGTCGAACGACATCGCCCATATCGTGGAAAATTATGACGGCCCCCTGTTCAAGTTCGCCTCGCGGAACTATTATACGGAGTTCCTGGCCGCCCTGGAGGTGGCCGAAGGGGAGGGGATGAACCGGCCCCCTGCGGCCACGCCCCCCCCGAGCGCTTCGGGGAGGGCGTTCGTGGGGTCGGTGACGAGCCACAAGTATCACCGTCCGTCCTGCAGGTGGGTGCGGGACATCCAGCGGGTCAAACGGCTCTGGTTCGCGTCGGCGGAGGAGGCGGCGCACAGGGGCTATGTGCCGTGCGGTCTGTGCAGGCCGGGGAGGAAGGTTGAGCGCGAGGGGCCGGTGTCCGTGGCGGGGGAGTGATAGCCCCCCTTCCCCCCCCGTACCCCCCTCCCTCCCCCCACATGGGGGGGAGGGAGGGGGTATCAAGGGCTTTGCCTCTTGGGATGGGGGAGAGTGGGGGCATTTGACATTTAACAGAAGGAGGTCGCGATCGGACGTTTTCTGGGATGGCTGATTTGGACCGTTCTGACGACCCTGTCGCTGTGCACCATGGTGATCGGGGCGCAGATCGTCGGGATGACGCAGGACCCGCAGAGCACGGACATGATCGTGGGCGTCACGATGCTGGTGGCGGGGGGGTTGCTGACGACGGGATGCATTGCAGGGATCGCCCGATGGGTGCTGCGCGGGGAGCGGCGGGGCAGGGGCGCAGGTTGAAAAAAGTGCTTGCTTTCCGGGAGGTTTTGTATCTTATTGTGAAAGATAACCCCAAAACCGCCCTTCACGGGCAGGTCGGTGAACAGGTGACGCCGTGATGCGTTTAAATCCCCAATGGAGGTTTAACATGAGGATGCGTCGCATAGCCCCCCTGATGGTGGTCTCTTTGAGCATTTTCGGGATGTTCTGCGCAGAGGTTGCGCACGGCCAGAAGGCGGAGGATCTCTATAACCAGGGCACCACACTCCTGAACCAGGGGAAGGTCGCTGAGGCCATCGCCAAGCTGAAGCAGGCCGTCCAGATGAAGCCGGACCTGGCCCCTGCCCACTTCAATCTGGGCGATGCCTACGAGAAGAGGGGGGCGCTGGACGACGCCATTGCGTCCTACAGGGAGGCCATCAAATATAAGTCCGAAGGCAAGTACTATCTGAGCCTCGGCCTGGTGTATAAGAAGAAGAAGATGTTCCCTGAGGCCATCGAGGCCTACAAGAAGGCGGCGGAGGCAGACCCGAAAAACGCTAAGACCTTCTTCAACCTGGGCAACGCCTATCAGGAGAGGGAGGCCTTTTCCGACGCCATCGCCAGTTATAACAAGGCCATCGGTCTGAAGTATCCCAACCCTGCGTCCGTCTATTTCAACCTGGGTGTCACCCACCAGAAGAAGGGGGACAACCTGGAGGCCGCCAAGGCCTACGAGGCATACCTCAAGGCTTCTCCCAGGGCGTCCAACGCGAAACAGATCCAGGAGATCATCAAGGGGCTGCGCGATCAGGCGAAGGATCAGCAGGGGCTTGGCGATCAGGCGAAGGACCGGCAGGCGAAAAAATAATCGTAGGGGCGACCGACCACTCCACCTGCCGCTGCAACGATTCGCGGCCCCTACCCTGGTCGCCCCTACATCCACATCGGGCATTGGGGATTTATGGGCAAACGCCATCTGTTCAGAACCGTCCTCATCATCGTCACCCTTATCGCGGCTGTTTTTGCGCTCTATCCGACGCTTCGCTATTACGGCCTGGCCGGGGTCCCCTCCGAGTCCTACCGGGAACGGGCGATCAAGCTCGGCCTGGACCTGCTGGGGGGCATGCATCTCGTCCTGGAGGTGGACACCTCCAAGCTGACGCCGGAGGAGGCGAAGGACGCCGGGCGTCGGGCGCACGAGGTGATCGCCAACCGGATCGACCAGTTCGGGGTGGCGGAGCCGGTCATCCAGCAGCAGGGGGACAACCGGATCATCGTGGAGTTGCCGGGGATCAAGGACGTGGACCGGGCCGTGAACCTGATCGGCCAGACGGCCCTCCTGGAGTTCCGGATGCTGAAAGAGGCGGAGGCGTTCCGCTCGCTGTTGAACCGGATCGACGAGCGGCTGGCGGCGCGGCAGAAGGCCCCCACGGACCTGACGGGCGGGGAGGACAGGTCCCATCCGCTGACCTCCCTGCTGACGGAGTACGGCAGCGACATCGTGACGCCGGCGGAGAACGCGGACCGGGTGCGGGCCATCCTGGCCGACCCGGAGGTCCAGGACCTGATCCTGGCGGAGGACGGGATGGTCCTCTGGGCGGCGCACCCCGATGACGTGCAGGGGCAGAAGATCCTCCCGATCTACTACGTCAAGCGGCGGCCGGAGATGACGGGGGAGGTGATCGCCGACGCCCGCGCGCAGCGGGGGCAGTCGTTCACCCACGCCAACCAGCCCTTAGTCAACTTCCGCACGACGGCGGAGGGGACGCGCATCTTCGGGCGGGTGACGGGAGCCAACGTGGGGCGGCGGATGGCCATCGTGCTGGACGGGAAGGTGGCCTCCGCGCCGACGATCCAGAGCAAGATCGATCGTGGCACGGGCGAGGTCACGGGGAGCCGGACGATGGAGGAGGCGCAGGACCTGGCCATCGTGCTGCGGGCCGGGGCCCTGCCCGCGCCCATCAACATCATCAGCAAGCAGGTCGTGGGGCCGTCCCTGGGCGCGGACTCCATCCGGATGGGGACGCGGGCGTCGCTGGTCGCCCTCTTAGTCGTGGCCATTTTCATGGTCCTCTACTACCGACTGAGCGGCCTGGTGGCGGACGTCGCCCTGTTTTTGAACATGGTCTTCCTGCTGGCGGTGATGGCCTATCTGCAGGCCACGCTCACGCTGCCGGGCATTGCGGGAATCGTCCTGACGATCGGCATGGCCGTGGACGCCAACATCCTGATCTTCGAGCGGGTGAAGGAGGAGCTGCGGGCGGGCAAGACCGTGAAGGCGGCGATTGAGATCGGCTACGAAAAGGCGTTTCGCACGATCTTAGACTCCAACGTGACGACGCTAATCACGGCGGTGGCCCTCTACGAGTTCGGGACAGGGCCGATCCGGGGGTTTGCGGTGACGCTGATCGTGGGCATCATCGCGAGCATGTTCACGGCGATCACGGTCACCCGCGCCATTTTCGACTTCGCCACTGACCGGTGGCGTCCGCAGCAGTTGAGCATCGGGACGACCGATCCGTTCAAGGACGCCAATTTCGGGTTTATCAAGGTGCGGCGGCTCGCGTTCGTGATCTCCGGGGCGCTGACCGCCGTCAGCCTGCTCACCATCGCCGTGCAGGGGGGGATGAAGAGCGGGATCGATTTTCAGGGCGGGACGCTCTTAGAGGCCTACTTCGACCCCGCCGTCCCTGTGGGGCAGGTCCGGGGCGCGCTGGGGGCCGTCGCCTTTCAGGGCAAGACGCTCAACCTGAGCGACAGCGAGATCAAGAGCGTGGAGAACGACCCGAAGCGGATCCTGATCCGGGTGGCCTCCGCGGGCGGGGAGGAGGGGGTGTCGGACGCCGTCAAGACGCACCTCCGGCAGACCTTCCCGAACAACCTGGGGTCCGACTGGGTGCGGCAGGAGGTCAACGTCGGGCCCAAGATCGGGCGGGAGTTGATGTGGAATGCGACCAAGGCGGTCCTCTGGTCGATGGTCGGCATCCTGGTCTACATCGCGTTCCGGTTTGAGTTCAAGTTCGGGGTGGGGGCCATTCTGGCCCTGTTCCACGACGTGACCATGACGCTCGGTTTCCTGTCCGTGATAGGCGAGGAGATGTCGATGGCGATGGTGGCGGCCCTGCTGACCCTCCTCGGGTATTCCAACAACGACACCATCGTCGTCTACGACCGCATCCGGGAGGGGCTGAGGTCCTTCCGGAGGGGGCAGAAGTACGAGGAGGTCGTCAACCGGAGCATCAACGAGACCCTGAACCGGTCGATCGTCACGCACGCTACTGTATTGCTCGTAGTGCTCATTCTGCTCTTCTTCGGGGGAGAGGTCAACCGCTCCTTCTCTCTGGCCCTCACCTTCGGGGTGCTGGTGGGCATCTATTCCTCAATCTATATTGCCTCTCCCATCGTCGTGGAATGGTACCTCCGGCGGAACGCCGCCGCGGCCAACGGGAAGGGGGCGTCCCGGGAGGCGGCGGTGAGGAGGGCGTGAAGAAAAGGCAGCTCGGAGATGAATTCCTCTCGCCCGGAGATAAATCTCCGGGCTACCCCGAACGCGCCCGGCTACGCCGGGCTGAAGCCCGATTTATCGGGCGCATATCAGGTAGCGCGGGAACTTCATTCCCGCGCTACGGCGGGGTGAGGACCTATTCCCCTTATTCCCCATACTCCCCAAACTCCCCTTGATCCCTCGTTGAAAGGGGTGTGATCGCGACGTGGATTTTGGTCTGCTGTTCGGTCTGATGCTGGGGTTTGCCGCCATCTTCGGGTCCTTCCTTCTGGAGGGGGGGACCCTGGGGGCGTTGATTCAGGCCCCGGCCATGATCATCGTGTTCGGCGGGACGATGGCCACGGCCATGATCGGGAACCCCACCTCCCGGTTCCTGAGCCTCCCGACCTTCTTCAAGGTGGCGCTGTTCGACCCGGACCTGTCGCCCGTCAAGCTGATCGGGGACATGATCCACCTTGCGGAGCTGGCCCGCCGGGAGGGCATCCTCACCCTCGAGGCGCACTTAGCCAACATGAAAAGCCCGTTCGTCCAGCGCGGCCTGAAGCTGGCCATCGACGGCGTGGAGCCCGAGCAGGTGCAGAAGATCATGGAGGGGGAGATGGAGATGATGACGGAGCGCCACCTGGCGGCGGCCAAGATGTTCTCGCAGATGGGGGCCTATTCCCCCACGATGGGGATCATCGGGACGGTGATGGGGCTGATCGCGACGCTCGCCAGCGCCGGGGGGGACCCGACGGAGTTGATCCACCACATCGGGGCGGCGTTTATCGCCACGCTGTGGGGGGTGTTCGCGGCCAACATCGTCTGGCTGCCCGTGGGCGACAAGCTGAAGAGCCGGCACGCGGAGGAGGAGCACTTCCTCCGGATCGCCATGATCGCCGTGTTTGAGATCCAGTCGGGCACGAACCCCAGCATGCTCCAGCAGCAACTGCTCTCCCTGCTGCCGCCTGCGGAGCGCAAGGAGGAGGGGGCGGTGGAGGCCAGGGCGGCGTGATGCCCTCTTCGGAGGGTGTGAGGTGATATCCAAATGGCGAAGAAAAAACATGAGGAGGAACACGAAAGCGCGGAGCGCTACATCCTCACGTACGCGGACCTGATCACGCTTCTCCTCGGTCTCTTCATCCTCCTGTACTCCATGTCCCAGCAGGACATCCAGAAGTTCAGGTCCTATTCGGCGGCGTTCAACCTCGTGTTCGGGACGGGGGGGGGAAAGGGGGTGCCCATCGGCCTGGACCCTATCCTGGTCGGCGAACACCCCAAGCCGGGATTCCGGGCCGGTCGCGCGGGCGCGGGGGGCGCGAGCGGGTCGGGGGCGCAGCAGCAGATGACCAAAGAACTCCAGTCCCTCAGCCAGGGGGAGAAGGGGGAGGAGAAGTTCCAGGTCAAGCAGACCAGCGAAGGGACCGTCATCAGTCTTCCCGAGAAGCTCACCTTCACCTCCGGTCAGGCCGACCTCAAACCCGCCGCACGCGCCGTCCTCGACAGCCTCGCAGAGGTCTTCAGGAAGTACAACAGCGCCATCCGCATCGAAGGCCACACGGACAACATGCCGATCAGCGGGACATACGCCAATAACGGCGAACTCTCGGTTGCCCGCGCATCCAGCGCTTACACCTATCTCATCGAACGGCGAGGTTTCGACCCGGCGAATCTCACCCTGGCGGGCTACGGAGAATACCGACCTGTGGCCCCGAACGACACGCCTGAGGGGCGCGCCAAGAACCGCCGCATTGACATCGTCGTCCTGGGCAGCGAGGCCCCGGCGGCCAACGGGAAGGCCGGGGAGGGGGGGACCCGTGCGACCCTCGCCGAGACGCCCGGCCTCCGGGTGACGCAGGAGACGCCCGCGGCGGAGACCCCTCACGGTGGGGGGGGGCATTAGCCCATTGGCAAACCTCCTGAATATCCTGGGCTATCTCGTCTCTGCCCTGATGGTGGGGTGCGGCGTTCTGATCATCTCCGGTTTCCTGGTGCCGAAATTTGTCGGGGGGGATCAGGTCCGGGTGACCTTCGGGATCGTCGTCCTCCTCTACGGGGTGCTCCGGTTCGTCCAGATGCGGATGAAGGGGAGGCGGGAGAAGGATGAGGAGTGACCCCCCTCTTAATCCCCCCTAAAGGGGGGAAGATAGCTCCCTCCCCTTTAGGGGAGGGCCGGGGAGGGGTCCGAAATCGGGGTGGCGGGCGATGCGATGGGTGGCTGCTCTCTTGGTCGGAATCTGCGCGGGGGGCTGGGGGTGCGGGTCTTCCGGGGAGACGGCCCTGAGCGGCCACCTGATCGTGGCCTGCGCGGACAGCGCCTTCCCGCTGATCGAGCGGGAGGCGCGGACCTTTATGACGCTCTATCCGGGGGCGCGGATCGATGTCGCCCTGGCCGACTCCCGGGGGGCGCTGGTCAAGCTGTTCAACGGTGAGGCGGGGCTGGCGGTCATCTCACGGGACGTGGGGGAAGACGAGAGGCGGGCGGCCTCTGAGGGGGACATTTCGCTGAACACCTACCGCATCGCCGTCGACGGGGTAGCCATCATCGTTCATCCTCAGAACCGCGTCGATAGCCTCTCCTTAGCGCAGGTTTCCGAGTTGCTCGGGGGGAAGGTCGGGTCGTGGAGCGAGGTCGGGGGGGATGACCGCCCCGTGGTCCCCGTGGTCCGCGACCGGAATTCAGGGACCTACGAGGTCGTTCGACAGCGGGTGCTGGCGGGGGGGGATTTCGTCAGGGGGGTCCTCTGCCGGACCTCGCAGGAGGTGGTGGACCGGGTGGCCTCCGATCCCGGGGGCATCGGCTGTGTCGGTCTGGCGTGGCTCAAGGGGGGGCGTGTCAAGGCCCTCCGCATCGCTCGGAGGCCGGGCGAGGAGTTCGTCGTCGCCTCTGCGCCGGGCGTCTACCAGAACCGGTATCCGATCCGTCGCCCTCTGCTGGTCTGTACGACGGGTGGGGCGGTGGAGGCCTCCCCGCGGGCGGGGTTCATTGCGTTTCTGACCAGCCAGAAGGGTCAGATGATCGTAGAGTCGGAGGGGCTGGCGCCCGACACCGTGCCTGAGAGGGTCATTCAGCTCAAGCAAGAACTTCTAACAAGATGAACCACATGGAGGGGCGATGACCGGAATCGGAGCAATGGCCAAAGATAAGCTCGTCAGAGGGTCAGGGCTATGGTCACAGATTACAACGGTCGTCGTCATTTTGCATCTGCTGTCGCCGGTGGCTGGTCAGGCTCAGGATGCGCTGTCGCGCGCGCAGGCGTCCATCGCCCGGAGGGATTTCAAGACGGCGCTCACCCTTCTCCAGGAGGCTGTCCAGCAGATGCCCACCTCCGCCGAGGCGCACCATCTTCTGGGCGTGGCGCTCAAGGGGGTTCGCCGGCCTGACGAGGCGCTGTCGGAGTTCCAGGAGGCGTTGAGGCTCAAGCCGAAACATGCGGAGGCGAGGTTCGAGGTCGGCCTGATCCAGCTTGAGAAGGGTCAGCGGGCGGAGGCGGAGGCCACCTTCAAGAAGGGCATCGAGCAGCAACTCAAGCCTCTGGGCCCGCTCTATTATGGAATGGGCCTGGTTAAGATAGATGAAGACTCCCTGAACGCCGCCAACAAGTGGCTGATCAGGGCCACCACCGAAGACCCTCGCAACGGGACGTATCACAAGGCCCTCGGCGACGTCTACGCCAAGCAGTTGATCACGGAACTGGCCGTGAACGAATACAACCAGGCGCTGGAACTGAACTCCAACGACCCTGATGTACACTACTCTATTGGCAAGATGCATTTCAAGGATCGCAAGTGGCCGGAGGTGCTCAAGGCGTGGCAGGACGCCGTGGCCGCGGACTCCAACTTCATCCCGGTCTACAAGGACCTGATCAATCTCTACCTGATCATGAAACCCCCTCGCTACGAGGAGGCGGTGCCCCTTCTGAAGCGGGCGGTGGAGTTCCACCCTGAGGACACAAAGCTTCCCGTGGAACTGGCCAGGGCAATGGCCAAGACACATGCCTATCGCGCCGGGGCGCTCCCCTACCTGGAGAAGGCGGCGACGCTGGTCTCCGACGACGCCGAGGTCCACGTCCTGATCGGGGACATCTCTTCTGAGAACAAGGACTATGCGCGGGCCGTGGAGGCGTATCAGAAGGCCACGCAGATCGACCCGGACTTCGTGGGGGCGCTCAAGGGGCTTGCGGAGGCGCAGAAGGCCTCGGGAGATACCACCGCCGCCATCGAGACGATGAAGACGATCGCCGAAAAGGACACGTCCGGGAATGGCGGCGTGGAGGGGGCCCTGGGCTACCTGCTCTACCAGCAGGGGCGGTACGACGAGGCCATCCCCAACCTGAAGGAGAAGCTGCAATCGTCCCCCAAGCTGGCGATCCTGTATCGTCTGCTGGGGCTGTGTTACATCAAAAAGAGCGATTATAGGTCGGTCCTGTCGGACGTGAAGCCCGCCTTAGACAGCGCGGTGGCGACCTATCCCGACGACAAGGCGAAGCTGAGCATGGTCTACAGTGAACTGGGAGGTGAGCTCTTCAGGGCCAAGCGCTACGGCGAGGCCATCGAGATGTTCCAGAAAAGGCTGGAGCAGGACCCGGAGAACTGGAGCGTACATCTCAACGTGGGGTATGCCTATTTTTCGCAGAAGGCTTATTCCAAGGCCGTTGAAGAGTTCAGAAAGGTGACGCAACTCAAGCCTGACAACGTCAACGCCCACTTCATGCTGGGGGTCTGTTATGTTGAGACCAAAAACAGCGCCCAGGCCAAGTCGGCGTTTCTGAAGGTCTTGGACCTGGACCCGAAGAACGTGGACGCGCTCAAGCAGGTGGGTCTGGCCTATCTGCTGGAGGCGCAGGCCCTGCAGAAGGCCGAGAAGCACAAGGAGTCCCAGGGCGTGGCGGCGCAGGCCGTCGGCTATCTTCAGCGGGCCGTGGCGCAGAAGCCGAACGACATCCAGGCCCGCGTCCTGCTGGCCCAGGGTCTCGTCCTGTCAAAACAACTGGAAAAGGCCAAAGAGGAATTTAGAAGAATCTTGAGGATGGATCCCAACAACACAGATGCCCAGCAGGGTCTGGAGCGATTGGAAGGGGGGCCGTGAATGGGGCCGTGAAGACTTTGTCGAGCGAAATTTCACCAGAGGTGGTTTGCGTTTCGCGATGGCAGTTTTTCCACAGAAGGTAAGGAGGAGGACTCATGCGTCAATCGACCTTCATCACGGTGGTTCTGGTAGCGGCGTTCATCGTGTCGTTCATCATTTACTGGTTCTTTTTGCCGGAATTCGTCCAGAAGGGGGGGCCGCTGGTGGTCGCGCTGATGGTGCTCACCATCATGCTGGCCACGTTCATCATCGAGCGCGTTCTGACGCTGAACAGGGCGAAGGGGCGCGGGTCGATGATCCAGTTCGCCGTGAATGTCGTGGAGCGGGTGCGGCAGAGGGACATCGACGGGGCGCTGTCTCTGTGCGACGACCAGCGGGGGTCGTGCGCCAATATCCTGCGGGCCGGGCTGGAGCGGTTCCGGCAGGTGGACCGGGAGAGGGACATGGCCCAGGAGCGGAAGGTCTCGGAGATTCAGCACGCCTTTGAGACGGCCAGCGCCCTGGAGATCCCCCTGCTGGAGCGCAACCTGATCGCGATGTCCACCATCGCGTCGATCGCGACGATGGTGGGGCTGCTCGGCACGACCATCGGCATGATCCGGTGCTTCCAGGCGATGGCCCGCACGGGGGCCCCGGACGCCATCCAATTGGCCCTGGGCATCTCGGAGGCGCTGATCAACACGGCGGGCGGGCTGTTCGCGGCGATCGTCGGGATCGTGGCCTACAACTTCTTCACGAACAAGGTGGACAGCTTCAGTTACGAGATCGAGGAGACGACCCACAACGTCGTGCAGCTCCTGACCGGCCGGGCACAATAGCGCGAGGGGTGAGCAGACATGGCGATACATAAGAAACCCCGGGTCGGGATCAGGATCGACATGACGCCGATGGTGGACATTGCGTTCCTCCTCCTGATCTTCTTCATGAGCACGACGCAGTTCAAGCCGCCGGAGGAGGCGCAACTGGAGCTGCCCTCCTCCCACTCGGAGATCAAGCTGCCGGACTCGGACGTGATGATCCTGGCCGTGGACAGGAACAGCCAGGTCTTCTTCAAGGTCGGCGGGTCGGGGGTGGAGCAGTCCACGTCGCTGGCGGACCTGGAGAATCACGTGATCCAGGCCCGCATCCGGAACCCGAAGCTCCGCCTGGCCATCAAGGCGGACAAGGAGGCGGACTACGGCGTGATCAACGACCTGATGGACATTCTCCAGCGGACCGGGAACACCCGGTTCAACATGGTGACTCTGCTGGAGGAGGACAAGAAACCGGCCGGGACCCCATAAAGGAGGTGGTACGCTATGGCCGCCGTTGACGAAGGCGCAGAACCGCGCAGGACCAAAAAGAAGGGGGGCAGGAGGCAGGTGAAACGGATGGGCATCCGCATCGACATGACGCCGATGGTGGACATCGCCTTTCTGCTGCTTATCTTCTTCATGGTCACGACGGTCTTCCGAGCGCCGCAGACCATGGAGATCAACCTGCCCCCCTCCGAGCAGAAGGTGGATATCGCGGAATCGAACCTGATGACCTTCTTCGTCACCGAGGGCAACACGATTTTCTGGGCCATCGGGAGGGAGAGGCCGCAGCGCGTGGCGCCGAGGGACGTTCAGTCGCTCCTTTCGGAGAAGAACAAGGCCAACCCCAAGCTGATCACGCTGATCAAGCTCGACCGGAAGGCGCGCTATCATATGATGGTGGACATGCTGGATGAACTGAACATCGGAAACGTCACCCGATTCAGTGTGGCGCCTCTGACGGATCGCGATAAGGAGGTGTTATCCAAGGCATGAGCATGACAGCCACGGTGCTCGGCATCGTAGATTATGGCGCGGCCGAGCTAAAGCGCATCTATCGGCAGCACGTCCAGAGGGCGTTCACCTACGCCGCCGCCGGCCACCTCGTGGCCGCCGCCATTTATCTCGGCGTCACGTGGTACCTGTCGAGAGAGGAGCAGGTGCGCACGGTCCGGTTTATCAAGTATCAGGACCTGGGGCCGCCGCCCTCCCTGACCAACCAGCAGGCCGCGCCGCAGATCCAGGTGTCGCAGGCCGCGGCCCGGCCCACCATCGGCATCCCGGAGCCGGTGCCCGACGCGGAGGTGTCTTCGGAGACGACCATCGCCACGCAGACGGAGATGAGCCAGATGACCTCCCTGAGCGGGGGTGAGGGGGTGGGCGAAGGGGCCGTCATCCAGGTGGAGCAGCCCGTCCAGCAGACGGACAACATCGTGGTGGAGGAGGAGAGGCTGCCTGACGTGGGGGAGTTCATCCCGGTGGAGGAGCAGCCGGTGCAGGTGGAGATGCCGAAGCCGGTCTACCCTGAGATCGCGCGGCGGGCGGGGATCGAGGGCACGGTCTTCATTCATATCCTGGTGGACAAGGCCGGGAAGGTGCGGGACGTGAAGATCGTGAAAGGCCCGGAGATGTTCCACGAGGCGGCGAAGGAGGCGGCCTGGAAGAGCGTCTGGCGGCCGGCGATCCAGAACCAGAAGCCCGTGGCCGTCTGGGTGGCGTTTCCGATCCGGTTCACGCTCAAGTAGGGGGGCTTTCTGCGGGGTCTCTTGCGGAACCTTATTGACGCGATCTCCGTCTAAGCAGACGAGCGGGGGAGAGACGGGCGTTTCTGCGCCGATGCGGGGTTAAGCGTTTCTCCGTTTCGGGGGTCTAACAGGTACGCCCAGAAAAGGGATGCGTCAAGAGGTAGTTTCGCCAACAGGGGACCTCCCATGAACAAAAGACGTCTTCTCCTCATCGTCGCGCTGGTGCTGGTCGCCACGGCTGGCGCCGTCGCCTACGTCACCACCGGAAAGACCGACGGGGCCTCTCCCTACCGATTTGCGGCTGTGGAGTGGGGCGATCTTGTGGCTACGGTCACCTCCACGGGCACGCTCAACGCCGTCACCACGGTGGAGGTGGGCACGCAGGTCTCCGGTACGATCTCCGCGCTCTACGCCGACTTCAACACCACCGTCAGGGCAGGGCAGGTCATCGCCCTGATCGACACCACCTTCCTCCACGCCTCGGTCGCGGACGCCCAGGCCAACCTCGAGCGGGTGCGCGCCAACGCAGAGGCCGCCCGGCGCAAGCTGGAGCGCTCCAAGGCCCTCTTTTCCAGGGATCTCTCCTCGCAGGCGGAACTGGACGACGCGCAGACCAACCTGGCGGTCGCCATCGCCCAGGAGAAGCAGCAGCAGGCCGCCCTGGACCGCGCCCTGATCAACCTGCGCTACGCCACGATCCGGGCCCCGATTGACGGGGTGGTCATCGACCGGAGCGTGGACGCGGGGCAGACCGTGGCGGCCAGCCTGTCGGCCCCCAAGCTGTTCGTCATCGCCAACGATCTGACGCAGATGGAGCTTCAGCTCAGCGTGGACGAGGCGGACGTGGGGCGGGTGAAGGAGGGACAGCGCGTGACCTTTACGGTGGATGCGCATCCCGACCAGCAGTTTGAGGGGCGGGTCTATCAGGTCCGCCTGTTTCCGCAGACGGTTCAGAACGTCGTCACCTACAAGGTCATCGTCCGGGTGGAGAACAGGGACCTGAAGCTCCGGCCCGGCATGACGGCCAACGCCACGATTTTGATCGACCGCCGGGAGGACGCCCTCAAGGTGCCCCTGGCGGCCCTGCGGTTCATCCCGCCGCCCGATCAG
>Ga0156186_1115_pt2 | contig 28281 bp, 26 predicted proteins | sample RifCSPlowO2_12_FD_107839 | JGI IMG/M metagenome (GOLD analysis project Ga0156186, IMG submission 107839) | Candidatus Handelsmanbacteria bacterium RIFCSPLOWO2_12_FULL_64_10
GCTTCAGTCTCATGTCAATGAAGTCGGACAGGTCCACCACGACGGGCAGGCCGTAGCGCCCCCCCGCCAGCTCGGCGTAGAGGAGCAGCTTGAACGGCTCCGCCCCGAACACAGTCCCCTTCAGCCTGACGGGGTTGAAACGGATCGGGAACAGCCCCTTCGAGGAGACGGACAGGGAATAGCGGGGAGGAGAGGGCGCGACCAGGAAAGGGTCCAGGAGGTCGGCGCCAGACCCGGAGCCCCCCGCGGCAAAGACAGGGGACGCCAGGATCAGCAGAAGGCAGAGCGCAGACAGACCGCCCCCTCCCGACCGGGAAAGTCGTCCGCCATCACACGTCTTCTTCGGCATAGGGATCCGAAAAGAGAGTCCTGAGTCCCAAGTCCTGAGTCCTGAGTAAAGGCGCCCCCCACCCGCCCCCGTTCCCCCTCCCTCCCCCACATTGTGGGGGGAGGGAGGGGGCACCAAGGGCCTTTCCTCCAGGCTTGGGGGAGGAAGGGGGGTGTCACTCAGCACTTGTTTTCTGCTGGCAAGATTCAAAGGGAGGAGGTACAGGAGGGCGAGGGATTCAAAAAAGAAGATTCTTTAAGAGAAACCCATCTGAAATCGAAAACCGGCTATGATATAGACCGCCCTTTTTGGCCTCTGTATCTCCATACTCCCGTGCGAACGAAATCATTCGAGATTATAATACGATAACGCCTCCATCGGAGCAAGAAAAAAGTGAAACGCGGCTGTCACCCATACCTCACCCCCAGCTTGACGGACTCGTGCGGGGCCTCGTCGATCCTCCGGTAGGCCTCGGCGGATTCCTCAAACGGGACGATGGGAGAGACCACGCCCTGGGCCGAGACCTTGCCCCCCCTCAGGAGATCGAAGGCCGTCCACTTGATCCGGTCCTGGTCCCACATCTGGTGGTCCCGGCTGGGGTCGCTGATCGACCGGGAGTAGCGCATGGTGATCCGGTTCATGTGCCACTCCTCGCCCAGCCGCAGCCCCCTGGCCTCCCCCGTGTAGAAGGCGAGCGGGACGACCAGCCCCGCAAAATGGACGCAGCGGATGGCCTGGTGTAAGGCCCCGTAATTGCCGCTCGCCTCGATGGCCACGTCCACGCCCTTCTTCCCCGTCAGATACTTGATCTCCACGGCTACGTCGCACGTCGTCGGGTCCAGCGCGTGGTCCGCCCCCAGCTCAAAGGCCAGCGTGCGACGCCTCTCGATCGGCTCCACGGCGATGACCGTGGTCGCGCCGGACAGCCGGGCCATCTGGACGGCCATCAGGCCGATGGCCCCCAGGCCGAACACGGCGACCCGCTCGCCCAGCCGGACGTTGGCGTCCCGCACCGCCCCGAGGGCGAACTCCGCCGGGTCCCAGCAGACGATCGCCTCCGGCGACATCCCCTCCGGCGCGGGGTGCAGCCGCTCCGCGTCCACGCTGTGCGTCTCCCGGATCGGCAGGTGCCCGAAGACCCGGTCCCCCGCCTTGAATTTTCCCACGGAGATGCCCACCTCCGTCACCACGCCCACCGTCATGTTGCCCAGCGGCATGGGGAAGCGCTCTCGCCTCGACTCCTCCGGCAGGAACAGGCAGAGATCGCGGTCATAGCGCCCCGCGCTGAACGGCGAGATGCCGCGATACGCGGCCAGCTCCGTCCCGTGCTTGGGCGCGCTGAACTCGCTCCTGACCCGGACCTGCCTGGGCTGGAGCTTCGGCTCCTCATACTCGCGGATGACCGGCTGGCGCGGCGCGACGGCCACCAATTCGCGGGGCATGGCGGACCTCCTGCTGCTTGTTGTCTCTTGCCTGTTGCCTCTTGCCTGTTGCCTCTTTAAGATACAACGGAAAAGGCCCTGAGGCAAGAAAAGCTTGTCAGGGGAGGATGTTCTAACTATTTTTGGAAGAGGGTCTCAGAAGAGCATCTACTTGACTCGGCGCGGGAAGGAGAACATGCCGACGCGATACCGTTTTTCGCTCATGGCGATGGGCATGCTTGCCCTCCTCTCCGGCTATGTCTGGCTCGGCGTCTGCGGCCTGCTGGGGCTGGTCTGCGGCGGTCTCGTGGGCGGCCTGACCTACGACGCCATCCTCCACGCCTTCTTCCTCGGCTTCGTCTTCTCCATGATCTTCGGCCACGCCCCCGTCATCCTGCCCGCCGTCCTCGGCATCCCCGTCCCCTTCCGCCCCGCTTTCTACCTCCCCCTCGCCCTCCTGCACGCGACCCTCGCCCTGCGCGTGGCCTCCGACCTGCTCGGATGGGCGCCGGGCCGCGCCTGGGGCGGCCTCCTCAACGCCCTGGCCCTCCTCTCCTTCCTGGTCAACACCGGCTACGCCATTCTGAAAGGTCGTTGACTTTTTTTTCGGAATCCTTTATGTTACAGGCATATATGGCCGTAGATTTAAAAAACCCTCGAAAATCACAGGAGCGATGGATGCCCGCGAAAAAAACCCCTGTCTCCAACGCCCTCCTCGAACGCATCTCGAAGCACCTCTACGTGCCCGTCGTCTGCGACATCCTGGACGGCCTCGGCGTGCGCGACCACACCCTCCGGCACGACATCCGCCCCCTCTTCCCGGAGGCCCGCTTCGTGGGGCGGGCGGCCACGGCCCTGGCGATGGACGTCTATGAAGAGCCTGAAAAGCCCTACGACCGCCTCATGTCCGCCATCGACGCCCTGACGCCGGGCGACTGCCTGGTCTGCACGACGAACGGCTCCATGCGGGGGGGGCTCTGGGGAGAGCTGCTCTCCACGGCGGTCCGGGCGCGGGGCGCGACCGGCGTGGTGATCGACGGGGCCACGCGGGACACCCTGGCCATCGTCAAGATGAAGTTCCCGGTGTTCGCCAGGGGCATTATGTCCGCCGACTCCAAGGGCCGCGTCGAGGTCGTGGACATCGGCTGTCCGATCCACTGCGGAGGGGCGCCCGTCCGGCCCGGCGACCTGGTCTTCGGCGATCACGACGGGGTCGTGGTCATCCCGCAGGCCCTGACCGCCGAGGTCGTGCGCCGGGCCGAGGAGAAGGTCTTCGGCGAGAACACCGTGCGGAAGGCGCTCGCCGGGGGGATGAGCGTCCGGGCGGCGTTCAAGAAGTACGGAATCTTATGAGTCAACCTCACACACCCGAGGTCCTGTTCTTCTTCGCCCTCGTCCTCCTGTCCGCGGTCTTCGCGGGGATGGAGGCGGCCCTGACCTCGCTGAACAAGGCGGCCATTCAGCGCATCTCCGAGCGGGGGCGGCTCCGGGCCAGACTCATGGCCCTGTATGAAGAGCAGCCCGACCGGGTGGGCGCCGCGTTGATGATCGGCAAGGGCGCGGCGGGAGTGGCCGCCTCTGTGGTGGCCTCCGGCCTCGCCCTCGACCTGAGGGCGGGGCTCAGCCGGGGCGGGGCCCTCGCCATCGCCGCCGGCGTCGTCATCCTGATCCTCCTCGTCCTGGGAGAGCTCGCCCCGAAGGCCTTCGCCAGAGGAAGGGCCGAGGCCGTCGTCTCGAACGTGGCCGGCCCGATCCGGGCGTTCCTCTGGGCGGCGTCGCCCGTCTCGTGGACGCTGTCCAAGATCGCCTCCGGCATCGCCCACGCGCTGGGGGGAAGGCCCCCGACGCCGGCCCCCGCAGTGACGGAGGAGGAGATGAAGGCCCTGATGGAGGCGGGCGTGGAGGAGGGGGCCATCGAGCAGGAGGAGCAGAAGCTCATCCACAGCATCTTCGCGTTCGCCGACACCACCGTCCGGGAGGTCATGGTCCCCCGCGTCGACATGGTCTGCGTGGAGGCGACCGCGTCCATGGAGGAGGTCCTGGAGGTCTTCGCCGAGAAAAAATTCTCCCGCATGCCCGTCTACGACGAGACCGTGGACAACATCGTCGGCATCATCCACATCAAGAACATCCTGAACTTCTGGCGCCGGCAGATCACCGACATGAAGGCGATGGAGTTCGTGGTCTTCCCTCACTTCGTGCCGGTGACGAAAAAGGTCATCGAACTGCTGGAGGAGTTTCGGCAGAGGCAACTGCACATGGCCATCGTGGTGGATGAATACGGAGGCACGGCGGGCCTGGTGACCATGGAGGACCTGATCGAGGAGATTGTCGGGGAGATCGAGGATGAGCACCGCCGGCCCGCGCCCCCCATCAAGAAACTGGAGGACGGCTCCTATGTGGCCGATGCCCGCGTGGAGATCGACCACCTGAATGAGCTGCTCTCGCTCGATCTGCCCAAAGGGGAGTTCGAGACCGTGGGCGGCCTCCTCTACCACCGGCTCGGCAAGATCCCGGCGCGCGGAGAGCAGACGGAGCTGGACGGAGTGCGGTTCACGGTGCTGGAGGGGGATGCGAGACGCATCCGGCGGGTAAAGGTGGAGGTCGCAAAACAGGACGACGGTGAAGTTCCAGGTTCAAAGTTAGAAGGTTCAAAGTTAGAACCTTGAACCTTGAACCTTCTAACCTTGAACGTTTTTTCTTAGATAAGCGTGAGAGGGGCGGCCTCCTGCGGAACGGACGGTTGGGCCTGAGGGCCGGGCGACGGCGTCTGAGATGGCGGGGCCTCCTGGGCGGGGGTCTCCTTCAATTGAATCAATTTTTCCCGGATGGCGGCGATCAGTTCGTCGCTGTTTCCGTGCTTCTCCAGGTCAATGAGACTGGTGATCACCCCCATGACCTTTCTGACGTGATCCTCGTCCTCAACGCCCGCCTGGCCGAGGGCCTTCCGGATCACCTTGTCCAGCACGAACGCGACCTCCTGCTGCCTCTCCAGCTCCGCCTTGATCTCGATAAGCTCCACCTGAACCATCTGCTCTTCGAGGTGGGTGAGTCGGTACTTCAGCGTGGCGACCTTGTGGGCGGCCAGGCCTTCGGTCTTCTGGGCGACCATGAGTTTCTGCTGCGCGACCTTGACCCGCCCGCTTGTATCGAGAAGTTTCTGCTGTTTGCCCCGGATCACACCTTCCAGCCTCCGGATTTCGGAGATGATCAGGTACTTGCCCAGGACCACGGCGGCTACCAGCAGCATGGCGATGACAAATAAGATCATGGGACAACCTCGCGTGGCGCTTCAGACATCCGCAACCGCCCTGAGACCTGCGCCCCCGCCCGCCGCCACTCCTTCACGACCTGCCTGACAGGCTCGTTCATCGAACCTCGCCCCTGTTCTCCGGCGCGCGGACCTCTGACTTGGAGGCCTTTTGGGCCCGGGCGTTGGCGGCGTTGGTCCTGGCCTGTAACTCAGAGATCTGCCGTTCGTACCTCAGGACCTCCACTTCAAGGGCGCCCGCCTTCTGCTCCGTCTCGACGGTGGCGATCTCATACCTCTCCGCCTCTGCCTCCTGCCCCTCGATCTCGCGCTCGAGGATCTCGACCCTCGGTCTGAGCGCGCTCAACCGGTACAGGAAGGCGATGATCATGTGCGTCAGATAACCGGCGCTCACGATGATGATAGTGACGAATATCCAGGTCATAAACCTCACCGGCTCCCGGTCAAGGGCCGTACCCCCCCTGCGCCAGCCCTGCCGGGACACCCCTGATATAATATTCGGAATTTTACCCCAAAAGGATGTAGTACAGATCACACCGGCCACAATATATTCCAGAACTATAGAGCAACCCGAGAAATAAGTCAAGGCACATCCTCAAAAATACTCGGATGCCCTTTGAGCGTGGCACGGGGCGTCTTTTATTTGTATATTTGAGTCCTGTCAGGGCTTTAACGAGCATGAACGCCCATTTCCACATAAGCAATTGACTTGAGGGAAAATCTGATGGGAGCCCGTATTCTGGACGGCAGAAAGGTCGCCGGGGCGATGCGAACTGAGATGCGAGCCGAGATCGCCCGGCTCAAAAAGGAGCACGGCGTCGTGCCGGGCCTGGACACGGTCCTGGTCGGGGACGACCCGGCGTCCATGACCTACATAACCATGAAACAGAAGGCCTGCCAGGAACTTGGCATCCGCTCCGTGGAGCACCGGTTCGACGCCGGCCTGCCCGAGGCCGACCTGCTCCGGCTCATCGACCGGCTGAACGCGGACCCGGAGGCGCACGGCATCCTCGTTCAGATACCGTTGCCCCCCCAGATCGACGAGCAGAAAGTCCTGATGGCTGTCCACCCGGACAAGGACGTGGACGGGTTTCACCCGGTCAACGTCGGGAAGATGCTCATCGGGGCGGAGTGCTACCTCCCCTGTACTCCCTACGGCATTCAGCAACTCCTCCTGCGCAGCGGCGTCCAGATCGAGGGGAAACACGTCGTGATGGTGGGGCGGAGCAACATCGTGGGCAAGCCCGTCGCCAGCATCTTCCTCCAGAAGAAGAAGGGGGCCAACGCCACGGTGACGGTCTGCCACACGGGCACGAAGAACCTGGCCCATTTCACGCGGCAGGCGGACATCCTGATCGTGGCCGCCGGGAGGCCCAACACGGTGACGGCGGAGATGGTGCGGGAGGGGGTCGTGGTCGTGGACGTGGGGGTGAACCGGGTCCCGGACGCGTCGAAGAAGAGCGGGTCTCGGCTGGTGGGGGACGTGGACTTCGAGGGCGTCGGCAAGAAGGCCAGCGCCATCACGCCCGTGCCGGGGGGCGTGGGGCCGATGACGATCACCATGCTGCTCTACAACACCCTCCAGTCGGCCAAGAGGCACCATGGCCTACTATGAGTCGCTGATTTTCAGGCCCCCACATGTGGGGGGAGGGAGGGGACATAAGGGCTTTTCACCAAGGCTGGGGAGGGTAGGGGGCGTTCTCCTCCGCGCTCTCTGCATGCTCTGCGGTGATACTTCTTCCAGGAGGTCCCCATGAAACGCGTCGCCAAGTTCGACGGCCCCTGCAACGTCGGGGTCGAGGAGGTCGAGGTCCCTCAGATCTCCAGCACACAGGTCCTCATCCGGGCCGTTGTCTCCCTGATCAGTCGGGGGTCCGAGATCTGGAGGCGCTACATCCTCCCCGGCCCCGTGGACCACGCCATCATGGGCTACTCCCTCTCCGGCGTCGTGGAGGCCGTCGGGGGCCAGGTCACGGAGTTCTCGCCGGGCGACCGCGTGGCGGCCCTGGCCCCCCACGCGGAATTCGTGGCCGTGGAGGTCGTGAACAGCCCGCACAAGCCCCCGGTCGTGCGCCTGCCCGACGCCGTCTCGTTCGAGGCCGGGACCTTCTGGCCCCTGGCCACCAGCTCCGTCCTCTGGGTGCGGGAGACGACCGTGCAGAAGGGGGACACGATGGTCATCCTGGGCCAGGGCCTCGTCGGCAGCGGCTGCCTCCAGGTCGCCAGGGCCGACGGCCTCGCCCGCCTCATCGCCGTGGACGCCCTCCCCCTCCGCTGCGACCTGGCCCGCCGCCTCGGCGCGGACGAGGTCGTGGACGCCTTGGCGGAGGACCCCGTGGCCGCCGTGAAACGCCTGACCGGCGGAGACGGGGCCGAGGTCGTCGTGGAGGCCGTGGGCGGGCGGGCCGGCGCAAAGGCATTCGCGCAGGCCCAGGACATGGTCCGCCGGGGCGGCCTCCTCCAGGTCATCGGCCTCTACGAAAATGAGCCCCTCCCCCTCGACTCCGGCAAGATTCAGGGCCGCCGCCTCGTGGGTGGCTACCTCCGGGGGGACCTCCGGCCCCAGGCGTCCGACCGGGCGCTGTCCCTCCTGGCCGAACGCAAGATCCACGTCGAGGACATGATCACCCACCGCTTCCCCTTCGACCGGGCCTCAGAGGCCTTCGACCTCCTCTACAACCGCCTCGGCGAGACGATGGCCGTGATGCTGGTCTGGGGGTAGAGAAAAAGTCGCAAATTTTGGCTCATCCGAGGGGTGAAGTATGGGAAGTATGGGCGAGGAGGGCGATATGGCGGAGACGATTTCGGCGCGGCGTATGCTGATCGACATGGCCCTGCGGAGGAGCCGCCCTGGAGCAGGGAGCGTCCTTGGCTTTTTGAGGAGGAGAACCGCAGATATGAATTGGCCTGACCTGACTGCTATACTCCATCCTCTGACGTGGGCCGTGGCGGGCGCTGTGGCGACCCGTCTCTACATGCCCGAAAGGACGACCCGTGACCTGTACATCGTTGTCATGGCCTCCGATATGCCGGAGGTCCGACGCAGGCTCAACGCCGCCGGCTTCGTCGAACAGGGCATCCTGACCATCGGCGGCGCATCGTGGCGGACGCCGGACGGGGAATCCATCGACGTGATTGAGGGTCGCGATCCCTGGTGGGCCAATGCCCTTGCAGAGGCGCAGACGAACCGGGATACACAGGGGTTGCCCATTCTCCCCCTTCATTATCTCGCGCTGATGAAAGTCCGGGCCGGACGGGTGCAGGACCTCGCCGATGTCGCCCGGATGCTCGGACAGGCGGATGAGCCAGCCCTCGAACGCACCCGCGCCGTCTTCGCTCAGTGGGCTCCTGATGACGTGGAAGACCTGGAGAGCCTGATCAGACTCGGCCGTCTGGAGATGGAGGGCGGCAGGTGAGGTCTTTCACTTCCCGCCTTTCAGGATGAACCGGATCGTCCGGGCGAAGCGCTCGGCGGCCCGGCCGCTGATCAGGAAGTCGTCCTGACGCCGCGCCATCGCGCGCAAGGCCCAGAGGACGCGGTATCTGGACTCTCTGGGCGCGGCGTCCACGGCGGCGGGGGTGGCTTCGGGCGTCGGAGGGGGGATGGGAGAAGGCCTGGCCGCCGGACCCGCGCCGGGCCAGAGCCGGACAAACAGGTAGAGGGTGACGGTGATGAGGCAGACGGCGATCAGGATGGAGGCGACGGCGATCAGACCCAGGTAGAGCGTCGCGGCGAGGACGACCATCAGGGCCGCGACGATACCCACGAGCACAGCCCGCACCTTCTGGGCCACCCGGCCCATCCGGGCGTCGGCCTCGGCGGCGATCTGCGCAAGGTCCTCCCGCGTCAGCGGAGTGGGCGGCTTTTTATTTTTAGAATCGTTCCCCATCGCCTATCTTCTCTCTCACTCTTCCTTCTGGGGCGTGGAGATGCGCCGGTCTTTCTCGGACTCTTCGGCCACCATCCGGGCCAGCTTCTCCGCCGCCGTGCCGGTCCGTCCGATGATCGCATACCGCTTCCGGCGCAGCATCAACAGCTCGTCGGCGACATCCATGGCCACCAGGACCGCCAGCTTGGACTGGTCCAGCACCCGGCTCTGCCGGGCGATCTCCCGCATCTTTTTATCCACGTAGTCCGCCACCCGGCGGGTGTAGGCCGGGTCCTCCGGGCTGCTGATGGGATATTCGACCCCGAACACCTTGACCGTTGTCGTGCGGGTCTCCTTCTCGGCGCCCTCCGGTCTCCCTTTCTTTCTCTCCATGAATATCGTCTCCTGAACGTCAAAATACAGTGCGAGAGGCGCGTCGCCAGCCCCCGGACGGAGGCGCAGGGGTGAAGCCCGCGAGAGGCTCGCTTCCCCATGTTAAGATATCCGGGGACGGAAGTCAACCCTTTAAGCTATCAGCCATCAGCTATCAGCTATCAGTGAACCCCAACACGTTTTTCCTTTTTGTCTTTTGCTGACCGCTGACGGCTGACGGCTGTTGGCTGGCCTCTGGCCGGGCGCTCCGGCTGATGAGGAGGCACCCCGTGAGGAGGACGGCGCTGAAGGCCATCTGAAGGGGGGTCAGGCGCTCGCCGAGGATGAGGTAGGCCAGGACGCCCGCCACTAAGGGGGTGGAGAGCAGGAAGTTCGTCGAGATGGAGGTCCCCACCCGCTGGATGGCGACGTAGTAGAGCGTGTTGCCCATCCCGATGACGAAAATGCCGGACCCGAGCACGATCAGGACGGACCGGGCCGGGGCCACAAAGATGTGCCCCAGGTCTCCGAAAGAGACCCAGACCGGGAAGAAGAGGACGCAGGAGAGCAAGGGGACGATGCCGGTGATGGCCAGGGGGTCCACGCGCCCCGTCACCTGCTTGATGAGCACGGAGTAGAAGCTCCAGAGAAATGCGCTCAGGATCAGAAGCGACGGCCCTGCCAGACCCTCCCCCATCATCATGCCCCCTCTGGCCAGCACCAGCCCCATCACCCCCGTCAGCGCCAGGCCCGTTCCGGCCAGAAATTTAGGGCTTCGGATGATGGCCCGCTCCTCCGGGAAGAGGAGGAACGAGAGCGCCGGGACGAACAGGGCGCTCGTCTTGGAGATGACGCTCGCCGCGATGGCCGACGTGAGGTAGACGCCGATCATGTAGGTGATCTGATGCGCGGTCACGACCGCCGTGGGGAGGAGCAGATGGGGGAGGTTCCGGAGGCCTTCCCGGTAGGCCGCCCGCCAGAAGATCAGGCAGACCGCCGCCGTGGTCCCGCTGGCCGCTAAGTAGCGGAAGAAGCTCTGCGTCAGGGCGTCGAAGTCGTGGCTGACGAGCTTGATCAGGATGTTGGGCCATCCCCAGATAAACGCCGTGGCCAGCAGCGGAAACAGCCCTGATTTGGCGGACCTTTGTGGCATGGCCTACGATGCCAGGAACGCGTCGCGCACCCTGAGCTTGTCGTCGTCGTTTCCGAACGCAAAGCAGAACGGCCCTGAATAACCCATCTCCCGGAGTCTTGTCAGGGTGGATCGGAAGTCGATGTTCCCCTCGCCGGGGACGAGGTGCTCCTCCCGGCCCCCCCGGTTGTCGTTGACCCGCACCTGCCCGATGTTCTCCACGCCGAAGGCGTCCAGGAAACCGCCGATGCCCTCCGGCTCCAGGTGGGCGTGGGCGATGTTAAAGGACCATTTGAGGAGGGGGGACCGGAGTTCGTCGAAGAACCGGCGGCATTCGGAGATCGTGTGGGGCATGTAGTGGATCTCCGCGTCGTCGGGCTCCCGGTTGTGGTTCTCTAAGTAGAGCGGCAGGCCGAGGGGCTCGGCCCAGGAGATGGCCCGCCGCAGCCGCTGGATGGCCGCCTCCATCCGACGGCCGGCGTCGGCGCTGAAGTGGTAGCCCCCGTGGACGACCACGTAGGCGCAGCCAAGCCGCTTCGCCAGGTCGAGGTTGGAGCGCAGGTAATCGTCCGAGGCGCGGGCCATGATCGGCGTGACCTCCGCGCAGTTGACCGCGGAGGAGGGGTGGATGGCGAGCCGGAGGCCGCCCCGCCCGCAGAGGTCCCGGACCCTGGCGACGCGGGCGCTGTCGAACGTCTCCAGGGCGTTCAACGGCGTGTCGGCATTGAAGTCCACCCACCGGAAGCCGTTGGCGGCCGCCCACGCCAGGCCCTCCTCGATTCGTCTCGCAGGCGGGGCGTCAAATCCGAGTCGATCCTTCATGATAACCCTTTGAGTTGGGGCCTTTGGGGGGGGTCGTATTCTTTCGCGCTTCTTCGCGTCTTTCGCGTTCCTGCTCCCAAAATAACGTCGCCCCGTGCAAATGTCAATAAGGATTGTCGCAGAATCGTGTTGACTTTCGCATCGCTCTTTGCTACTATACGGCCATGTCCATGAGAGCCATCCTGACCTTTTCTGTCCTCTCTTTTCTCTCCTTCACGACCGTCGCCCGAGCCGAGAACGACCGGCTCGTCCTGGTGTCTCCCCACTGGGAGGGCATCCGCTACGAGTACGAGCACGCCTTCCAGCGCCACTACCGGGCGCAGACGGGCCGCGACGTGGACGTGGAGTGGCTGTCCATCGGGGGGACGAGCGACATCCTCCGCTACGTCCGGTCGGAGTACGGCAAGCGCCCTGAGGGCATCGGCATCGACGTGTTCTTCGGCGGCGGCATCGACCCCTATTTCCAGCTTGCGGACCAGAGGCTTTTGCATCCCTACAAGCTCCCCGATGACCTCCTGAGCCGGCTGGGCAGGGAGATCGGGGGACTGCCTGTCTACGACTCTGAGTACCGATGGTACGGCGCGGCCATGTCCGGGTTCGGCATCCTGTACAACCGCGTTGTCCTTCAGCTCCTCCACCTGCCCGAGCCGAAGACCTGGGCGGACCTGGGGGACCCGAGGCTGTTCTCCTGGGTGGGTTCGGGCGACCCGCGCGGCAGCGGCGCGGTCCACATGGCCTACGAGGTGGTCCTGCAGGCCTACGGCTGGGAGAAGGGGTGGGAGGTCCTGACGAGAGTGGGGGGCAACGTCAGGAACTTCGTGGCCAGCAGCGGCCAGACGCCGAAGGATGTGACCGTGGGGGAGGTGGCCTACGGGATGAGCCTGGATTTCTACGCCGCCATCCAGATCGCGGAGGCCGGGGCGGACAAGGTGGGTTACGTGATGCCCAAGGGGCAGACGGCCATCAATCCCGACGCCATCGCCATCCTCAAGGGGGCGCCGCATCTTGGCGTGGCCGAGGCGTTTGTAAAATTTGTCATGTCGGACGCCGGGCAGAAGCTGCTGATGCTCAGGGTGGGCGCGCCGGGGGGGCCGGCGCGCTACGAGCTCCGGCGCTTCTGCGTGATCCCCGACCTTTACACCCAGGTGGCCGGGCTGTCCGATGTCACCGACAACCCCTTCCTGTGGGAGACCGGCCTCCGTTACGACAGCGCGAAGGGGGCGAAAAGGTGGAATGTCTTGAACGACCTGATCGGGGTCCTTCTGATCGACTCGCACGCCCAGCTGTCGGCGGCCTGGAGGCGGCAGATTCAAAAAGGTCTGAGCCCGGAGGATATCCGGCGTCTCGCCGCGATGCCGGTGTCCGAGGCCGAGGCCCTGGCCCTGGCCGACCGCTGGAAGGACGCTGAGTTCCGGGGGCGCACCCTGTCCGCCTGGACGGCCTTCGCCCGCGAGAAGTACGGGGGGGAGGACAGGGGCACGAACTGGGTCGATGCGCTGACGCTGGCCTTCTCGGCGACGCTCACGGTCGGTATGGTTGTCTACATGTGGAAAAACAGGAGGCCATAAGGGATCCGTATGATTCGTATCTTCACCGTCTCCAAACAGACGCAGCGGCTCGAAACGCCTGTCATGCAGGACATCCCCAACCTGCTGAAGGATCGGAGTCGGATGTTCTGGCTGGACCTGGAGGAGCCGACGGACGAGGAGACCGGCGTCCTGAACGGCCTCCTCGGCTTTCACCCCCTGGCCGTGGAGGACTGCATCCAGGACAGTCACTCCCCGAAGCTGGACGATTACGGGGATTATATTTTCATGACCGTTCACGGGGTGGATTTCAGCCAGCTTGAAGAGCGGTTCAGCACCCACGAATTAGACGTGTTTTTAGGGGAGAATTTCCTCGTCACCTTTCACAAACGGCATCACAAGAGCGTGTTCGACACGCGAGGCCGGGTGGTCAAGAACCCCGATTACCTCCTGCGCTCCCCGGACTGGCTCCTCTACAGCATCCTGGACGCTATGGTGGACAACTATTCCCCGGCGATGGAGCAGTTCGACGAGCGGGTCAATGGGGTGGAGGCCGACGTGTTCGGCCACGACGCGGACCGGGCGCTCAACGAAGTCCTGGCCCTCAAACGGGAGATCCTGCACCTCCGCCGCATCATCGTGCCGCAGCGGGACATCCTGAACCGCCTGAGTCACGAGTGCGAACGGTTTATCAAGAAAGAACATTTTATTTACTTCCGCGACGTATACGACCATCTCGCCCGGATCTCGGAGACCGCCGACATCTACCGGGACATCCTCACCGGCATCTTAGACGCCTACCTGCTGCTGACATCCAACCGGCTCAACACGGTGATGAAGACCCTGACGATCATCGCCACGATCCTGATGCCCCTGAGCGTGATCACCGGCATCTACGGGATGAATTTCGAGCATATGCCGGAGTACCACACGAAATATGGCTATTTCATCGTCCTCGGGGTCATGGCGACACTGGTGATCGTCATGCTGGCGGTGTTCAAGAAGAAGAAGTGGTTCTAGACCTCACCCCCCGGCCCCCTCTCCTGAAGGAGAGGGGGAGAAAACTATTGAGAGACACCTGAAATGGTCAGCGTGACCCTCGACAACGTGACGAAGCGGTTCGGGGACGTGACGGCGGTGGATGGCGTCTCCCTGCGGGTTGAAAAGGGGGAACTCTTCTTTCTTTTAGGCCCCTCCGGCTGCGGGAAGACCACCCTCCTCCGCCTGATCGCCGGGTTCTACCTGCCCGACGGCGGTCGTATCCTGTTCGACGACCGGGACGTGAGCGGCGTGCCGCCCCACCGGCGGAACACGGGTATGGTCTTTCAGAACTACGCCCTCTGGCCGCACATGAGCGTCCACAAAAATGTGGAGTACGGCCTGACCGTGCGGGACCTCCCGGCGGATGAGCGCGACCGGCGCGTGAGGCGGGCGCTGGAGATGGTGCAGATGGAGACCTACGCCGAGCGCTCGCCGAACCAGCTGTCCGGGGGGCAGCAGCAGCGCGTGGCCCTCGCCCGCGCCCTGGTGATCGAGCCGGATGCCGTCCTGCTGGATGAGCCGCTCTCCAACCTGGACGCCAAACTCCGCCTGGAGATGCGGGAGCAGATCCGGAGGCTTCACGGCGACCTGGGCGTCACGATGATCTACGTCACTCACGACCAGAAGGAGGCCCTGTCGATGGCCGACCGGATGGCCGTCCTGGACGCGGGCCGCGTGGCCCAGGTGGGAGAGCCTCGCGCCCTTTATACGCGACCTGCAAGCCGGTTCGTGGCCGGGTTCATCGGGGAGACGAATTTTATCGAGGGACGGATAATCGAGGTCACAAGTCACGGGTCACGGGTCACGGGTCAGGAACTGCGACCCAGGACCCGCGACCCGGGACCCGCGACTTATGTGGAGGTGGAGACGGCGGTGGGGAAAATCGTTTCGACGAACTGCGCGGACGGCCTCCAGGTGGGCGACCGGGTGACCTGCTCCGTCCTGCCCGAGGCCCTTAGCGTGGCGTCGGGCGCCTCCTCGGCTGGGGACAACGCCCTCTCCGGCCGGGTCGAGGACGTGATGTATCTCGGGGAGATCGAACAGTATTTTCTGAAGCTGGACGACGGCTCCTCAGTCAAGGTGGTGGAGCCCAGCCCCGACGCCCCGAAGGCCAGAGTGGGCGAACGCGCCGGGGTGTCGTTCAGCCCCGCCAAGGTGATCGTGCTCAAGGAGTAATATTGTGCGCCAGTACGACCTCACTCCGGCGCGACTGATCTTCCTGATCGGCCTGGTCGCGTTCTTCATCGCCTTTCTGATCTACCCGCTCTGGTACGCCTTCACCAGCGCATTCGTGGTCAAGGGGGAGTTCTCGACGGTCTTTTTCCGGCTGATGATCACCGATCCGGCGAAGCGAGAGGCCATCCTGAACAGCCTCCGGCTGGGGGTGGTGACCACCCTGGCCACGACGCTGCTGGCCCTCCCGCTGGCCTTCCTGCTGGTCCGCAACGAGTTTCCCGGCAAGGGGGTTCTGAACGGCCTGATGCTCGTCCCGATGGTCCTCCCGCCCTTCGTGGGGGCCATCGGCATGAAGCAGATGCTCGCCCGGTTCGGGTCGATCAACCTCCTGCTGCTGAAGCTGGGCCTGATCGATGCGCCCATCGACTGGTTCGGCGGGGGGGGGTTCGCGGGCGTGGTCATCCTGGAGGGCCTCCACCTCTACCCGATCATGTACCTGAACGTGGCCGCGGCCCTGGCCAACGTGGACCCGTCGCTGGAGGAGGCCGCCCGGAACGTGGGGGCGTCGGGCTTCCGGCTGTTCCGCACGATCACCTTCCCGCTGATGCTGCCCGGGTATTTCGCCGGGGCGGTCATCGTGTTCATCTGGGCGTTCACGGACCTGGGGACGCCGCTGGTGTTCGCCTACCGCCGGGTGGTGGCCGTGGACATCTTCAACGCCATCTCCGACATCAACGAGAACCCCATGGCCTACGCCGAGGTCGTGCTGGTCCTGGTCATGACGGTCTTCTTCTTCTACCTCTCCAAGACGTTCTTGGGGGGCCGACGCTACGAGATGATCGCGCGCGGACACGTGGTCTCGGCGGTCCGGCGGGCGTCCCCCCGGAAGACGGCCCTCATCTACGCCTTCGCGCTCGGCCTGACCGCCCTGGCCCTCCTGCCCCACGTCAGCGTGCTGCTGACCTCCCTCTCCGGTCGGTGGTTCATGACCGTTTTGCCGGAGGAGGTCACCTTCAAGTACTATGGTGGGGTCTTCACCCACGACCTGGCCCTGTCCAGCGTGAAGATGAGCCTGTTCCTGAGCGTCCTGAGCACGGTTGCGGACGTGGTCCTGGGGGTCGCCATCGCTTATCTCCTCGCCCGGACACGCATCCCCGGCAAGGGGGTGATCGACGCCCTGGCCATGCTTCCGCTGGCCCTCCCCGGCCTGGTCCTGGCGTTCGGGTATCTGTCCGGGTACTCCGGGACGTTTTTGGACGCCCGGAACTATCCGGTGCCCCTGCTTGTGATCAGCTACGCCGTGCGCCGGCTGCCCTACATGGTCCGTTCGGCCTACGCGGGGTTACAGCAGACCAGCGTGGCCCTCGAAGAGGCCTCGCAGAACGTGGGAGCCGGCCCGGCGCGCACCCTGCTCAAGATCACCTTCCCGCTGATCCTGGCCAACCTGGTGGCCGGGGGCATCCTCTGCTTCGCGTTCGCCATGCTGGAGGTGAGCGACAGCCTGATCCTGGCGCTCAAGAGCCAGTACTATCCGATCACGAAGGCCATTTATGAACTGCTGGGCCGGATCGCGGACGGCCCCTACATCGCCAGCGCCATGGGCATGCTGGGCATGATCCTGCTGGGGACGAGCCTGTTCCTGGCCGGGAAGTTCCTGGGGCGACGGATGGGGGAATTGTTCAGGGCATAGTTTAAGTTCGGCGCGGCCGTCTTCCACTGTTCGCCGTCAAGGATCGGTTGCCGCGCGCCACATCGGTTGCCGTCAGAAAGACAGCCAGGAAAAGACAGATCGCCCCAAACGGCACCAGCCAGACGCCCAGCCCCGGATCCCCTTCAAATATGAATATGCCCCCCAGGAAGAAACCGCCAGGCAAGAGCACGCTTGCGGCCATCAGCAGCGCAGACGCAAGCCGGCGGCGCCGTGTCACTGGCGTCGGGAGCGCAAAGTAAGTAAAAGCAAACGCCGCATGGACCAGCGACAACAGCGTGCCATGGGCGTGCGCCAACGTCCACAGCAGCCGGCGCGTCTCCGAGGTTTCTCCGAGATACCAACCGACCTTGAAGGCGTGCAAGGCCTCCAGCGTGATTCCCAAGATCACCCAGCCCAACAGCGACCACCACGCGAATAGCAGGTGGCGAGCGCACAGTGTTTTTACGTCGCGAGACTGTTCGTCGTTCAACTACACCTTCCTCCCGCCGTGCCGGGGTTACTCAACGATCGCCATCGGCCGATCATCCCGCTGCTTCCACAAGCGCTGAAACTCGGTTTCCAGAACGTGTCCCTGCCTGTCGATGAGGACCGATGGGGCAAAAAGCCATTTCATGGATCTCTGCGATCCTGCCCAGACTTGCAGTGCCCGCTGGCGGGCGGCGGCCCGGCGATCAGGCGGGCCGACAAAATCATACTCGAACTCCTGGAATCCCGGCAAACGCCGCAGAGACCGTTGGGCGATAAAACGAACCGCGTCGTATCGGTCTTCTAAGAGTTGCGCCAGATACGGGGCCTGCCAGTGGTTCCCGGACGCCTTATGCGCGTCTTCCCAGCCGTAACTCCAGGCCATGAGCGCGCGTTGACCGGCATCGCCGCGTAGAGCCCATAACACGGTGGCCGCAACCTGTTGTTCGCCCTCCGAAAGTTTTGGCTTTGGAATCTCGTACCAGCGCGAAAGATGATCGGCTGTCCAGGCCAGCGTCTTGTCCTGATGGCACTGGTTACAGGCGTTGGGCCGACCTGTTTCCAGACTTGTCGCAACACTCGGTGAAGAGATTTGATGGCTCCGGACGGCTTTCAGCAGACCATACGAGGTGTAGGGCATGTGACAGTTGTAACAGTTGCTCCCCGCCGAATCTGCCGCGTGATGCGTGTGCAGGGTAAGCCGGTCCACATTTTTGAACCGATCGTGGCACGGCAGGCAGGCGCTATTGCCGTCCATGCCGAACTTGAGTTGATCGTCGGCCCAGTCTTGCCGCTTCCTCCGTTCGTCGGGCGGCTGGTGCATTTGATGGCAAGACAGACACGACATCTCCCCGCGTTGAAAACAGGGTGAGTCGATCAGGCCATTGTAGTCTCTACCGGTGCAACGGATCATTCCATCAGGCCAGAAACTCTCCATCTCAGACGGCTTGGGCAAGTCCCTGGGCCGGTCGTGCGGCATGAGATCCAACCGGCCGCGCATGATGAAGCGGTTCGGGTCCGCGGTCAAATCCTCTCCGGGGCGATAGGTATAGCCGTTGTGGACCCATCTTTTGCGATGAACGAAGACGCTGTGACACTGACCGCAGACCTGGGACGAACGATCGTGTGGCAGCCTGGCCGGGTTGACGATGGTGGGGTCGGGTCCTCCGGCAAACCGTCGCTCGTAGCGACGAATCGGATCGCGATTCACCCGGACATGCTCTGCCCCGGGACCGTGACACGCCTCACAGGAAATGCCAAACTCAACGACTTGAGTCGCCGAAGCAGGCCGGGCAGGACTGTCGGTTTCGTACGCGGGATATGAACGTGTGGTGTGACACTTGATGCACTGAAAACTCCACCTGCCGAAATCGGCCTTTAGGACAGCCAGCTCGGGGCGCTCTTGAAGACACATCGGGTTGATGTAGGCGGAATGCCGAGGAATCCACTTCTGCTCAGCCCTGAGAAACATGTAAGGCAGAATCATCAGGGGCGAGTCCGTTGAACCAGCCAGCCAATAGGCTTGCCTGTTGTGAGATCCGGTGGTCATCACGACAAGATAAACGTCAGTGAGTGGGGGATTGCTCAGGTTCATTTCGACAAGGAACTGGCTGCCTTTCCTGAAGAGGCGAACATTCAAGTCCTTGCCAAAGAGTCGAACGTTGTTGAAGTTTCCGATGACGCTTTCCTCAGTTGCCACCTGAGTCATCGTGCGATGGTAGGAGTCATGCCAGGTGGCGTAGTTGTGGGGATGACAACTTCGGCAGGCCGCCGAGCCGACGTAGTTCCCGGTGGGCATCTGAACCGGGCGGTTGGTTACGGCAATCTCGCCGTCCACGGGTTGATCGGCCCAGAGGAACTGGGTGAAGATGATCAGGACCGACAGACCGAGGCAAAGCGTGACGATCACGCCGACGGTCGCGCGGGTGCCCACCTTAACACGCCCAAGGACTGCCAAAACAGGCACAATTGCCACGCAAAAAAGGACATTCAATAGGCGAATGACTTCCATCGACTTCATCCACCCCTCAATGGTCGCCGCAACACCTCGACAAATCGGCTTGTCGATCACTGCGACAACACGGTCTACAATCCGCAGCTCCTCACATTCGATTCGTCCGAATGTACTATCATAAAAGGCTTTGTCAAGAAGATTCAGTAACATATCTCCAAGTGGACCGAAAGCGACCCGCTCACGTGGGCATATCGACGATATAGGTGGAAACCGGTGACACCAGCAATGGCGGCAGGACGGACCGATCACGTCTGGAGCATGACGGTTTCATGGGATCACCGTACATTGGCTCATCCCTTCCATGATGAATGATGAACAGGTGCATTATGCATACATTAACGAATATGTCAGGACAGTCTGGCCGGTCACCTCAATCTCAGGCCCTCCTCGAACAGAATCAGGGCACGAGTTGGCCACTCCGCGCTGCCCGTGCCGCCCAGCTCCGGGCGGGAGTCGCGAAGGCAGACATAACCAACACCGAGGCAGGGCCAGTCCATGGCCCGCTTTATGTCAAGGCACTGGTGCTGAAGGATGATGTTTCGACGGTGGTCGTGGTTACCGTGGACGCCGTGGCCATAGAGGAGATCGGCTACATCAGAAACGACTATCTGGCCCGCGTGCGCTCGCATCTGCAGAAGGAACTGGGCATCCAGCCTGAGAACGTCCTGATCACCGCCAGCCATTGCCACGGCGTCGTGTGCGCGGATGTCGAACAAAGGACTGTCCGGACCGTGAAAGAAGCGTGGCAGAACGTGGTTCCGGTGCGCGTTGGCGTCGGCATCGGCCACGAGGGCAGGATCGCGGAGAACCGCAGGCTCAGGCTGAAAAACGGCAGGGAGGCGGACGTCCGGCGCGCATATTCGCTTCCCCCCGATGAAGAGGTCGCCGGGGTTGGTCCGGTGGACCCGGAAATCGGCATCCTCCGGCTGGATAGGCAAGATGGACAGACCCTGGCGGTTGTCTACAATTTCGCGTGCCATCCCATCCAGGGGGTTCCGAACGGCGGAAACACAGCCGATATTACCGGTTTTGCCTCCAGAGTGATCGAAGGCAATCTGAGCGATGGCACAATGGCCTTCTTTCTGCAGGGATGCGCCGGGGACATCAACCCGATTTGGTATAAGGATGACGACCATCCCCGGGATGCGGAGCCGCTGGGAAACATGCTGGGTCTCAGTACCCTGCAGGCATTGAGAAAGATACGGAGCGGGGATGGCGGAAAGATGAAAATAATCCATGAGACCATCGAGCTTCCGAGGGCCGACCTTGCGCCACGCATCGAGTCTTTGCAGGTCGAGCAGACACGGCTGCTTCAGTCCTTGAAAGGAACGGGCCTCAACCTGAAGACGTTTCTTCCTTTGATGGTGAAATACAGCCTCTCCTGCGATTTTCCATCGTACTATTCCCACAGGTATCTACACGATAAAATGATCGGAAGAGATGACCTGGAAAAACTGGACGCCCAGAACAGGAGAAATTTAAGCCAGTATATAGAAAACATCCTCGTCACGGAACAGCTGACGAGAATCCAGGTGAACCTGAATCTGTTGAAGAAGCATCAAGCCCGGAATGCGGCGGCTGGAAAGAAAACGATCGATGTCGAGGTGGGGGGGTTGAGAATCGGGGATTTCGTGCTGGTCACCTTTCCGGGGGAGTTGTCCGTGCAAACCGGGCTGAGCATCAAGAAGAGGTCTCCCCACGAATTCACCTTTATCGCAGGCTATACCAACGGTTATATTTATTACGCACCGACGGCGGAGCAGCTTAACAATCGGGGTGGGGCTCAGGAGGATAGTGACTGCATTTTAGCGCCGGAATGGCAGATGTTGTATGAGGACAGAGTGGCGGAGATATTGAAGAAGTTATGAGAGAGATGTTGACCTGAAGGTGAAGCCGAGAAGGAGTCCAGGCTATGATCGACATCAATGCAGGCTGTGGGGACTGGCCATTCTGGCCCACCCGCGCCCACGACGCGGCGTCCCTCGAGGAGTTGCTGCGGGCCGAGGGGATCGAGCGGGCGTGCGCCTATCCGCTGGAGGCGTATCTCTGGCCGGATCCCCAGGAGGCCAACGAGCTTCGCCTGCCCGAGCTGGTGAAGTCCCCCTTCTTCGTCCCCTCCGCCGTCCTCAACCCCACCTTTCCGAACGCGCTGCGGTGCTACGAGGCCTGCCGGAGGGGGTGGAACGTGCCCATGATCCGGCTGATCCCCAGCTATCACCTTTATGAACTCTCTCACGAGGGCGTCGGGGCCCTGGCCGGGCGGGCCGAGGAGGACGGGGTCATCCTCGGGGTCCACCTCCAGGCCGAGGACAAACGCAACCGGAACCCCATCGTCATCGAACTCAGTGAGGTCCCTTTCGGAGACGCCGTGGCCCTGGCCAGACGCCATCCCAAATTGACGGTGGTGGCCTTCGGCCTGGCCCGGATCGGGGACGTACAGACCGCAGGCCTCCTGCCGGAGGGCTACGTGGGCAGGCTGCCGACGATGAAGGAGGTCGAGCACCGGGCGGACATCCCCGAAAATCTCTTCGTGGAGCTGAGTTTCTTCGAGCTCGAGGACTCCTTCAACACCGCGCTGAAGCTCTTCCGTCCGGAGCAGCTCCTGATGGGGACCCACGCGCCCATCTTCTACCCCAGGGCCGCGCCGCTGAAGATCCAGCGCTCCACCGCGCCGGAGGCGGCCAAGTCGGCCGCCCTTGCGGGAAATGCCCGGCGTCTCCTGGGCCTGGCGTGAGGCAGGGCAGGGGTCAGTGGCGTGGAACAGGGTGGCGGAACAGGGCCGGGAACAGCGGGGTGGAACGCGACGGCCAGGAGCGTTAGGCGGGGCGGACCTCATGGGAGCGTTTGGTGGGGTGGACGGCCAGGAGCGTTGGGATGGGTGGCCTCATGGGAGCGACAGGTAAGGAGGAAAGTCAGAGAGGAGACAGAACCGTGAACACGATCGACATCCACGTCCATCACCGCTGGACGGACCCCTCGCAGCCGCGCCCGGACCATTCGCTCGACCAGTTGAAGGCCCTCGCCCTGCGGAACGGCATCGGCAAGGTGTTGCTGCTGACCATCGCCATCGATCAGTCTCAGGAGGCGACGCGAAAGCGGAACGACGCCACCCTTCGGCTGATGGAGGAGGATCTGAACTTTTTCCTCGGGGCGTGTTACCTGAATGCGACGCACGACCCGGAGTTCAGCCAGCAGGAGGCGGTCCGCTGTGTGCGCGCCGGAATGGTGGCGATCAAGCAGCACATGGACGCCTTCGCCGACGACCCCCGCCAGGACCCGATCTCGGAGGTGGCCGCGGAGCTGGACGTGCCCATCGTGTGGCACGCCTGGTACAAGAGGTCCGATAAGTATCCCCACGAATCGGACGCCTCCCAGATCGCCCGCCTGGCCCGGCGTACCCCCCGCGCCCGATACGTCATGGCGCACCTGACGGGCGTGGGGCGGCGAGGGGTGCAGGACGTGGCGGACCTGCCCAACGTGTGGGTGGACACCTCGGGCTGCTGGCCCGAGTCGGAGATCGTGGAGTACGCCGTGCGACATCTCGGCGCGGACCGGGTCGTCTACGGGTCCGACTATGTGGGCCGGGACTACGCGGTGCAGCTGGCGCGTGTCCTGGGCGCCGGGATCCTGGAGGAGGACAGGGAGAAGATCCTGTGGAAGAACGCCGCATCCCTGCTGAAATTGAACCGATGAGACAGGACCGATCAGGAGGAGCCTGAAGCGATGATCACTGTGCAAGCCGGCGCGACCGGCATCCCTTCGTAGTCTAACCGTTTCATTCGAACCCAACCGGAGGAATTCCCGTGAGCAAGACCGAAGATCTTGGAAATGGCTTTTACCACCACGGCGTGGCCATGCCCATCAGCAACCACCGCGGGACCGTCGCCACTATTGACGGCGAGGGTCGTAACGTCGTCCTGCTCTGGATCATGGACCACCGGGGCTGCTACGCCCTGTTGATGATCGACGCGGAGACCGGGGCGACCGACCAGGTCCCCGTCCCCTTTCCGGTAGGCGACTCCCCCTTCGCCTCGGTGCTCTCCAGCCGCAACCGGTTCTACACCCATTTCAACAGCTATTTCGCGGAGTTCGACCCGGCCCGGCGGGCGTTCACCTTCCACCACGAGACCGTGCCGCAGATGGCCATGAGCATGACCGAGGACGACAACGGGGTGATCTGGTCGGCCACCTACCCCAACAGCGGGGTTGCGTCCTACAACCCGGAGACGGGCGCGTTCCGCGACTACGGCCACCTCTATGACCAGAACTGGCGGCAGTACCCCCGCAGCATCGCGGCCGACGACCGGGGCTGGATCTACTTCGGCATAGGCAGCACCGCCAGCCAGATCCTCGTCCTGGACCCGGAGAGCGGAAAGGCCACGCCGGTGTTCTCCGAAGAGGAACGGGGCAAGGCCCACGCGCACGTGTACAGGGACCTGAACGGCAAGGTCTACGGCATCTCCGTACCCGGCGCGGACGACGACTGGTACGAGTTTTATGGGGGCAAGTGGAAGCGGATCGGGCGGTTGACGGAGAAAAACGAGAAGCCCATCATCGCGAGCAGCCAGGGCCTGTTCCACAGGGACTTCCCGGACGGCAAGCGCCTCGAGCGGTGCGACCTGGTGGAACGATTGCTTGTGGTCGAGGACCCGAAGACGGGGCAGAAGAGGGAGGTCCCGTTCGACTACACCAGCGAGGGGGCGCATATCATGGGCGTGGCCACGGCGCCGAACCACACGATCTGCGGCGGCACGGCCTTCCCCATGCGCTTCTTCAGCTACGACCCCAAGAAAGACGAATGGGTCCGCCGCGCCGCCCTGGGCCAGTGGAACACGGTCGCCCGGCAGAACGACCGGTTCTTCGTGGGCGCCTACACACACGGCCTCCTGGAGGAGTGGGACCCGTCCAGCGAATGGGTCCTCACCGAACGCGGCAAGGAGGGCTGCAACCCCGAGTTGCTGTTCGAGTGTCACGAGACTATCAACCGGCCGCACGTCCTGCTCGCCCATCCGGACGGGAAAACAGTCATCATGGGCGGGACGCCCGGATACGGTTACACGGGCGGCGGCCTGCTGTTCTGGGACCGGGGGACCCGGTCGGGCGTGCTGCTGAAGCATACGGACATCTTGCCCGAACACTCCACCCAGAGCCTGGCGCCCCTGCCCCGCCGAAAGCTCCTGGGCGGCTCGACCACGTCGCCGGGCACCGGCGGTGAGCAGAAGGCCGGGGAGGCTGAACTCTACATCATGGATATCGAGTCCAAGAGGGTCGAATGGCACGCGGTCGTCTTCCCTGGCGTCCAGGGCTACACCGACATGTGCCCGGGGCCCGACGGGCTGGTCTACGGCTTCGCCGACCGGCGGCGGTTCTTCGTCTTCGACCCAGCTCAGCGCAAGGTCGTCCATCAGGAAGATGTGGGGGACGCCTTCGGGCCCACTGTCTCGCAGCAGGGATCGCGGGTATTCGTCACCGGCCCGGAGGGCGAGATCTACGTGCTCTTTGTCAAAGGGATCGCGAAGATCGATCAGAAGACCCACCGGATACGCCTGCTGACCGAATCGCCCCTCCGGATCGCCGGCGGCGGCGACTATCTGGGCGGACGGGTCTACTTCTTCAGCGGGTCCCACCTCTACAGCTACGAGGTTCCCAGGTCCTGACCAATTTTGAGAGGAGGGACAGCCGATGCCTGAAGCCGCCCTGATGGGCACGATGCCATTCCAGGGATTCCGGGCCGATGAGGTGTATCCTGCGGACATCAACGGCGACGGACGCACGGAGTACCTGTTTCTCCAGTCGCCCGGGATCTTCCAGGAGGACGTTTTCGACGACACGCGGTGGAAGACCCCCCAGGAGGAGAAGGACATCTACTGCCTGACCGCCACGGACGGAACAGGCAGTATCCTCTGGCAGTTCGGGACGCCCTGGCTCACATCGCTCCGGTACGCCAGCCACGTCGCCGACCAGATGATCTGGTGCGGCGCGCTCTCGGGCCGGGGCCGGCCGGAGATCGTCGCGTTGAGAAAGGATCATCTCTACGTCCTGGACGGGGCGACCGGCGAGGTCCTGCGGTCGAGGCGACTCGATGCGGACAACTACGCGATTGTGCGCCCGATCCGGCGCCGGCGGGACGCCAGGCTCCTGGTCAAGAACACGGAGCGGCACTACGGCGACCACTGGTATGGCGACCCGGCCCACATTCTCGACGCGGACCTGGGTCTCGTGGAGACCGTGAAGCGCTCCGTTGGCTCAGGCCACTCGCCCCGCGCGCTGGACATCAACGGCGACGGCGACGACGAAATCCTGATCGGCTACGAGGCATGGGATGCGGACGGCCAGCACCTGTGGTGTCTGGAAGGGGAGGGCGGGGAGGGCTACGACCCCATGACTCATCACCTGGACCAGATGCAGGCCGGGCCTCTGGGGCCGGAGAGAGAGGCGCGGATCGTCTATGCGGGGAGTCTGTACGTCATGATGGGCACGCTGGACGGTCGGCTGGTCTGGAAGCGCCAGTTCGGCCATCCGCAGCACGTGGCGGTGGGCAGGTTCTGTTCGGGAGACCGCCCGGCATCGATCGCGATCTTCAGTTGCCGTGTCGGCGAAGCGCAGGAGCGTTTTGCGGAGGCGCAGGGCGTGGACCTGCCGCCCGACAGGCGTCTGAACATCGCCTGGCTGGACCGCGACGGAGAGATCGCATCCTTGGCCTTTCCTCGTACGGCATGGCCCGCGCGGCCTGACCGGGGAGGCCCTACGCACAGCGGGGAGGGTCTCCTGATATATCCTCAGGGCTGTCCCGACGGGAGCGACGCCGTGATCACACGGGACTGGGGCTGGCCCCAAGCGTTGGACATGTCTGGCCAGGCCGTGTTCGAGTTCCCCTTTCCGGGCAGACAGGCCCGTGGGGCGGATGACGACCCCGTCGGCCCCGACGGCTACGGCGTGCGCGTGAGCGACGCGGACGGCGACGGGCGGGCCGAGGTGTTGATTCACGACCGGACGACGGCCTGGATATTCAAGCCGCCGCTGCCTGTGGATGGCGCGTCCAACACGCACGGAAAACTGCGGCCGGTCACCGGTCAGGGCTGGTATGCGCTTTGACGGCCCGGGGTCCTCGTTCAACCAGTACCCGGAGACGGCGATGTTCGGCTACATCCTGGCCAGGCGACCGAGGCTCGATGCTCCGCGAGTTTGACCTGGCCGTGCGGGAAAAGAAGGCTCATGTGTTGTCGTGTCTCCCCTATTCTAAAGGAGGGCTGCCGTGAACCCCTTCAACATCTGCGGCATTTCGTTCTTGCCCGATCTCTGGAAACCGAAGAAGAACCTGAAGACGCTCCTGGGCTACATCGACCAGGCCGTCGGCAGCGGCGCCGAAGTTATCGCCACCTGCGAGGGCGTACTCGACGGCTACATTACGCGCGACCTGCCCAAAAATCGCATCCGTCCTGAAGACCGGGCGACCAGGGGCTACACGCAGCGGGTGGCGCGATTCAGGAAGCGCCAGGAGGCCCTGGCCGCCGAGATCAAGGCCGACGCCATCCCCAAGCTGAAAGCAAAGGCCGCGCAGCACGGCGTCACCCTCTTCGTCAACACCCTGGACCTGCGCAGCAGGGGCGCGGTCTACAACACCACCTTCGTCATCGATCCCCAGGGCCGGATCGTCGGCACCTACGACAAGATCCACGCCGCATTCGAAGTCGTCAACAGGCTTGGCAAGGGCTACCCGGTCTTCGACACCCCATACGCCCCCATCGGCGTCCTCGTCTGCGCGGACCGGCAGTTCCCCGAAACCGCCCGGTCGGTGGCGCTTAACGGGGCCGCCGTACTCGTCATCAATTCCTACGGCATGTGGGGCCAGGGTGAGAACGAACGCTTCATCCGTCAACGGGCCTACGAGAACGGCCTCTTCGTGCTCTTCTGTCACCCTCAAGAGTCCGTCCTCTGCTCGCCCGAGGGGCGCATCATCGGCGCGACGTGCGGCTGGGAGCACGTTCTGGTCCGGCGGATCGACCCCGCGAAGGCCGTGGGCAAAGGCGTCTTCGGGAACCGCGAAATGGCTGAGACCTATGCCATCATCGGAGACCCGGAGGCCTATGCGAGGCGGGAGAGACGGAAAAGGAAATAGAGGCAACCCGGTCCCGGGCTGCCTGGATTCCCAAATGAGACAGGGTTTGTTACGCTGTCCACCGAAGGCGCGCAGGAAGGATAGAGCGTCCCCATCGAGCCGTCGTATCCCGACCCGGATACCGGGAACCGGGCGCTTGTCACGGATTCTCAACTCTTCCCTTTGAAAGGAACTTCCCCATGACTTCCCGCTCCTGTTCGTCTTCCGCCGTCCCCGCAGGCGCACTCACTCCGGTGTCTGGCAGTGGACCGACTCGGACAGGAAGTTCCATCGCGACGGTGAAATGACGCCGCAGTCCTTCGCCAAGAAGTACATCACCGTTCCCCTTGACGACTACGTCTGCCTGGTCCACGACCCGCGGCCCACGAGCCCGGTCGGAAAGACCTTTACCGTGGAGTTCCTGGGCAACGTCATCGGGGGCGGTATCGTCCAGTACCTCAACGTCGACATCGACCTCATGAAACAGATCGCCATGCGCAAGATCGTCGACGGCGAACCGGTCTGGATGGGGTGCGATGTGGGCAAGATGATGCAGCGGAAACTGGGCCTGTGGGACGCGCGGCTCTTCAACTATGAGGGCATCTACGGCACCACCTTTCCGGGCCGATTCAGCCTGCGCACAGACGGACCTGTCCGGGCCTTCAGTTACGAGGTTCCCAAGTCCTGACCAGTTGCTTTTTGAATGGAGAACCTACCGACGACATGCACGTGGAAGAGTTCTTCGTGGAGGTAGAGGGACAGCGGCTCTCCCCAGAAGAGGCATTGGATGAAGTGGGCTTACAGTGCGTGGTGGAGGAGGGCCCTTACCCCGGCGGCAGCGCCCTGCGCGCTTCCCTGCGCAACGGAGGGATGACCCCGTTAGCGATCAGACGAGCAGGCTGGCGACTCGGGGTTTTAGAGTCCGGACGGGAGCGGCTGTGGCGGGTCTTCCTGGACCGCGGCGGATGCGGCTGGTGCGGGGTTAAACGGCTGGACGCGCTGGGATCGGCGCCCTACCTGGAGCCGGTGCGCGTG
>Ga0156186_1099_pt1 | contig 27393 bp, 22 predicted proteins | sample RifCSPlowO2_12_FD_107839 | JGI IMG/M metagenome (GOLD analysis project Ga0156186, IMG submission 107839) | Candidatus Handelsmanbacteria bacterium RIFCSPLOWO2_12_FULL_64_10
TCCCCTACAAGAGGGGAGGGGGGAAAGGCAAAAAGCAAAGCGGCGCGGCGTCAAAATCCTATACCCTCCGGGCCTGAAGCGGCTGCCGCACATCGAAGGGTTACGAAACCCCGATCTGCTACGAGGTATGGATTACGCCGCGCCAAGCCCCTCCGGCGCTTGAGGAGTGCCCTTCTTTGGTCCCACCTTTCTTGGGCAAGCAAGAAAGGTGGGAATGCAGAGGTTGCAGGGTGGTGGGGATTGAAAAGGAGACGAACATGTCAGCCAGGCTCGGCATCGGCGTCATCAGCTTCGCCCACGGCCACGCGGGTACCTATTGTCAGCAGATGCTCGGCTTCGACGACGTGAGGCTCGTGGCCGCCTGGGACGACGACGCGGAGCGGGGGCGCGTCTCCGCCGAACGCTACGGCCTGCGCTACACCCCTCACCTGGAGGACCTCCTGCGCGACCCGGAGGTCCAGGCCGTCATTGTGACCTCCGAGACGAACCGCCACGCCGACCACGTCGCCGCCGCTGCGCAGGCCGGCAGGGCCATCCTCTGCCAGAAGCCCATGGCCCTGACCCTCCCCGACTGTGACCGGATGATTGCGGCGGTCGAGAAGGCCGGCGTCCTCTTCGAGATGGCCTTCCAGATGCGCCACGACCCCGTCAACCGAAAGATGAAGGAACTCGTCGACGCCGGGGCCGTCGGGCGCGTCGGCGTCATCCGCCGCCGCCATTGCATCAACGTCCTGTTCAATGAGAACTTCGTCAAGGGCCCCACACGCTGGCACATCGACCCCGACAGGAACATGGGGATGTTCATGGACGACGCCGTCCACGCCGCCGACTGGTTCCGCTGGATGCTCGGCGACCCCGTCAGCGTGACTGCGGAGATCGACAACATCCTGACCGACGTGGCCCCCGATGACACAGGAGTGGCCCTCTATCGGTTCAAGAACCGGGAGCTGGGCATCCTCTTCAACGCCTCCACGACCCTCGCCGGGGAGAACACGACCGAGATCTACGGCGACCGGGGCGTCCTCCTCCAGAACTACGGCGACATGCCCTCCTGCGCCATCCCTCGGCCCCCGGACGCCGTCCCCCTCCGCCTCTTCCAGAAAGACCGCGCAGGGGAGGGCTGGCAGCCCTTTTCGCTCCCCATCCCCAGGAGCCAGGGGGAGCGCATCGCCGCCGTGCCCCGCCCCTTCGTGGACCACGTCCGGCTCGGCCAGCCCCCTTCGGCCACGGCCCTCGACGGCCGGAAGTCCGTCGAGATGATCCTGGGCGCTTACCGGTCCGCCCGGACCGGTAAGCGGGTGTCGTTTCCGCTCTCGGAGGCTTCGTGAACGTCCTCCTCATCTGCATCGACACCCTCCGCGCGGACCACCTGAGCGGCTACGGCTATCCTCGCCTCACCAGCCCCCACATCGACCGCCTCGCGACCCAGGGGACCCTCTTCACGCAGGCCTCCGCCGAGTCCATCCCCACGCACCCCGGCCACACCTCCCTGTTCACCGGCCGGGACGTCTTCGCCCACCAGGTCCTCTGCCAGGGCAGCTCGAAGGTAGAGCTCAGCCCCGACATCCCGACGCTCGCCGAGCGCCTCCGTCGGCGCGGCTACCGCACCGGCGCGGCGGACAACCTGGGCCGCTGGTTCAGCCGGGGGTTTGACCTCTATGAAAAGTATTCCTGGGAGAAGGACCCGACCCAGCCCTGGCGCAAGGCCGAGGCCGTCAACGCCGTGGCCCTCCCCCTCCTCGACCGGCTGGCAAAGGGCAAAAGGCCCTTCTTCATGTTCGTCCACTACTGGGACCCCCACACCCCTTATCTCCCCCCCTCCCCCTTCACCCGGATGTTCTACAGCTGGCGCCGGGACGAGCGGGCGAAATCCCACAGAAGTATGGCCCCGATCTGGAAGCGCTACGACGCGCTGAAGCACTACTTCGCGCAGTGGCTGGGCGGGATGGGGACCGTCACGGACGCCGGCTACGTGGACGCCCTCTACGACGCCGAGATCGCTTACTGCGACGCCAATCTGGCCGAGTTCCTCGCCCGCGTCGACGAACTGGGCATTTCCGGTAACACCCTCGTCGTCCTCACCTCCGACCACGGCGAGGTCCTGGGTGAGCACGAGGGCTGCTGGTACGACCACCACGGCCTCTACGAGGCCAACCTCCGCATCCCCCTCATCCTCCGCTGCCCCGGCCGCATCCCCGCCGGACTCCGACTGAACGGCCTCGTCCGCACGCGGGACATCGCGCCCACCGTCCTGGACCTGCTCGGCCTCAAAAAAGAGACAAAGGAGACGGATGGAACAACCCTCCTCCCGCTCATCCGCTCCCGGTCGCATAAAGGGACCTCCGGCGAACTCTACCTGACGGAGTGTACCTGGATGAAGAAGCGGGGCTGGAAGACGAGGGACTGGAAGCTGATCGTGGCGATGGAGGACCCGTTCAACCTCCCCCCTGTGGAGCTCTACGACCTCCGCCGCGACCCTGGCGAGACGCGCAACCTGGCCCGGCGGCGTCCCGACGTCGTCGCCCGCCTCCGCAGGCGCATGGACGCCCACATCGCCCGCCGCCTCCGGGAGACCGGCGCCCCCGACCCCCATTCCTATCAGGGCATCACCCTCCGGCAGATCGGCAAGATGGCCACGGCCGTGCCGGAGAACCAGAGGCTCGACAGGCCGACGGACCGGTGAGTCAACCCGTCAGCCGAACTCGTAGGCCGCCGCAAGCATGGCCTCCACGTTCTCCACCGGCACGTTCTGCTGGACGTTGTGGACCTGGGTGAAGACATACCCCCCGCTCCCGCCCCCGAACACGCTCAGGTTGTGGCGCACGTGCTCCCGGACCTCCGCCGGCGTCCCGAGCGGGAGGACCCCCTGCGTGTCGCACCCGCCCCCCCAGAACACGATGCGCCCGCCGAAGTGTCTCATCAGCCGCTCCGGCTCCATGTTGGCGGCGGAGATCTGCACCGGGTTCAGGATGTCGACCCCCGCGTCGATCCACTCCGGGATGTAGTGGAAGATGGACCCGCAGCAGTGGAGGTACGTCTTCCAGTTCGTGTGCGCGTGCACCCAGTCGCACAGCCTCCTGTAGTGCGGCTTGATCATCTCCGCGAAGAGATCAGGGGCCATGAACTCCCCCCGCTGAGTGCCCGCGTCGTCCGACCCGACGCCCCAGGCGAAGCAGTGCGGGCCGACGGCCTGATGGTACAGATCGATCCGTTTGATCGTCGCGTCCACGGAGCGCCCCATCATCTCGTGGGCGGTCTCCTTCTCGGTCATCAGCATCAGCATCCACTCGTCCAGCGCCCCCTGGGTGATGTTGTCCGCCAGCAGGTAGCTCAGCCCCACGAGCGAGATGCTCGCGCCCCATCCGAGGATCGCCTTGTCCGTGTTCTCGTGGAGGAACCGGGCCCGCCGGGCCATGAGATCCAGCTCCTCATCCGTGACCGTGTCGCGCGGCCGGAAGGCCTTGGGGTCGATGCGGCGGGAGGCCATCGTGGGCTGGACGAAGTCGAAGTAGTAGCCGTCCTTCGGCATCCGCGCGAACGCCTCGCCCGCCGCGTTCCGCAAGGCCCACCCGCCGTCCGGCCCCTCGGCGATGTCCGTGCCGGGCGGAAAGCGCACCTCCTGCCCGCAGAAGAGGCGTTTCCGGACACCCTCCGCTCCCTCATGCCGGAGCCAGGCCGCATCCCCGGCGTCCAGCGGCACGACATCCACGTGCAGGCGCTCGGCCACCTCCAGCTCCACCTCCGCCAGGATCTGCATCGTGTCGTGAATCCGCGTCGGCGTGCGGAACCCCATGCGCCGTTTCAGTTGATCGTAGACCACCGCGTTGATGCCGGAGGCCCGGATCGCGCCCAGGTCGATCGGAACCCGGTCGGGCCTCTCGAAGTTGACCGCCCTCAGCACCCGCTCTCTCGAAGTCATCCTCGGCCTCCTCCCTCTCGTCTGCCATCTCCTATCCCACAACCGAGATGTCCACCGAAGGCCGGAGCGCAGCGCAGACCTCCAGCACGGGATGGACGCTGTGGGTCAAAAACCGGTCGAACAGGCCCTCGTCCAGCCGCTCGCCGTTGTCGACGGCCACGTAGGCCTGCTGGGTCAGGTTGTAGTCGAACCTCGGCGCCCACTTCCGGGCGCCTAAGCGCGCCGTGGTGGAGCAGTTGTCGATCATGTAGGAGACCCCCCTGAAGTGCATGTAGGGATTCAGAGAGTCCACGGCCTCGATCACGGACTCGTTGGCGATCTCGGACCACGAGTGCCCCTTCTCCGCCAGGAGGTCGACCTGGGCCATCATCGTGGCGCAGTAAACACCGGCAGTGAAGGGATTCAGCGGGATCTGGGACTCCACGCGCCCGGCGCGCACCCTTTCGCCCACGCGCCACGTGCGGGCGCCGTCGATCTTGCCCATGGGGTAGCGGGAATGCCGTCTCACAGCCGCGACCACGCTGCGCAGCTCGTTCCCGTTGGCCACGTCCTCGTAGATTTCGAGCAGGATGTCGGCGGCGGGGTGATAGGCGGCGCAGTAGGCCCGCCGGAACTCGGCCCTGCCCGCCTCATCCAGACCTCCGTAAATCCCGAGGATACCGCTCCGGGAGATGCCTTTCGAGATGGGACCCGTGATCGACTCGCAGGAGTGGAGGAACGCATCCTCCTCGGACATCCCCCGGTCGAGGTAGCGCCGGAACAGGCTCTCCACAATCCCGTGGACCGCGCCCAGCAGGATGCCCCGCTCCCCGAAGATGTCGGAGAGGTATTCCTTTTCGAGCGTGGTCTGGAACGTGGACGGCGCTCCGAGTGCGATGGACCAGCCCAGCGCGTAGTCCGTGGCCTTCCCGTTGACGTCCTGCTCGACGGCGAAGCTGGCGTTGATGCCCGCGCCGTTGACCTCCCTCCCCTGCTCGTAGAGCCGGCGGACCGAGGGCCCCATGCCTTTGGGACAGACGGCGATGACATTCACGTTCTCCGGGAACCTGGCCCCCACGGTCTTCATGTAGCCGAGCAGGAAGCCGTGCGACAGCCCCAGCGTCGCGCCGGGCTTGAGGCGGGGGAAGATGTCCTTGAAACTGTCCGCCAGGGCCGCGTCGGCGATCAGGAGCAACACGAGATCGGACTCCGCGATCACCGAATACATCTCCCCCAGCGTGCCGTTCCCCTCCGTGAATCCGGCGGCCTCCGCGGCCTCCACCGACTTCGAGCCGGGCCGAAGCCCCACCTTCACCCGGATGGAGGTCCCTCCGAGAGAGTCCCTCAGGTTCTGGGCCTGGGCCGGCCCCTGAGAGCCCCAGCCGATGACGCCGATCTGCCGGATGCCCTCAAACGCCTTCGGGAGCAGCTTGAACAGGTCGCGCCCCCCGCGCACGACATGCTCCTGCGTGCCAGCCAGGTTCAATGCCTTTTTCTCGAACACCCTGCTATCGAAATTCAAGCCCATCGCCGTCTCCTTCCGCTGTGCAAAGCAAAAAACGCCCTTTATGAAAGGGCGCTTTATATCGCGTCTTCCAGCGCCTCATCTGCCAACTGTAAGCATCTGTTCGTGCCTTCTTTACGCATCCCCTTTACGCTATGTCCTCTAACTCTCGCAAGGCATCCTCTGCTCTCAAAACCCGAAACGAAAGTCCTCTGATCTCTTCAAGAAAATCTCGGTTCTCTGAAACCAGAATCTTTATGCCCATGGCCTCAACGTGTGCTGAAACAGCCGCATCACCCAATTTACAGCCCATCTTTTGATATTTCTCTACCAATGCGGAACTCACCTTATCCCACCGGATATCGACACGAGTCGGATAATAGCTCCACTGGCGAAAAAGGTCGTTCATCTCCTCAATGTTTAGATTTGCTCGAAGCTCCAGAAGAACCTGACGGGGAACCCTTACATACATCCGATTCAAACATCTAAGAAGCCGAGTACATGCAGGTCGATCCGGCTGGTTGCGAAGGCCGAAGATCCAGATATTAGTATCCAGTACTACCCAATCATTTCCGATACTCATTGGCCGCAATCTCCTCGCGGATTTGCTTCAGTTCCGCCATGACTTCATCGGCCTTCTGGCCTAACTTTCCTTTTGCGGCCAATCGTTCTCGATACCTCTGTGACAGGGCCTCCAGCCCACGCTGAAAATTCAGATTGGCGACTCTCTCCAACAGTTCTTCCTGTTCTGAAGGTCCGAGAGCGGCAACCTGTTCGGCTAATGCGTCGATTTTGAGGGACATCATTTAACCTCCTGTCTCGTTCCTTCTTAAAAACATCGGTTTGAAGCCCCTGTCATACAGGACCGCTTCCGCAGCGTGGTACATCGCGTAGTAACATCGGTTGACAGTGGCCCTGACCCGATGTTTGGCCCACAGGATGTTCGCGTCTTCCAGCGCTTCATCCGCCAATTGCAGGCATTTGTTCACGTAATCTTTTGAAGGTTCCATTGTCGTGGAGTACCTTACCAGCGCTGAGCACATCCTCGATGAAAGGAGAGCCGAGTTTCAGGCGCCTCTCAAAATCTTCCGGCGTGCTGTAGAAAATGGACGTGGCTGTGCGATTCCTCAGGTCAATTTCATAGCTGATGTCCAAAACCCTGTCTTCTGCACCCGACTGACCATCTCCGATGACAAGAACATCTATGTCGCTCTCATCAGACGCCTCTCCTCTGACGACGGAGCCATAGAGGACAATGGAGTATATGTGTTCGCCCAGAGCTTCCACAGCTTCCGCCGCGAATTCTCGGGCCGTTTTTTCATGGATGGATTTCACGGTCACACCTCCGGAACAGCCAGATCTACTACGCTTTCGGCAGAAGCCGCTGCAAGTCGCTCAAATCCTTACAACTCTTATACAGCATCAGGACGCCCCGGTTCAGGTGCGCGCGGAACTGCCCTTTCAGTCCATAAGGTTATAACAGGCGCGGCGGCGATTCAGCGCGAAAACGTTTCTTGTGATGCCAGGTCAGCGCCTCCTTCGCTGGCCAGAGGAGCCGGTCCGTCGGTCGATAAAGTTCGCGGTCTTTCAGCATCAGGAGCGACCCGGCAGCTTCCTGATCGTCGGGAACCACAGGCGATAGCACGACCTTATAGTCCGGCGTCACGCCTGCAAGCCCTTCATCGAACGTCCAGTGATGCAGCCCGCACAGGGCCATCCCATTGCGCGGGTCATCGTTGTGGCTGATGCTCCACGGGACAATGTGGGCCGCCACAACTGCTGTGCGCCCCTCCGGCGTGACGACGCGGATGCCGCACAGGGCACAGGTATGGTTGTAGGCTTCGACCACCATCCGCCGAAAGGCCGCTGAACGCGACTCCGGGAGATACTGCGCCTCCGCTCCCGGTTCCTCCTTCAGGGTGAAGCGCTCCCGTGAACGATCCCGCAGTTCCCGGCTATACTGGAACGACTCAGCAGCGACCTTCCCGACATCGACCAGATTCGGACGCACTTCCGGTGCAAAGTAGGTCTCGATCAATACCCGCCGTAGATGGTCGCGCTCTTTTTCATGGAGCAATATCTCGAACAGTTCATCATCCAGCCTGACGCCTTGAACAAGCTGACGCAACTGATCCAACGAGCGAATCTGTCGCACAGTGACCAGAACCTGCTCCATACCCGGCGCCGGCGCCAGATGCCAGAAGCCGTCGCTTTTCAGATGGTAGAAGGGCAACACTGAGGTGCTGGCCTTTTCTCGGCCCACTACCTTGACCCAGTAGAGGTCGAAGGTGTCCATCAACTCGATGTTGAGTTCAATGAAATTATTCTGAATCACGCCTTGCGCGATCAGGTCCAGGACGGCGAGGAGCAGAAAGGGCTTGTGTGGGGCGCGGTGGCACGTCTCAGCCGGCCATCGGGTGGGGCTGGCATCCGTGCGGAGGTGGGCGAAGCGATGTCGGTAGAAGTCCGTTTTAATGGCCTCACCCGTATGAGAAAATTAATAAAAAACAGAAGGTCTGGCAACTCATCTCGCACATACGAATGACGTCGTCCGCGACCCAATTTTGCACACGTGTTCAAAATTCAAGAATTGTCGCACAACGAGTTGCGCGGATTCTGCGCCCCTGAAGGTCCGGGACCGATGAGCGCGATCACTCCCGCATCAGCGCCTCAAACGCCGGCTCCCCCCTCAACCCCGCCAGGTCCTTGTCCCCCCGCGCCTGCTGCTTCAGCTTCGGGTTCAGCGCCAGCGCCCGCTTCAGCGCCTCTATGGCCTCGGCCTCTTTGCCCGCCGCCAGGCGCAGCACCCCCAGGTCGTAGAGCACCTCCGGGTTCTCCGGCCCCAGCCGCGCGGCCCGCTCCTGGTGCGGCAGCGCCTCCGCGTACTTCTTCTGCGTGAACAGCGTCCACGCCTCGTTCCAGGCGTAGTTCACCTGCGCCAGCGTCAGCAATCGACTCAGCTCCCGGAACGGCTCCGGGTGGTCGTCCACCCGGATGTCGACGGCCCGGTCCGTGTAGCCCCCGTAGCCCGCGCCCGCCTTCACGACCAGCAGCGCCGCGGACTGCTTCCCCCGCGCATCCCCTCCCTCCGCGTCCCCGGCGATCAGGGCCGCGCAGAGCCGCTCCGCGAGCGTCCCCTTCGTCTCTATGAACGCCCTCTCCATCGCCAGGACCACCCCCTCACCCGCCAGGATGTTCCCCTGTATCGCATAGTCCTGCCCGCGCCGGCCTGCCCACAAACAACAAAGGGCGCAAAAATCAGCGCAACAGCGAGAAAAACGACGGCCTCAGAGACCCGGCCACCTGTCTCCGATGCCGCCTTCATCGATCCCTCCCGGCGCGCGCGAGATAAAGGACCGCCTCCCCCTCGAACGGGGCGGTGAAGGACCGCCTGTCGCCGCCCCCGGCCTTTCCCCCGCCCTGCGCAACCCCTGTGGCCGGGTTGAACCACTCCGCGTCGAAGGTCCCTCTCCCCCCGGCTAAGTCCACGCTCACCTCCCCCCCCTCCGGCAAATAGATCAGGTATTCCCTCCCCGGATTTGCCAGGCAGTATCTCGTGGAACTCAGGTCATCGCGCGGGACCACCTCCTTCAGGTCCATCCGGTCCGCGTACCTCCGGGTGTAGCCCAGGTTCCTCCGGATCGGGTCCCACCTCGGGTCTATCGCCGGCCCTTCTCCGAGATGATCGGTCCAGGTCTCCCCCTTTTTCTCCTCAGCCCCCTCTGCCTTCTTCGCTTCGAGATAAGGGTCCATGAACAGAGGATTCATCCCCCGGCAGAAAGACCCCCAGACCCAGCCCGTGTTCCCCCCGATCCCCCACAGGTGGTCCGTGTCGTTCAGGATGACCTTGCCCCCGTCCGCCGCGGGCGGATCGTCCCGGTACCCCCCGTCCGGGTTCGGCGAGACCCACTCCGCCGGGCCGTCGAACAGGGCCTCGTTGGTCCCCCGCTGTTCCCGGTCCCGGGCGAATTGAAAGGTCATCCCCACGGGGTGCTGCCTGGGCCGGGTCCCCTCGTAGCGATGGATGAAGTCGATCGTGTGATACTGCCACTCCGTGGAGTAGGCCCCGCTCTCGTTGACGATCTCGTAGAGCACGTTGTCCAGATCGTTCACCGCATCCACGGCCCGGCGGACATAGGCCTCCTGCAGGGCCGTGATTTCGGGGACATGAAGGGTCTGCGTCTCCAGCCCCCTCCCGTCCCGGTTCGGGTCTCCGTCGATGCCGTTGATATTGTTGTGAATGTTGAACGGGTGCCCGTCCCAGCGCCAGGGGGCCAGGGAGGCGTGCAGCCCGTGCCCCTCGAAGAGCATGACCGACACGTAGATCCCCCGCTCGCACGCGGCCTGCGCCCTCGACCGCAGCCGGTCGAAATAGGCCGGGTCGAGCCGCGTCAGGTCGAACCTAAGCCTGCCGTCCAGGGCCGTCCCCGGCCCCGTCCTCAACCACGGGAAAGGGTCCGCAAAGACCGGCGTCCCGTCGTAGGAGTACCGGGTCAGCTCCCACGTCCAGAGCCGGATGAAGTTGTGGCCGTGCGCCTCCATGAAATCCAGATAGGCGTTGAAGTCGAAGCGCGGCGGGGGATCGGTCCCCCCCATGTCCTTGAAATTGGCCCACGTGTGAGACCCCACCAGGTAGACGATCTTGCCGTCGCGGTCAGCAAAGTAACGGGGATTCTCAGGGCTGACCCTGAGCGGGCCTTGAATGGGGGTCATGGGGTTGCCTCCAGTTCCTTCAGCAGCCTCACCGCCGTCTCGATCAGGAACAGCCCGGCCTCCTCCGTCCCCCGGCCTGCCCCGGCCTCGTACCCGCCCCGCGCCTTCTCCCCCGGCAGCCCCACGTAGCCCACGCCCCGTCCGTTGGCGTAGCCCACCACGAGCGTGTGCGGAAACGGGGACCGCGCCTGGACCTCCCGCGCCAGCCCGTTGAGCGGCTCGCCGGGCAGCGTCACGAGCGCGAACGGCCCGCGGGCGATGACCTGGATTTCGACCGGCCGGATGTCCCCCCCCGCGCTCGCCTCCGGCGTCAGCGGAATCCCGGCCGTCCTCCGCGCCACCCGCAGGGGCGCGGACGGCAGGGGATGCCGCTGGCCCACGGCCGCCAGCGCCCGGCCCGCGAAGAACCGCGCCATCTCGGCGCGCGCCTCCTCCCCCCTTCGCCCCGGCACGACCTCCCCCGCGCACCCCTGGAGGAACAGCGCCTCCCCCCCCAGGGCCGCGCTGATCTGCGCGCACGCCGGACCCGGCCAGTCCGCCGACACGCCCCGATGGTGCGGATAGATGGACACCGAATGGCACGGGACGCTGAACAGCGTCGCGACCGTCTTGCCCTCCGGGTCCTGAAACGTCAGGACCGTCAGCGTGGGGTCCACCGGCCCGAACCGCAGCCCGTCCGGCAAACTGTGAGGATCTTTGGGCTGGAACATCGTGACCACCTTCCCCTCCGGGTCCACGGGCCGGCGGTTGAACAGCCACTCGCCCGCGTTCGCCCTTCCGACGGCTATGTTCACGGGCCTTGAGACCCCCTTCGCCCTCTGCGCGACCTCCGCGCAGACGCCGGGCAGCCGCTCCGCCCACGCCCTGTAGACCGGGTCCTGCAGGAGCGGCCGCATCCGCTCCCCCCGCCCCGGCGTGAGAGACGCCCCCGTGAACGGCGAGCGGGGCGCCGAGTGGGTGTGCGAGGCGGCCACCAGGACGTGAGTTTCCGGGACGCCGGTCGCCTCCCGAACGGCCCGCCGCACCTGCGCGACCGCCTCCTCCCCCGCGTCGATCAGGTCCCAGCAGACGAAGACCGCCTCCGTCTCCCCGTCCCCCACCGCCAGCGCCCGGACCGCGATCCTGTCCAGCACCCCGTCGTAGGGCTTCATGTCCACCCAGTTGGTCATGGCCGGGTCGGGCGTGATGTCCGCCCTGCCTGTGCCCGCCTTCAGCTCCGCCATCGCTTCAATCTCCTCTAAATAACCTGCGTGACGCTCCTCCCGGCCTCCGGCCCGCCGGGCAGGTCGAAGACCGCCGTGTGGCCCCTGCCCTGCCATTCGACCTCCACCCGCACGGTCAGGGCCTCGTTCTCCGGGTTGGCGACGGAGGCGGCCAGCGCCCCGTCCCCCCGCCTAACGCTCCTGGCCGTCGCGTTCCACCCCGCTGTTCCACCACCCTGCTCCCGGAGCAGGACCAGACAGGCCCGGTCCACGGCCACGCGCAGGCCGCCTGCGGTCTCCAGGCCGCCGGGGACGTAGAAGGCCACGCCGGTGACCCCGGCCCCCGCGTGCCGGACGGCCTGAAGGCCCGGCTCGTTCCGGAGGACCTCGACGCCCGGCCTGGCCGCGCAGGCCGCCGCATCGGAGGGCGTCAGGCCGGGCGCGACGGTATAGGCGTAGGTTGCGCCCTCGGGAGACCTGCCGTGATCGACCCAGAGCTTGAAGACGTCGCGGGCGATCTCCTCGTCCGAGGACTGGAGACCGATGAGCTTCCACGATCCTCTCTGGGCGTCGTTGCGGAGATAAACCGTCGTCCCAACGGGGAAGACATAGGCCACGCCGTCATGGTGTACCCACGCGGCCCGCTCGAAAACGTGGTCCCCGCGATCCGGCGTCTGGGCCTTCCCCTCCGCGCAGAGGGTGACCGCCCCTTTCAGCAGGCACTGGTTCAGAGTGGTCGCCACAGGGTTGTCCGACCGGCAGGTGATGCCCGCGCCTATGCAGACGAACTCCGCGTCGAAGAAGAACCAGGCCTTTCTCGCGGTCAGACCGTCGCGGGCGAAGTCACAGGCGAACAGGCCGTAGTCGCCGTCGGAGACCCCGCCCACGAAGGCCGTGCCCCCCTTCCGGCGGGGCTCCCCGCTCTGTTGGGGACCCAGTTCCACGGTAGTCCCCGGTATCCGCTGCCAGTCCCAGACCGGGAAGATGTCCACGTACTCCCGGCCCGTGCGGAGGAGGGTGTTGCACCCGTCGGCGACGTGATGGCTCCGCAGTCCTTCGTCACAGCCGGACAGGCCGTCCGTGTTCACGTTGCGCACGGAGTACGCGCGTGCGGAGGCGTAGTAGGCCCTCCGGTGGTGGACCATCAGGCCGCTCCGATAGAAGGGGCGGTTCCCCTCCAGCGCCGGGGCGTCGGGATCCCCTTCGGTGCGACGGAGAAGGGCCTGGAACTCCGGCTCGCGCCCGGTCGGAAGCCGGAGCATGTTCCGGCAGACCTGCGCCAGGTAGCGGGCGCTCGCCTCCCGCCGCGTGATCTCTCGCCCCTTCGCCCCGTATTCGGGCGTGCCTCCCCGCGCCATCCACTGCGAGCCGTCCAGGACATAGCAACTGAGGAGGGCGATCTTTTCGGGCGGGAAGGCGAACCGGGTGCCCGCCACTAAGAGGGCGATGGAGGAGCAGTCCGTCGCAAACCCGGCCCCGTAGCCGTGGTTGTAGAGGCACGGCCCGTGCTGGTGAAAGCTGAAGTCGGCCTGGATGCCCTCCTCCGGGCTGATCCGGATCTCCTCCGCGATCCGCTGGAAGGCCGCGGCGATGAGGTCCGGGTCGCGCTCCAGGATGCCGCGCCGGGCCACGATCAGGGACATCCAGACTAAGTTCTGCCCGGTGGCGCTGATCGTGGCGCGTCCGACAATTTCCAGCCCCTTTGTGCGCTGAGCAGGCGTCAGTTCACTGTCTAACAGGAGCAGGACCTGTGACAGGACGCCGGGCACGCCGATGGCCTCGTACCACCATTTCCGCCTGAGGTCGCGCGTCAGCCAGAGGTCCAGGCCCCTGAAGATCGCGTCACGCAGACGCCGATCGTCCCGGAGCGCCGATTCGGGAGACGCGTGCGCCCGGGCCATCAACAGCAGCCGCTGGAGGTGGTCGATGGGTCTCCAGTGGACCGTGGACTGGTCCGCGTAGTCCACGTCCGGCCAGCTTCCGTCGGCCTGCACGGACTCCACGAGCGATTCGACGCGCCCCCGCTCCACAGGCCGCAGGAGCGGCTCCAGAATGCGCCCTTTGACGGTCTCCACGTCGGGATCGAGAGAGGGTCTGGACATTTTACAAACCTCCTACCTGTACACCGCCTGGATCAGCCCCCGGATGTAGCCCACCGCGTAGGCCTGCCCCGCCCACCCGGCCCCCTGCTGCGGGAGGCGCGGCGTGTGGTCCATCATGAACGGCCCCTGGAACCCCACCTCTTTGTAGAGCTGCATCGCGCGGTACATGTCCACGTCCCCCTCGTCGATGAACACCTCCTCAAACCTCGGCAGCCTCCCCCGGACGTTCCGGAAGTGGACGTACACGATCTGGTTCTTCGACCCCAGCTCCCGGATGGCGTCGTACACGTTCGTCCCCAGCAGCTCCGTCATGCACCCCTGGCAGAACATCATCCCGTTGGAATCGCTCGGGACCGCGCCGAAGATCCGCCGGAACTGCTCCAGCGTGGACGCGATCTGCGCCACGCCCCCCAGCGCCTCCGGGATCGGCGGGTCGTCCGGGTGCAGGGCCATCCGCACCCTCGCCTCCTTCGCCACCGGGATCACCCGCTTAAGAAAGTATTCCATGTGCCCCCACATCTCCGCCTCGGAGACCGGCGGCTCGTGCGGCTTCGGTCGATTCTGGGCGAAGACATCGTAGTCGAACGTGCTGTAGGACGCGCCCCCCCGGCCCTTCGCGGACGGCGTCCGGAAGTTCCCCATCGGCTTGAAGTTGTAGCCCAGGACCGGGATCCCCGCAGCGCCGACCCCCCAGAGCATCGTGCACCACGCCTCGACCTTCTCGTCCCGGTCCGCCGCCCCCAGCGCGATCTCGTGCCATCCTTCCATGAAGATCGTGTGGAGCCGCATCCCGTGCGACTCCACCTTCGCCCTCGCCGCCTCGAAGAAGTCGGTCCGGTCCCGCCCGTCCCTCGGGTCCAGCGCGGGGTCCACCCGATAGACCCGGCGGATGTCTAAGCAGACGCAGTCCACCCCGATGGCCTTCAGGAAGCTCAGATGCTCGTCGTCGAACTGCTCCCAGGTCAGCAAGTCTTGAATGTACATAGGGTATCCCTCCGGTTCCCTGCGCGAATCACCCCTCGCGCCGCTTGATCATGGTGATCTCATTCCCCTCCGCGTTGTGCCGGACCTCGTCCATGAACGTCCGGATCAGCAGCAGACCGCGACCGCTCACCTTCGTGAGGTTCGCGGGGTCCGTCGGGTCCGGCACGATCAGGGGATCGAACCCGGGACCTCCGTCCCGGACGACGTACACGGCCTCCGACCGGGACTCCTGCGCCGTGACGTGGACGCGCCGGTCCCGGTAGGGCGCCTCCTGCCGCCGCGCGTCCGCCAGCGCGTAATAGGCGTCCGTGTCCTCCTCGCGAAGGCCAGAGTTGAGTTCGAGATTGCCGTGGTGCATCGCGTTGAGCAGCGCCTCGTCTAAGGCCACGGCCACGCGAATCAGCTCGGTCTCGTCGCACAGCCCCATCCGGCGAAGGTTGTCCTGAAGATGAGCGACCAGGGGCGAGATGAGGGAGGGGTCGCTCTCCAGCACAAACCGCGCCTCGGTCTGCGTCAGGCAGTCCATCAACCGCTGGTGCTGGCGGTCTGCCTGCGCCACCTCCAGAATCTTCTGGACCGTGCCCGAAAGGTCCCGCGCCAGGTTCTGCTTGGGCACATAGCTGGCCGCCCCCTTCTGAAGGGCCTGGATCGCGACCTCTTCGTTCCCGTACGCCGTCATCAGGATGACCGGCAGCGAAGGATGGGCCTTCCGGATGGCTTCGACGAGCGTCAGCCCATCCATCTCCGGCATCCGCAGGTCCGTGAGGACAAGATCGGGGGCCTCCCGCTGGATCACGGCCAGGGCCTCCCGTCCGTTTTCAGCGTAGACCGCCTTCATGCCCTCCTGTCTCTCCAGAAGCCTCCCGGCCAGATACCGGGAGACCTCGGCGTCGTCCACCACGAGCACGGTGGCCACGGTCTCTACCTCCTTTGAACGCGCGACTACAGATACTTGTAATACGTCACATCTGTCCTGGCGATGTCAAACCCCGCCTTTTCGTAGGCCCGCCGCGCCGGCGCGTGCCCCTCGTCCATCCCCGTAAACACGTTGGCGTACTTGAGGCCCTCCTTCCGGAACAGGTCCAGGACGTGAGCATACATCTTCGTCCCGATCCCCCTCCCCTGCGCCTCCGGCGCCACCGCGTTGTTGCCGATGGTCCCCAGGGACTTCTCCCGGTCGACCCGAAACGTGATGAACGCCACGACCTGCCCGGTCGCATCCGCCACGACCCGGCCCCACTCCGGGGTCCGCTCGAAGTGCCCGCGCACCTGCGCCTCCTTCTGCGCCTCCCAGTTCACGCACAGCGCCGCGTGCATCTCCTCCCCCATGATCTTCTCGAAGCTGTCATGGATGCGCTGCCACGCCTGCCGGGCGATCTGCCCGACCCGGTCCATGTCCCCCCCGGTCGCCCGCCGGATGCGGTGTCCATCTCCCAGGGGTGAGCCTGATTCGATCATTTCAGAGACCCTCCTTCTGAACCTTAGCCGCAAGATAATGCGGTCTGCCGGGAAACGCAAGGACGGAATGGCGCCGAATTAAGCTTGATTTTGAGAAAAAGTTTATGTAACTCATGGGCGGGAATAGAGCACGTGCCCCGCACCCCGGAGATCGACGGGATTCATCTTTATATGCCGAAGGAGGAGATCCATGCCAGACGTCAGCCTTGAGCAGGCCTGGGAGGTCCACCGGAGACTCCTGGTCATCGACGGCCACAACGACACGCCCGTGGAGCGTATCCATCGAGGAGAGAGGCCGCTCAACTGGGGGAAGCGGGACCCCGCCTACCACATGGACATCCCCCGGATGCGGGAGGGGGGTTTCCACGCCGGGTTCTTCGTGGTCGGGAACGGCCCCACCGCCGACCTCCGGGTCACCCTCGAACAGACGCTCGCGCAGGCCGACGCCCACCCGGAGGACCTCCTGCTCGTCCGCTCCTCTCAGGATGCCGAGCGCGCGAAGGCGGCCAACCGGATCGGCCTCCTGCTGACCATCGAGGGGGCCGGGCGCTGGCTGGACGGACACATCGACGCCCTCCGGTTCTACTACCGCCTCGGCGTCCGCTGCGTGGGCCTCACGCACGGCGAGGGGGGGGATGAGCCGAAGTACCTGCAGGGCACGAAAAGCCCCTTCGGCCCCTGCGCGGCGGCGGACCGGGAGGCCGAGCGCAAAAACGCCCACGGCCTGACCCCCTTCGGCCAGGAGGTCCTGCGGGTCAGCAACGACCTGGGGATCGTCACCGACCTCTCGCACACCAACGACAGGGCCTTCTACGAAGTCCTGGAGCGCTCCTCGCGGCCCGTGGCCATGACCCACACCGCCGCCTTTTCGCTCTGCCCCCACTGGCGCTGCCTGACCGACGACCAGATCAGGGCCCTGGCCGCCGCGGGCGGGGTCATGGGCATCGCCTTCGTGCCCAGTTTCATCCACCCGGAGCGCGCCACCATAGACCGCCTGGTCGAGCACGTCTGCCACGTCGCGAACCTGGTCGGCATCGACCACGTGGCCATCGGCTCCGACTACGACGGCATGGGCAAGACCGTCCCGGTCGTCCCGGACGTCTCTCAGCTCGTCCACCTCACCCGGAGCCTGCTCGCCCACGGCCTGTCGGAAGAGGAGACTCAAAAGGTCTGGGGAGGCAACTTCCTCCGCCTCCTGCGGCAGGTCCTTGACCGGTAAGCCTGCGATAAAGCCATAAGACGAGACCGACCCCCACCCTCCCCTGTTCCCCCTCCCTCCCCCACACGTGGGGGGAGGGAGGGGGCGACAAGGGCCTTTTCGCCAGCGCTGGGGGAGGAAGGGGGGTGTCATCCAACAGGAGACCGCCGCCATGTCCCAATCTGCTGACGGGATCGACCCCTTTGAGTTGTGCAAGCTCTACAAGTACCTCCGCGTCGCGGACGTGTGCGACGCGATGGACGGCATCGGCTACTTCGACATCGGCCTCATGGCCCCGGAGGTCCGCCCCCTCTGGCCCGGCATGAAGTTCTGGGGCGTCGCCTTCACCGTCCGATGCGTCCCGGCCAACCGCCCCATGTGGCGGCTAAAGACCACGCAGGACATCGTGAACGCCCACGGGATCTGGTTCAAAGAGGTCGGCAATGTCGGCTACCGGGATCAGATCCGGCCCGGCCACGTGATCGTGACCGACACGGGCGGCAGCCGGGAGGTGGGGTTCTGGGGCTCCGCCAACAGCCTGAACACGGTCGCCAGCGGCGCGGTGGGCATCGTCACCGACGGCTACTGCCGGGACACCGCCGAGATCGCGCTCCAGAGGACCCCGATCTGCGCGCGGGCGAGGGGCCGCACGATCATCCCCGGCCGCATCGAGGTCGCCGAGGTCCAGACCCGCATCGGGTGCGGGGGCGTGCAGGTGGGGCCGGGGGACATCGTGGGCTGCGACGACGACGGCGTCGTGGTCGTGCCCCTCAGGGTTGCAAAGGAGGTCGCCGTCCACGCCCGCGCCGTCCTGCTGGCCGACATGCGCGCCCGGCGCAAACTCTACGAGCGCCTCGGCATGCCCCCGGATGAGACCGTGGACTCCGAGACCGTGGAGGCCTACTACCGCCAGTTCGGGCAGACCTGACCCCCTAACCCCGCAGTTCGGCTGTTTTATATGGAGACACGACCCTATGTCTGGGAAAGCCACGAACCCAAAAGATTGGTCGGATTGGGAGAAATATCGGGACCAGGTGGTTCATCCGGCCGCCACGATCAAGCCCACGGATCTTGAACGGGCCAGGGACAACATTCAGCGACACGCCTGGGCGCAGCGCTACGCGGAGGGGCTTCGGGAATCCGCGGATGGCATCGTGAAGCAGGTGTCTCCGGAGTACCTCGAAAACACGATCGAGCCGACCACGCCCGGATGCGTCGGCCCCTGCCCCGCCTGCCGCGCCAAAGGATTGCCGTGGCATCCCAACGGACAGTGGACGTGGTCTCCGTCGGACCCGGATCGTCTCCGCTGTGCCGTGTGTGACACGGTCTTCCCCAACGCCGGGTTCCCCGAGGACATCGTCATCGAGTGCGCCTGGGGGAAGGGGCAGACGTTCACCTTTGTCGGCGGGGAAACGTTCCGGTGTTTTGCCTACCACGACGCCAGGCCCAGCATCTCCGGCATCACAAGAGCCCGGAAGATCAGCCATGTGACGGGACAGTTGCAGAACCTGGCGATCGCACACGTCCTCACCGAAGACTCGCGCTACGCCCGCGCAGCGAAGGCGATCCTGCTCCGCTTCGCCGACGTGTTCCCGGAATACCTCGTGCGAGCGGGCTATGGCTACGGTGAATACGCAGGCATGGCCCCGCACGTCGCGGCGGAGCGCATCCTGGACCTGCCCGAAGACGAGCTGGTCTACCCGCCCAACAGGCCCGATCGGAAGATCTTCGCCGGCTACTGGGCGGCCAGCAGAATCGGCACATCAGGCATGGACGGCGGGTGGGTGGTTCGGGTCGCGGACGCCTACAGCCTGACCTGCGCGGCGCAGGAGGACGGGACGCCCGTCTACGACCGGGACGAGCGAATCCGGGTCGAACGAGACGTGCTGCTCGAGAGCACGTATCTCGCCGCCTGCGATTCGGCCATCAACAACAAGTCCGTTGGAAATCGCGCCGGCGCCGCCGTGGCGGGCATGTGCGTCGGCCATCCGGGAGGACGGGCGGGAGAGCTTAGTGACCCTCAATGCGGCGGACCACGGCGTACACCACCACTTAGACGGCCTGAATCTCTACTACTGGAAAGAAGGGCACGAACTGCTGTCCGACCTCGGCTACCTCTGGGATCACCCGGACAAGTACCAGACGGCCCGAACGAGCGCCCACAATCTCGTGATGATCGACGGAAAGGATCAGACCGGGCGGGGACGGCGCGGGACCTTCCACCTGTTCTCGGTCACGCCGACCGTGAAAGTGATGGAGGCGTCTTCAGACGGATACGGCCCGGATTCGGCCTACCGGCGAACCTGCCTGCAGATCGACCGGGGCCCGGCCGGCTCGTATCTCCTCGACATCTTCCGCGCATCCGGAGGACAGAGGGCGGACTACATCTTCCACGGCCCCCACGCCAACTACCGCGTCAGGGGTCTCGATCTTCGCGCTGAGGCCACGGGCGGGCAGCGCCAACCGGTCTCCCCCGGAGAAGCAGGTCCCGCTCTGACAGGAGTTCTCCGGGGGCGCGGACAGAGCCCCTGGAGCGTCGTCTGGACGTTCGAGGACGGCTACACCTTTGAGGCCTTCGCTCCGGGCTGTGCGGAGGAGTCGGTCTTCGTGGGGAACGGGTGGGGACAGCGGGACCACCGCAACACCGATGTGGGCGCCACACTGCCCTATGTCGTCCGCCGCCTTGAGGGCGCTAAAAGGAATGACGTGTTCGCAGCCGCGTTTGTGGGGAGCCGTGGGCGCCAGACGCTGCTGAAGGCCATTCGCGTCCTCCCCCTCCCTGCCGATGCGCCCGAGGGCGCCGTCGCCATTGCGGTCCGGACGGCCCACGGCGTCGACATCGTCATCAGCACGCTGGACCCCGCCGCGATCACCGTGCCGACGGACGTCGGCGACGTGTCTACCGACGGTCGACTGGCCGCTATTCTGACCGAAGATGGACCTCCGTCCTCGGCGTGCCTCATCGGCGGCACGAGCCTGTCTGCGCCCGGCCTGAACCTGACCGCCCCGAACGCGGTCTTGAGCGGCCGCATTCTCTCCAGCGGATCCGGCGGCGGCCATTCCTATTTCGACATCGATTGCGATAGGCCGGAGATCCAGGGACTGCGGGGTCAAACGCTCTTTGCGACCGATGACGGCGCCAGACACGGCTACCTCATCCGCGCGGTCGAGCCTGCGGACGCCGGGCGCCGGGTGTTCACCAAGCGTGACCATCGAGGCTTCGAGGCCCGTCCCGCAAAGACTTGGGAGCTGCCCGTGACAGCTTTTTGGGACGCAGGGACCCCTTGCCGGTAAGCGGACTACCGGCTCGATGGCAACCGCTTAAAGCGCCGAAAGAATCCCCTTCACGTAGCCCAGGGTAAAGGCGATGTCTCGGTCTACATCCTTCGGTTCGCTGCTGCCCACGCACTCCACATAGAGCGGCCCGTCGAACCCGCCGCCCACCAGCCCCGACAGCACCGTGTAGAAATTCACCAGCCCGTCCCCGGCTGTCACCATCACATCGGGCTTTCCGTCCACCACGACGCAGTCCTTGATAATCCCCGTCGTGACCCGGGGGGCCACCCCGGCCACGTCGGTCTCCGGCCGCATCTCCCCCTTGGTGTAGTAGATGATGTTCCCCGGGTCGAAGCAGATGCCGAACGCCGGGTGGTTCACCTTCTCGTGCGCCTCAATCAGGTGCTCCGTGGTCAGGCTGATTCCCCCGTGCGGCTTCATCGTGATTTTCACGCCCTTTGACTCCGCATAGGGCGCAGCCCGGCGCATCACCTCGAAGAAGGTCTCGTAAAGCGCCTCTTTTCCCGTCCCGCCGTTCAAAAGCCACATGGCCCCCAATGCGGCCGCGCTGTCGATCAGCCGCCTGTAATCCGCCACCGCCGCCTCCAGCCCCAGGTCCAGCTTCGGCCCGCCGATCAGCATCGACGGCGTCACCCCCGCAGCAGCGGCCGCCTTCCGCACCGCGGCCACCTCCTGCGGGGTGCTGTCCGACCGCACCGGCACCACCTTCTGGCTGGCGAACACCGCCACGTCCGTGTACCCCGCGGCGGCGATCCGCTCAAACGCCTCTTCGTAGGACAGGCCGGCATAGGGTCGTGTCGTACATCCGATCGTAAGCTCCATAACGACTCCTTTCATCCCTTTCCTTTTAGCTGCTGGGCGCCATCGGTCTGTACGGACAGCTCCACGAAGCTAACAGCGCCCCTGGCATGATGAATCCGATGTGTCGCCTTCTGGAAGTCGTCGGGCGCGGCCCAGGCGATGTCCTCCACGAAGGTTTGTGGGTTGCGGTCGTAGACAGGAAACCACGAACTCTGGACCTGCACCAGGAGGCGATGGCCTGGCAGGAAGGTGTGGTTTACGTGTGGCATGGACACGCGGTAGGGCAGCGCTTCGCCGGGCGGGATGGGCCGGGCCACTCCGAAACTCTCGCGGTAGCGCCCGCGCAGGATGTCGCCGGAGATCATCAACTGGTAGCCCCCGAGTTCGGGCTGGGCGGGGACTTCGTTCGGGTAAAGGTCGATGAGCTTGACGACCCAGTCGGCGTCGGCGCCCGTGGTCGAGGCGAAGAGGGTGGCGGCGACCTCGCCGCGGACGGTGACGGGCGCCGACAGCGGTTGGCTGACGAACGTGAGCACGTCGGGCCGGTCGGCGAAGGGTCGCTGGTCGTCGGCCAACCAGCGCCGCCAGGTGGAGTCGCCCCCGGCGAAAGAGGGCCGAATGGGGCGCACGCGGTAGGGCACGGGCTTGGCCGGGTCGGAGACGAACTCGGTGAAGGGCTCACCGGCGCTGGCAGGCGGGTCGAAAGACAGCCCGCCGCCGGGATGCAGGTAGAGCCGGGCTGGCTCTACCTCGTCCTTGGGCGGCCAGGCGGCGAACCGGCGCCACCGGTTGCTGCCGGTCTCGAAGGCGAGGACGGGCGGCAGAGGTTCGGCCGGTCTGACCCCCTTGAGATGGTGGTCCCAGAACGGCTGCAGCATCTGCGTACGGAACTGCAAGGACGTGTCGGCGCCCCACTTGAGGCTGCCGAGCGCCGAGCCGTCTCCCGTCATCTGGCCGTGACACCAGGGGCCGATGGCGAGGTGGGTCTTGCGGGCCTTGCGGTCGCGGGCGGCGAGAACGGCGTGGCTGGCCAGAGGGCCGTAGATGTCCTCCTGGTCGAAGAGGCTGTGCACGGTGAGCACGGGGACCCTGCGCGGGGCGCTGGCCAGCAGTCGGTCGACGGCCTGGTCCTGCCAGTAGTCGTCGTAGGCGGGATGGTCGAGCAGGCGGTTCCAGGCGGGCAGGCGGTCGGCCCCGTAGCGACGGCCCAGCTCGCCGATGGAGCCGGCCTCGAGGACGGCCGAGTAGAAGTCGTGGTAGCCCCAGGGGATGCCGTGACTGGCATCCTTGCTGGCCGTCTGTCGGTAGATGTACTCGAGCATGACCGTGCGGAAGGCGCCGTGATGGTAGAAGTCGTCGCCGACCCAGGAGTCGACCATCGCATTGACAGGGACGGCGGCCTTGAGGGCCGGGTGCGGGTCGAGGAGCGCCATCAGGGTGAGAAAGCCGTCGTAGGACACGCCGGTGATACCGACGCGGCCACTGTTGCCGGGCACGTTCTTCACGAGCCAGTCGATGGTGTCCCAGGCATCGGTGACCTGGTCGACACGGCCACTGTTGTAGGGTCCGCGCGTCGGCATAGTCATGATGTACTTGCCCTGTGAGCGATAGCGGCCACGCACGTCCTGGTAGACGCGAATGTAGCCGTTGCGCACCAGGTCCTCATCGACGACGGGCAGGGCCACGGCGATGTCAGGGCTGTCGGTGCGTGACGCGCGTCGGGCAGCGCCGTAGGGCGTGCGCGTCAGCACCACGGGCATGGGCCCGGTCGCGTCGTTGGGAATCGCGATAAGGGTGAACAGTTTGACCCCGTCGCGCACGGGAACCATCGCCTCTATGCGCTTGTGGTTGAAGGCCGGGGTCGTCGTCTTGAAGGTGCGCGGGATGTCGCCGCCGCGGGCAAGATCCCCGGTGGCGATTTTCTTCTTGGACTTGGGCATGGCAATCGTCGCTCCGTTCAGTACATGGACGGCTCCTGGTTGAAAACTGCCCTATGATACCATCGGCGTTCCTTTCCGTCAAGAAAAAAACGCCCTGCCAAGTCCCCTCAGCAGTCAGGATGCCCGCCGTACCTGTTGGTCTGGTGATGCGGCGCAATGGATATCCACCGTCTGGTATCCGGCCTCGTAGGCGCGCCCTACGCCGAAATACCTCTCACGTCTGCCGGATTAGGCCTGCCTCTCCTCTCGATCCACCCACCCGTCTAATAGATGGATGATCCGGCGGCTATATGAGGCGTTCCTCTCCGAGTGCGTCGCCTGAAGGATCGTCGTCCCCTCCTGGTTCAACTTCTTGAACAACTCCATGATCTCCTCCCCCTGCGCCGAGTTCAGGTTTCCCGTCGGCTCGTCCGCCAGGATCAGCTTCGGGCTGGTCATTACCGCCCGCGCCACGGCCACCAGTTGCTGCTGTCCCCCCGAAAGCTGATTGGGAAACAGGTCCTTCTTCGCCACGATGTGGAACCGGTCCAGCATGTCCGAGACTATCCCCTTCCGCTCCGACGTCTTGACCTTTTTGTAGAGCAGGGGGGTCTCTAAGTTCTCGTAGACCGTCAGGTCGTCAATCAGGTGGTAGCTCTGGAACACGAACCCGATGTTCAGCTTGTGGAGCTCCGTCCGCTGTCGCTCGTTCAGGCTGTGCACGGGCTGGTCAAGAAAGAAGTACTCGCCGCCGGAAGGCGTGTCGAGCATCCCCAGGATGTGGAGCAGCGTGGACTTCCCCGCGCCGGACGGCCCCATGACGGAGACAAACTCCCCCTCCTCGATCTCCAGGTCGATGTCCCGCAGCACGAAGGTCTTCACGAAGCCGGTCGAATAATACTTTTCAATACCCTTGAGTTGGATCATTGTTGACCTCCATGAAACCTCTCCCCCGGCCCCTCCCTGAAAGGTCGAATGTCGAATGTCGAATGTCGAATGTCACCATTCGTAATTCGTAATTCGCACTTCACGGGGAAGGGGGTCAGGGGGTTGGGTCACTCATATCTCAACGCATCTACCGGATTCGCCCGCGCCGCCCTGATCGCCTGCGCGCTCACCGTCGCCAGCGCGATGACCATTGCCAGAATCCCGCCCAGCACAAACACCCCCGGCCCCAGCTCGATCCGATACGCGAAATCCTCAAGCCATTTATTCATGGCGTAATAGGCGACAGGCCAGGCGATGAGATTGGCCACGCCCACCAGCAACACAAATTCCTTCGACATCAAAAACACGATGTTCGATACGGAAGCGCCCAGCACCTTCCGGATGCCGATCTCCTTCGTCCGCCGCTCGGTGGCAAAGGACGCCAGGCCGAACAGGCCGAGGCAGGCCACGAAGATGGCGAGCAGGGCGAATGTCCCGAAAACCTGGCCCTGTTTCTCTTCTGTGCGGTACAGCTGGTCAAACCGTTCATCGAGAAAAGAATACTCAAACGGACGGTTCGGGTTGAACTCCTGCCATTTTTGCTTCAGAAAGTGGAGCGTTCCCGGAATCTCGTCGGGCCGGACCCGAATGAGGAAGTTCCCGGCCATATTCGGCTGGATAAAGAACACCACTGGCACGATCTTCTCTCGCAGCGACTCAAAATGGACATCCTTCACCACCCCGATCACACGGCCATCCTTCCACACCCACTGCCCTCGCTGCCAGTCCTCGATGAACTGGCTCCCGAACCGCTTGCCGATCGCGTTTTCCGGCGTCCATCCCAGCGCCCGCACCGCCGCCTCGTTCAGGACAAACGCCGCCTTCTTGTCGGAGGGTGCCCCCTTTGAGAAGCCCCGGCCGGCGGCAAATGACATCCCCAGCGTCTCAAAAAAATCGTACCCCACCCAGACCGTCTGCATGGAGGGACTCTCTTCTTCTGGAAAGCCCTCTGCCCGGGTGCTGATGTTGCTGCCTAACTGCCCCGACGGAATCCGGGAGGTCCCGGCGGCGCTGACCACACGGGGGTTCTGCAACAACTCCTGCTTGAACGCCTCATAGTTCTGCCGCAGAGAAACAGGAATGCCGGAGATCACAACCACGTGTTCCTTGTCATATCCCAGCTTGATATTTCGGCAATGCTCCAGCTGGCCGTAAATAATCCCGGTGACAACGATCAAAAAAACGGAAATAGCGAACTGGAAGGCCACCAGAACCCTCCTGAACCCTGCCCCTTTTGGCCCGCCTTTGATCGTACCTTTCAGCACATCGACGGGTTCAAAGGCAGACATGAAAAAGGCCGGATAACTTCCGGCGATGACACCCGCGAACAGGGCGATCCCTACCAGCCCGAAAATCGCCGTCAGATTCCCGCTGTAGTTCATATCCAGCGCCTTCCCCACAAACCCGTTAAATGCCGGCAGGGAGAGTTCCACAAGCGCTACGGCCAGCAGAAGGGCCAGAAACGACAGGAAGACGGACTCCCCCAGAAACTGCTGCACGAGTTGAGACCGGTTTGCCCCCACCACCTTCCGCATCCCCACCTCCCGCGCCCGACTGGCCGACCGGGCCGTTGAGAGATTCATAAAATTGATGCAGGCGATCAGCAGAATGAAGACGGCGATGGCGGAAAAGGCATAGACGTAAACGATATCTCCATTCGGCTCGATCTCCCCCCTCGTGTGGGAGTGGAGATGGATATCGGTCAGCGGCTGCAGGAAATACCTCGATCCCTGTGCCCATTGGGGGGCGTGTTTCCGGATAAAATCGGGGAATCGTCGTTCGATCCCGGCAGGGGACACACCCGGAGAAAGAAGGAGATAGGTATAGACGGTGTTCTCTCCCCAGTTCTCCAGCACGATCCGGTTGAAAAGTGTGTTCGCAACTTTCATCGAGGAGAGAAAATCGAACTGGAAGTGGGAATGGCGCGGAACCTCCCCCAGAATGCCCGTCACCTTCAGCTCCCGGTTGTCCCCGTAGCGCAGGACCTTGCCCATCGGGTCCTCGTCCCCGAAATACTTCCGCGCCATCTCCCGCGTCATCACCACCGTAAAAGGCTCCCGGAGCGCCGTCCTGGGGTCCCCCTGGATCAGGGGAAACGAAAACACCTCGAATACATCGGGGTCGACGAAAAAGAACCGCCCCTCGAAAAAGCGCTTGTCCCCGTATCCGATCAACGGCCGCTGCCGGTTGAACCGGATGATATGGGGAACCTCCGGGAAATCGGTGCGCAGCACCTCGGCCAGCCGATACGGCCCTTTGGCGGCCTGGGCTGTCTCGCCGGTTCTGGAATTCCGCCACTCGACGGTAAATCGGTATATCCGGCCCGCCTTTTCGTGGTACCGATCATAGCTCAGTTCGTCCTGCACGAACAGCAGGATCAGAATGCAGCAGGCCAACCCGATAGCCAGCCCGGCGATGTTGATCGCAGAATAGACTTTATGCCGGAGCAGGTTCCGCACAGCCACGATCATGTAGTTCCTAAGCATCCCGGCGCTCCTTGATGTTCTCCGTCACGATATGGCCGTCAAAGAGATGCACGACGCGATGGGCGTAGTCTGCATAAGCAGAGGAGTGCGTGACCATGATGATCGTGGTCCCGGCCTCGTTCAGCTCCGTCAACATCTTCATGACCTCATCGCCGTGCGCGGAGTCTAAGTTCCCCGTCGGCTCGTCGGCCAGGATGAGCTTGGGCCGCCCGATCACCGCCCTGGCCACGGCCACGCGCTGCTGCTGCCCGCCCGACAACTGCTGCGGAAAGTGGTTCTTACGGGGCATAATCTGCATCTGCTCCAGCGCCTCATCCACTCGCGTCTTGCGTTCGGCAGGTGAGACGCCAAGGTACAGAAGCGGAAGCTCCACGTTTTCACCCACCGTCAACTCGTCGATCAGGTTGAAACTCTGGAACACGAACCCGATGTTCGCCTTGCGCAGATCGGCCCGCTGCCGCTCGGAATACTTCGACACCTCCTCATCCAGAAAGTAGAACTCCCCCTCGGAGGGGTTGTCGAGCAGGCCCAGCAGGTTCAGGAGGGTCGATTTCCCGCACCCTGAAGGCCCCATGATGGCCACAAACTCGCCCGGCTGGACCTGAAGATTCACGTTGTTCAAGGCCGTGGTCTCCACCTCCTCGGTGGTGTAGACCTTCTTGAGGTTGTTGGTCTTTATCATGGTCGTTCTCCTTTTGAAGACCCCCCCCCCGGCCCCTCCCCGACGCGGGGAGGGGAGGTCTCTGCGCCTTTTCCCTTGCGAAGAGATCAACCTGCTCCCCCTTCCCCTAGGGGGAAGGGGGCTGGGGGGTTGGGTCATTTTTTCAAAATCAACTTATCCACG
>Ga0156186_1023_pt4 | contig 27258 bp, 26 predicted proteins | sample RifCSPlowO2_12_FD_107839 | JGI IMG/M metagenome (GOLD analysis project Ga0156186, IMG submission 107839) | Candidatus Handelsmanbacteria bacterium RIFCSPLOWO2_12_FULL_64_10
TTCTACTGCCCCATGCAGGTCGAGGCGCGCATCGACCAGGACCCGACCGTGTCGGAGGCCATGACCCTCTGGACCCAGAAGGGGTCGAACGTCATCCGGGGCAACCTGCTGGTCATCCCCATTGAACAGTCGTTCCTCTACGTGGAGCCCCTCTACCTCAAGGCCGAACAGAGCGAACTCCCCGAGCTCAAGCGCGTCATCGTGTCCGACGGGGAGCGGGTCGCGATGGAGGAGACCCTGGACCGGGCCCTCGCCTCCTTGTTAAGAAGGATGGCGTCCCCGGGGCCCCTCGCGAGCGCCGTGGCGCAGGCCGCCCCCGCGAGGCAGGCGGGGGGCGACGCGACGGTGAACGACCTGGCCTCCCAGGCCCTCGACCGCTTCCGCAGGGCGCAGGAGCGGCTGAAGGCCGGAGACTTTGCAGGCTATGGACAGGAGTTGAAGGAGATGGAGCAGGCGCTGGAACGGCTGAGGCAGAAGACAGGCAGTAACTGACCGGAACAAGCGAGGGTCTGAGGCGTCTGAAAAGTACAGAGGGCATACCGCCATGAACAAAAACCTTTTTGAGCGTCTGACGTTCCGGCTCCCGTGGGTCGCGTGGCTCCTCGTCGTGGAGTCGGCGCTCGCGCAGGTCAAGAATCCCTTTGAGCGCTCGATGTTCCAGTCTCAGGCGTCCAAGGGCAAAGAGACGACTTTTCTGCTCATGATAGGGGGGGCCTTTCTGCTCGTCGGCGTCCTCTACATTGTTCGCTCGTACCTGCGGAGCCGGAGCGCCAGCATCAGTCTGGACGACATGGCGGACCAGGACCTCACCACCGTCAAGAGGGGGTTCTTCGGCAGCTTCGCCACCATGGTTTCGGGCAAACGGTCCGTCCGGGAGCTGGCGCTGAATCGCCTCGTGGAGCTGGACCCCCCTTCGCTCAACTGCTCGATCGTCCGGACAGCGGATGGGCGGGAGGCGAACGAAGATGCGGGCCGGGCCGTCCTGTTCCACATGAACGGGGAGATGTTCCTGCAGGACAGGGCCTTCTTCATCACCACCCCGGACGGCATCAAGGCGGAGGACCGGGCGCTGTTCAGTGGCGAAGGGGAGGTCATGAACCTCTGGTTCCTCCACGACCGCATCCCCTACACGGTCAACTGCGAGGTGAGAGAGCGCATGCGGTTCCCCGCCGAGATGTTGCGGAACATGGACCCCAAGATCGGGGTCGGATATCGCCTCGTCCCGCTGACCAACGTGGCGAAACGGGACAAGCGGCAGACCATTCGCTTCTCCCACAAGATCGGGCGGGGGTCCCTGCGGGTCTACCCCCAGGTCCTGTTCGACGTCTACATCCAGAAGACCGATTTTCGCTTCCCCACCGAGGGGAGCATCCCGCCCCGCCTCAACACCGTCAAGCCGATCCCCTACCGAAGGCCCAAAGAGGGGGATGAGGCCGACCTCTCCGCCGAGCGGGTCGTCACCGCCTTCAAGGAGGCGATCCGGCTGAACCACTCCGAAGACCGGGTCGTCTACGTGAGCAAGCCCTACATGGACGAGCGGACGAACAAATGCACCCTCATCGGCCTGGGCTACGCAGAGGTGCTGGGCCTCGGCGCACAGGAGGCGGGCCGGACGATCCACATCAAGAAGCCGATGAAGTCCATGCGGGTCGGGAAGAACCGTCGGGACCCTCACTACCTCAACGAGGGGGACATCATCGTCCTGGATTACATGTCCCGGTCCCCTCTCGACGGCAAGAATGAGTACTATGAGATGCCCTGCCAGATCATCAAATCGGGCATCGAGAACATCACCATCCGGCCCCGGCGCAACCCCCGCCAGGAGTTGAACCTCCCCATCGAGCTGCTCGACTTCAGCGTGAACGGCCTCCGGTTCGAGAACAGCCGGGAGTTCATGGGCTACGTCTTCGAGGAAGGAGGGCAGGCGGAAACGCTGGAGGAGCAGAAGGAGACCATAGAGAGTATGGGGTTTGTCTTCACGTTCTATCCCAAGCTCAGGTTCACCCGGGACACCGAGATGCACAAACCCGACCTGCCGCTCAAATTCTCCATCCTCGGCAAGATCGCCCGGTGCGAGGTGGAAAAGAACGAGGACACGGCGGTCACCGGACACCTGAAGGAGTTCGGCGTGCGCTACACGTATGACCCTGCCGAATACTCGAGAGACGATTTCTGTTGGGACCGATGGACCATGATCCGTCCGTTTAAAGAGAACTCGTATTTCAAGGAGGTCCACAAATCGTTGAACGGCCTGATCGCCCACCTCGAAAACCAGTCCAAAGACTTCCTGGAGCCGCGTCGTCCGGCTGCTCAGGCGGAGGAGAAGGTCACGGCTTAGGGAGTTTGTGCCATGGAACTCGACTGGATGGTCCTTGCCCTTATTGTCGCCTTCGGGATCTTCTGCATCCAGATCTACTTAGTCTACCGGAAACAGGTCATGCTCCTGCAGCCGACGGTCGAGCAGCTTGAGAACACAAAGGCGAACATCGAGACGCAGATCGTGGAGAGCGACAGGACCACGGAGGAGACCTACCAGAGAACCTCCGAGATGGAGAAGGAGCTCGCCCTCCTGGACGCCAAACGGTCGCAGCTCCAGGAAAGACTCTCTGAAAACCAGATGATCCTGATCCCCGCCGGGGATTTCAGAATGGGCGAAGACGAGGAAGGGGCGCCGGACGAATATCCCATGCACACGGTCCTGCTCAACGCCTTCCTGATCGACAAATACCCCATCACGAACCAAGACTACAAGATGTTCGCGGACATCACCGGCCACCGTCCCCCCCCTCACTGGACCGGCCTCGGTGGGACCTACCCCATCGAGCAGGCGGACCACCCCGTCGTCAACGTCTCTTGGCACGACGCCAACGCCTACGCCAAATGGGTCAACAAGCGCCTGCCCACAGAGGCGGAGTGGGAGAAGGCCGCGCGGGGCCAGAAGGGGCAGGTCTATCCGTGGGGGGACGCCTTCCGGAAGGAAAACGTCAACTGCAACAACGAGCACGAGGGGACCACCTCGGTCAAGGCGTGTCCCCACGGGGTCAGCCCCTACGGGGTGATGGACATGTGCGGGAATGTGTGCGAGTGGGTGGAGGACTGGTATTTTGACGAGTATTACAAAAACTCCCCGATCGACAACCCGCCGGGACCACCCGGCGCGCAGTATAAGGCGGTCCGGGGGGGGTTTTTCGGGGAGAACAAGGCGGGGGTTCGCTGCGCCAGCCGGCATTTCAGCCCGCCGGCCGCGATGCAGGAGCACGTCGGTTTCCGCTGCGCCAAGACGCCTACCAAATGACGTAGGGGCGACCAGGGCAGGGGCCAGGGTAGGGAACGCGACCTCATGGGAGCGTTAGGCGGGGTGGATCGTTGCAGCGGCAGGTGGTGCGGCCGGTCGCCCCTACTCCCTTATAGCCAGCTCTTGATCCATTCCCAGGTCGTCATTCGCGCCACGTCCCGCTCCGCCACGGCCTCCACCGTGGCCAGAAGGCTGTCTCCGAGAAATACCTGTAGAGTCCCCAGCGCCTCCCCCTGCCGGATGGGGGCCGGGCGCTCGTCCGCCTGCTTAGTCACGCTCCGTCTGATCGCCTTCTCCTGGCCGCTTCGCAGCAGGGCGGAGAACCCCGCCCTGGCCACCAGCCTGACCTTCTCCTCCTTGCCCCGGCTCACCATCACCTCCCCGAGCGTCTCTCCCTCCCGGACCACCGGCACCTTTTTGTACTGACTGAATACCCTGCTCAGCAGACGGGCGCTCTCCGCGAAGCGCACCTTGTTGCTCGGAGAGCCCATGACAACGGAGATCAACCGGAGATCGCCCCTTTTGGCCGTGGCCACCAGACAGAACCCGGCCCGCCTCGTGTAGCCCGTCTTGAGCCCGTCCAGGCCGGGGAACTTGCCGACGAGGTGGTTCGTGTTGGACAGGATGAACGTCCCGCCCCGGAAGGTGTCCTCCGCCTTCGAGGACCACTCCAGGATCTTGGGGTGTTTCACCAGTTCGCGGGCGATCAGCGCCAGGTCGTAGGCCGAGGTGACGTTCACCGCCGTCTCGTCGTCGTCCAGGCCGTGCACGTTCGTGAAGTGGGAGTCGCGGAGGCCCAGTTCCTGCGCCCTCTGGTTCATCATCTCCACGAGACCCTCGGCGGTGCCCGCCAGGTGCTCGGCCACGGCCACGCAGGCGTCGTTGGAGGAGTGGATGGCGATGGCCTTCATCAGGTCTTCGAGCGGAAAGGTCTCCCCCTCCTTGAGATAGACCTGGGACCCGCCGATCTTGCTGGCCCACGCCGATGTGGTGATGGAGTCGGTGAGTTTCACCTTCCCCTCTGTCACCATCTCCATCACCAGGAGTTCCAGCACGGTCTTGACCGTGCTGGCCGGGGCGCGCGGGAGATGGGGCTTGTCCTCGAACAGGACCCGTCCCGTCTCGGCCTCGATCACGATGGCCGAGGCGTAGGGGGGACCGGCCCCCTCCGGCCCCTCCTCCCCGGAGGAGGCCGCTGCACGCCGGGGCGCGCGGGCGCTGACAGGAGACGAAAATGAGATCAGGAGGGCGACAACCAGGATGCGCTTGAAAACGGACATGATCATTCTCCTCTGGGCCTCGACCGATTTTTGCTTGCCTTCTGAGGGTCTTTCCCGTATCTTTTTTGGCGCTTTATTCTCCCATGCCCCTATCGTCCAGTGGTCAGGACACCGGTCTTTCAAGCCGGTAACAGGAGTTCAATTCTCCTTAGGGGCACATTTTATTTCCCCTTACCACGGCGCCGCCACCCCCACCTCCCTCGCCACCCCCTCCAGCGCCTTCTGATGCTCCGGCCCCACCGGGATGCCCTCCGCCGCCCAGAGCCGCTCCCGCTCCCACTCCAGCCCGCCCGGCGCGTCCGACCGGTCGTAGCCCGGCGCAGGCTGCATCTGCCGCACCACCCCGATGAACTCGTCCATCTGCCGGCGAAAGGCGCCCAGGTCCGTCAACTGCGCCACGTCCACGGCGAGGAAGAACGCCCCCTGGTTGACCCCCTCCCACTTGCGCGGCCCCTGCTCCTCCTGGGACACGATCCCGGCCAAGATGCCGCCTAAGGCGTTGCAGACCAGGCCCAGCCCCATGGTCTTGAAGAACACCGCCGGGATCTTGGGGAAAAGGTCCTCCAGCGTCGACCCGAAGATCCGGCTGTGGCTCGTGGCCATGTCCAGCACGAGGGGCGGCTGGTCCCCCGCCGGAACCCCGAAGCTCATGGGCGAGGCCCCGCCCGCCACCAGGACGGAGTCCTTCGGCCGGAAAGGCCGGAGGTGGGACGAGACCGCAAACCCGAAGCAGTCGGCGGCCACGGCCACGCGCGTGTAGTGCCCGGCGGCCCCGAAGTGCCCGTGATTGCTCGTCATCCCCACGCCCACGCCCGCCCCCTTCGCCTTCTCCACGGCGGTGCGCATCGCCGTGAAAGACGGGACGTAGCCCAGGCCCCCATCCCCGTCCACCTTGACCGACGTGGGCGACTCCTGCACCACCTGCACCTTCGGCCGGGGGTTTAACTTCCCCTCCTTGAACAACGCCAGGTAAGACGCCGTCTGCCGCGTCCCGTGGCTGAACACCCCCCTCAGGTCCGCGGCCACGAGGGCCTCGGCCATCATCTGCGCGTGATCGTCGTTCAGCCCCACCTTCAGATACGCCGCCTTCACAAGGCCTCGCAGGGCGTCGGGCATCACCCGGATCGCCGTCTCGGGTACAACGTTCATCAAAGACCCTTCCTAACCGCTGCGGTGAATGATTTTATTACGGCTGCGCCTGCGCCTGGGGGGCCTCCTCCGCGCCCCGAATCAACTCCACCCGCTCGACGGCGCGTCTGCGGTCGATGAGGGCGCCGACCACGTAGCCCCCGGCGCCGCTCAGGGCCGTGCCGCCCACCCACGTCAGCCAGAAGGCGAGGCGGCCGTCGTTCAGCTTAGAGATGGGCTTCTGGCCCAGCGGCGGGAAATAGCGGTCCTGAATCATCACGCCAAGCCCGAAACTGGCCGCAAAGCCCAGCAACCCCACGTTAAACATCAGCGACCTCCGGTAGCCGGTGCGCCTGTTGACCCGGATCTCCTCCTCGCCGATGAGCTTGCCACGACGGTCCAGAATACCGTTCACCCGGAGGCGCTGGACGTCGCCCCAGACCACCTGCGTGGTGTAGGTATATGCCTTCACCGGATGCTCCTGGTGCATAACCTTTCCGGTCCTGATCACCAGCCCCCGGTTATCCACGTAAACGACGCGACCGTGGAGGACCTTATCCCCCACGGTGACGTGCACCTGGTCGCCGATGCGGACCTTTCGTTCGTAAGGGGGACGGACCTGGACCAGAGAGGCGCATCCGGAGGCAGTCAGGACGACGGCGAGCAGGAGGGCGACAGGGGCGCGCAGATGGAGAAAAAGACGCATGGACACCTCCCCCTTAGAGTCGCCTGCACAGGGCGACCTCGTAAGGGCTGTTCGACGGCATCTTCAGGGGAGACATCCCAAAACGGACGGACGGTCTGGGGAAGGCCACCCGCGTTGCTCAGACCACGAAATCCCCGGACTTGTCGCTGCGACAGCAGCGGAAGCCCAGGTCACGACGGCGCTCGGAGGCGCGAGCATAATCCCGGACGCTACAGGTGACCCCCTCGCGGGGACTGGACCAGGAGCCCCCCCGGATGACCTTGACCTCGCTGTTGTCCGGGAAGACGTCGGTATCCGTCCACTCCCACACGTTGCCGACCATGTCGTAGCAGCCATACTGGCTGGCCCCGTTGGGGAAGTGGCCGACCTCTGTGGTCGTGTGGAGTCCGAGTTCCTTGTTGTTGCAGTTGTAACGGTTGAAGACGTTGCCCCAGGGATAGAGCCGGCCGTGAGGACCGCGCGCGGCCTTCTCCCACTCCGCCTCGGCGGGCAGACGCTTCCCCGCCCACTTGGCGTAAGCCGTGGCGTCGTGCCAGGAGACGCCGACCGCAGGATGATCGGCCTTCCCGGCAGGATAGGCCCCGTCCTGCCAGCCGTCGGGCAGGTGGGGATACCCGCTGTCGTCGACGAACCGCTTGTACTGGCGGTTCGTCACCGGCGTGACGTCGATCTCGAAGGCCTCGATCGCCACCGGCTTCTTCGCCTCGCCCATCAGGAAACGCCCGGCCTCCACCCGCACCATGCCGGACCCCTCCTCGGCGTCGTAGGCCCCAATCACCCCCTCCTCGCCGTAGCCGATGCGCCGGCGCCGGGTCGACTCGCTCAGATGGACGTAGACGGCCAGCTCCTCCTCGTCGGCGGGGAACGGCTTCCCCTGCCGGAAGATGGCCACGAGGGCCTGGTCTTCGAGAAACTCCCGCAGATGGGGCGGGGCGTTGGTCAGGAGGTTTCCGTCCCCGTCCTTGAAGATGGCGTCCTGCATCTCGGCCAGCAGGAGCGGGCGCTGCAGGACGCGATGCGTGAAGTCCTCAAAGGCAAAGGAGAGGATGATCCACTTGGCCAGCAGGTCCTCGTCCATCCCTCCGTTTTCGAGCAGGCCCTGCGATTCGGCCAGGCTCCTCTGGATGGAGAAGGTGTTGAGGAACCGTTTGACCGTGCGCGGATTCCTCCGGACGGTCTCGGCCACCACGTCGAGGTACTTGAGGAGGGGGTTGTCCTTCGCCTGCGTCCCGATGAGGTCCTCGCGGATGAACGACTGGATGTGCTCCGCCCGGATGGGCGGCAGGTTGAACTGCACCTGGATGATCTTGTCCATGTAGGCGTGCTCGTCGAACCCCTCGATCTCGGCGTAGCGCGCCTTCACGGCCTTCTCCACGATCTCGCTGTCCATGCCGATGACGAAGACGCACCCCGGACGGTCCATGAAGAGTTTGATCGTCTCCAGGACGCGGGCGACGCGGTCGGGCTGGCAGCGGTCCAGGTCGTCGATGAAGATCGTCAGCACGCCCGCTGCGTCGGGGGACTCGCCCTGTCGGAGCGCAGCAGGGTGACCGGTGATGCACCACGTGATCAGGCGGTCGAGAAAGCGCTCGAACTCCCGCAGAAGGGGGATGTTCTTGACGAGCGTCGCGTCGTTTTCGAGGAAACGCTTGATATCGGGCGTCCCACTCTTAGCCACGAGGTCGTCCATGGCCCTCGAGATGCCCGCCCAGTCGAGGCCCCCTTCGCTGCGCCGCACGCTGACCAGGCGCTGCTCCGGGAAGCCGTCCGCCACGATCTGCGACACGATCTCCTCGATCAGGACGACGAGAATGGCGTCCCGGTTGGAATACTTCCACGCGTTGAACCAGGCCGTCCGGCTGCGCCGGAAGACGCCGTCGCCCCCGTTGGCGTCGACCTCGGAGGAGGCCTGGTTGAGCTTCTCCCGGATGGTCCGCATGAGCGTGGTCTTTCCGCTCCCCCACGCCCCGTTGATGGCTATTGTCAGAGGCGTCTGGTTGGCCCGGTCAGCGATGATCTTGGCGAATGTCTCCCCGTAGACGGAGAAACCGAAGTGATGCGCCCCGTCCGTTGGAGAGTCGTTGTGGATGCGAATGCGTTTCGTCCGTTTCAGCGTGTCGATGAGCATAGTATCAGGTGAGCTGATCACTGCCTTCGGAACCTGTAGACATTTGCCTTTTCGTGTTCCCAGGCCGCTGCGCAGGCCTCCCCTTCGACATCGTTCAGGGCGACCTGCGAGATCTCCACGTCGAAGTCGAACTCTGCCTCCGACAGGAAAAGGGTGACCTCCGCCCTGGCGAGGGGGGGTGTCGGGCGAAGGCCTGAGAAGGAGAAGGTCCGCTGTAGCCGGCCTTTCGGGATCGAAACGGCCAGCGAGAAGATCACCGAGGTGACCTCGGAATGACCCGCATTCTCCAGGCTCAGCGACAGAAAGTCCGGGCGTTTCTGAAAGACGCGGTTGACGATATCGCACCGGGGGACGCGCCCTGCCCTCTCCATGTCGTGTAACCAGTCGAACGCCTCCTGGCAGAAGCCGTCGGACAGAAAGGGCCGCCCGGCGGCATACCGCAGTCGGACGGTCGCCCCGGAGAGAATCTCCGGGGACTCGGTCTTGAGCCCCGGCCTGACAAACTCCACCCCCCCGTCGCTCAGGAGCCGAAGCTCCCGGTTGCACCCTCTGGCAATGGCCCGCTTGGTCGAGGGCCGGATCCGGGCATCGTCGGTCAGCCCGTTGAGAATGTTATAAATAGTCGCTTTGGATACACCGCTGGCCTTCGAGATGTCGATGGCGGAGATACCCTGAGAGATCACTTCTTTTTCGATGGCTTCTTTAAGCGTCATGACAACCGGTTCACAAGGACGGGGTGAGATCCCTCTCCATCGCTTTCTAAGATCGCTATAATTTTATACCTATGCTTTTTTTAACGTTGTTTAAGGTTGTCAAGGTTAATGTAAGCAATGTCCATGCTAAAATCAAGCATAAAGTATATTTTGGTTTATTTTCTTGACTAAAAGTAAATTTATGTCTATATTTTAGCAACTTGTTGTCATAAAAAAGAGATAGAGACGCCAGGGGGAGCCTCCCCTCGCTCCTGATCTGCTTGACAATCCTGAGACGAATCCGTATTATACGGAGACACCTGAAGGAGGGAGGGTGTGTATCGAGAGCACTGGGGCCTGAAAGAGCTGCCGTTCGAGAACGTGCCCGATCCCCGGTTCTTCTATCCGTCGCCGGAACACCAGGAGGCCCTGATGCGGCTGTTCTACGCCGTGAACAACCGCAAAGGGGCAGCGATGCTCACCGGCGAGGTCGGCTGCGGAAAGACCATCCTGAGCCGCACCCTCGTCCAGGACCTGTCCACCGACCGCTACGAGGTTGGCCTCGTCGCCAATCCGAGCCTCCCACCCCTCGATTTCCTGCGGGAGATCCTGTATCAGCTCGGTATGGAGTCCAGTTCAACGTCCAAGATCGACCTCCTTCACGCCCTGAACGACGTTGTCGTCAGGAACCTCAACGCCGGAAAGGACACGGTGATCCTGATCGACGAGGCCCAGGCCATCGATGATGAGGCCACGTTGGAGGAGTTGCGCCTGCTCCTGAACTTTCAGCTCAACGAGCGCTTTCTGCTGACGCTTATCCTGATCGGCCAGCCTGAGCTGCGGGAGAAGGTGGGGCGCATCCGCCAGCTCGATCAGCGGATCGCCATCAAATACCACCTCGGCCCGCTCTCCCTCGAAGAGACGCACAAATACATCCTCTACCGGCTCGAAAAGGCCGGCCTCCAGAAAGAGATCGTGTCCCCGGAGGCCTTCACCTTGATCCATCGCCTGACCCACGGCATCCCGAGGGACATCAACAACCTCTGCGACCTGAGTCTCCTCCTCGGCTTCAGCGGGGGGGCCCGGGAGATCGACCTTCAGCTTGTCCAGAAGGCCGCCGCCGCGGTGACGCAATCTTAATTTATGCCTCGTCTTTCAGACATGGTCCGGCGCGGCGAGAAGGCCGTGACCTCTCCGCCCCCGCGCCAGGCCCCTCCTGCCCCCCTCAAACCCGAGGACGATGTGCGCCTGCGGGACCTGCCCGTCCTGCGCCAGATCTACGATGAACTGGGCACTGTGGTCTCCCTGGCCGAGCAGGTCCACCGCCTGTCCGAACGCCTTGAGACGACAGGGGCGGAGGTCGCCGAGGCCCGCGCCCCATCCCGGGAGACGCCGGAGGCCCGGACGGTCGAAGAGGCGCCTGCGCCGGCGGAACCTGTCCCATCGGCGTCCCCCCAGACGGCCGAAGAGCCCCCGGACGTAGACGAAGAGGCCGTCTATGTCCTCTACCGGCGCGCCTACGCCTTCGTGGAGGAGGTCATGCTCGCTGCCCGCGAGGGCCGGCCCTTCAGCGTGGACGTGGCCTTTGCCATCATCTCCCGCATCGTCGGCACGGAGGGGGCCACGGACCTGCTCTACAAGCGGGCGATCTACGCGCGGGAGTCGGAGGGGGAGAGCCACGGGTTCAGCGCGGCGGTGATCACCCACTCCGTCAACGTCTGTATCTATGCCCTCCGGATCGGGGAGGGGATGGGCTTCGACCAGCACAACCTGGTCGACCTGGGCGTGGCCGCCCTGTTGCACGACATCGGGATGACCCGGCTGCCCGACGCCCTCATCGAGAAGAAGGGGAAGTTCACAGACCAGGAGATGGCCGAGATGCGCCGGCATCCGCAGTACGGCTACGAGATCCTGGCCCGGCTGGGTCAGCAGTACCGATGGCTGGCCGACATCGCCCTCCAGGAGCAGGAGCGGGAGGACGGCAGCGGATACCCGCGAGGGCTGCGAGGGGAGCAGATCCACGAGTACGCCCGCGTCGTGGCCGTGGCCGATTTCTTCGCCGGTCTGACCCGCTCCCGCCCCGACCGCCGGGGGATGATGCCCTACGAGGCCGTGAAGTTCATCATCCAGAACCAGCGCGCCCTGTTCAATCAGCGGGTCCTCAAGTTCCTGCTGGCCAAGCTGTCCGCCTTCCCCCTGCGGAGTTACGTCAAGCTCAACTCCGGGGCCATTGGAAGGGTCGTGGAGACGTTCGAGGCACACACGATGCGGCCCACCGTGGAGATCCTCTACGATTCGCAGGGGAGGCGCGTCCGAAACGTCCAGACGATCAACCTCCGGGAGATGCCCATCCTGCACATCACGGAGGTGATCCCCGAGGAGGACCTGCCGGGAAGGAGATAGACGATGACAGAGGCAGCCATTCCTCGCCGCTCCTACTTAGACTTCAGCGCGGCCATCCACGAGCGGGCGGATGAGGAGCGGTTCCCGCTGGACGGCACGCTCGAGCTGACCCACCGCTGCAACCTCGCCTGCGTCCACTGCTACGTCAACCTCCCGGCGAACGACCGGGAGGCCCGGGGCCGGGAGCTGACCCGCGAGGAGTGCTACCGGGTGATCGACGCGATGGCGGAGGAGGGGTGTTTCTACCTCCTGATCACCGGCGGCGAGCCCCTCCTGAGGCGGGACTTCAGGGACATCTACCTCCACGCCAAGCGGCGCGGCCTGTTGATCACCCTCTTCACGAACGGCTGCCTGCTCACGCCCGAGATGGCGGACTTTCTGGCCGAGTACCCCCCCTTCTCCGTCGAGATCACCCTCTACGGGGCGTCGGAGGCGGTCTACGAGCGGGTGACCGGCATACCGGGGGCCTACGAGAAGTGCCTCCGGGGCATCCGGCTGCTGCGCGAAAGACGCCTCCCCCTCAGGCTGAAGACCGTCGGCCTCAGCCTCAACCGGCACGAGGTCGCCGACATGCAGCGGCTATCGGACGAATTCGGCGTGGAGTTCAAGTTCGACCCCCACATCCACCCCCGCATCGACTGCTCCCACCAGCCCTGCGAGACGCGCATGTCGCCGGAGGAGGTCGTGGCCCTCGACTTAGCCGACCCGGAGCTGGCGGGGGCCTGGCGGGAGGAGTTTCTGCCGGAAAATCTGGGGGTCCCCGACTCTGACCGCCTCTACCTGTGCGGGGCCGGCGTGGCCAACTTCGTGGTCGATCCCTACGGCGAGCTGGAGATGTGCCTGATCTCCCGGCACTCCGGGCACAACCTCCGGGAGAAGGGGTTCCGGGAGGGGTTCTACGACTACTTCCCGAAACTCCGCGCCCTGAAGCGGGAGCGCCCCACCCGATGCCGCTCCTGCGACCTCGTCGCCGCCTGCCGGACCTGTCCCGGCACCTCGGTCCTCGAACATGGAGACCGGGAGACGCCCGTGGACTACCTCTGCGAGATCACCCATCTGCGGGCCGAGGTCTTCGGCGGCCGGCCCCGATCCGAGGGCCTGCTCCAGATCACCCTGCCTCAGTAAAAGCAGACACCTCCCCCCAATCCCCCTCCCCCAAAGGGAGAGGGGGAGCAGCCTTGTCTAAACGACAAGAGGCGCGACGCAGAAGGGCTAACCACCGGGGTTCAGGAGAGGCGTTAGGCCGCAATGGAAACCTTTGGATGATCCGTCTTCTGGAGCAATGCCCTTGCGTCGCGCCAAGCCCCTCCGGCGTTTGAGGAGCGGCCTTCTTTTGTCCCACTTTTCTTGGCCGAACAAGAAAAGTGGGAATACAGATTGCCCATGCCTGACCGCTTCCTTTGCCTGCGAATCGCCGATGTCAGTTTCTCCCTCGACTTAGACGGCGTCCGCTTAGACCGGCGCCTGGGCCATTATGCGGCGTTCTTCACCGACGGCCCCGCCGCGGACATCCGGCTGAACGTCGCTGAAGGAGAAGGGCCCTCTCCACGCGCTTCCACCCCGGCCTTTGAGATGCCGGGCCACTGGCGGCTCTACCGGGAGGAGGGGCGACGGGTCCTGGAGGTGTTCGACCCGATGACGGGCCGGCCCAACCGCACGGCGGAGATGGAGGGCGACCTGAGCGAAGGGGTCGTGACCCTCGGCCCGGAGGGGCGGCTCAACGCCCGTGGCCTCCCGGTCTGGGGACGCCCGCGGCGTCGGACCCTGGCGACGATCCTGGACCCCCTGCTCCGCATCCTGCTGATCGAACGGGTGGGCCGGGCCGACGGCCTGATGCTCCACGCGGCAGCCTTCGACGTGGGGGGCGTCGGCCTCGTCTTCGCCGGCGCGTCCGGGGCGGGCAAGAGCACCCTCTCCCGCCTGTTCGCGGAACACTGCCCGGATGCGACCGTCCTCGGCGATGAACATATCGTTCTCCGGCAGCAGGGGGGCGGATGGACGGTCCACGGCACCCCCTGGCCCGGCAGCGGCTTTGCGGTCTCTCCGCGCGGCGTCCCACTGGGCCGGGTCTACCTGATCCACCACGACCGCCGCAACCGGGCTTACCGGCAGCCCACCTCGGCGAATTTCTCGGACCTCCTCGCCCAGACCTTCCTCCCCCGGTGGGACGGCGATGCCCTCTGCGCGACCCTCTGCCGGCTCGGGGCCCTGGCCGGGGATGACACCCGAAAACTCGGCTTCGTGAACACGCCGGAGGTCGTTGACTACCTGATAAGGCGTGAGGCGTGACAGCCCCCTACCCTCCCCCCTGTGCTGTAGAAAAGCTGGTGCCCCCTCCCTCCCCCCACGTGTGGGGGAGGGAGGGGGGAATAGTCTGGTCTCCGGCGATGGGGGGAGAGAGGGGGGCCGGTTGCCTTCTGCCTTCCACCTTCCCCGAGGAGAACATAAATGATTACGCGACAGCGATACGCCAAGCCGGAGGTTTACGAGGTGCTGCTGGACGTGAGCCAGGCCGTGCTGGCGGCGTGCAAGAGCGGGGTGAACAACGCCAAACAGGGCAACCGGACGGGCTGGTGCAAGAACAACTGCAAGATGGGCCAGGGCAAGGGCGGCAGCAACTCGAGGGCATCCTCGTGACCGAACGGTATGCCCGCAACCCGGACTTCATCTTCCGGAAGATCGCGGACGAGGTGATCCTCGTCCCGGTCCGTTCGACCGGCGCCCCGATGGGCAGCGTCTACACCCTGAACGGGGTCGGCGCTGCGGTCTGGGATCTGCTGGACGGAAAGAACGGGGTGGAGGAGGTGCGGGACCGGCTCGTGGAGCAGTTCGAGGTGGCGCCGGAGGTGGCCGAGGCGGATGTGCGGGAGTTCCTTGCCCGCCTGGCGTCCGTGCAGGCGGTGCTGCCGGTGGAATAGCAGGGGCGACTCTCGCCTGCCCTGAGCAGCGTCGAAGGGTGGTCGCCCTTTCATTCGTGAAATGATAAGGGCAATCCTCGCGGTTGCCCTGTTTTGATTTCATGACCGGGCGACCATGAGGAGTCCTGTGCGACTCAAGGACAGGGTAGCGATTGGAGCATCCATGAAAATCACCCACATCGAGACCATCCCGATCCGGGTCCCGCTCAACCCCCGGCGGGCCATCCGGGGGAGCCGGGGCTACCACACGGTCTCCCCCTTTCTGCTGCTCAAGGTGCATACTGACGCGGGCATCACCGGCCTGGGGGAGGTCTCCTGCACCCCGAACTGGAGCGGCGAGGATCAGGTCACGGCGGCCCACTACGTCCGGGACTTCCTGGCCCCGCTCCTCCAGGGGGAGGACCCGACCGGGGTGGAACGATTGACCGTCAAGCTGCGCACCGGCATCGCCCAGAACCCCTTCACGAAGTCCGCCCTCGAAATGGCGCTCTGGGACATCCTGGGGAAGTCCGTCGGCCTGCCGGTCTACCGGCTGCTGGGGGGGGCTGTGCGGGACTTCGTGACCACCAAGTTCTCGGTCTCCGGCCTGGAGCCGGAGAAGGCGGCGGAGATCGCGGCCTGGGCCGTCGGCTTCGGGTTCAAGACGATGAAGGTCAAGGTCGGCATCGACCCGGAGCAGGACATCGCCCGGGTCCGGGCCGTGCGCGAGGCCATCGGTCCGAACATACGCCTGGGGGTGGATGCCAACGGGGGCTGGTCCCCCCGCGTCGCCATTCAGACCATTCGCCGGCTCTACGACTACAACATCTACTTCGTGGAGCAGCCCGTCCCGCCCTTAGACGTGGCCTGGATGGCTGACGTGCGGGACCACGTCCAGGTGCCCGTCATGGCCGACGAGAGCGTCTACACCCCCCAGGACGCCCTGGCCCTGGTGCGGGCCGGGGCCGCGGACGTGCTGTCCGCCTACGTGGGCAAGGGGGGCATCGGCCCGGCCCGCAAGGTGGCGGCCGTGGCGGAGGCCGCCGGCCTGACCTGCACCGTGGGCAGCAACCTGGAGCTGGGGGTCGGCAGCGCGGCGATGATCCACTTAGCCATGGCCACGCCGGGCATCGGCGCGGAGGAGTTTCCGTGCGACATCATCGGCCCGCTCTTCTACGAGGACGACGTCCTGAAGGAACCTCTGTCCATCAAAGGGGGCGAGGCCCGTCCCTTCGAGCGTCCGGGGCTGGGGGTGGAGCTGGATGACGCGAAGGTGGAACGGTACAGGGTCAAATGAGACCTCACCCTCCCCCAAGCCTGGGGAAAAGTCCCTTGGCGCCCCCTCCCTCTCCGTATACGGAGAGGGAGGGGGATGGGGGAGGGTGAGGTCTGCATCCTCTGCGGTAAAATTTTTATGCTCCTGACACTCTCTTCCGACGACTTCCTCGACCTGGCCGAGGCCGTGCTGCGCCGGGGACAGCCCCTCCGGTTCCGGGCGACCGGGACCAGCATGGCGCCGTCCATCCGCTCCGGGGACCTCCTGACCGTCGATCCCGTGGACGCCCGGGCGCTCCGGCCGGGCGACGTGGCGCTCTACCGGTCTGAGCGGGGCCCCCGCGTCCACCGGCTGACCCGGCGAGCGGGCGCGACGTTTCGGCTTCAGGGGGATGCGCCGGGCTGTCTCGTCGAAGAGGTCCCCGCGGCGGAGGTCCTGGGGCGCGTCGTCCTCGTCGAGCGCGGCGGAGGGCAGATCCGGCTGGACCGGGGGATGCAGGGGGCGATGCGCTGGTCTGTGGCGCGGGCGCCGGGCGGGCGGCGTCTTGCCCGGATTGTCAGCGGATGGGGGAGTTCTCTTTGTGAGCGATGGGACCGGGACGCCCGTGACCTGCGCAGGCTCCTCCGGCTCTGCGCCCCCTCTCAGGAGGACCGGGACCTGCCCGACTCGGAGGCCGGATGGGAGCGCCTGATCGCCTTAGCCGAGACCCGCGACCTCGCTCCTCTGCTCTACTGTCAAGCGCGGGAAGTCCTGCCGCCCGCCGCCGCCCGGACGCTGTCGGGGGCCTACTACGTCTCGGCGGCCCGCTGCGCGGTCCTGACCGACGCCGTCGGAAAGGTCCTGACCGCGCTCCGGGAGGCGGATGTCCCGACCGTGGTCCTGAAAGGGGCCGCGCTCTCGGAGACGGTCTATCCAAGCCCCGCGGCCAGGCCGATGACCGACGTGGACCTCCTGGTCTCCCCGGATCGCCTGAGGGCTGCGGACGGGGCCCTGGCCCGCCTCGGCTACTGCGCCGTGGATGGGCGGGCCGAGGAGGTCGACCCGGCCCGGCCCACCTCCCTCTCGACCCTGGACTATCGCGCGCCGGACCCGCTCGCCCCGTCGGTCCACCTCCACTGGCACCTGGTCAACACCTCCATCCCCACGGAGGCCTACCGGGACTTCATCCGCTTAGACGAGGTGTGGGATGCGGCCCTGCCGTTCGCCGTCGCCGGGGCAACGGCCCTCCGCCTGGCCCCGCACCATCTCTTAGTCTACCTGTGCGAACACGCCCTCCGGCCCTCGCACGCCTTCTATAAACCGCTCCATCTGACGGATTTAGCCTGGGTCATTGCGCGTGAAGGGCCGGACTGGGGGCAGGTTATAGATGTGGCGCAGCGCTTCCGGCTGGCCCGGCTGGCCTACTTCGGCCTCCGGATCGTCCAGGAGCAGATGGGCGCCCCGGTCCCCGGCGAGGTCCTCGTGGCGCTCCGGCCCGACTGTCTGACGCGCGGGGAACGATACTTTCTGCGGCAGGCGCTGCGAGGGCGGGCGCGTCCGGGGACGAGCACCTTCATCCACCTCGCCCTCCGGCGCACGGCCTTAGAGAAGGCCCGATTCCTCCTGCGGATCCTCTTTCCCCCCCTCGCCGTGGTCGCCCACCACGCGCCCGGCAGTTCCTGGAGGTGGTACCTCGGGCGCGGGGCAAGCGCCCTGAAACACGCGCTGTGGCCGGTGTAAGGCGCAGAGCGCATGGCGCATGGCGCATGGCGTTTGACGCTCTGTGCTCTGCACTCTGCGCTTTGCGCTTTGCGGTTTCACTATTCGTTAACCCCTTTTGTCAGGAGTCTATACGATGAATCATCTACACGCGCCGTTCCTGAGCGATACGGAGCTGGCCACCTTTCACGAACAGGGCTACGTGCGCCTGGGCAAGGTGGCCCCGGACGAACAGATCGAGGCGCTCTGCCAGCGCATCGACGATATCATGCTGGGGAACATCCACTACGACAACATGCTGATGCAGTTGTGCCCCTCCGCCGGGGACCCGGAGCTGTCCAAACAGACCAAGACGTTCAAGGGGTCGTCGCTGAAGTACCGGAAGATACAGGACCTGGAGCAGGACCCGCTGTTCCTGGCCTACATACAGGACCCCCTGTTCAGGGACCTCACGCGGAAGATCGTCGGCGAGGAGGTCTCCGTGTTCCGGGCGATGTTCTTCAACAAGCCGGCGGAGCAGGGCGTCACCATCAACTGGCACCAGGACGGCGCGGGCGGCTGGGGCCTGAGCATCCCCCCCAGGATCACGGTCTGGACCGCGCTGGACCCGACCCGCGTCGCCAACGGCTGCCTGCAGATCATTCCGGGTTCCCATAAAAGCATCATCCCCCAGAAGGGCGACCTGCTCTCCCCGGAGGAGATCGCCGTCCACGCGCCGGACTCGAAGCGCCTCTACATAGAGATGGAGCAGGGGGAGGTCGTGCTCCTGCACAACTGGACCCTGCACCGCTCGGAGACGAACTCCACGAACCGGCCCCGACGGGCGTTCAGCGTCTGCTACATCGACGCGGCCACCCGGCAGCTCTCCACCGAACGGGGATTCCCGAAGGTCTTCCCGGAATACGCGCCGGTGGAAGGGGCGGCGGCGACGACGGCGTATTGACCTGATTTCGTCGTGAGGTTTTAAGAGCCAAGAGAGGCATCCGGAGGGCCCGGATGCCTCTTCTGTTCACAGCCCAAAGGGGCAAGTTTTCTGTTGCCAGCAGGTTGCTTTTATGATACATTATCAAGCGACCGTAAACATCCGATCACCCTTTTAAAACGACCTGATTGCGAGGTGAGAGGCGATGTCAGGACATTCCAAATGGGCCACCATCAAGCGGAAGAAGGGGAAGAACGACGCGGCGCGCGGGAAGCTCTTCACCAAACTGATCCGCGAGATCACCGTGGCCGCGCGCGAGGGCGGGAGGGACGAGTCCGGCAACCCCCGTCTCCGGTCTGCGATCCTGGCCGCGAAGGCCGAGAACATGCCCGCGGCGAACATGGAACGCGCCATCAAGAAGGGGACGGGCGAGCTCCCCGGAGAGTCCTACGAATCGGTCATCTACGAGGGCTACGGGGCCGGCGGCGTGGCCGTCATGATCGAGGCCCTGACGGACAACAAGAACCGGACTGTGGCGGAGATGCGCCATCTCTTCTCCAAATACGGCGGCAACCTGGCCGAGAACGGCGCCGTGTCGTGGATGTTCAACCAGAAGGGTTACATCACCGTGGACAAGAGCGTCTCTGAGGACGACCTGATGCTGGTCGCGCTGGAGGCCGGGGCAGAGGACATCTCCGACGAGGAGGACGTGTGGGAGGTCACCACGGCGCTGCAGGACTTCGAGCGAGTGAAAAAGTCTCTCGAAGAGGCGGGCATCCGGTATAACCAGGCCGAACTGGTCCGCAAACCGCAGACCACGGTGAAGGTGGAGGGCAAGACCGCCGAGCAGGTCCTCAACCTGATGAGCACCCTCGAAGACCACGATGATGTACAGAAGGTCTTCTCGAACTTCGACATCGAGGCCAAGGAACTGGCGGCCCTGACTGCGTAAACAAGGCGTGAGGCGTGAGGTCAAAGAGCAGGCGTGAGGCATGAGGCGTGAGGCAAGAGTCCTCCCCGCCCTTCCGTCTGTCTTTTGATTTTACTGTTGCCTCATGCCTCATGCCTCATGCCTTCTTTTATCCTATGCGCATCCTTGGCATCGACCCCGGCAGCGTCGTGACGGGCTATGGCCTTGTGGAGTCCGCCTCGCGGCGCTCCCGCCTGATCGACTCCGGCTTCATCCGGCCCGACCCCAAACTCCCCTTCGGCAAGCGACTCCTCCAGATCTACGACGACCTGCTGACCCTCATCTCCGACTGCGCCCCTGACGAGGTGGCCCTCGAAAGCGTCTTCTACGGCGAGAATGTCCAGACCATGATGAAGATGTGTCACGCGCGGGGCGTCATCCTCCTCGCCGTCGTCAACAGCGATCTCCCCCTCTTTGAATACACGCCCGCGGAGGTCAAGCGGGCCGTGGTGGGCACCGGCTCGGCATCCAAGGCGCAGGTCCGGTTCATGGTCGAGCAGATCCTCGACCTTTCGCCGTCCGACAATCCCGACGACACCTACGACGCCGTGGCCCTCGCCCTCTGCCATTCCCACCGCCGCGCCTCCGGCGTGCCCGGCTCGCGCCGGACAAACAACCTCGAGGACAGGCTCCGGCAGATGGGGGCGTATGACCGGAAGAACAAGCTCTCCGAAAAGCTCAAGGCGTTGAAAGTGAAGACGTGAAACCCCCCCTTCCACCCCCAATCCCCCTCCCTCCCTCCACAGGTGGGGGAGGGAGGGGGTACCCAGGGCTTTGCCGCTTGGGATGGGGGAGGGCTGGGGGCCATTTGCCTTTCCCATGATCTCCTACCTCTCCGGCACGCTTTCTGAAAAGGGCCCGACCCACCTTATCGTGGATGTGGGAGGGGTCGGGTTCTGTGTCCAGGTCCCGCTCTCGACCTACGAGCGGGCGGGCCAGGTTGGCCAGCCGATCAAGATTCTGACCTACCTCAACGTCCGGGAGGACGCCCTGCAACTGTTCGGGTTCCTGTCGGAGGGGGAGCGGGACCTGTTCGGCCTGCTCATCTCCGTCAACGGCGTCGGCCCTCAGGTGGCCCAGAAGATCCTGTCGGGCGTGTCGGTCAACGACTTCAAGCGGTTTGTGGCCGCCGGGGACGGCCGGAGGTTGACGACCATCCCCGGCATCGGGAAGAAGACCGCGGAGCGGCTGGTCGTGGAACTTCGGGACCGGATCGGCGAGGTGCAGGGCGTGGAGGAGGAGCGACCTGGCGAACGCAGGCCGGCGGGCAGGACCCAGGAGGCCATCCTGGCCTTAGTCGCCCTCGGCGCGACCCAGGCCTCGGCGGAGAAGGCCGTGGCCGCGGTGGTGGACGAGGACGGCGATCTGCCCGTGGAGCAGATTATCAAGCGGGCCCTGCGGAAGATATAGGCGCAGGACTCGCTCCTGGACATCACACCTGGAGAAGGGACCTTGATCATGGATCAGAAATCGCAGACCCCATCCGTCGTCGGCTACGACGACACCCCGATGCTCCCCGGCTCGACGTGGCGCGTCCATGACGGGAGGCGACCCCAGTCGAGGGTCGTGACCCCCGGCGTCGAGAGTTCGCAGGAGAGGGCCGGCCAGCCCCCGTCGGACGCCGTCGTGCTCTTCGACGGCAGGGACCTGTCCGCGTGGGCCGGGCGGGACGGCGAGGCGAAGTGGAAGGTGGAGAACGGCTACGTGGAGGTCGCCCGGACCGGGAACATCCAGACGAAGGAGCGCTTCGGGGATTGCCAGCTCCACATCGAGTGGGCCGCGCCCGCGGAGGTGAAGGGGGACGGGCAGGGCCGGGGCAACAGCGGGGTGTTCCTGATGGGCCGCTACGAGATCCAGGTGCTGGACGGCCACGACAACCGGACCTATGCCGACGGGATCACCGCGGCGATCTACGGGCAGTTCCCGCCCTTAGTCAACGCCTGCCGGAGGCCTGGCGAGTGGCAGACCTACGATGTCTTCTTCCTGGCCCCCCGCTTCGACGGGCAGAGGCTCGTCCGGCCCGCCTACATGACCATTGTCCACAACGGGGTCCTGGTCCACCTCCACCGGACGCTCATGGGGGCGACCGGCCATAAAAACGTCCTCGGCTACACGCCGCACGACCTCTGGGGGCCGCTCATGCTCCAGGACCACGGCAACCCCGTGCGCTACCGCAACATCTGGATTCGTCCCATAGAGGGCTACGACGAGGTATGATTGACCGCATGACCACTCCCGAAGTCCGCGACGAGGACGTGGAGTATGACAGCAGCCTCCGGCCCGTCTACCTGAAGGACATGACCGGCCAGGAGAAGGTGAAGGAGAAGCTCTCCATCGCCGTCGAGGCCGCGCTGAAGCGGAAGGAGGCCCTCGACCACGTCCTGCTGCACGGGCCGCCCGGCTTAGGCAAGACCACGCTGGCCAACGTCATCGCCAGGGAGCTGGGCGTGGAGATCCGGCCCACCTCCGGCCCGGTGCTGGAGCGGCCTGCGGACTTAGCCGGACTCCTGACGAACCTGAACGAGCGGGACGTGATGTTCATCGACGAGATCCACCGGATGAACCGCGTGGTGGAGGAGCACCTCTACTCGGCCATGGAGGACTTCGCCCTGGACATCATGATCGACAGCGGGCCGAGCGCCCGGTCCTATCGCGTCCCCCTGGAGCGTTTCACGCTCGTCGGCGCGACCACGCGCCTGGGCCTGCTCACGGCCCCCATGCGGTCGCGCTTCGGGATCATCGAGCGGCTCGACTTCTACACCCCGGAGGAGCTGAAGGTCATCGTGGAGCGGTCCGCGCGCATCCTGAAGGTGCAGCTCGAAGGGCAGGGGGCGTTTGAGATCGCCCGGCGGTCGCGGGGCACCCCCCGCATCGCCAACCGGCTGCTCTGCCGGGCGCGGGACTACGCCCAGGCGCGCGCGGACGGGGTGATCACGAAGGGGGTGGCCGACGCGGCCCTCCGCATGCTCGAGATCGACGAGAAGGGCTTAGACGAGATGGACAAGCGCCTCCTCCTGATCCTGATCGAGAAGTTCGAGGGGGGGCCGGTGGGCTTAGGCAACCTGGCCGCGGCCATCAGCGAGGAGGAGGACACCATCGAGGAGGTCTACGAGCCTTACCTGATCCAGGAGGGCTACCTCAAGCGGACGCCCAGGGGCCGGGAGGCCACGGCCCTGGCCTACCACCACTTCGGAAGGGTCAGGCCGGAGGGCAGGGAGCCGCAGATCAAGCTGTTGTGAAGCGTCACGATGAGAAAGGAGGGCCACGCTCGTGAAGATCGAGGTCACGATCAACGGGGAGCGCCACAGCCACGACGTGGAGCCCCGGCTGCTGCTCGTCCACTACCTGCGGGACGTGGTGGGGCTGACCGGGACGCACGTGGGCTGCGAGACGAGCCTCTGCGGGGCGTGTACGGTGTTGCTCGACGGAGCGGCGGTCAAGTCCTGCACGCTCTTAGCCGTCCAGGCCGACGGCAGAGAGATCACGACTATCGAGGGCCTGGCGAAGGACGGACAGCTCCACCCCATCCAGGAGGGGTTCTGGGAGCGGCACGGCCTGCAGTGCGGCTACTGCACGCCGGGGATGATCCTGGCCGCCCACCAGCTCTTGCAGCGCAACCCGAACCCGACGGAGGCGGACATCCGCCACGGCATCGAGGGGAACCTCTGCCGCTGCACCGGCTACCAGCACATCGTCGAGGCCGTGCAGTACGCGGCGGAGAAGATGAGGAAGTAAAGGAGGTTTGACATGCCCATCAGCAAATCGGTGGGGGCCAGGATCAAGCGCAGGGAGGACCCCCGGCTGATCCAGGGCCTCGCCCACTACGTCGATGACATCCACCTGCCCGGCACGCTCCACGTCGCCATCCTCCGGAGCCCCCACGCCCACGCCCGCATCGAGAAGATCAACGTGGAGGCGGCGCGGAGGCATCCTGGGGTGGTGGCGGTCGTGACGGGCCGGGGCCTTCAGGACAGGATCGGTCTGATCCCCTGCGCCGCCAACTTCCCCGGCATGAAGACCCCGCCCCACCGCATCCTGGCGCTCGACAAGGTCTGCTTCGTCGGGGAGCCGGTGGTCGCCGTGGTGGCCGAGGACCCGTACATCGCGCGGGACGCGGTGGACCTCATTGAGGTGGACTACGACCCCCTCCCGGCGGTGGCCTCCGGGGAGGAGGCCCTCCGGCGCGGCGCCCCGGTCATCCACGACGACCAGGGGAAGGACAACGTGGCCTTCACCTGGGAGATCGCCGGCGGGGACGTGGAGCGTGCCCTGAGGGAGGCGGACCGGGTCGTCAAACATCGGTTCGTCCAGCAGCGCTTAGCCCCCATCGCCTTAGAGACGCGAGGGGTCCTGGCGCAGTATCTGCCCGGCGAGGACCAGTTGACGGTCTGGTCCTCCACGCAGATCCCCCACCTCCTCCGCACGCAACTCGCCGTGATGCTCAGGGTGGCTGAAAACCGGGTGCGCGTGATCGCCCCGGAGGTGGGCGGGGGGTTCGGGAGCAAGCTGAACGTCTACGCGGAGGAGGGGCTGGTCGCCCACCTGGCGATCTGGCTGAAACGGCCCGTGAAGTGGATCGAGGGGCGGCGGGAGAACATCCTCCATACCATTCACGGCCGGGACCAGGCGGGCGAGGTGGAGATGGCCGTCCAGAACGACGGGACCATCACGGGCATCCGATACACAGTCACGGCCGACGTGGGGGCCTACTACCAGCTCCTGACGCCCGCTATCCCCACGCTCACCGGCCTGATGCTCTGCGGGTGCTATAAAATCCAGAACGTCGCCATGAAGCTGACCGGCGCCTTCACGAACAAGATGGCCACGGACGCCTACCGGGGGGCGGGTCGGCCCGAGGCCACCTATCTGATCGAGCGGATGCTGGACATCGTGGCCGACGAGCTGAACATGGACCCGGTGGAACTGCGCCGGAAGAACTTCATCGCGCCGTCGGAGTTCCCCTACACCACCGGCACGGCCGTCGTCTACGACAGCGGCGACTACACGGCGGCCCTCGACAAGGCCCTCTCCATCGCGGGCTATCAAGCGCTCCGGGAGGAGCAGGCCCGGCTCCGGGCGCAGGGCCGCTACCTCGGCATCGGCGTCTCCACCTACGTGGAGATCTGCGGGATGGGGCCCTCCAAGGCCATGCCCGCCGGAGGCTGGGAGAGCGGGGCCGTGCGGGTGGACCCCACGGGGAAAGTGACGGTGCTGACCGGCGTCTCGCCGCACGGGCAGGGGCAGGAGACCACCTTCGCGCAGATCGTCGCCGACGGCTTAGGCGTGGACATCGACGACGTGCGGGTCATGCACGGGGACACCGATGCCGTGCAGTACGGCATCGGGACGTTCGGGAGCCGGGCCACGGCCGTCGGGGGCACGGCGATGGTCCTGGCTATGCAGAAGGTGAAGGAGAAGGTCGTACGGATCGCCGCCCACCTGCTGGAGGGCAACCCGCAGGACATCGTCCTGGAGGATGGGAAGTACTTCGTGCGGGGGAATCCGACGAAGGCCCTGACGTTGGCGGACATCTCCTTAGCCGCGCACGTGGCGAACAACCTGCCGCCGGACACGGACCCGGGGCTGGCCGAGACGCACTTCTTCGAGCCGTCCAACTTCACCTATCCGTTCGGGACGCACGTCGCCGTGGTGGAGGTGGACGCGGACACGGGCGAGGTGGAGGTCAAACGCTATGTGGCCGTGGACGACTGCGGACAGGTGATCAACCCGATGATCGTGGAGGGGCAGATCCACGGGGGGATCGCGCAGGGCCTCGGCCAGGCGCTCTACGAGGAGGTCGTGTACGACGAGAACGGGCAGATGCTGACAGGGTCGCTCATGGACTACGCCCTGCCGAAGGCCCACAACTTTCCGAAGTTCGAGCTGGCCAGCACGGTGACGCCCACGCCGGTCAACCCCCTCGGCGTCAAAGGGGTGGGGGAGGCCGGGACCATCGGCTCCACTCCGGCGGTGGTCAACGCCGTGGTGGACGCCCTGGAGCCCTTCGGCGTGCGCCACATCGACATGCCCCTGCGCCCGGAGAAGGTCTGGAGGTTAATGCGGAAGAAGCCCAGGAGGTCCTGACATGATCCCCAGCGCGTTTGACTACTACGCCCCGAAGACGCTCGCCAGGGCCGCGGCCCTGCTCAAGCAGCACCGGCGGAAGGACGCCAGGCTGCTGGCGGGCGGCCACAGCCTGCTCCCGCTGATGAAGCTCCGCCTCGCCGCCCCCGGCGTGGTCATCGACCTGGGTCGCATCCCCGGCCTGAACGCCATCCAGGAGTCGAAGGGGAAGGTCTCCATCGGGGCGATGGCGACCCACTACGAGATCGAAAGCTCAGACCTGCTCAGGCAGCGGTGTCCCCTCCTCCCGGAGACCGCCGGGGCGATCGGCGACGCGCAGGTCCGCAACCGGGGGACCCTGGGCGGGAGCCTGGCCCACGCCGACCCCGCCTCGGACTGGCCCGCGGCCATCCTGGCCTTAGACGCGGAGTTAGAGGTCCAGGGGCCCAGCAGGAGGCGGACGATCAAGGCCGTCAGCTTCTTCGTCGACCTCCTGACGACCGCCCTGAGGCCGAGCGAGATCCTGACGCGGGTCCGGGTCCCCGTGGCCCCGGAGCGCTCGGGCAGCGCCTACGTCAAGATGCGCCAGGCCGCGTCGGGGTTCGCCATCGTGGGCGTGGCCGCCCAGGTGACGCTGGACCCGGACGGGAGATGCGCCGCCGTGGCCGTCGGGGTCACCGGCGCCTCGAAGATGGCCTTCCGGGCCAGCGCCACAGAGGAGGCCCTCCGGGGGAAGCGGCCGGGCGAGGCGGCCATCCGCGCCGCCGCCAGGCTGGCGGCCGAGGGGATCGACGAGTTTCAGGAGGACATCCACGCCTCCGCCGACTACCGGAAGCACCTGACGCAGGTGCTCACGCGCCGGGCGCTGACGAAGGCGGTGGAGCGGGTCGGGTGATAGCCCCCCACCTCCCCCCTGTCCCCCTCCCTCCCCCCACGTGTGGGGGAGGGAGGGGGTATCAAGGGATTTGCCCCTATGCTGGGGGAGGGTTGGGGGGCTGTACGAACCGCGAATCCTCGCCGTAGAAAGGTCCATCTTGAAAATCGAAGGTACCTATGCCGTGAAGGCCCCTCCCGACCGGGTCTACCGGGCGCTCACGGACCCGGCCATCCTGAAGAAGTGCATGCCGGGCTGCGAGAGGCTGGAGATGACGGAGGAGAACCGCTACGACATCGCCCTGAGCGTGGGCGTGGGCGCGATCAAGGGGCGCTACGCCGGGAAGATCCGGCTGGAGGAGATCACGCCGCCGTCCCACTACCGGATGATCGTGGAGGTCCAGGGGAAGATGGGGTTCGTGAAGGGGGATGGCGCGGTGGACCTGACGCCCCAGGAGAAGGGGACGGTCATCGCCTACGCCGGGGATGTGCAGGTGGGCGGGCCGGTGGCCGCCGTGGGGCAGCGGATGCTCCAGGGCGTCGCCCGCCTGATGGTGAGGCAGGTGTTCGGGGCCGTGGAGGGGGAGGCGAAGGCCGCATCCGGCAAGGGCGTCAAGCACGGCGTCGTGCGCGACCTGCTCCGGACGGTCAGGAAGAAGTGAGACGCGGAGAAAGGGGGATGCCTTGGGGTTCAGGGAGAGGTTGAAGTACCTGGTGTTCAAACCGCCGGAGCCGAAGCCGCAGGAGGCCCCGCAAACCCCGGCCACGCTGGAGGAGATCGCCAGGCCGCCCGTGTCCCTCACCGCGCCTGTCGCAGATATCCCGGCGCCGGACGGGGAGGTCGATTTTCAGACGGTCTTTCGTTCGGCCGGGATTGCGAGCGATGCCCCGTTCGCCACGGCGGAGAAGGCGATGGAGCTCAGGCGA
>Ga0156186_1272_pt1 | contig 26952 bp, 24 predicted proteins | sample RifCSPlowO2_12_FD_107839 | JGI IMG/M metagenome (GOLD analysis project Ga0156186, IMG submission 107839) | Candidatus Handelsmanbacteria bacterium RIFCSPLOWO2_12_FULL_64_10
CATGATGACGTCGGTGGGTTTGACCTCCATCATCCCGGCCAGTTCAGCCACGGTGATGAACTCGCTGGTCCGGATCGCCTTCGTCTCGTCGGGGGAGGCGTCCTCGTCCGGGCGCGTGTCCCGGAAGCGCCTTCTGCGCTGGCGCACGCCGACCTCCATCTGCGCCATGGTCTTGCGGACGTTCTCCTCGACCGCCTTCTGATCGACGGCGCGCCTGCGCCCCCTGGTGGGCTTGAGGCGTTTGCGCGGGGTGCGGTCGCTCACGGCCTCGATGCGCTCGATCTCGTCCGGCACGGCGGGCGTCTCGACGGGACCCACGATGAGCTCCCCTCCACCTGCTCCCCCTCGTCCCCGCCGCCTGCGTCGCCTGCGCCTGCGCTTTTTGCCCTCCCCTGCCGCTTCCGAAGGCTCCTGAGGGGCCTGGGGACGGGACGGGACGGGGGCGGGGGCCTTAGGCTGCGCCTGGGCCTGGGCCTTGGCCTGAGCCTCCTCCTTGCGTTTGCGCTCCTCGAGCTGCTCGGCCTTTCGCTTCATTTCCTGGAGGGCGGAGCTGTGCTCTCGCGCAAACTTCTGGTCGACCTGAGCCCTCATCTCCGGCGTGACGACGCTCATGTGGCTCTTGATGTCGTAGCCCAGACCGCGCAACATGGCCACCAGCGCCTCGCTGGACAGGTTGACGTCGCGGGCGACCTCATAGACCCTGAACCGTTTGTCTGTCTGTTTTTCTTCCAAGCCCCGCTCACCTCCTCAAGGTTATTCTGTGCCTTTGGCCGTCTCCGAATCGGCTGCCGCGAGCGCATCCGAATCTTTGGCCGTCTCCGAATCGGCTGCCGCGAGCGCATCCGAGGGCTGCTCCGGGGCCGGTTCACCGGTCTCTTCAGCGGCGGCCTCCCCCTCACCGGCAGACACGGTCTCGGCAGCGGCGGTTTCGGCAGCCGCTTCTGCCGCAGCCGCCTCCGCGGCTGCCTTGGCGGCCGCTTCTGCCGCAGCCGCTTCTGCCGCGGCCGCCTTGGCGGCCGCCTTGGCGGCCTTCTGAGCCGCGCGGTATGCCGCTACGGCGGAGGTCACGGCTTCTGACGATATCTGAACCATCTTCTGGGCGTCCGCCTCGGTCAGGTCGGGAATCTGCAACAGGTCGTTGAGCAGCGTGGTGGACAGGTCGTTGGCCGTCTCCACGCCCATCGTCTTGAGATGCTCGATGGCCTTTTCGTCCAGGCCGGGCACCTCGGCCAGCGGGACCCGCGTGGCCTGCCTCTCCTTCAGGCGTTCCTGATACTCCGCCTCCGTCATGATGTCGATGTGCCATCCGGTGAGCTGGGCCGCCAGGCGGGCGTTCTGGCCCGACTTCCCGATCGCCAGGGAGAGCTGGTCCTCGTCCACCAGGGCCACCATCCTGTGGTCTTTTCGGTCCACGGCCACGCGAACCACCTTGGCCGGACTGAGGGATCGGGAGAGGAAGGTGGCCTCATCCTGGCTCCAGGGGACGATGTCGATCCGTTCGTTGGACAGCTCCCGGACAATCGCCTGGACGCGCGCCCCCTTCATGCCCACGCAGGCCCCCACCGGGTCGATCCGCTCCTCTTTGGAGGACACGGCGACCTTCGACCTTTCACCGGGCTCGCGGGCCACGGCCTTGAGCTCCACGAGGCCTTCGTATACCTCCGGGACCTCCAGATGGAACAGCTTCTCTAAGAACTTGGGATGGGTGCGGGACAGGATCACCTGGGGCCCCTTGGTGGTCTTGAGCACATCGCTCACGTAGGCCCTGAGCGTGTCCCCCTGGCGGTACTTCTCCTTGCGGATCTGCTCCTTCACGGGGAGCACCGCCTCCGTCCTGCCGAGGTTGACGTAGACCTCCCCCCGGCTCACCTGTTGCACGGCGCCCGTGACGATCTCGCCGATGCGGGCGTGATAGTCGTCGAAGATCTTGTCCCGCTCAGCCTCCCGGACGCGCTGTACCAGAATCTGTTTTGCCGTCTGAATGGCGTTCCGCCCGAACTCGGTGAAATTGAGCGGCTCCCTGACCGTGGATCCGACGCCGGCCGCGGGGTCGATCGCCTGCGCCTGCGCCACGGGGATCGTCGTGAGTGACCCCTCCTCTCCGTCCACCACCTGCTTGACGGCGTAAACGCGGATCGCGCCGCTGCCGGGGTCGATCTCCACCTCGACGTTGTCCGCCATGCCATACCGCTTCTTGGCGGCGGACAGAAGCCCCACCTTCAGCGTCTCGATGACTAAGTTCTTGTCGACGTTCTTCTCCTGAGCGATCTGATTCAGGGCTTCCAGCACTTCGTAATTCAAGACCAAACCCTCCATGTAAGGGCGACCGGCCGGTCGCCCCTACTAAAACTCCACCTCCAGATTCGCCTTTGCGATGGCGGATCGGTCCAGACTCAGGGGCTCCCCGGAGATGTCGAGCACGACGGTACCCTCAGAACAGGCCTTGAGGACGCCCACGTGGACGGCCCCCGTCGCCAGGATCACCCGGACCTTCCGGCCTGTGGAGCGCGTGAAATCCCTCTCCGTCTTGAGAAGACGGTCGAGTCCCGGGGAGGAGACCTCCAGGACGTAGGACCCTTCGATCGGGTCCTCAGCGTCCAGGGCGTGGCCGATCATCCGGTTGAGCCGGGCGCATTCATCGACGGTGATCCCCCCCGGCCGGTCCACGAACACGCAGAGTCGCCTCCTGCGTCTGCCGCCTCCCAGGTTCAGTTCCACCAGCTCGAAATGCTCGGACTCCAGCAGAGGGCGGATGACCTGTTCAAGCCGTTCCAAGACTTCCGCGTCGTCCATGCCCGCCCCCGGATCTCCTCAACTCCGGCCCATAATCAAAAGAGTGGGCAGCCGCCCACTCTACAGTGTTGTAATATATGGAATCTGGGGGCAGGATGCAAGAGATTTTTAAGGGAGACACGCCCCTGCGCCCTGGGGCAGCCTACGGTTTACCGTCGATGAGATGAAGCAGTCCGGTCAGATCCTGCCGGAGGTCTTGCAGGAGATCCCGCATCTGCGCACGATTCAGGGATGGCCCCGGGCACACAGGGGGATGGTCCAGGGTACCGGACCGATCTGGGGCAGGAGCGAGGGAGCGGTCCACAGGGTCGCCTTCCCCCCCCGCGCCCAGCCCAATCTCCATTCCGTCGATCAGCGAGCGGTCCCGCCGGAGCCGGTCGCTGGCCCCCTTGATCGTGTATTTCTCCTCGTAGAGCAGCCGTTTGATCGCCAGCGCCACCCGGATGTCCCGCTCCCGGTAGGAGCGGTTTTCGGCCCGATTCCTCTTGGGCCGGAGCATCGAGAAGTCCTTCTCCCAGAACCGGAGGATATGCGGCTTGACGCCCGTGATCTCGGACACCTCGCTGATCGAATAGTAAAGTTTTTTAGGTCCGTTTAAGTCCATAAAATTACGCGACTTAGGATTTTTTCTTCAAGGCGATGCGGATCGGAGACCCGAAGAACCCGAAGCGCTCCCGCAGCCTTCGCTCCAGAAAACGCCTGTAGCTGTCTGAAATGGCCCTGGGGTGGCTGGAGAAGAACACGAAATCCGGCGGGGCCACGTCGCGCTGCACCCCATAGAAGAGCTTGGCATTGCCCCCCCGGTACAGGGGCGGGGGGGAGACCGCCTGCATCTCCGACAGAAAGGCGTTCAACTCCGTCGTGGACACCCGTTCCTTCCGGCGCTCGCAGATCTCCAGCGCCAGGTCGACCGCCCGGAACACCCGCTGCCGGGTCAGCGCGGAGATGAAGACAATGGGGTAGTTGACCAGAGATGCAAACCGGCCCTCGATCTCACGCTGCGCGTCCCGCGCCGTGTTGGTCTCCTTCTCCACCAGGTCCCATTTGTTGACGGCCAGGACGACCCCCTTGCCCAGTTCCACGGCCTGTTCGACGATCTGAGCATCCTGTACCGTGCACCCCTCCACGGCGTCGGTCAGGACGACGGCCACGTCGCAGCGGCCCAGGCTCTGGGCCGTGCGGACCGTGCAGTAGAACTCCACGGCGTCCTTCACCCGCGCCCGCCGGCGAAGCCCCGCCGTGTCGACCAGCAGGAAGGGCCTGTCGTCCCGCCGGACCAGGGTGTCCACGGCGTCCCGCGTGGTGCCCGGCTCCGGGCTGACGATCATGCGCTCCGCCCCGATCAGGGCGTTCACGAACGTCGATTTGCCCACGTTGGGCCGGCCCACCACGGCGATGCGGGGGATGTCGGGGGCATCGAAGGCCATGGGGCTTTCCCGCGGGAGCCGGTCCAGAATGGCGTCCAGGAGGTCGCCGGCCATCCGCCCGGTGGCCGCCGAGACCGGAAAGGGGTCGCCCAGCCCCAGGGCGTAGAGTTGCGCCGCGTCCGACTCGTCCCGCTCCGTATCCACCTTGTTGGCCACCAGGAGATAGGGCTTGCCGCTCCTCTGCACGACCCGGGCCACCGTGCGGTCCTCCTCGGTCAGGCCGGCCTGCGCATCCGCCACGACCAGGACCAGATCCGCCTCCTGCACGGCGGCGTCCGCCTGCGCCCGGACCGAGGCGACCAGGCCGTCTGCGCGCAGGTCGTAGCCCCCCGTGTCCACGACCTGGAAGGACCGCCGGTTCCAGTCCACGTCCGCGTAGTGGCGGTCGCGCGTCACCCCCGGCCGGTCGTCCACCACGGCCTGGCGACGCCCGAGCAACCGGTTGAACAGGGTCGACTTGCCCACATTGGGCCGACCCACGATGGCGACGAGGGGTTTACGCATATTGCCCGGCGCTGATATAGGGGTGGTACCCCGGCCTCCGGCCCCTGCCCGCGTGGAGGTCTCCCCCTTCCCGGAGCGCCCTCTCCACCGACTCGACCAGGTCGTAGGTCCCCACCACCACGCGAACCCTCAGGTCCCGCTCCAGGTCCGCCGGCCTGAGGTCGTCTAAGAAGAGGCCCTCGTAGCTGACGCAGTTGGGGGGGAGCAGCGCAATGTCGCCCGGAGGAGACGCCCGCAGGGCGTCTCGGATGTCTGCCCCGGTCAGGAGGCCAGAGACCGTGATGCCGTCCCCGAAGAACCGGTTTTGCACCACACACAGCCCGACCTCCAGCCCCGCCACCCGGCTCAGCCGGTCCACAAGGCCCGGCAGAAAGCCGCCGGCCAGGACGCTCGTCACCAGGGTGATCCGGGCCGGCCCGGAGGGCCGCCGGAGATCCCCGACGCGTTCGTCGAACAGGTCCAGAAACCGCCGGACCATGCCCACCCCATTCTCCACGAGAGGGAAGCCGTCGTAGTAGTCCGGGGGGGGGATCGGGGAGCCGGTCATCAGGTAGAATTCGTCGCTCAGGTAGACAAAGTGGGTCCGGAAGCGCCGGTGAAGGCGCGGACGCCACCCCTCCACCTGAGCGATATAGTGTCTTGCGAGATCGGGGGTTACGGGATCGAGTTGAGGGAGGTTCTTGCGGTAGCGGGTGAGACCCAGGGGGACGATCCCGACGGACTCCACGTGGGGGCGCCAGCGGGCCAGGTCGAAGACCGTGCGCTTGAGGCGCTCCCCGTCGTTCAGGCCGGGGCAGAGGACCACCTGGGTGTGCATCTGGATGCCGCTGGCCGCCAGCCGCCGGATGCGCGGGATCACGTCATCCGGCCCCCTCCTGCCCAGGAGCTGCCCCCTCAGGTCCGGGTCCGTGGCGTGGACCGAGATGTAGACCGGGCTGAGGCGCTGGTCGATGATCCGCTGGAACTCCTCCTCCGACAGGTTCGTCAGCGTGACATAGGCCCCGTGCAGGAAGGAGAGGCGGTAGTCGTCGTCCTGATAATAGAGGGCCTTCCGCATCCCCCTGGGCATCTGGTGGAGGAAGCAGAAGACGCAGGCGTTGTCGCACTTCAGGATATCCATGTCCTCGAAGGCCAGGCCGAGGTCCTCATCCGGGTCCTTCTCGATCTCCGCCTCCCAGACCTCCGGCCCTCGCCGGACCCTCACCAGGACCTCCTCGTCGCTGACGTGGAACCGGTAGTCGATGGGGTCCCGCAACACCTCCCCGTTGATCCGCTCCACCACGTCGCCGGGGAGGATCCCCACCGCGGCCCCGATCCCCTCAGGGTCCACCCCCCTGACCTTCAGACCATCCTGTGTCTTTTGATGCGCCGATAAACTCATTTATCTTAGGGCCTTTCACGCGGTCTTGATGTCCTGCCACGCCGCGTCGTAGACCTTCGTGAACTCCCCGAGGTCCTGCACGAACTCGCACCGGGCCTCCACCTCCGGGGGGGGGTAGATCGCCGGGTTGCTCAGGATCTTCGGGTCCGTGAGCGGATAGGAGGCCTCGTTGGGGCTGGCGTAGCAGATGGCGTTGGAGATCGTCGCACTCACATTGTCCCGGAGCAGGAAGTCGATAAACTCGTGGGCCACGTCCCGGTGCGGCGCGGCCTTCGGGACGGCGACGTTGTCCACCCAGATCATCGTCCCCTCCTTCGGCAGGACGTAGCGCAGGGCGCTGTTCTGCTTGGCGGCCTGAAACAGGTCCCCGCTGTACGCGCACGAGAGATAGATGTCCCCGGAGATCAGGTGCTCCCGGTAGAGGTCGCTGCTGTAGGTCTTGACTAAGGGTTTCTGTTCGATCAGCAGCCCTCGCGCCCCCTCGACCTCCGCCTTCGAGGTGCTGTTGACCGAGTGGCCGAGGCGCTTCAGGGCCACCCCGAGGGTGGTCCGCATGTCGTCCAGCATGTTGATCCACCCCTTGTAGGCCGGGTTCCACAGCGCCGCCCACCCCTCCACGGGGTCATGGATGCGGCCCCCGTTCAGGCCGATGCCCACCGTGCCCCACTGGTAAGGGACCGAGTGGCGGTTCTCCGGGTCGAATGGCAGGCCGCGAAATTTCCTGGCGATGTTCTTGAAGTTGGGGATGGCCTTCAGGTCCAGGGGCGAGAGGAGGTCCGCCTTGACCATGATCTGGACCATGTAGTCGCTCGGAAAGATCACATCGTATTCCGCCTGCCCTGTCTGGAGTTTGGCGAGCATCTCCTCGTTGTCCGAGTAGTTGTCGTAGGTCACCCGGACGCCGGCCTCCCGCTCGAAGTCCGAGGTCGTCGTCGGGCCGATGTAATAGGGCCAGTTGTAGACGTTCAGGCGACGCCCCCCCCCCTGGCGTCCCCCGCAGCCCAGCGCAATCGCGGCCCCGCCCCAGGCTGAATGTTTCAGAAAGGTCCTTCGCTTCATTCTTTCTTCTTGATCTGACTCCACTGCACGGGCCGGATCGTCGGGGCCTGCTCCTCTCCCTCAGACGACCTGGATGGCCGCCCCTCTCGCTGGGGAGCGGCCTCCGGGCGGTCCCCAGGGTCCTCAGGCGATCTCTTCTCAGAGTCCTTCTTCTTCCGGGTGAAGTCGACGACCCGCGCCGGGTCCGCCTGCGCCAGAGGTATCCCCTGAAAGGCATCTGACTTTGCGCCGGAGGCATTGGGGGGCTTATCGACGTAGCGCAACAACGCCTGGACGCGCTCCTCATAGGTCAAGTCGGTCGAGTCCTGAGTCGCGAGTCGCGGGTCCCCAGGCTTTGAGGGCTGTTTTTTTGACTCGCGACTCGTGACCCGTGACCCGTGACTGTTTTTTTGACCCGTGACTCGTGACCCGTGACTGTCTTTTTTGACCCGTGACTCGTGACCCGTGACTCCTTTTTGGCCTTCGGTCTCCTGGTCCTGGTCAGGTTTGATCTGTCCCGTCGCCAGCATGGCCAGACGCGCCCGAAGTTCCCGCCCGGACGGCTTGGGAGGGGCGAGCGGCGGGACCGGATCACCTTTGCCTTCGGGTTTCGGGCCTTGGGATGCGGGGTCCTGACGGGAGCCCGCCCTGGGCCAGACGACCGGCCTGACCTCCTTCGGCGCAGGAGGGGGTGGCTCGGCCTTCGGGGGCGGAGGCTCGACGCGCGGCCAGATCACCCTGGTAACCCCCTGTGGGCCGCCCTCGACCGGCTCCTGGCGGATCGACGCAACCGGCTTCTGGCGAAGGAGGACCAGCGAGATGACCTCGATCAGCTCCGCTGAACTCACCGGCATCTCCACCCGCCCCTCCAGCTGAAGCTGCCTCACCCTGGCCTCTGTGACGGGGTCCAGGTTGACGGAGGTGGAGAGGATGACCGGAATGCGGGCCGTGACGGTCCGCTCCTTCAACACCCTGTAGACGTGAAACCCGTCCACGCGCGGCAGAAAGAGGTCCATCAAAATGAGGTCCGGGAGCCCCCTCCTGAGGCACTCAAACGCCTCCACGCCGTCCTGAGCGAGCACGACCGTGTGCTCGGTTCGGAGGCGCAGGATGCGCTCCACCTGCGTCCTGTTGCGCGGGCTGGGGTCGATGAAGAGGATGGTGGCCATAGGGATCGGTTGTGGGACAGGGGTCCGGGGGACCGACAACCGCATAGAATTAAAGATAATATACGGCTTTAGCGCTTAAAAATCCATCATTAATACAGCCCGATGAACCCTCTCAACATTTCCGAAAAATAACATTTAAAATAAATAAAAATAATATCTTATAATAATTTTCAAATTTTGCTGGAGTTTCACTCAAGGTTTGCCGATATTAGACGTAGACCCGGCAAACACCCTGAGGAATCTTTTTATGCCGCTCCGCATCAACAACAACGCCCTGGCCATCAACTCCCAGCGCCATCTGCGCCTGACCAACGTGGATGTGACTAAGCGCATTGAGCGCCTCGCCTCCGGCCTCCGCGTGAACCGGGCGGCGGACGATGCGGCGGGTCTGTCCATCTCCGAGGGCATCCGGGGCCTCCTGAGCGGGCTTACGCAGGGCATCCGGAATGCGGAGGAGGCCACCAACCTCGTCCAGACCGCCGAGGGGAGCCTCAACGAGGTCAACGGCATGCTCATCCGGATGCGCGAACTCGCCGTCCAGTCCGCCTCCTCCACGGTCACCGACACCAACCGGCAGTCCCTCCACGCCGAATTCGGTCAACTGGTCAACGAGATCGACCGCATTGCCACGGCCACGAGCTACAACAACACGACCCTCCTCACCGGCTTCGGAAACGTCATCAGCCAGAGCACGACCGCATCCACGGCCCTGGACTCCGCGACCACCGGCGTCACCGCCGCCCAGATCTCCGGCGCGGCGGCTGGCGCCTACACCTTTATAGACACCTCAGCCGCAGACAATGAGGTCACCCTCGGCAACGGGACGGTCACCCAGACGATCAGCCTGAGCGCCGTGCTGGACAACGGCGTCGTCCCCACCGGCACCACGGCCCTGGCCAGCTTCGACCGCCTGGGCATCCAGCTCACCATAGACGAGACGTTCCAGGACGGCGGGCTCGACAGCCTGACCCTGCTGATCGAAACCGGGACCGGGGGGGACTTTCAGGTCGGCGCAAAGGACAGCCACAGCGACCGGCTGACGGCCAGCATCGACGACCTCCGCGCCACGGGGACGCTCCTGAATCTCAGCTCCGTCAGCATCTCTACGCTGTCGTCGGCGCAGGACGCCATCGGCTCCATCGACAGCGCCATCACCGCCGTGACCTCCCAGCGCGGGAACCTCGGCGCCATTCAGAACCGCCTCAACTTTACGGCGCGGGTCAACGAGCAGGCCCTGGAGAACAACCAGGCCACCGAATCCTCCATCCGGGACGCAGACGTGGCCGAGGAGGTCTCGCAGTTCACCCGGGGCCAGATCCTGTCTCAGTCCGGCCTGGCCATCTTCGCGCAGGCGAACATCCTCTCGGCCAGGGCCATCTCCCTCCTCCCCTAAGCCCCACCCTTACCCCCAGGTGAAACGTCAAACGTCAAACGTCAAACGAAAAGACAAGGGTCTTTCACGTTTCACGTCTTATCCTTCCACCTCCCGCAACTCATCCACATTCCGCCGGAGCTTCCGGACCGCCTCCAAGATGAGGTCCATGTCAGAGGTCGGCCCCAGAAAGAGGGCGTGCCCCAGGCTCCACGACTCCGTCTCCGCGATCCGCTCGGCCTGCGGACAGGCCCGTTTCAGGGCCGGCTGCCCGGCGAAGATCGGATGCCGATAGAGGGGCTGCGTGTGCCCGACGCCGGTGGGCGCCCCCTCGGCGGCGAGCGCCTTCCGGAAGGTGTCTCGCGAGATCCCCCCGAACTGCTCCGAAATGAACCTGAAATGGACCAGGTAGAACCCCCACCGGGTCACGCGGGGGTCCCGGTGGATCGGCGCCACGCCGTCGATCTCCCGGAGTCCCTCGTTCAGGTAGGTCAGATTCCTCTCCCGCGCCTCCGTCTGCCCCTTCAGCCGCGACAGCTGCGCCAGGCCCACGGCCCCCTGAAACTCCGTCATCCGACACGCCAGGGAGACCACCGGCGCCCCCCGCCCCGGCCTGCCGGGCACGCCCCCCACGTGGTGGTAGGCGTCCATCAGCCCGGCCACCCCATCGTCGTTCGTGACCACCATCCCCCCCTCGCCGCACGACAGGAGCTTGCCCTGCTGGAAGCTGAAGGCCCCGGCCCTGCCCAGCGCCCCGGTGCCCACCCCTTTCCACTGCGACCCGTGCGAGTGGGCGCAGTCGGAGACCACAGCCATCCCCCGCCGCGTGGCGATGTCGTTGAGGGCGTCCGTGTCGCAGGGCAGCCCCCCGTTGTCCACGGCCAGGATCGCCCGCGCCCGCGTCCGCGCGCCGATCGCGGCCTCCGCCGCCGCCGGGTCGATCAGATACGTCTGTGGGTCCACGTCCACGAAGACCGGGACGGCCCCGCAGTTGACGACCGCCGTGGCCACCGACACGAAGGCCGCCGCCGGCATCACGACCTCATCCCCCGCCTCCACGCCGGAGGCCCTGAGCGCCACCTCGATGGCCACGGTCCCGTTCGACACGCCGAGGGCGTAGCGGGCGTCCTGAAACTGCGCAAACGCGGCCTCGAACTGGCCGACCCTGGAGTCCGCCGGGGTCGCATACGCCGACCGCCCCCATTTTGCGGACGCCACCACCTCCATCACCGCCCGCTGCTCCCGGTCATCTGACACCGGCCAGGGGCTTCCGAGGCGCTGCTTCACGAGCGGTTCACCGCCTGCTATCGCCAGATGGGGCACGATTACCTCCGGAGAAATTCAGCCCCCAGGCCCTCCCCCATCTGAGCGGCAAAGCCCTTGAGACCCCCTCCCTCCCCCACGTGTGGGGGGAGGGAGGGGGACAGGGGGAGGAAGGGGGCGTCACTCATCACCGATCACTCGTCACTGCCTTTTCTAAGTTGATCCCCTTCGTCACCTGAATCACGCCGAGGGCCGCCTCCAGCCGGACGCGGGCGTCGGCGTCGCCGAGCGCCTTGAAGAGCGGGCGCAGGGCGTCGGGGTCGTTCCGAAGCCGGAGGGCGCGGGCCGCAGCCGCCCGGATGTCGGCGGTCTGGTCCTTGCCGGCCAGGGCCTTGGAGAGGATGCCCCGCGCGTCCCCCTGGGGCATATCGCCCAGCGCCCCCACGGCGGCCAGCCGGACGTTTTCGTCCTGGTCGTTTTCCAGGGCCTTCTCCAGGGGGACGAGCCCGCTCCGGTCCCCGTTCCGCCCGATGCCCCGCGCGCTGAGGGCCCGGATCTCCGGGTTCTCCCCCCACGCCAGCAACCTCTTGAACGTGTTGAGCGCAGGCTTGTCGGGATAGTCCGCCAGGATCTCCGCGGCGCGACGCTGGAAAGAGTCGTTGTTGTGGCCGACGAGGGTCCCGTGCACCGTCGCCAGCATGGCAGGGGCCTCCCCGAGCCTGCCCAGGGCCTCTCCGGCGGCGAGCTTGACCACGTCATCGGTGTCCGCCTGGAGGACGCCCTTCAGGAGCGGGACGGCCCCCCGGTCCCCGAGCCTGCCGAGGGCCTCCGCGGCCAGGGACCTCTCTACGGTGTTCCCCGTCCGGGCGAACATCGCCCGGAGCGCCGGGAAGATCGCCTCTCCCCCTTTGGCCTCGACGAGGCAGGGGATGAGGGTCTTGCGAAGCTGGTAGTTCGTCTGGTGGATGAAGGCCTCTTCCAGGACCGAGACGGCGAAGGGGCCGCCGAATCGGGCGAGGGACTCCGCAGCCGCGATCCGCACCACCTCCTCCGGGTCCTCCCGCAGGGCCTTGGCCAGGACAGGCACGGCCGATGCGTCCTTGAGAAGCCCCAGGGCCACGCCTGCGCTGGAGCGGGGGACGAAGTCCATGTCCGTCTCGAGGATGCGGATGAGATGGGAGATGGCGGAGACGCGGCCCACCTTTCCGAGGGCCGAGGCCGCGCTCGCCCGGCGCAGGGGGTCGGTCGTGTCGGCCAGCGCGGCCTCGAGCTGAGGGATGGCCGAATCATCCCCCAGGCGATGCAGGCAGACCACGACCTGCGCCCTGACAAACGGGTTGCGAACGCCGGGGAGGGCCTCCCGGAGCGCAGCGGCGGCCTCTGCCCCCCCCAGCTCGCCCAGCGCCTGCGCGGACTTGAAGGCCATGTCCTCCTGACCGCTCTGGAAACCCGCCTTGAGCAGCGCCAGGGCGGACGGCTCCTTCAACCTGCCCAGGGCCAGCGCCGCATCCCCCTGAACATCCGGCCGGGAGGAGTCGCTGGCCAGGGCCATGAGGCACGAGATCGCTTCCGAGTAAGCCCTGTCGGGGTCCGGGCCGCAAGCCCAGACCAGCGCCCCCACGAGGGCTATTGCGCCATATAATTTGAAACATCCCCCCCCAAGCTTGAGGGTCCCCTTCTGCACCCTGTCTCTGGTCATCTGGCTCCTCTTTTGCTCCTGGTGTCAGAAACTCCAAAAAATGCGGAGGGGCGGGTTGACGCCCGCCCCTGTTCCATCCGCAAGACTGACTCCCCTGCCCTAACGTATCAGATTTGACCTGTGTTTAGAATGTCCCCAGCATCTCGGCCATCTCCCCTCCCTCTCCGATAATCAGACTGATGTCCCACTCCGTCGTGCCGCGAGGGGGCACGACACCACAGTCTTGAAGCCCCTCGGCGGTGTCGAGACGGTCCACCTGGGCCGTGCTCGGCTCCAGGGCGACGTGGAAGAGATTGTGCCAGGCCCCCTCGTTGATCCAGATGCCCAGATAGGGGAGCTTTCCGGCGGGAAAGAGAAAGCCGATGAACTCCCCATCCGGGTATCGGAGCGCGCACCGGCCCTGACTCAGGCGCGTGGTGAACAGCTTCTCCGCCCGTTTGGTCCGCGGGGAACGGATGATATGCCGCTCGTAGTTCTTGTCGAGCGTCACGTCTCGCACCTCCGGCCACGGGTGCTCCTGCATGGGGCGACCGAGGCGGTCCTCACTGCTCCAGTAGGACACCACCTTCGTCGCGCTGGGGAGCAGGATCTGGCATCCGGCCTGCACCTGGAACAGCGGATGAAAGGCGTAGACGAACGAGAAGGGATAGGGACTGAGGTTCTGAACCGAGTAGGACAGGCGAATGTAGGGGGCGCTCTTTCGGGCGAGCTCCTCGAACGATATCCGGCGCTCAAACACGTAGGGAAACCGGACCCCATGCACCGAGGTGTGAAGGCGATTCTGCTTGAACTGATAGTCCCAGGGCAGCATCCAGACCTCGCCGTGGTCAGGGACGCCCACCCCCTGCCAGGGATAGGCCGGATAGGCCCCGGCCTGCACCGCCGGAAAACACTCATCGGCCCCATCTCGCTCGTAATCCTCGAACTTGCCGTCGTAAATTCTTTTCCGGTAGTCGATCCGGGTCCTGGAGAGAAACTCCCTTCCGGTCTTCTTGTTGATCAGGGAGGTGATCTTTCCCCCCAGGGAAGGGGCTACGCTGATGGAGAAATGGTCAGATTCAAACCTGAGCCCCGGAATCTTGGGGGCGATTTCGATCTCCTGCAGGGTCGGTTTCGCCATTGCGCAGACCCCCTTGATAGGGATGGAAGCGGGGAGAAAGATGCTTTAGTAGTTGTTATTTTTAATCTTACAAATCATCATGGCCCAAAAATTGACCAACATATTCTAAAACAAGCACTAAGATAAGCCTTGTTTCCGTCATTGTCAAGTCATTTGAGAAAATCATCCACTAATACTCAAAAAAGAAGGGAGAGGCCACGGCCTTCTCCCTTCGTCGATTCGATTGGGGTGGATAGGACGCCGGGATACGCGCTTATCTCGTCAGGACCGCCGTGGCCTCGATCTCCACGTGCGCCCCGGCGGGCAGGGCCACCACCTGCACCGTCGTCCGGCCCGGCGGGGCCACCTTGAAGTATTCCGCGTACACGGCGTTCATGGCGGCAAAATCGTGGATATCCGTCAGAAACACCTGCGTTCGCACCACGTGATCCATCGTGGCCCCTGCGGCCTCCAGAATCGCCTGGATGTTCTCCAGCGTCTGCCGGGTCTCCGCGGCGATCCCGCCGGGCACGATCTTCCCTGTCTTGGGATCGAGCCCCTTCTCCCCCGCGACGAAGATGAACTCCCCGGTCTTGATCCCCTGCGAGTAGGGGCCCACCGGCGCAGCGGCCTTTTCGCTCTGAATGACCTCTTTTTTCACGACGCCTCCCTTTATTTTTTTCGGAAATACATTTACCTCACGGCGACAGGGGTCATCGCGCAGCGAAACCCCACGGTGGCCGAGCGCTCCGTGGGCCTTTTCGCCACCCGGGCCGAGGCGCGCACGGCGTATTCCCTGGACTGCCAGGACCCCCCGCGCACGACCTTCATCCGTCCGGTCGCCGGCCCCCTGGGATTTTGGACAACGCCGTCCGAGGTGTAGACCTTCGGGTCGTACCAGTTGTCCACCCATTCGGCGACGTTCCCTGCCATGTCCTCGACGCCGTAGGGACCTGCGCCCGCAGGATAGCTCCCGATCCTGGCCACAGCCTTCAGACTGTCAGCAAAATTGAGCCGTCCCATCGTCGGCCGGTCCTCCCCCCACGGAAAGGTCCGCCCGTCCTCCCCGCGCGCGGCCTTCTCCCACTCCGCCTCCGTCGGCAGGCGCTTCCCCACCCATCCGCAGTAGGCCTCTGCCTCTTCCCACGTCACCCCGACCGCCGGAAGATCGTCGCCGTCGAACGGAGGATCGCGCATCACCTCCGGCATCTTCCGGCCCGTCGCGTTGGCGAAGGTTCGGTACTCTTTCCGGGACACCTCCCAGCGGTCGATGGCGAAGCTGTCCAGAAAGACTTTATGAAGCGGGCCTTCGTCGACGCCGCCCCGGTTGGAGCCCATCCAGAACGCCCCGGATGGGATCAGGGCCATATCCGCTGGAACGACAGGATCCTCCGCAGCCCCACTTTCCCGCGCGCAGCAGAGAACGATGAGAACGCGGAACAGGACGCGCCCCAGACGCACAGGTGCGGGTTGAGGAGACAGGCGTCCGTCGTTTTCCATCCGCATCCTAAAATCTGTCTAACCCCTCGATATGCTCAGGATCTCATAGGAAAGCTTTCCGGCAGGCACGGTAATCTCAACCGCCTCTCCGGCCATCTTGCCCAGCAGCGCCCGGCCCACCGGAGACTCCGTAGATATTTTATTCTCGTTGAAGTCCGCCTCTACGGTCGAGACGAGCCTGTAGGTGATCTCTTCCCCGGTCTTTTTATCCTTGAGCCTCACCGTGGCGCCGAGATAGGCCTTGTCCGAAGGGATCATGGACTCATCGATAATGATCGAAGACGCCAACCGCTGGGAGATGGCGTTGATCTTCGATTCCACCTGCAGCTGTCGCTCTTTGGCCGCAGCGTATTCGGCGTTCTCCGCCAGGTCGCCATAGCTGCGGGCGTGGGCAAGGCTCTTGATCACCGCAGGCCGCTCGACGGACATGAGGCGCTGAAGCTCCTTTTCCAGCTTCTCATAGCCCGCTCGCGTGATGTAGCTATGCGTGGACATCTGATTAAGTGAACCTCCTCTGCGTTTAAACGCGGTAGACAAAAACAAAAGACGAAACCCACCCGCGCGCAGCAGATGGTCCTCGTCTTCGACACGGCGCTTAAATGTAGTCAATTCCAGCCCGAAAGTCAAAGAAAAATGCAGCGCGGTCAGGTTTGAGACACCGGCTCCGACGGCTCCTTCGGCTGCTCCTCCGGGGGGTTCGCAGACTGTTCCGGCGCCTCCTCTTCCTCCTCCTCTTCCGCCGTCAGGGCAGCCTTCCCCCCTGCCCCGGGCTCAACCCCCATCTCATAGTCGTTGATCGCCCCCCGGATCTGCTCCCGCAACTCCAAGATAATCTGCGCCGACAGCACCGCCTTGGACGCCCGCTCCGCCGCCAGGTTGCAGCAGACCTCGCGCAACGCCTCGAAGCGGCCCTCCCGGTCCCCGTCAGGCATCTTCATCTCCATGAGGGCCGCCTTTCGCTCCCTGTAAAGCTCCAGGCCATAGTCGATCAGGTACTCGAAGAAATACCGCAGGGCCACGTTGCGCGCCCTCCGGGCCAACTTTTCCGGGTATTTCGCCTTCTGATATTTGAACATCACGTCCTTCTGGATGTCCAGCCGGGCCGCAGGGTTCATGTCGCTGCCCTTTTTCAGGCTCAGGTAAATCCGGGCGATGATCTCCATGCTTGGCACAAAAGTCCCGAGCCGGGTCCCGCTGTTCCGCAGGAGGAGGCGCACCTCGTCCGACTCCACGAACCGCTCGATCCGCTGGGCCGTCTCCTTGTCGCACTTTTCGGCGATCTGCTTCTCATCGGGGTCTTCCTGTCCCCGGACCTTCGGAAACTCGAACGTGAGGACCTCCTCGATGGTCCGCTCATCAAACGTGAGTTCTTTGATGTCCGCCCAGAAGCCCATGGCAAGCCGGCTGGCGGCCCTCATGGCGTTGCGGAACTCCGCCTCGGCGAAATTCGCCTCGAACGTCTTCCGGGGGATATAGACCTGGCTCGGCTTCTCCGCAGGGTCCAGGATGACCCGCCTCCAGAGCGGATGCCTGAACAGGGCCTGCAGGGCCTTGATGGCCCTGATCTGATGTTCCGTCTTGGACGCCTTGCGCTGGACACCCCCCTTCTTCTTTGCCGTCTTCTGAGATCCCATCAGACGCTGCAACAGGGACGGTCCCTCCGACGCATCTCGCATCTCCTGCACAGGCGTCAAAGCAGGCGGCGCCTCTGACGGAACGGAGGGGGCCTCCTCCACGCCGGGCTCCGGCCCCGGAGACGGGGTTGCAGCGCGTTCAAGGCCCTCCTCCACTCTGGCCGGCTGCGCCACCGCCGGCAGCGGCTCAGTCGCCTGTGGAGATGTCCCTTGAGACGCCGCCGTGGCCTCCGCCGGTGGACGGGCCGATCCCTCTGCGGGCGTCTCGGCAGCCTGCTGCTGACCCGGAACCTTCGCCCGGCGGGCTGCGGCCTCCCGCTGCCGGATGGCGCCCAGTTGCTCCAGGGCCGCCCCCATCTGCGCCGCCTGCCGGCGCTCCTCGGCCACCGGCGCAATGTCTCCGACGGCCTCAGGCCCCGGCCTGGGCAACGCCGCCCTCTCTAACCGCGCCTCGGGCGGAGGCCCCGACGCCTGCTGAGCGGGACCTCGCCGCTCCTCGGCCACCGGCGCGACGCCCCTGTCCATCTCAGGCCCTGACTTTGGCGAAGACTCCGCTCGAAGAGGTTGCCCCTCCGGCGACGCCCCGGACGCCGGGGATGCCCCTCCGGAGGCCGCCGCAACCTCCGCCGATGGACGGGCCGATGCGTCTGCGGACGCCTCCTGCTGCTGATCCTGAGGCCTTGTCCGGTGGGAGGCCGCCTCCCGCTGCCGGATGGCGCCCAACTGCTCCAGGGCCGCCCCGAACGCCTGCGCCTGCCGCCGCTCCTCCGCCACCGGGGCAATATCCTCCTCCACGCCAGGCCCCGACTTGGACGAAACCGCCTCGGTCGAGGGCGAGGCGGTTTCCCGGCTTGGCAGGGCAGGCTCCATCTCCGACAGGGACCCTGAGAACGAAGAGGCGGATTCAGGGCGCTGTCCGACGGATGCAGCCGCCCCCTCTCCCCCCACTCCCCCTTCAGGCCGATCTCCTGCGCCGCTCCCGCCCCCCGCATCCTCCTGCTGTTGATCCTGATGTCCTGTCCGGTGGGCTGCGGCCTCGCGCTGCCGGATGGAGCCCAACTGCTCCAGGGCCGCCCCGAACGCCTGCGCCTGCCGCCGCTCCTCCGCCACCGGGGCAATATCCTCCTCCACGCCAGGCCCCGACTTGGACGAAACCGCCTCGGTCGAGGGCGAGGCGGTTTCCCGGCTTGGCAGGGCAGGCTCCATCTCCGACAGGGACCCTGAGAACGAAGAGGCGGATTCAGGGCGCTGTCCGACGGATGCAGCCGCCCCCTCTCCCCCCACTCCCCCTTCAGGCCGATCTCCTGCGCCGCTCCCGCCCCCCGCATCCTCCTGCTGTTGATCCTGATGTCCTGTCCGGTGGGCTGCGGCCTCGCGCTGCCGGATGGAGCCCAACTGCTCCAGGGCCGCCCCGAACGCCTGCGCCTGCCGCCGCTCCTCCGCCACCGGGGCAATGTCCCCGCCCTCGCTTGTGCCTGCGTTCATCTCCGGGGAGAATCCTGAGGGCCTGGGGACGGCCTCCACGCGCTGCTGATCTCCGGGTTCGGCCCTGGCCACCGGCCATCCCATATCTGTCGCGCCCCCCTCGGACGGCGACTCATCCTGGGGAGAGGCCGCCGCGGGATGCGGGGCCTGGCGCTGCCGGATGGAGCCCAACTGCTCAAAGGCCGCCCCGAACTTTTGCCGCTCTTCCGCGACCGAGGCGATGTCTGCGTTCGGGTCGGATCGGTCGAACACCTGTAGCTTCCGGGCCTCGCGGACATCCTGATACGCGGACTTTAATGCCTCTCCTGCCGCCGACTTGTCCTCCGAGATGCGCTCCTTCAGGTAGGAGACCCCCTTCTTCATCGAGTTGAGCCCGTCCTTGAACGGCTTGAACAGGTGCTGGGCTGCCAGCTCCTTTTTAATCTCCTGGATCTCCTCGCGGATGTGTACCTTCAGCGTTTCGACCATCCGGGTGAAGGCCCCAGGCCCCGACGGTTTGCGCGGCGCAGGGGTCTTCTTGGGCTTCTGGGTCGCCGCCTTCACGGCGGCCTGGGGCGCAGACGCAGCCGATTTTGTCCCCGCGGCCTTGCCCGACACCACCTTCACACCGGCCAGGGCGGCCTCCATCTTCTTGGCTGCGACGGGTGGGGCCTTCGGGGCGGGTTTGGCAGGGGGATCAGGTTTCTTAGCGACTTTGGTGACCTGCACCTGCCCCCTGGCCGCCATGAGCTTGTCCATCGCCTTAGGCTTGGGGGGCTCTTTGGGCTTGGGAGGCGCAGCAGCGGCGGGTTTGGGAGGCGTCTTGACCACGTCCTTCTGCTTGAGCGCGATCATCCCCGCCAGCTTATTTTTGGAATCATCGGGCACGCGCGATCGCCTTTGAAACTTTAACTTCTTCGCATGTAAAGCGTTATGTGATAGTGTTAGTGTTATAATATAACATGATCGACGGGGTGTCAAGGAATATTTAGCACAAAGACCATAGCCCTCACATCATCACCGGCCTCCCCGACCGCACGGCCTCCCGGATCGCCAGACAGAGCTCAATGGCCTTCCGGCCGTCCTCCCCGGTCACGGCGGGCGTCTGGCCTGACCGCCCGCAGTCCAGAAAGTGCCGGATCTCCGCCAGGAACGGGTCTGCCCCGCTGAACGACTCCTCGTGGACGTCGTCGGGCCGGTCCCGGAAGGCGTAGCGCAGCGTGTCCGGGTTGTCAAAGGGGCCTGAGACCTCCGCCACGCCAGCCTCCGTGGCCACGTAATAGTCCTCGAACCGGAACGCCCGCATCCCCACCATCCCGGCGCTCAGGGACGCCACGGCCCCGCCCCGGAACCGGATCGCGCAGACCGCCCCGTCAATCTGCGGGGCGTGTTTTTGAGCGAAAAAACTCCCCCCCTCCGCGCAGACCCGCTCCGGCTCCCCCAGCAGGAAACGGAGCGTGTAGGCCGCGTGGACCGCGTTCTCGAAGATGGGACCCTGCCCGTCCGCCTCGTCCCAGAACCAGGCCTTGTCCGTCGCGCCGGGGTGCGGGTAGCGATGGATGACGAACCGCGCCGGGCCCAGGTCCCGGTCCAGCAGACCTCTCAGCCGTATCAGGGGCGGCGAGAAGACCTTCTTGTGCCCCACCATCAGCGTCACGCCCCGCTCCCGGCAGGCCCGGATCATCCCGTCCGCGTCCGAAGGCGAGGCGGCCATCGGCTTTTCGACCAGGACGTGGATCCCCCGCCGGGCCGCGGCCTCCGCAAGCGGCAGGTGGCTCCTCGGCGGCGTGCAGAGACTCACGGCGTCGGGCCTCACGCGGTCCATCATCTCCTCCGCGTCCCGGTGACCCTCGGCCCCGAACTGCTCGCACGCCCGTTTGAGCGCCGCCTCGTCTAAGTCGCACAGGGCGACCAGGTCCACCCCGTCCAGGGCCTGATACTTCGCCGCGTGCGTCCGCCCGATTCCCAGCCCGATGACCGCTGCCCTCAGTGCCATAACCCCCTCCTCAGAGCGCATCGCCCCCCATAAGGAAACCCATCAACATCTCCCTGGCAGGCTCCAGGGTTCGCAGGGCGCTCACCCGTTTGAGCTTAAAACGAGAGGCCCCGGCGAGGGGCTTCAGAAGGTCAAAGAGCTGTTCCGAGCAGACCCTGACCTCCGTCGGAATCATCTGGGCCTTCGCAAACTGATCGACCATTTTTAACGGGACCGAACGCCACATCTCCTCCAGAGAGGGCTGGGGCTGGAGCAGGTCGTGAAAGAGGACCAGGCCACTCCGGGCCTCTACCATCATCAGGCAGTAGGGGAAAAAAGGCCGCCCCTTCCCCTCCCGGCACGCATCCGGCAGCATGAAGACGTCGACTTCAAGCTTTTGCTCGCCCCGGGACAGTCCTTCCAGCCGCCTGCGCGTCAGGTCGTCCACGGTCACGGGTGCGGACGCTGGCGGCGGTACCCGCACAACACGGTCTTCCCACCCGATACCCACTTCAGCCTTGAGCGGCGCCCGTACAAAAAACGCCCCCTCCGGCACCCCCAGCAGAGAGGGATCGGCCTCAAAACGCGGGGTTACATCCAGCGCCTGTTCCAGCGCACAGGTCAGCAGGCGGGCCTCCCACCCTTCCAGGAACCAGGGATGAAAGCCCGGACGGATGCTCCTGAACATCGGCCAGGCGTTCTGTCCCCGGAACTTGAGGCCCAGCGATTTGAGGATGTCCCGGTCCTCTTTTTGCAGGATATTGCGGTCTTCGAATGAGGCCTGGAGTTGAGGGACTTCAAACAGGCGGTAGGGAGAGGCGTCGAGACCCTCGTCTTCCAGGTCTAAAAAGCCGTAAAGCCCCTGCGGGCCGAGATAGACCGCGACAGCGAAGTGTTCGCCTATCGCTCCCATCACGCTGATGAATCCGAGCTCCTGGTTCTCAGGATTCTGCACGCCGAAAATATCGTCCTCCATCATCCATTCCCAGGGCGCAAGCTCCTTCACGCGGACGGCGACCTCGTAGAGCCGGCGCCACTCGTCCAGGGTGGGGGAATTCTCGCTCATCATGGTCTCCTTCAGCCCACCTCCCGCTCACCCATGAGTCGATAGGGGCTGGTTACGGGATCAAAATCCTGGAGGAGACGGATACGAACCTCTTCGTCCAGGAGCGACCAAGTTGTGTCGTTCGGGCTCGAGTGAAACGTATGTCGACAGTCGAGGCCACCGGGAACCGAAACACCACATTGGTCAGTCAAAATATATCTGTCGTGGAAATCCTTGCCACCGAGTTTCATGTCCCAAAGAAAAACTTTAACCCGATGGAGACCTATAAGAGGACGAAGTTGGCGCTCCCAGGCATTCAGGCGGTGGGTGACAGGTTCCGCGTGATCTCCGCGTTCGGGATTGCCAGCGTGAATGTATATGCGGGCAGGAAGCACTGCATGACCCCGTTGGCCCAAGAGATCGATGCAGACCTTCACAGTATCGAAAAATCTGGATGCTCGACACGACATATACGGGTCTACAAGCGCCAGTGTTTTGGCATGTCGGAGCAGTGGGGCTAAGGCGCTCCGGTAATCGGTCTCTGATTTGATCAGCGTCCGAGATCGACGGCGACTCTGCCATTGCGGGGTGTCCAGCGCCCCGGAGAGTTCCATAAAAACAGGGTCGTTATGTCCACTGGCATTCAAAAGGGCCTGACTGAGCACAATTCCGTGAAACGGGATTCGCCCGTGCGACTCCAGAGCCAGATTGAGCCAGTCGTTATCTGTCGCCGGGTCGCCTGCCATCCTGCGAGGATGTCTTACGAGCCGGTGGCGGTCGTGCAGGGCATTAAGACATGTTATGACCTTATCCTTCAGCCCCGAAGATAATCCCCTAACGCGATCTTCTCTGACGTGTCTGATCCAGCGGTCTTTATGCAGGTTTGCAATCATCCCATTGTCACACATCCCCCTAAGAAGTTCGACGAGGATAACACCCAGCGCGGCGTCTCTCTCAACCACAGTTGCACCAAACACATCCGGCGTCATGGCAAATTCGTAAAGCACCCCGACGTTCCTCCTCAGGAAAATCGCTCCCGGAAACCTTCCTCGAAGAAGCCACCAGGCCACGGATCGAGGAGTTGCCCTTCTTCATCCAGTTCAAGCAGGCGCACAACAGCCGACGAATCTTTGGGCTGAACAAATAAAATCGCCACATCTTCAGGACGCACCGGCGGTAGACCGTCGGGAAGGTTCTCCTGATAGGTGTCGCGCATACGGCGCATCAGACGAAGAATAAGATGCTCGCTGTGGGTCTCGATGATGAAGGTGTTTTTCCGCTCACCAAGAGCGGATTCAATGAAAACATCTCCGAGTTCCGCTTGAAGTTTGGGATGCAGGTGGATTTCGGGCTGCTCTATCGCCAGAATTTTTCGGTCCAGTCCAAAGGCGCTTACGAGCACAGGCAGGACCTGGCTGATGCCAATGCCTACGTCTCGGTGTGAGACCTCGGTCTCTGTCTTCATATCCCATAAAACAGGATCTGGGAGCCCCGCTATATCTTTTAAAGAATCACCGATCATTTGAGCAAGTTCATCAGGGTCTTCCATAATATATCGAGCTAAACCGGTTACAGTCGGTCCCGAGTCTCTGTCTCCATCAACTATGGGTTCTTCCCGGGCTATTGTCTGTAAAAAAGCCGAAAGATATTTCTCAGTCTCATCCGCTGTGAATAGGCTCTTGACCTTGAAAACATAGGGTGTCTGGAGACGGTCCTTGTCAGAAAGCCACTCATTAATACGTTCTCGTACAGACGCATCCCGCTTGATAATATCCCAGGCATAACCGCCGCCTGCATCCCAGTTGGGATCGTGGTGAGGCACAAATGCCACATGGCGAGGTGGATATGAACGCAAAGGCCCCAGATAGCGCAAACAGGATAGCTCGGCACGGACGGTATTTCCCAAATCTTGCATCAATGCGTCCAACGTTCGAGGGAGAAAGAACCGGACAGCCGCAGCCAGATCCTCTTTCCGACGGCCTCGACTAACAGGGAATAACATGGATTGTTCGCCCGCCCCAAAGAGTTTTTCCGTCTTGAGTAGGTCCGTCGGAATAAACTTTTCAACGCGGGTGGCAATTTCAGGAACTATGTCAGCAATAGCCTCATTCAGTCCCTCAAAGTCTGCTGCTGTAAGCGATTCGGTCGTGGTCGCAGTTTGGACAATTGCCTTAAATACTTTTCGGAAAATCTGATGCTCGTGCTCTAACCTGTCTAGCTGCAAATTACCTCCCGGTCGCAAGCTCATACGCAGGAGGCTTTTCCCATCCGCCTCAACTTCGTAGGACATCACCGTCGGCTTTGTGTCACGGAGAGGCTCCCCCTGATTATCTAGTTCCACGCCCACGTTGAGCGCGATGCTGGCGCGATGGACAGGAGCCAGCAGTTCAGCAACCCGCCCCTTAAGACCGGCTACGTCGATCTCTGCCGCCCACTCAACTCGGCGTTCCACGTCTCGCCGGTGGACGTACTGACGAAACCCTCCGAGGTCCACCGAATCCCCGCCAATAGCCATCCGGTGAACATCCAGTTCGCCCGTCTCCATAGCATGGCGGGCCAGGAGCAGGCCGTGAATCAGGCTCGACTTCCCTGCGCTGTTCGCGCCGAAGATGAGCGTCAGGGGCCGGATGGGCATGCGCTGAGTCTCAGCGAATGCCTTGAAGTTTCCGAGTCGGAGCGCGGTCAGCATAGGACCCCCTCCGCATTTCCAAGCGCCCTTGCCTGCTCCTCCATCTCCGCGAGGAGTTCCTTCATGCGCGCCTCGCGCCATCGGGCCGTGAGGTCGCCGGAGAAGGCGCGGTGGAGGAGTGCCGAAAAAAGCGATTCAATTTTTTTATTAGACAATAGCCTTTGCTCTTGCGACGCAACAAGTTCAGATACCAAGTCATCAAAGGCAAATACGATGTTTACATCTTTAGGATATGGTATATAGAGATTTAAAACATCATTGTCGGTAACGGCGGGGTACGATGCCCCACGTGCTCTTTCATTAAGTCGTTCCGTAAACCAGGCAAGTCGCGTGAGGACATATAGGTAGCCAAATCCCTTATCTTCTCTGGCCCTCAATATACAGAACCCTGTACTACATATCTGGTTGTCGAGATGAGAAGGTACAAGTGCTGTGGCTCGCAAGTAAGGTCGCACAGTAGACACAAGTACATCATTTGCCTCGACCACTTGTCGAGCCCGGCTTGGTGCTTCTGCCCCAAGCAGAGTTTTTACCTCAACGATTCTTCTGAGGATTCCATCCACTCCCGAGATGTCGATATAATTAAAGGGCACATCTGGCTGATCGGAAGGATTTCGTCGGTCTACCTTAGATACCAAAGATCGGATAGGGATGACATCCCACCCCATCGGATTCGTCGCCGGGTCGCCGAATATCCTGTAAAAGAGGGCGGGCAGGATACGTTCGGCTTTGGCGTCGGCCTCGGCGCGCTTCTTCCGCAGGGCGTCCGCCTGGTCCAGAATCTCCACGATCCGGCGCTGCTCGGAGAGAGGAGGAAGGGGAAGACAGTGCTCCCAGAATTTAGCCATGATAATGCGTGGCATCTTTACACCTGCCACGCACTGTTGTGCAAACGGCAAAAAGTAATTGGAGCGGAGGTAATATGTCAGATAAGCGCAATTAAGAATGCCTGGACGTGGTCGCAGAGGTATCAGTTCAGTCGTTGCAATTCCTGCTTCTTGTGGCCAGACTACTTTGTTCAAGTAAGGTCGAAGCTTAGAATATAGGACATTTCCAGCATCGAATGAGACGGTAGAACTTCCAGCTTCTCTTGCTGGCACCACCCGCTTGTTTATAATAAATCCTGTATGACTTTCAATCTGGTCAAGAGTTAATAGCCAGACTTCTTGATCTGGTTGAAATTGGATTCGAGAAGGCTCAGGCGGAGCAACCTCCCTGAGAGGAACCATCGGCCACTTCATCCCGCCGCCTCCTTGCTTCCGATAAGGGCACGGCATGCCGTGCCCTTACGATAATCATTGAGGTCAGCGTCCAGATTAGCGGGATTATTCTCATCTTCCAACCATTGGACAGGATTGAGGAGGATATATTCGCGAATCCGGTTCAATTCGTCCTGGTCTCGAACAACGTGTTCGTAATAATTCCGATGCCAGACAGGGCATCCGGGTGTGCCTCGCCGTTCATGGATGCGTTTGGTGACGGCGGATTTGAACGAACGAATGATGGTCGGTAACGAACCGGCAACCGGTTTGCCGAATTGTTCCGTAGGGGCACGGCATGCCGTGCCCCTACCATTGTCGTGAATGATTAATATCCCGTGAACATGATTGGGCATGACAACGAATTCATCCAGTTCAACGCCCTGGAAATGTCCCGGGATGGCGTTCCAGCAATCAAGGACAATTTCACCGCATTCGTTCAAGAGGGGTGCGGGTTCCAGTGCCTTGATCTCTCCGAACAGACATTCCCGGTTCAAAGTGCAAATGGTAACGAAATAGGCGCCTGCCTGGCTATAATCGTACCCTTTCAGCCGGATGGAGCGGCGGTGTCGCAATTTATCGTTTGCGTGCTCAAGATCGCTCATAGAGCAGCTTCCCTTCTCGCAGGCTGTGGGAAACGACGTGATTGAGGGAATTCCGCCATTTCTCGACCTCATCCGCGCTGTAAACCAGGATGTCTTTTGGAATCCTAAAGGACGATAGCGCCTTTCGGATGCGGGCCATCTCCTGACGCCGGCTCCGATCCGGCCCGAACGGATGGTCCTCCACGACCAGGAGATCCAGGTCAGAATCCGGCCCGGCCTGATCCCTCGCGTGTGAGCCAAAGAGGACGATCCGTTGCGGGTTAACGGCCTCAACGATAGCCTCGGTCATCTCTCGGAGGAGTGTTTCGGTCACCAGGATCATGATTCGACCTTTCTGCGAGCCTATCTCTCCGGGTCTATTCCAATACCCGTAAGGTAACCTCGAACCCGCTGGACAAAAGCCTGAGCGTCCTCAACAAGATGTTGCGAGTCCTCCTGTTCCCAGGAGACAAGCACATTGTATTCAGCGACAATGCTTTGATCTTGCACCCTGGCAAGGATAGAGGACCATTCTCGTTCAATGAAACCGGAGCAAACCAGAATCTTGTTGAAGAATCGACGCACCGTACGGTGCGACTCTGCGACAGTATCGTGCGCCAGAAGGGCGGCTTTAGCAGCGTGCATAACCGCATAGTAGCTGAGGGAGATCGCATCCTCAAACAGGCTACTCGCTAAGAGGACCTGCGCGGCCCGAAGGGCCTTTTTTGCTCGGCTAAATTCCGCGAGCGAATGTTTCAAGTTCACCGGCCAACATCCCTCTGTGTGCTCTCTGTGGTTATCCTTCCACCTCTTTCAACAGCTTCTCCAGACCATCCGCGATCTCCCGCTCTATCGCGAGGACCTCCCGGATCAACTCCGCCGGGTCCTCCTCCGGCGCTTTCTCGGCCACCTGCGGCTTGTAGCGCCCGGCGGCCAGGTTGTAGTCGTTCCCGACCACGGCCTCCGCCGTCGCCCCCCAGCAGCGGGGGTCTTCGCTCCCCGCCTCCAGCAGCGTCCCGGCCTCCACGCCGGGCGCCTCCTGGAAATCGGATGATTT
>Ga0156186_1422_pt3 | contig 26710 bp, 22 predicted proteins | sample RifCSPlowO2_12_FD_107839 | JGI IMG/M metagenome (GOLD analysis project Ga0156186, IMG submission 107839) | Candidatus Handelsmanbacteria bacterium RIFCSPLOWO2_12_FULL_64_10
ATCAGGCCCCCCCCCCCCCCCCGCCCCCGCCGGAGCGCCTCCCGCCGGTCCCCGGCCAGCAGCGGAAACCGGGCCTCCCCGTCCGGCAGCCCCATCTCCACCCCGCCTAAGACGATCCGCCGCTCCCCCGTGTAGGCGAAGAACTGCCGCAGCCGGTCCACGGCCCTCACCCCCGGATGCGCGGCGATCGCCGACGCCAGGCCGGAGTCGAGCGTCGCCTCCGCGCCCGCCCGCGACCACGAGTCCGTGGTGATGTAGACATCCGCCTGCGCCGTGGCGCCCACCCAGACCTCCACGGTCCGGCGGAAGCTCCCGATCATCAGCGTGATCCCGATCAGCATACTCACGGCCACGGCTAAGGCCGCCACCGCGAACGAGGTCGTCTGAAGCCGCGCGCTCAGCATCCTGAAGCTGTAGCCCAACCCGAAGCCCCGCACCGGCGCCCGCCCGCAGACCTGCTGCACGATAAATGGCGTGACCAGCGGAACGCCTATAAGGACCGCAAGACCCAGCACGAACCCGCCGGGCCGGTAGCCCTGCCCGAACCCCCAGAACCAGAGGCCCGCCGCGCCCACAAGCCCCCACCCCGCCAAGAACAGCCGGAGGGCCGCCCCCCCCACCCTCTCGTGCAGCGTGAACGCCGCCAGCAGAGACCGGGTGTCCCTCCGGCTCACGTCGAGCGCGGGGAAAACGGCCCCCGCAACCGCCCCCCCGATCCCGATCAGACCCGCCAGCCCGTAGACCCTCAGCGGCACGCGCAGGGACTCGATCTGATCCAGCTGATACAGATTGGTCAGAGTCGCGCTGACCGCCTTCACGCGGGCCGTCGCCGCCCAGTAGCCCAGCGGCAACCCCATCCCGACGCCCAGGACGGCTAAGAGGACCACCTCCCCCACGATCAGCCCGAAGACCTGCCCCCGCGTGGCCCCTGTGGACCGGAGCAGCCCGAACTCCGCGCGCCGGCGCACTAAGGCCGCCTGCGTGCTGCTGTGGATCAGAAACACCCCCACGAACAGACTGATCAGGCTCAGCGCCGTCAGATTGAGCCGAAAGGCGTCTAACAGCCGCTCCGCCTGCTGCCTCCGCTGCTCCGGCGTGACCAGCTGGACCGAAGGGCCGAGCCGGGCCCTCAGGCGCTCAATCAGGTCCCCGGGCCTCACCCCCTCCGTCGCTTTGACGTCGATCTGATGGACCTCGCCACGGCGTCCCAGAAGGCCCTGCGCCTGCGCGATGTCCATGACCGCCAGCTTGCGGCTGGCTAAGGGGCTGACCCGCTGAAAGTCCACCAGCGCCCCCACCACGAGCCGGACCCGCCTCGACCCGCTCGACACCTCCACGGAGTCCCCGATGGACCAGCCCATCTCCCTCGCCAGGGACGGCGTCACCGCGACCCAGCCGGGCCGGCCCAGCGCCCCGGAGGCGTCCCGCCCCTCGCCCTCCCACGGCAGGGGCGCGGGGGCGAAGAGATCGACCCCCAGGACCTCCAGGTAAAAGTCCGCCCGGCCCGCCACGGCCACGTCGATCCGGTAGATCGGCCAGGCCGCGGCCACCCCCGGCTCGGACAGGACCTCGGCGTACAGGGACTCGGGCAGCGCAGGCGTCCGGCCCAGGACGCTGAAGTCCGCCTCCCCACTCACCGCCTGGACGCCCCCCTCAAACGCCCCGAGCGCGTTCCGGTTGATGATCTGGATGCAGAGCACCGACGCCACGCCCAACGCCACCCCGAACGCGCTCAGGAGGTAGAGGCCGCGCCCCTCCCGGAAGTGGGCGACCAGCGTCTTCAGAAAATATCGGATCACGACGCTTCCAGTATCCCGCTGTGGAGGTGCCAGACCTCGTCCGCAAGCGCAGCTAAGTCCCGGTCGTGCGTCACGTGGATCAGCGTGCTCCCCTCCTCCGAGACGAGCCGGAGCAGCAGGTCCATCACGGCGCGGGCCGTGGCGTCATCTAAGTTGCCCGTCGGCTCGTCGGCTAAGAGCAGCCTGGGCCGGCGCAGCAGCGCCCGGCAGATCGCCACCCGCTGCATCTCCCCCCCGCTCAGCTTCTGGACATTGTCCTCCGCCCGATCCGCCAGCCCGACCCGCTCCAACAACTCCCGCACCCGCCTCCCGAATGCCTTCGGCCTCCCCCCGGCGATCAACTCCGGCAGGGCCACATTGTCGTGGACGTTCAGGTGGGGCAGCAGGTAGAAAAACTGAAAAATGAGCCCCACCGCGTCCCGCCGCTGCAGCGTCCGCTCCCGCTCCGACAGCCCGGCCAGATTCCTTCCCAGCACCCGGATCTCCCCCTCCGTGGGCAGGTCGATCCCGGCGGCTAAGTGCAGGAACGTGGACTTGCCGCTCCCGCTCCTTCCCACCAGCGCCACCTTCCGCCCCGCGGGCACGTCGATGGACACGTCCCTCAGCACGACCCGACGCCCACCGCCGGACGAGTTGTAGACCTTTGAGACGTGTCGAAATGAGAGGACTGGATCGGTCAAGACCCCTCCCCCTAAACCCCCTCCCCCGAAGGGAGAGGGGGAATAGACTTGGCAAAACGACAAGGGGCGCGCCGTCGAAATCCTATACCCTCCGAATCCGGAGCAACCACCTCACATCGAAGGGTTACAGAATTCTGATCTGCTGCGGGGTATGGATTACGGCGCGCCCAAGCCCCTCCGGCGCTTGAGGAGCGCCTTTCTGCGCACTCTTTGGGCGTCCAAAGAGTGCGGCGGCGGCATGGGCCGCCGAAACGGTGGAGAGAGGGGTATCCTCGATTTTCACAAATCCTTCAGCACCTCCTGCGCCGCATTGTGCCCCGGCAGCCCGCTCACCTCGCCTCCGGGGTGCTGCCCGGCCCCGCACAGGTAGAGCCCCTTCAGCGGCGCGCGATAGGCCGCCAGCTCCGGCAGGGGCCGGTTCCAGAAGAGATGTTCCCCCGCGTGCTGCACGTGCCAGATGCACCCATCCGTCAGCCCATTCTCCCGCTCCATGTCCAGCGGCGTCCGCAGCCTGTAGTCCCGGATCGCCCCCCGGAAGTTGGGCGCATACGCGGTGATCTGGTCGATCAACCGCTCTGCGACCCGCTCGCGCGCCTCATCCCACGTCCCTTCCCTCAACCTGGCCGGGGCCGGATAGATCCAGATCGACGCCGTGTGGTAGCCCGGCTGCGTCAGGCCGGGGTCTGTGAACGAGGGAATCGAGAAACTGATGACCGGCGCGCGCGGCGGCCGTCCCCCCTCCATGTCGTCATAGGCCGCGTCGATCCCGGCGCGCGAATGCCCCAGGACGACAGATCCCCTGTGGGGCCGGTTCGGGTCCCCGTCCCACGCGCTCCACCGGGGCAGCTCCGAGATCACGGCCAGGAACTTGTAGCAGCTCACGTGCGTGATCAGCCCCTCGATGCGACGCCGGAGGCCCCCCTCCACGTGTTCCGGCGCGAGCAGCTTCAGGAACGTCCGCTTGGGATCGAGATTGGACACCACGACCCGACTCCGCACCACGGACCCGTCCTCCAGCCGTACGCCGATGACCTGACCATCCTCCACGAGGAATCGATCCACCCCCCGGTTCACGTGAACCCGGGCACCCGCCTCTTCGGCAGCCTCCTCCATCACCCGGCTCACCACGCCCATCCCCCCCTGTGGATACCCGTAAGGAGGTTCTTCTCCGGTCCCCTCCTCCGGCCGGTTGATGGAGCTGTAGGCCAGGTGCAGTCCGAGCGGGTTGCGCCCCACGGCGACCCCCTCCCCGGCGTACATCTCCCTCAGGAACTCGGACGGGAGAAACGCCTCGTGCAGCCCCCGGATGCGGGTCATCAGCGCCCGCTCCAGCGCCTCCGCCGCTGGCGTGCCCGCCGCCTTCGCGCGAACCTCCTCCAGCGTGGGCGGCGGCCCCAGCCGGTAGGGCGCAAACAGATCGATCAGCGCCCGTTTGAACTCGCCGTACCGGCGCACCCCCGCTTGCTCCTCCGCCGTCAGCCGGCCCTCCGCCGAAAGATTGCGCGGCGAGGCGTGGTCCCCAGGTCCGTAGTAGGTCCCGTCCGGGCAGAGCCGGATGCCCGCCTCGCGCGTGCACATCGCCAGCCCCCGCCCGTACAGGCGCAGGTCCCGGATGATCTTCGGATGGATGGCGTGCGTCATGTGCGCGCACGTGGAGAACCGGAACCCCGGCCAGAGCTCCTCCGTGATCGCCGCCCCCCCGGCGAACGGACGCCGCTCGAACAGGTCCACGCGCAGACCGGCCCGCGCTAAGTAGGCCGCCGCCACCAGCCCGTTGTGCCCCGCCCCCACGATGATGACGTCGGTGTCCAAAACCCCTCCTTCGTTACAGGATACTGTCCGCTACCGGACACCAAGTGTATCGCCAGCGGACACTTTTTGAAGAGACATTCACGGCGTTTTTTTGTAAGTTATTAAAAAACAATTTTGGCACGCATGTTGCAGTATATTAGACCCAACCCCCCATCCCCCTTCCCCACAGGGGAAGGGGGAGCAGGTTGTTCATTACGGATTACGAAAAATGCGAGACAAACTTTCTTCCCTCCCCGTGTCGGGGAGGGACCGAGGGAGGGGTTATGTTAAGAAACTACCTCACTGTCGCCATCCGGAACCTGATGCGGCAGAAACTCTACGCCTTTATCAACATTTTCGGCCTGGCGCTGGGTATCGCCTGCTGCCTGTTGATGGCGCTGTTCGTCAAGCACGAATGGTCCTACGACCGGTTTCATCAGAACAGGGGTCAAATTTACCGGCTTCTGGGACGCGAGGTCAAACCCAACGGTGACATAAAAATCAGGTCGCTGCATCCTCTGTCCGTTGTTGAGCCGCTGGTCAAGACATTTCCCGGCATCGTGTGGGCGAGCGGGTTCATGGCCTCCACAGTCCGTATCACCGGCGGTGATCATACGTTTTCCGAGCGTTTCGGCGAAGCACACGCCGACTTTCTCAGGATGTTCAGCTTCCCCCTGCTGGCGGGGGACGCCGAGACCGCGCTATCTCAGCCTGACGCCGTGGTCATCAGCGAGCCGACGGCGCGAAAGTTCTTCGGCGAATTGCAGCCGGGTTACGGCAACGTCCTGGGCCGGACCCTGACCTTCCACGGGCGCAAGGACGAGACCTTCGTGATCACGGGCGTCATGCAGGCCGTGCCGGAAAATTCCAGTCTCCGGTTCGACTTTCTGATTCCCATTTCGCACTGTGAGAATTATGGAAGAACTGAAGAAAATGACGCCTTTACCTCGGTCTACGTGCAGCTTGCCGGGACGCAGGACGCTGCGGCGCTCGAAGCCGCGCTTCCGTCATTCATCAAGACACATCAGACAGACCGGATTCAGACCCTCCTGAAGTACAACCTGATTCGCAATACGCCCGACGGATATGCGTTGCGTCTGCAACCCCTGACGGAGGTCTACTGGAATCCCCTTTCAACTATTTCCTATGAGAGGCGAGGCAACCCGTTTGACGCCTATCTGCTGTCGAGCATCGCCGCGCTGGTCCTGCTGATCGCGTGCAGCAACTTCACGACCCTCTCCATCGGGCGCTCCACCAGCCGGGCGCGGGAGGTGGGCATCCGCAAGGTGGTGGGCGCGCATCGCGGGCAACTGATGGGGCAGTTCTGGGGCGAGGCCATCCTGTTGAGTTTTCTATCGCTCGGTCTGGGCCTCGCGCTGGCGGAACTCTTTCTGCCAATCTTCAACGGGCTGATCCAGAAACCACTGCATATCGCGTATTTCAAAGACGGCCTGTTCCTGCTGATCGCCGTGGGCATAATGGTGGCCGTCGGGCTGGTGGCGGGCAGTTACCCGGCTCTGGTGCTGTCTCGGTTCCAGCCGGTGAACGCGCTGAAGGGGCAGACGCGCATCGGTGGGCGCAGCCACATGACACGCGCCCTGGTGGCGCTGCAATACGCCGCGTCCATTGCGCTGATGATCTGTACGGGAATTATCATGAAACAACAGCACTATATGCGGACCAAAGACCTGGGCTTTGACAAAGAACATGTGGTCGTGGTCGAATTTCCCGGAATGGATGTTGGCATGATGAAACAGATCGCGGAGCGATACAAACAGACCGTTCTGGCGCATAGTCAGGTCATCAGCGCTACGGTCAGCGACCGCTCACTGACGAAGGGTTCAGCCAACAGAATGTACAAGAAACCAGACGGCTCGCAGGTCATGTTGCGCTATCTCCGCGTGGCCCCCGACTACATCAAGACCATGGGGTTGACACTGCTCGAAGGGCGGAATTTCTCAAACGATCATCCTACCGACCACACCCAGGCCATCCTGATCAACGAGGCGCTGGTCAGGGCCGTCGGGCTGGCCGACCCGGTCGGAAAGCCCTTGATCGGCTTTAAATACGGCGCGATGGAAAATCCGATCATCATCGGCGTGGTGCGCGATTTCCACACCGGTCCCCTGTACGAACCCATTCCCCCGCTGGTGATGCAGGCCGGCTTCGGGGGCTATCCCGTTATCTTGGTCCGTATTCAGTCGAACGACATTTCCGGCACGCTGGCCCTCCTCGAAAAGACCTGGAAGAAAGTTGCGCCACCCGGCCGGGAGTTCAACACGTCGTTTCTGGATGATAACCTGGACAACCAGTACCGGAACGAGGAACGCTGGCAACGCGTACTCAGCTATTCCTCATTCTTCGCCGTTGCCATCTCCTGCCTCGGCCTGTTCGGCCTCGCCTCCTTAGCCGTCGCACGACGCACGAAGGAGATCGGCATCCGCAAGGTCCTGGGCGCGACGACGCCGGGCCTCGTGGGCCTGCTGTCCAAGGATTTCGTCGCGCCCCTGATCGCCGCCAACCTGATCGCCTGGCCGGTGGCCTACTGGGCCGCGCGCCGGTGGCTGGAGAACTTCGCCTACCGGATCGAACCGGGCGCGGGCGTGTTCGCGCTGAGCGGGCTGCTGGCGCTGGTGGTCGCCCTGCTGACGATCAGCCTGCAGACGCTCAAGGCGGCTCGGGCGAACCCGGTGGAGGCGTTGCGATACGAGTGACCTATCCCCCCGACCCCCTTTCCTAAAGGAAAGGGGGAGCAGACTTGTCTAAACGACAAGGGGCGCGGCGTCAGAAACCCTCACCGCAGGAGTTCGGTAGAATCACTGGACCTCCCAGGGGCACAAAACGCCGATGGGCCGCAGGAGTCTGAGGTTACGCCAGCGGGGTGGAACGCGACCTCATGGGAGCGTTAGGTGGCGTGGCCAAGCCTCCCCGGCGTCTGAGGGGCGTGCTTCTTTTGTCCAACTTTTCTTGCACGAGCAAGAAAAGTTGGAATACATTTTATAGCCCCAACCTCGTGCGGCCTGAATCTTCGGAGTCCGCCACCAGGACCGCCATCGGCAGACACCCCTCCGTGTCGGGGTTGAACAGCGGCCTCCCCGGATGCGCCTCCCGGTCCACCCAGAGCGCGGCGGCGATCAGCCGGTCCCCCTCAAGCGGCGTGAGGTAGGCCACCTTCAGGGACCCCCGCCTCCCGCCTGCCACGCACGAGAACGGCATCGCGGGCGCGCCCCAGCTCCTCCCTCCGTCCCCTGACCGGCGCATCTCCACCGTCTCGTCGTCCGAGTCCTTCGTGGTCCCGACCCGGTAGGTCGCCAGCAGCGTCCCGTCGCTCAACGGGGTGACCGTGGGGAACGTCCCCAGCGCCCGCCTGGTCCCCTGCTCGCCCCGGTTCAGGGTGCCTTGCTCGATGATTTTCATCAGCCCTACCTCATATTCGCCGCCAGGACCATCTTCCGCAGCCGCACGTTCTTCGGCGTCACCTCCACCAGCTCGTCGTCCTTGATGAACTCGATGGCCCGCTCCAGCGTCATCGGGGTCACCGGCGTGAGCAGGACGTTCTCTTCCTTGTTCGCCGCCCGGATGCTGTGCTGGTGCTTCTTCTTGGTGGGGTTCACGTTCAGGTCGTTGTCCCGGTTGTGCTCCCCCACGATCATCCCCTCGTAGAGCATGTCCCCCGGCGCCACGAACATCCTCCCGCGCGGCTCTAAGTTGAACAGGGAGAAAGGCATGGCCTCCCCCTGCCGGTCCGCCACCAGGGACCCAGATACCCGCCCCGGAAAATCCCCCCGGTATTCCTCGTACCCCTGAAGATAGGAGTTCATGATCCCGGTGCCCCGCGTGTCGGTCAAAAACTCGCTCCGGTAGCCGATCAGCCCCCGCGACGGGACCGTGAACTACAGGCGCACCCGGCCCGTGCCGTGGTTCACTAAGTTCACCATCCGGCCCTTCCGGCGCGACAGCTTCTCCGTCACCACGCCCGTGAACGCCTCGTCGCAGTCGATGAACATGTGCTCGATCGGCTCCAGCGTCTTGCCGTCCTTCTGCCGGAAGATGACCTTCGGCCGGCTCACGCTCATCTCAAACCCCTCCCGGCGCATGGTCTCGATCAGGATCGCCATCTGGAATTCGCCCCGGCCCTTGACGATGAAGTGGTCGGGGTCCTCCCCGTCCTCCACCTGAACCGCCACGTTGCGCAGCGTCTCTTTGTGGAGCCGCTCCCGGATCTTCCCCGCCTGCACGATCTGCCCCTCTTGCCCGGAGAGCGGCGAGGTGTTGGCTGAAAATCGCATCGAGATCGTCGGCTCGTCCACCGTGATCCGCCTGAGCGCCCTGGGGGCCTCCCGCGTGCAGATCGTGTCCCCGATGTGGACGTCCTCGATCCCGGCCAGCACGACAATGTCGCCGGGCGACGCGGATTCCACCTCCCCGAACTTGATGCCGTCGTAGACCTGTAGCTTCGACACCTTCAACGGAGTGATCCGGGCGTCTTCCCCCACGCAGACGAGGTTGTCCTGGCGGCTGATGGCGCCGTGAACGACCCGGCCCACGGCTAAGCGTCCCACGTAGTCCGAGTAGTCCAGGTCCGACACCAGCATCTGAAAAGGCTCGTCGGGGTCGTAGGAAGGCGGCGGGATCTCGGCCAGGATCGTCTCAAACAGGGGGCTCAAATCCTTCCCCCCTTCCTCCAGCGTCCGCTGCGCGATCCCCTCCCGCCCGACGGCGTATAAAAAGGGGAAATCGACCTGGTCCTCGTGGGCGTCCAGGTCGATGAACAGGTCGTAGATCTCGTCCAGGACCTCCTTTGGGCGGGCGTCCTTCCGGTCGATCTTGTTGATCACCACGATGATCTTGAGCCCCCCCTCCAGCGCCTTCTTCAGCACGAACCGCGTCTGAGGCAGCGGCCCCTCCGAGGCGTCCACCAGCAGGAGCGCCCCGTCCACCATCATGAGCGCCCGCTCCACCTCCCCCCCGAAGTCCGCGTGCCCCGGCGTGTCTAAGATGTTGACCTTGACCCCCTGCCAGGTCACGGAGCAGTTCTTCGCCGCGATGGTGATCCCCCGCTCCCGCTCCAGGTCCAGGTTGTCCATGATCCGCTCGTCCACCTTCTGGTCCGGCCGGAAGGTGCCGCTCTGCCGGAACATGAAGTCCACCAGCGTCGTCTTGCCGTGGTCCACGTGCGCGATGATGGCGATGTTTCTCAGGTTCGGGTTCTGCGCAAGAGGCTTCATAGGGTCTCCCATATCACGAGATGAGTCCGCCGGAACGCCCGGCTTTTGAACGGTACGCCGATCTCCCCGGCGCGTCAAGGGAAATCTTCTCCGGCGCAGATTCCGCTTGCCCCGGAGGGCCAAAAGCCCTAAATTTCACCCGGCTGGCCCGAAAAAAAACCATACCGGACGACCTTCGTCCGCCGCAGGAGTCGCCACACCAGCCCGCGAGGCGCCTGCTTATCCCTTTGACACACGCGAGGGGATAGGTGGGCGTTTTTGTTTGCAACATGAGATTGAGGAGGAAGCCATGCTTCACAAAACTAGAAACCTCGTGGAGGACTGGCGAAAGGGCGATGCGGAGAAGCTCGCCCGGCTGATGATGGAGGCCGCCGTGGCCTGGCCGTGAGGGGGGGGCTGGCAGACCACCCCGGAGGAGGAGGAGCGCCACATCCGCGAGAGCAACCTGATCGGGGCCTTTGTGACGGAGGACAGCCGCCGGATCATCAGCATCTGCCCCCTCCGGGCCAAGCCGGGCCAGAAGGAGCACGCCTTCATCCCGCACCTCAACTGCCACCCGGACTACCACGGGAAGAGACACGGCAAGTCCGTGCTCTGGGCCGCCGTGGAGCGGACCTGCGAGGCAGGCTACCGGAAGGTCGACCTCTACACCTGGCCGGGGAACCTGAAGGCCGTCCCCCTCTACAAGAAGATGGGCTTCATGTGGCGTCCCGACAGCGCCGTCCAGATGGAGAACTTCACGCCCGCCGCCCGGAGACACCCCCTCGGAAGGGCCTATTTCGCCCGGCACGACTGGTACGAGACGCAGGTCCGGTCCCTCAGGCTGGAGGAGGACCTGGTGAAGCGGGGCGAGGTCCGGGTCTACGAATACCTCTGGCGCGCCGAAGGCGGCGAATTCCTCAGAATGGTCTTCGACCGCCAGAGCTGGGGGATCGTCGAGGTCGAGAACAACGACCTGCTCATCTCGTGCAGCCTGACCGACGAGAGGCTCGTCGCGGGCGTCTCCCACCCCGTGCGCTGGCGGATCGTGAACCGGCGTTCCACCCCCGCCCGCGTCCTCCTGAGCGCCTCCGGCGACCCGGGCGTCGACATCCGGAGGCGCGAGATGCTACAGGTCAGGGACTCCGCCGAGCTGGAGGGGACCTTCGTCATCGACCCGAACATCCCGGAGAAGACGCAGGACCCCAGGGCGGCGATCCTGCGCACCGACCTGCTCATCGACGGCGTGGAGGTCCAGCTTGCCGCCGGGATCGAGGCGCAGCAGGCCGTGGCCGTCTCCGTGGACGCGCCCCGATCCGTGATCAGGCCCGGCGTCCCGCAGGAGGTGGTCCTGACCCTGCGCTCAAACCTGAAACGAAGGTCCACGGCGCGCCTCTCGGTCCTGCCGGCGGGGGGGGCCACCGTGGGGAGACGCGAGCACGCGGTCCCGCTCGCCCCCAGAGGCGGGGCGGAGGTGCGCGTGCCCGTGGCGGCGGAGGCCGGTCCGGTCAGACTGAACGTGGAGGGACACGCCGTCGCCGGGAAGGAGCGGGTCCCGATCAAGACTAAGCGGGTCGACCTGCTGTCCATCGAACGGGGAGGGGTGTCCGGCTGCGTCGGGGAGGAGCGCGCCCTCCTGTGCGGCGGCGGACTGATGGCGAGCGTGGACCTGCGGAGCGGCGGCGTCTCGGCCTACCACCGGCTGCGCGCAGAGCGGGCCTACAGGCTCCACCTGTCCAGCCCGAGGCTCGGCCCCCCCTTCTCCTGGGAGGACTTCTTCCAGGAGAAGGCGGAGGCCTCCGTCGAGGAGGAGCCCTGCGGCGCTGCCGTCCGAATTCGGTCTAAGTCCATCCTCCGTCCGGGCGTGGTCCTGGACAGACGGATTTCGCTCGGCTATGGACCCCTCATCCGGGTGGTGGACACCATCCTCAACGGGTCTGCCGTCCCTCTCGATCTGTCTCTGAATCAGGGCTGGAACGTCAGCCTGGGCCTCAGGTCGGAGCTGGTCATCCCTCGGAAGCAGGGGATCTACCGGGACACGGTCGGCGCCGGAGGGCGCGGCCTGGGGAACCTCAACCTCCCCGAAGAGGGGGCGCAGTGGCCGGAGGGGTGGATCTGCGCGCAGCGGGAGGACGGCTGCGCCGCCGGGGCCCTCTGGGGCTGCGCACAGCGGGTGGAGCCAGGGCGCTGGGGGACCGAGATCAGACGCAGGGTCGGACGACTGGAGCCGGGCCAGGCCGGGACCCTGGACCCCATCTACGCCTTCGTGGGCGACGGGAGCTGGCAGACCGTGCGGGGCTGGTGGCAGACGCTGTTCGGCGAGGGCGTCCCGGAGATCGAGACCACGGCCTCGCCCACGCGGAGGCCGATTGAACTGGGGATCGCCCCAAACCCGCTCCTGGTGGCAAGAGGAGAGGCCAACGCCACCCTCTCCCTCCGCAGCGTCGGCGAACACAAGCTAAAGGGGAAACTCATCCTGGAGTTGCCCGCCAGCCTGCGCACAGACCTCCGCGCCATCCGCGTCTCGGGCCTCTGTGCGTCCCGGACTACGACGCGGAAGCTCCGCCTCCGCGCGGCCAGGAGCGCCCAACCAGGGCCTGCTCAGATCGGCGTTCGGTTTGAGACCGACGAGGCCATTTATCACGCCTCTGCCAGGGCCCTGATCCTCGCCCGGCAAGCCCCTGAGGTGCGCGTCTCCTGCGAGGAGGAGGGCCGGGTGATCGCGATCCGGAACGGCATCCTGACCGCGAAGGTCGCGCCGGGGTTCAAGGGATCGGTCATCTCCCTCCGGCGGGAGGGCAAGGAGTTCCTCAACAGCGCTTACCCGGAGGCGGGCATCCGGGGATTTATGAACCCCTGGCACGGCGGCCTCTCGCCCACCTACGGACGGCTGTGGGGGAATCTCCACAAGGAGCGGTTTCTCCATCGCGTCGTGGAGCGGAAAGGGCGGCAGGGCCTCGTCTGGCGCGGGGTGCGGGTCCAGTGCACGATCGCCCAGGAGCGCGCCCGCGGACAGACCATCGCGCTGGACTACCTGATGACCCGAGGGGCGGACGCGCTCGCCATCGTAGCGAGCTGCCGGGACGAGCTCGGCATCTCATCCGACGGCCACATCGGCTTCGCCGTCTGCCCGGCCTTTGCCGCATCGCCAGGGGCGGCCTCTTTCTGCAACCCCTCCGCCCCGTCGATCACCTCCCTGGCAGCGCCCCACTGGTCGGAGGCGGGCGCCTGGGACTGGGGAGGCATCGTCGGAGACGACGGGAGGGCGCTGTTCCTGAGCGCGTGCGGAGAGGGCGCGCGCGCCAGCGGCAGGGCCCTGGGCGACATCGGGTGTGAACTCGAAGGCCACGTCAGTGGCCCGATGCCCGCCCGCGGGGGCATCGAGGGCCTCTTCTTCGTCGCGCCGGCCTTCGGCCCGGAGGGCGTCAGCGCGCACGCCGTCTGGGGGGAGTTCGAGGAGTTGCCGTAGCGTCCCATCCTGAGCCGTTTCCGCCTTGACTTTCGCGCAGCGCCGATTTATCATGCGCTCTGTTCTGTATCAATGAAAGGTCAAATGATGGCGCCGACCAAGAAGGTACAATTGGGTGGCCTGCCGCCCCGCTACAGCTTCATACTCAATCCTTATCCCGACCAGCGGCTCTCGCGTTGTCCTTTGTGCGAACAAAAAACCGGACAACGGAAAATGCCGCTGCTGATTCATACCGACCCATTCCACTTGATCGCTCTCAACTATACGTGTCGTTACTGCCAGGATTGTGATCTGCTCATGGCTCATAAACCCGAAATCGAGCATCTGTTAGCGGAGTTGTTTCGCCACTATGATCCCGGGGTGATCGGGAACAACTATCTGATTATTGGCACAGTAGAGAAAAGTGTCTGGCGGGAGGGATTAGCGCGGCCTAAAGCTATAGCCGAGATGCTACCTCACGCGAGTGACTTTGCTAAGTATTATGAAGAGCTAAGGTTGACTCGACCGGGTTATTATCGGGCTGATCAAGAGCCGCCCGTTATGGAGCCGCCCGCGTCGCAAGAGTGGGTTAAGGCGAAGACCGATTCTCACCGCAGATGATCCTGGGCGAAGCGTTGTAGGTGTTCAATATCACTATTATAAATATGTGCCCCGCCCAACCACGCGCTGCACCCGACCGCTTCGCGCGCCACCTGGCCGGCAAAGCCGAGACTACTCGCGCTCGCGGCGGGTAAGCGCAATCGTTCGATGCAGAGAAGGAGAATGAACCCGGCGACATGAAGACAGCCCTGGTTGTACCTCGGGTGACGGTGGATGTGGCGGAAAACCTCGCGACGATTGAGCGAATGGCCACGGATGCCATCTCGTCCGGCGCGAAATTCGTCCTGCTGCCGGAGGCCGTCTTGACCGGTCTGGTGAACAACGATGATCCTTCACACGACCTGCGACTGGGGCAGACGATACCTGGACCCGCGACAGATCGGCTCGGTGCGTTCTGCCGTCGCCACCGTGCCTGGCTTGGGTTCGGCATGCTTGAGCGAGAGGACGGTAGACTCTACGATTCCGCAGTTCTGTTGGGACCGGACGGTTCCATCAGCCTCAAGTACAGACGCAATCAACCCCAGTGGCACGGGAGGAAAGCGGACCCCAGTGTCTACTGCCAGGGCGTGGACATCGGCATAGTCCGGACTCCGTTGGGTACGCTTGGATTTCTGCTGTGTGGGGACCTCTTTGATGACGGTATAGTCTCCCGATTTGTCGATCTGCGGGCCGACTGGCTGCTCTTTCCTTTCGCGCGATGTTTCTCGGATGGAACAGCCGACCAGGTTCGTTGGGATACAGAGGAATTACCTGAATACGTGGAGCGCATCAGGATGGTTCGGACGCCTGCACTCATGGTCAACTATCTTGCAGACAGCAGCCTGCAAGATGACAACAGCTTTGGCGGTGCGTTCCTTGTGTCTGCCCAAGGTGAAGTGGTTGCGCGTTATCCGCTGGGTGTTGAAGGCACGCTGATGGTGGACCTGCAAGAAGAATCGGACAAGTCCACGCAGGCGACGCGATGCCCACGCGCTTGATGGGAAGCGCGAGCGGAGGGACGCCAGTACATCTGGAGATCGGATGAATAGATGAATGACGAACAGACGTTTCGAATAGTCCTTATCGTTGCCTCACTGGTGGTCTTTCCAATCGTTCTCTGGCACCGGCTTAGGTCGCAGGCGACGGGCGAGAGACTCGATCGGCGGCAGGAGGGTCTTTTCATCTTGTTGACATTGCGGCCCATCGGCGTCGCTGGCATGCTGGGACTCATCGCCTACCTGGTCAATCCGTCGTGGATGGCGTGGTCGGCGGCGCCCCTGCCAGAACGGCTGCGGTGGACGGGGGTCGGAGTGGGCGTCCTTGCCGGAGGATTGCTAATCTGGACCCTCCGCAGCCTCGGGAAAAACCTGACGGATACAGTCGTCACCAGGACAGACCACACCTTAGTGACAACCGGCCCATATCGCTGGGTCCGCCATCCATTCTACGACTCAGTGGCTTTGTGCGTCGTGGCGAACTCTCTGGTTGCGGCCAACTGGTTCCTCTTCTTGACCGGCGGTTTAGCCTTCATCCTGATGGTCGTCCGCACGCGAACGGAAGAAGAGCATCTGCGGGCACGCTTTGGCGACTCCTATCGAGCGTACGTAGAGCGGACCGGGCGCTTTGTGCCCAGAATTGGAGCAAGAAGACTGGCGTCTAAGAGGAACGAAGCAGGAGGGCGCCGATGATCACCAGAACCGCAGGGTGGGTTGCAATCGTGCTCTCGGTGATCATCCTGCTCATCTTCGCCGCGATTCGTCTGGCGGCAATGGCTCAGGACCCGCCGCCCACCGACGCGTTCGGCATCCGATACGTCCAGCACCCGTGGGTCGCGCTCCTCCACATGGTTCCGGGCCTGCTGTTTCTCACGCTGGCGCCCCTGCAGTTCGTCGCACGGATTCGGCAGCGGCGCATCGGCCTTCACCGCGGCCTGGGGCGGGCGCTCGCCACCTGCGCCGCCATCAGCGGCCTGTTCGCCCTGGTCGCCAGCTTCCGCCTCCCCGCATTCGGCGGCGTCAGCACTCAGACGGCAACGGTCTTCTTCGGCGCGATCTTTATCTTCTCACTGGCGAAGGCGATTCGCCACATCCGGAGGAAAGATATCTGCCTCCATCGCGAGTGGATGATCCGGACGTTCGCCCTGGCCACGGGCGTGGCGAGCATCCGCGTCTTCATCGGGCTCTTCACGGCGCTGTCGGATCTCGGCCTGGAGGAGGTGTTCGGCGCCTCGTTCTGGCTGGGCTTCGGCGTCAACCTGCTAATGGCGGAGGTGTGGATCAACCGGACGCGTGGCAGGTAATCTTTCGGGACGAGGAGAAGACATGTCTGACACCCGGTCAGCAGGTTCAAACGGCGCCCCGGTCGATGCGCGCCCAACGCTCAAGGTGCCCGATCCGCTGCCGCTCACCATAGGAGGATTGATCGCCGCGGTCGGACCTCAGGCGATCAACTTCGGCATCTCGATCGGCGGGGGCGAGGCCTACTTCCTGCCCAACATCGCCGGACGGGGCGCATTCGGCTTCCACTGGCTGCTGATCGTCTCGGTGATCGTGGAGACCGCGCTGGTCTACGAGTGCATCAAATACAGCTGTTGCACGGGGCGCTCCTTCTTCGCGGGCGCCAACGAACTCGCCCCGCGCGGCTTCTGGCCCTGGTTCTGGGCCCTGGCCACCGTCCTGACCTTCGGATGGCCGGCGTGGATGGCCGGGGCCGTGATCGCAGCCGCGAAGTTTACCGGCCTCACCACGCAGACGCTCTTTCCCGGCTCAGCGCTGCCCCCGCAGTACCTCTGGTCGGTCGTCGCGCTCCTCCTGGTGTTGGTCGTCTTCTACTTCTCGAACAGAACCTACGCCTTCCTGTCCAGGTTCTTCGAGATCATCATGGTCGCCAACATCGTCCTGGTGCTGGCCGTCACGCTCATCGTCGCGAAACCGTCCGACTACCTGACCGTGCTGGCCGCTTACACGGGGGTGTGGTTCTTCACCCAGGGCGCGAGCGGCCTGACGCCACTCGACATCACGGCGCTGTACAACCAGCCCGGAGGCAGCCTCATGTGGGTGAGCTTCTGGGTGGTCGCCGCCGGCTGGGGCATGGGGAGATATGCGGGCCAGGTGACCGGCGCGCTGCGCCCCCCGGAGCAGATCACCGTCGAGGAGCTGCGCTGGGACACCCTGGACCCGCAGGAGGTCGCCAAGATGAAGCAGTGGGTCAGGGTCGGCGGCTGGAGCCTCATCCTCTGGTGGGCGATCATCGGCGGGCTGATCATGACCTATCTCTATTCGGTCGCCGGCTATGCCTACCTGCACGACGAGTTCCTGCGCAGCGGAAACCTGCCGAAAGGGGTCGAGATACCGCTCCAGATGGCCACCATCGCCCAGGGCGTGCTCGGCCAGACGGCCGGGTGGCTCATGTTGCTCGTGATCATGGTCACGCTCTACGACGCGCAGTTTCCCCTCTACGACACGTATATCGGCCGGACGACGACCGACGCCATCGCGGTCACCACGGGGTGGAAGAAGCGGCGTCCTTACCGGTTCTACTACTTCGTCGTCGTGACCGTGGCCGTCGGCGCCGGGTTCTACCTTGTGCTGCTAAAGGAGCCCCTGATCGTGTGGATGATGGTCGCGACCGCGGCGGTCGCGTTTCGCTCTATCGGATCGCTGCAGATCATGCGAATCAACAGGAGGCGGCTCCCGCCCGAGTTCCAGACGAGCAAACTCGTTGCTGCGTTGCTGTGGTTCAGCTTCTTCACCGGCCTGGCGTCGGTCGGCTACTGGGCGATTGTCGAGCTTCCGAAGCACCTCGCGGGCGGGTGAGGTTCAGGGCGATTCTCCGGCGCGTCTTACGGTTCTCGATCTGTCGCACGTTTGAGGATTTCGACAGAGGCTAACCATGCGTATTCCCCGACAGCGGGTTAAACGGACACGGTTGTATGTGGTTGCTGTGGAGGTCGAGATGGTCATCCCTGCCGACGACCCGAGTGAGCCGTGCGCTAAATGCATTCGCCCGGAGGAGCGCAAGTCATGACGAAACGGAAACCAACCAGGCGAACTGCCGTGGCCGCAGTGCCCTTCCGCAAGCCGTCAGCCCTGTTGGCCGACGTGCGGGAGATGATTTTGCAAGCTCGCAAAGGAGTCGCGCGGGCTGTGGATTCCGGCATGACCATGCTCTATTGGAACGTGGGCCGGCGTATCCGGCAGGACATTCTCGGGGAAAAGCGGGCGGAGTATGGGGCGGGAATTGTCTCCGCACTGGGGAGACAATTGGAGCGGGAGTTCGGGCGCGGTTTCGGCGAAAAAAACCTGCGCCGGATGATCCAGTTTGCCGAGGTATATCCAGATCGAGAGATTGTCGTATCACTGCTACGACAATTGGGCTGGACGCACTTTCTGCGACTTATCCCGATTGACGACCCGCTCAAACGCGACTTCTATGCGGAGATGTGCCGCATCGAAAAATGGAACACGAGAACGCTGGCGAGGAAGATTGGCTCGATGCTATTCGAGCGAACGGCGTTGTCGCGCAAACCGGCGAAGTTGGCTGCAATGGAATTGAAACAGTTACGCGAAGAAGACAAGCTGACACCCGACCTCGTTTTTCGCGATCCCTACCTCCTCGAATTCCTTGGCCTGAAAGACAGCTACTTGGAGAAGGATTTGGAGGCAGCCATCTTGCGGGAGATGGAGTCGTTCATTCTCGAACTGGGTGTTGGCTTCGCGTTTCTCGAACGACAGAAGCGCATCATTGTGGACGGCGAGGATTACTACCTTGATCTGCTGTTCTACCACCGCCCACTGCGGCGACTGGTGGCGATTGACTTGAAGCTGGAGGAGTTCAAGCCGGGCGACAAAGGGCAAATGGAACTCTACCTGAACTGGCTCGACCGTTACGAGCGCAGGGAAGGAGAGGAAAAACCAATCGGCCTGATCCTGTGCGCCGGAAAACGGCGTGAGACCGTGGAACTGCTGGACCTCGAACGAAAATGACGAGAAACTGGTTGATAATGGCGGCGAGTTTTTGGTTTTCCAAGAAGATATAGCCTTCTCAAGCCCCAGTGCCGCCGCAACTACAATCTCTGGAAGTTCGGTCAATGGCCGTACGACATGGAAGGTGAAGGGGAGGGAGATTACTTACAAAGATTGGCTCGAAGAACAAATATCGGCTGTCTCAGAATCAACCGCATCTGATTCGTAGAGTAGTTTTCAGTGATGCTCAGGTCAGCGGGTCAAAGATTACATGCGCCCAACAACCGCGTGCAGCTAACTTGCTCCGCTTCGCTTCGCAAGCGGCTGACATGCGCTGTTAAGTTGCCCAAAGCTTTGCATGCCACCCCGGAGATTATGTCAGGAGGTAACTATGCCAGCGAAAGCCCGCTTTCCGGGCATCTGCTCTTACTGCGGCGCAGAAGCGACGCGGCCAACGGCCCCCAAACACCTCAAAACCTGCCGCAAACGAAAGGCTTTGCTGAAAAGGAAAACCGGCGGCAAGCGTTCGATATTCGAGGCGGAGGCATACCACATCCGGGCAGAGGCAACCTATTTGCCCGAGTTCTGGCTGGACCTTGAAGTTCAGGGTGATGCTACGCTTGAACACCTGGACCAATATTTGCGGGCGATCTGGCTGGAGTGTTGCGGGCACATGAGCGCCTTCTTCCTGGGCGGATGGGGCACGCCGCAACTGGCAAAGGAAGGCTTCGTAAGCAGTGTGTTTCGACACAGGGCCAAGATCATGCACGTCTATGACTTTGGCACCGAGTCGTGGACGACGCTCAAGCGGATTGGGGTGAGAGAAGGGCGACTGACCACCAACATGCCGATCAGCTTGATGGTCCGCAATAAACTGCCGGATGTGCGATGCCTCGAATGTGGTGAGTCCGCCGGATGGCTCTGTGTTCAGTGTGTTATCGAAGAAGACGTCATGGGCTTCTTATGCCGGAGGCACACAAGGACGCACGATCACAGGGAGTACGGCAAGCCGCTCAAGGTCGTGAACTCACCGAGGATCGGCCTGTGCGGGTATACCGGGCCTGCGAAACCGCCATATTGAGCGTGAATGCCAACACGGATAACCGATGAAGTGATCCCCTTCTAATCCACGCGCCCGGAAACCGGAACGGATCGGCCTCAACCGCGTTCTGCCGCAGGTCCGGTCGCTCATTGAGGCGTCCCGCCAGCACGTTGTCTCCACCGCCAACCTGACACTGGTGTGGCTAAATTGGAACATCGGTCGCATCATCTCAGAGGAGATCCAGCAACATGCCGAGCGGGCAGAGTATGGCGAACGCCTGCTTGAGGCGCTGGGTGAGCGGCTGACCAGGCAGTACGGAAACGGTTTCTCGGCTCGAAGCCTCTGGGACATGCGGCGGTTTTTCACGGATTTCGAGATTCTGCCATCACTGCTGGCAGAATCTGCAAAACCTCAAATTCTGCCAGCAGAGACTGTAAAATCCTCCGGCGCCCAAACTCCACGACCAGTGGCTATGAACTCTGAAAACCGCATCGTCATCGACTTTTCCAAACACCACCACCTGGGCTGGACGCACTACCGCATCCTGCTCGGCGTGGAGGCGGGTCTGAAGCGCGGGTTCTACATGCGCGTGTCCGAATATCTCACCCACCTGCCACCCAAGAGCGTTCTGGAAGATCGGCTCAAGATTTATAGCCGCCTGCTGGAGCAGGAAAGGGGGAAAGGGGAATGAAATCTGGAACTCAGGAAATCAGGAAAAACGGAGGATGCCGTTTCTTCTTCTCCTGATTTCCTGAGTTCCAAATTAACTCTCTCTGATTTCCTCTCCGGAGATCGTGTCAGGAGGTACACGAGGAGTACGGCAAGCCGCTCAAGGTCGTGAACTCGCCGAGGATCGGCCTGTGTGGGTATACCGGGCCTGCGAAACCGCCATATTGAGCGTGAATGTCAACGAGGAGGGGTCGAGAAATGAAGCGAACCGCCCGGAAAACCCCGGCGCTGCCCTCCGGCTACGCCCCCTTTCTCCAGGCCGTCAAGGAGCGCATCCGTACTGCCCAGGTGCGCGCCTCACTCGCGGCCAACAGCGAGTTGATCCGCCTCTACTGGGACATTGGCCGGGCCATTGCCGAACGACAGGAGCGCGAAGGTTGGGGCGCGGCAATCATCCCCCGTCTGGCGCGGGACCTGCATAACGAACTGCCCGAAGTGAAGGGATTTTCCGAGCGGAACATCGGTCGGATGATCGCCTTTCATCGGGAGTATCCGGGCCTCCTCTCAATTTTGCCACCAGCGGTGGCAAAATTGCCCACCGCCCAAAAAGTGCAGCAGCCTGCTGCAAAATTGGCGAAATCAGACCCGCTGCCAATTCTGCAACAGTTTGTTGCAAAATTGCCGTGGGCTCACAACGTCATCCTGATGGAGAAGGTCAAGGACCTCCCCACCCGGCTCTGGTACATGCAGCAGACCATGGAGCAGGGCTGGAGCCGCAACGTCCTGACGCTGATGATCGACAACCAGGCCCACCGGCGCTCCGGAAAAGCCGTCCACAACTTCCAGCGTACCCTCCCCCCCCCACAGTCCGACCTCGCGGAGCAGGCCCTGAAGGACCCCTACGTCTTCGACTTCCTGACTCTCGCTGAGCCTTTCCGCGAGCGAGAACTCGAAGTGGGGCTGTTGCGCCATGTCGAGAAGTTTCTCCTCGAACTGGGGCAGGGCTTCGCCTTCGTGGGCCGCCAGTTCCACCTCGAAGTCGGCGACGACGACTTCTATCTCGACCTGTTGTTCTACCACCTGCGCCTGCGCTGCTTCGTGGTCGTGGACCTCAAGAAGGGCGCGTTCAAGGCGGAGTACGCGGGCAAGATGAACTTCTACTGCAACGTGGTGGACGACCGCTTCCGGCACCCCGACGACCGGCCCACCATCGGCCTCATCCTCTGCCAGGAGAAAAACCGGGTGGTGGCCGAATACGCGCTCAAGGGTGTGAACAAGGCCATCGGCGTGTCCGAGTATCAGTTCACCCGCGCCCTGCCGAAGGAACTGCAATCGAGCCTGCCCACGGTGGAGGAGATGGAGGCCCGGCTGGCGGAACTGACCGCGCCGCGCCGCCGGCCTCGCACAAAAAGACGGCCAACAGCCAGGCGCCGGAAAGGAGATGAGAGGTGAGGACTCGTTGGAGCCCTAATCGCCGCCACCTTGAAAATCTCATTGACATTCATGTTATGACATGATAGATTCTGGACCGGCCGATTCGTATTTTGGCCGCGGCGAATGGAATATCCAGACCTATTGCGGGGGCGAAAGGAATAAAAATGAACGTCTCTCCATCACCGGCGGCGGCGGAGTCTGAGCCAATCGTTAAGCCTTACCGAGCCCCGGCCTTTGCCGACTTCAGGCCCGAGCATTCGGCGCCCGGGGCCACCCCGGAGCGGCTGGCCCACCTGGAGGAGCACAGCTTCGTCATCATCAACGACTTTGTCGGCAACCCGTGGATCCCCATTCTCCGCGAGGCGGGCCGCCGTGTGACCGAGGCGTGCCAACCCGAACAGGGATACAGCAGGATCGACTGCTCGAAGGGCTACGTGCACCGCACGGGGGAAGATGAGCCGTGGGCGATCCGGGGCCTCATCCATCCCGCCTTCAAGGAGCCCTGCTTTGCCGAGTTCCACGGCTCCGACGATTTTCTCAGGTTCGTCCACTCCTGGTGTCACGGGCTTCGGCCTGAGGAGATGACGATGAGCGCCATGTTGCTCTGGTGCAACCCCCGGCAAAAGGAACACAAGCTCGGCTGGCACCGGGACGTGACGTGGTGGGGCACCGGGAAGCCCTACTTCGCGCAGAGGGAGGTCCGGGGGGAGGGCCCTGAGGCTTACACCGAGGAGGTCGAAAAAATCCGCTGGGAAGAGATCCGCGCCAACAACGCGAAGGCGATCACGGAGCGGAAGGGAGTGAGCATGTTCCTGGCGCTCATCGACGAAGAGTGCCACGAGCTCGTGCCTGGCAGCCACAACCGGTGGCGCACCCCGTTTGAGCACGACGTGCTCCTGCCGAAAGCGATGAAGGAACAAGGGGTACCGCACACACCCAGCTGGAACGGCGTGGACCCGTTGCCAGACCAGGTCGCGATCAGACTCAGGGCCGGGGAGGCCCTCATCCGCATTGGGTCCAACATCCACACGGGGCACACCGTCCCGGATCGCGAGCGCAACACGCTGTCCATCGGCTGGTCGAGGTGGTCGGGGCCGTTCACCGGGGAGCCTCAGGTGGCGGACGTGCGAAACGCGTGGCAACTGGACCCTGCGGTGCGAGCCGCTTTGCCGCACGAGTGGATGAAGACAGCGTGGGACCGCTGGGCCGAAACGCAGAAGCTGGGGGATACGATCGAGGACCGGTATACCCCGTGGGACATCAAGAACATCAAGGCCGGGACGCTGGATCATACGGGATGTTGGAAAATGAGCGGCATTTGAAACGCATATCTGCAAACGGTTTCGTATGAAAAAATCCCGTCAGATCGTCCATTTGGCGGGATTTTTTAATAAACGAATGAAATATCTCGAAAATTTGGGGGATAGAGATGGCGACCATACAGATCGAGGGGGGCTGCTACTGTGGCGCGGTGCGCTACCTCGCAAACGAAAAGCCAAAATACCAGGCCATCTGTTTCTGCGCCAACTGCCGGCGCGCCGTCGGGGCGCAGTCCGTGGCCTGGGTGACGTTCACCACGGACAGGTTCAGCTTCGTCAAGGGGAGCCCCGCGCGCTTTCGGACGGACACGGAGGCGTGGCGGACCTTCTGCCGGGACTGCGGCTCGTCCCTGACCTATGAGAGCGACGACCGGCCCGGCGAGATCGACGCGGTGACCGCCAGCCTGGACCGCCCCGAGGACTTCCCCCCGAACCGTCGTGTCTTCGAGGAAGAGCGCCTCCCGTGGGACACGTTCAGGATCGAGACGCCCGCATCGACGGATGAGCCCAAGCGGGACTGACCCTTATGCCCACGCCCACTCACGTTTCACCGGAAGGAGTCCCCCATGCCCGCTGACCGCAAACAGTTTCGCCAGACCGACCGGAAGTTCTTCGCGCGCCTGGACCTCTATCAGCCGGACCCCTCCGGCTTCGTGAACCTCCATCGGGACGCCCTGACGGACGGCGAAGCCGCACGGAAGGCCGCGCGCTACCCCGGCGTCCTCGCCGGGGCCGCTAAGCAGGCCCGGTCCAGGCTGGATCCCAACCTGAGCCCGGACGACCTTCGCTCGCGGGCCACCGGGAAGATGACCGGCGCGGCGCTCTACTACCTCTTCACCCGCGACCGGAAGGCCCTGAGCTGGGCCAGGGAGGCCCTCGATGTGTTGGACGCCTTTGAGCGCCCCCACTTCTGCTACATCACCCTGGTCGGCCGCGTGGACATCGACCTGCAGACCGCCAGCGTCACCCGCGCCCTCGCCGCGATGCGGGCCTGCTTCGCCGACGCCCTCGACCCCGACACCGCCCGACGCCTCGACCGCATCGCCGTCAAACGCTGCCTGAAACCCGCCATCGAAGCGCTCCGGACCCGCAAATACTGGTGGACCGAGTGCCGGCACAACTGGCGCAGCGTGATGGCCGGCAGCTTCGCGATGGGCGCCATGTCCTTTGCCGACGCCTTCAAGGGCTGGCGGGAGCTGGTCGAGTACGGCCTCGAAGGCGTCCTCGTCGTCCTGGAGGAGGGCGACCGCGCCGGAGGCTGGCAGGAGGGGCCGGGCTACTGGGAGTACGGCATCGGCCACTGCGCCGAGTTCGCCGCGGCCCTCAAGCGGTTCACGGGCGGCCGCGTCGACCTCTTCCAGCACCCCTACCTGAAGCGCGCGGGCGACTTCCGCATCTCCATGACCGCCGCGCCGGGCCGGTTCTGGAACTGGTCCGACTGCGGCAAGACCGCCGGCGGCTCCCAGACCCTCTCCATCCTGGCCCGCGAGTACGGCAACCCCGCCTACCAGGCCGCGGCCCTGGAGGGGGGCGTCGCCTCGATCCAGCGCCTGTTCCACCTGAACCTCGACCTGAAGAAAGAGGAGCCCTCCCCCGAAACCGGTTTCGACCTCACTAAGGTCTTCCCCGACATCGGCGTGGCCGTCCTGCGCACCGGCTTCGGGCGGAGCGACGCCTTCGTCGGCGTGAAGGCGGGCGCCCTCGGCCCCGGCGTGAACCACGAGCACGCGGACCTCGGCTCCATCGTCATTTTTGCCGCCGGGCGGGAGCTCCTGGCCGAACTCGAAGGCTGGCCCTATGCCCAGCACACGGGGAAGGCGGGCGGCTTTTTCGACAAAGGCGGCAGGCGGTGGGACTACGACGGCAACGCGATTTCGGGGCACAACCTGATGATGCTCGAAGGCCGTTACCCGCCCTTCAACGCGCCCGCAAAGGCCCGCCTAAAACACGTCCAACTGGGCGACGACAGCGAACTAATCGTCGTGGACGCCACGCCCATGCACCACGCCCTGGCCCGCCGGGTCCGGCGCTGCGTCGTCTTCCTCCGCCCCGACCTGGTCCTGTTGGTGGACGAGGTCCGCGCCGGGGCGCCCCTTCGCGCCCGCTGCCTGTTCCACTACCTGGACCGCGCCGAGGCCGGGCCGGAGGGCTTCACGATCACCAGCGGCCCCGCCCAACTCCGGGGGGTGTCCCTGCACCCTGCGGCGGACCACAACGTCATCGTCGGCAGGGAAGAGCGGCTGATCACCTACCACACCGAGCGCGGCAGAATGCAGAGGACCAACGCCTGCCTCTACACGGAGAACCTCCACCGGTCGAAGGACCTCGTCTTCGTCACCGGCCTGCAGTTCGGGCGCAGACCGCTGCCGGAGGTCCTGTGGACGCTCGAAGGCGACCCGCTAAGGGGCGGGCCGTTCGCCGTTTCGGTCCGCAGCAAGGCGAGAACCCGGCGGTTGCAGTTCGACCTCGCCGCCGGAACTTCTGGCCTGAAGGTCCAGCTGCGAGCGTAAGCGGAGAATCCCGTCAACCTGTGCGTCTGGAGCAGGAGGCAGATAAAATGTCAACCCCCGTTCACCAGGGGCAGATCGCAGGCACCCGCTGGGACCCCAACCAGTATCTCAGGTTCTCAGACCACCGGTTGCGGCCCGCCCTCGAACTCCTCGACCGGGTCCCCCTCGAATCGCCCGGCGTCATCTACGACCTGGGGTGCGGCTCAGGGAACGTGACGCGCCTCCTCTCAGAGCGATGGCCCTCCGCCACAGTCTATGGGCTCGACAATTCCAAGGAGATGCTTGAACAAGCGGCTGCGCAGCCCGGCAAGGTCCGGTGGATCGAGGCGGACATCCGCCACTGGCGCCCCGACGAGCCTCCCGACCTGATCTACTCCAACGCCACCCTGCAGTGGGTGGAATCGCATCGTGAGCTGTTCCCGCGCCTGGTCGGATTTTTGAAAACGGGAGGGTGTCTTGCGGTTCAGATGCCGTTGAGCTGGGGAGCGCCTTCGCACCGTCTCATGCGGGAGACGCTGGCGAACGGGGGACCCGACGGAAAGGCGCTGGGCACAGAAGAACTCAGACAGGCCGTGGGTCGAGATTGGGTTGAAGACGCGGGGGCCTACTACGACCTTCTAACAGGCTCTACCAGGAGCCTGGATATCTGGGAGACCGAGTATTTGCAGGCGCTGGAGGGTGACGACCCGGTGCTCGAATGGGTGAAAGGGACCGGGCTCCGTCCGATCCTGAACGGCCTCGACGACCGGGAGCGAGAGATATTCCTCGTGGAATACGCGCGACGCCTGCGCATCGCTTACCCCGTCAGGGCCGACGGCCGCACCCTCTACCCCTTTCGTCGCCTGTTTATGATCGCGATGGTCTGAAGGCAACAGGCAGAAGAAGGCATGAGGCGAGAGGCAACAGGCAACAGTAAAAGCAAAAGACTAACGGAAGGGTGGAGAGGACTCTTGCCTCACGCCTCTTGCCTCACGCCTGCTCTTTGGCCTCCCGCAGCAGCACGCGCCCCGGCCTCGCCCCGGTCGCCCGGCCCTCCGCGATCACGGCCACGCCGTTCACGAACAGATGGCGCACCCCCTCCGAGTACCGGCGCGGCTCCTCGATCGTCGCCCGGTCCGTGATCCGCTCCGCGTCAAACACGACCACGTCCGCCAGCGCCCCCTCCCGCAGCGCGCCCCGGTCCCTCAGCCGCATCCGACGAGCCGGGAACTCCGTGATCTTCTGGATCAACTTCTCCAGGGACATCA
>Ga0156186_1201_pt3 | contig 26365 bp, 18 predicted proteins | sample RifCSPlowO2_12_FD_107839 | JGI IMG/M metagenome (GOLD analysis project Ga0156186, IMG submission 107839) | Candidatus Handelsmanbacteria bacterium RIFCSPLOWO2_12_FULL_64_10
ATTCGACATTCGACATTCGACATTCGACATTCGACATTCGACATTCGACATTCGACATTCGACATTCGACATTCGACATTCGACATTCGACATTTATGTTCTCTCCCCCTCCTCATTCGCGCGCTTCAGGAGCGCCTTCATGTAGGCGATGGTGTAGGCCGTCCCCACCCGGGGGTCATTCGCCATCCGGGGAATATGATCCGGGATCATCACGCCGGTGAACCCCACCTCCCGCAACACCTTCGTGACCTTATACATGTCCATGTATCCGTCGTCCACGAAGGTCTCCACAAAGCGCGGCAGGGGCGCGTGCACGTTGCGGAAGTGTACCTTGAAGACCTTGCCCCGTTCCCCGAAATAGCGGATGGATTCCACCACATCTCGCCCCATCAGTTCTCCCCCCTCCAGCCAGCACCCCACGCAGAAGCACATCCCCACGCTGGGGCTGTCGGCGATCTCCAGCGCCCGCCGGTAGCCCTCGAAGCTGCTGAAGATGCACCTCGGAATCCCCCCCAGCTCCGGCACGGGCGGGTCGTCCGGGTGGATGCCGACCCTCACCCCGGCCTCCTCGGCCACCGGGGCCACCTCCTGGATGAACCGGGTGAAATTATCCCAGATCTCCTCCTCCGTGTACCGGCGTCCGTGCGTCAGCGGCATCTGGTAGAGCTTGCCCGCCCAGTGGCCTTCCTGGGCCTTGTTCAGGTCGAACGCCCTGGCCGGGGCGCCGCCCCGCGTCTTCTCAGGCCCCGTGCTCCAGATGCCGTTGCCCATGTGGGCGTAGGTGGTGTAGGGGATGCCCGCCCTCCCCAGGTCCCGGAGGTATCGCTTGTACTGTTCCACCTTCTCGTCCCGGTTGGGCAGGTTCAGGACGATGGCGTCCTGGTTGTGAACGTCCCGGTTGCCGAAGCCGTAGATCTTGAGCCCCGCCTTCTCAAACAGCTCGCGCCGGCTGGCGAAGTAGTCGTAGTTCGCGTGCGCCCCGTCGGTCCACAGGACCACGTGGTCCACCCCCATCTGCCGGGCGAACTGCAGGTCCTCTTCGGTGGGCTCGGGAGACATCTGCGCGGCGATCTTGACCCCCGGCTCTATAGGCATGAGCTTTGCGGCCATGGCTCTATCCTCCATCAGACCAGGTGCGTGTTATGCCTCCCCCACTCCGCGATGGGAGGCAGGATGCCGTCGGCGATCGTGGCGTCCCGCAGGGCCACCAGGTGCTTGTAGGACTCCCCCAGCGCCTTCAGGTCCTCCGCATCCCCCTCCGGCTGCTGCCACGCCACCCCCTCCTTCGAGATCGCGACCCGCATAGCCATCATGATGTTCCGGAAGTTGCCCGCGTTGACGTAGGCCCCGCACGGCCACTCGTAGCCCGGCTCCCCCAGGACGGCCCGCAGCATCTGCACGCTCTGCTGCGCCGGGGACTGGAACGAGGACCTGCCTCGCAGCGAGATGACCCGCGCCCCGCCCCCTCGCACGTGCCCCTGGACCCTCGTCCACTCTTCGGCCGTCATGCCGATGCCGTTGACCTTCTTGCCGGACAGGATGTCGGTCAGCGGCGTCCCCTCCACCGCGATCCCCTTCTTGAACACGGCCATCTGCTCCCCGTGCCCCCCGTAGGTCCGGCAGCCCGTGGCACGGTCCTGGCGGACCCTGAAGTGTTGCGCCAGCGCCGTCTGGAGGCGGGTGCTGTCCAGCGCCGCCAGCGTGCTCACCCGGCCCGCCGGAAGCCCCGAATGGACGAGCGTCGTCAGTCCCGTGATGTCCGCCGGGTTGAAGATCACGATCACGAACTTGCAGCCCGGCGTCAGGCGCTTGACGCCTAAGCCGAGCTGTTTGGCGATCTCCGCGTTCCCCCGCCGAAGGTCCTCCCGCGTCATCCCCTCCTTGCGGGGCGCGCCCCCGGACGAGATGATGTAGGCCGCGTCCTTCAGCGCCTCGTCGATGCTCAGCGTCCAGGCCACCTCCGCCTGCGGGAAGGCGCAGTGGTAGATCTCCTCCGCCGCCCCCTCCAGCGGCCTTTCGAGGGGATCGTACATCGCGACCCGGTTGGCCGTCCTCGTGGCCAGCAGGATCTGCGCGAGGTTGGACCCGATGGCCCCCGCCGCGCCCAGCACGACGACCTTTTCGTTGGTGAGATACATGTCACTCCTCCTTGATCTTATTTTTGACCTTGTCTCTGAACTCCTGATTCGTCACCCGCCGCGTCTGGTAGGTCTCCAAAAATCGCCGGTGCGCCTCGTCCGTCGGATAGGCGTCGCCGAGGCCGTAGGGATAGGCCGACATGCCGTGATAGGGCAGCGGCCCCACCGTCTGCGAATGCGCCGTGTTGATGTCCCCGTCCTTCACCCAGCCGACGCTGTAGAGCACGAAATCCCGCGCCCACCCGTCGCGCAGGGGAGGCAGCCCCCCCGCGTCGAAGGTGAGGGCGACCTCGTCCCCGGCGTTCATGACTGCGTACTGGTCGTCAGCGGCTAAGAGCAGCGGCGTCACGTCCCCATACCGCGTGTAGTCCCCCTCCAGGTCGCGCCACGCCGGCCCCCCCCTCACGTCGTCGTAGTCGAACAGGTGAGGGCCGTTCTCCCCCTCCCGGTAGACCCTCGAAAACCCCCGATACCGGAGGTCCGCCCTCGCGGGCGTCAGCGTCGTGACCGTCGTCGGGACCCCCGGCTCGTCCACCGTGAAGAACGCGCGGTCCCAGTAGATCTGCATGTTCGTGGAGATGCGCACGCGGCGGTCGGCGCAGAGAAACTTCCCGGTCAGGTCCAGGACGCAGGTCTTCCGCTTGCCGTTCGGGAACCCGGCGAACGGGATGACCGTCTGCCAGCGCCCCTCCCGGTCCGGGACCTCGACCCTCGGCGGCTGCCCCCGCAGGCCGTCCGTCCGCTGCGACAGGGCCAGGTTGAGGCTCGTGTCCGTCGGAAAGACCCACCCGTTCAGGAACAGCGTCACGCGGGCGCTGTCCGGGAAGGCCCCCAGGTCCAGCGTCAGGCCGTGCGGCGCCGCGACCCCCTGGAAGGCCGTGACCGCAAACCCGTCCACGTAGCGCCCGTCCTGCGCCCGCAGGCGGTCCAGCGCGTCGCGCCCCCGGTCGTCCGTCGCCGAGACCGGCAGCCGGGGGTCCTGCGCCGTGTGGAGGCGAAGCGCGCGAGGGGCCGGCGGCAGGAATCGCTCGTCCACGTAGACCCCCGCCTCCGCCGGGTGGTCCACCGCCGTCAGCCGGACCTCGTCTAAGTAGACCGTCTCCCACAGCTCCTCCGTGATCCGCAGGGAGTAGACCCCGTCCCTCTCCCGAAGCTGGTCTCCCCGCACCTTGACGTAGTCGTGCGCCGCCTCGTGGAAGGCCTGCCGGCCGTCGTCCATCAGCATGCCGAGCGGACTGGGCCACAGAAGGTCGGTCACGAAGCGATACCGCTCCCCATCCCACGCATAGAGCATGGGGCAGGACCCTTTGAGAATCTGAGTTTCGACCACCGTGGCGTTGATCTTGGGGTCCACCTCGCTCTGCGGGACCCCGTTCGTCCAGACCACGCGCAGGACCTCGGCCTTCGTCTGCCGCCCGAGCCCGAAATGGGTGATCGGGTCCGCCACAGAACGCATCTGATACAGCGCGCCCGCCTTCACCTCCACCTTCGCCCCGACCCCGGCGCTGTTGTTCTTCGTGTTGCCCGTGTTCAGGCCCGCGAGCCTCACGTCTATCCAGCCGTTGGCGTTCCCCCCGTCGTTGCGCAGGAGCCGGAGCCGATCCCCGTCTATGGCCAGCAGGTCCAGGTCCCCGTCCCCATCCGCATCCAGCGGCGCAGCCTGGCGTACAGCCGAGAGGCCCGGAGGCAGGATCCCTGAAGCCTCCTGAAACTTTCCCCCCACGTTCCTGTACAGATGCAGACGGCCCGCGCCTATAGCCGCCAGATCGAGCCAGCCGTCGTTGTCGAAGTCCAAAAAATGGGCGCCGGATGCCCGGACCTCTCCTTCCGGCCCGCCGAACGTCCCATCCCCCCGGTTGCGGCGCCACGCGCCGGTGAAGAGGTCCAGGAACCCGTCGTTGTCAAAGTCCCCCGCCGCCAGGGCGGACGGCGAAAGGCCCGAATACCCCACACGCCTTGGCGCCTCCGCAAGCCGTCCCTGCCGGAGGTTGGTGTAGACGACGACGCTGTCCCCCCCCGCGAACGCCAGGTCCAGGTCCCCGTCCTCGTCGAAGTCCCCGAACGCCGCATCCGTCGCCCGCAGGCCCGGCGCAAGCCCGGCCCTCTCGCCGACCTCCGCGAAGGTCCCGTCCCCGTTGTTCCGGAACAGCAGGACCCCCTTCTTCTCCGCGCCGGGCGCCGGCTGCCGGAGCAGAAAGAGGTCCAGGTCGCCGTCGTGATCGTAGTCCACGAACACGGCCTTCAGCGTCCGCCCCGGACCCTTGCCGGGGCCGAGGCCCGCCCGCGCGGCGACGTCCACGAACCTTCCGTGGCCTGTGGTGAGCCCCGCCGAACCATCGTTCCGGGCCAGGACGTCCGGGCCGGTCAGGTTGCACGCGAACAGGTCCGCGTCCCCGTCGTTGTCAAAGTCCGCGAACACCGCGCTCGTGAACGCCCCCCGGTAGCCGACCCCCGCCCGCGTAGCGACGCCCACGAACCGCCCACCGTCATTCCTGAGCAGGGCGTTGCCGGGCGTCCGTCCGCCCTGTCCTGAGCTTGTCGAAGCCTGCCCTGAGCTTTGTCGAAGGGGATCGGACCGGCGCAGGACGTAGACGTCCACATCCCCATCCCCGTCGTAGTCACTCAGGGCAAAGCCGTCCGCCCTGGTGTCCCCCAGCCCAGCCTCCCGCGTCGCATCCGAAAACGCCACCCGGATCGGGGCCTCCTGCGCCCTCGCTACCCGCGCCTCGAACCCTTCGCTGAACCGCTCCACCGGCAGCCCGACGGCGCTCGTCAGCACCTCGGAGATCGCCGACTGGTAGCGATACCCCCCCTTCTGAACGTTCTCGAAGATGATCATCTGCCGGAGGGCCTCCTCCGGCTTTCCCTGGGACAGCAGCGCCAGCCCCTTCTCTAAGAACGGGACCGCCTCGTCCGGGACGTTCCAGAGGTCCTCCCGCGCGGCCCTGTAGACCGCCTGGGCCTCGCCGGCCTTCCCGACCCTCAGGAGCACCTCCCCGAACCGCAGCCGGACCACGGCGTTGGCCGGAAGCTGCCGGTAGAGCGCCCGCATCTGCGCCTCCGCATCGGCCAGCCCCTCCGGCGTCGGGCGAAAGCCCAGGTCATACCGGACCAGCCGGTAGCGGGACCGGGCGTCCGTGGGGCGGAGGCGGATCGCCTCCCCGATCTCTCGAAGGAAGTCCTCCCCCCTGCGCTGCCCCTCGTAGACCTCCGCCAGCAGCGCGTGGGCCTGGGCGTGCGCCGGGTCGCGGGCGAGGGCCTTTTTCAGCCACGTCTCGGCCTCGTCTAAGCGCTGCATGCGGAGCAGGGCCAGGCCCGCGTCGGCGTAGCCGAGCGCCTCCTCCGGGGCCAGGTCCGCCACCCGCTGGAACGCCTCTAAGGCCTGAGGGTACCGGTCCTGCTCCAGATAGGCCAGGCCCGTGTTCCGGTGGATCAGGACGTCCGCCGGCCCGGCGGCAAAGCAGAGGGCCGGGAGGAGAAGGCATACGAGTAACACCCCTCCCCCGCCCCCAAAAGCAGACCCCCCTCTTATCCCCCCCTGAAGGGGGGGAAGTAAGCCTGCTTCCCCCTTCCCCCTCGGGGAAGGGGGATCGAGGGGGATAGGTCGGTTCCTCATAAATTCCCACACACAAAAATGGCCCTGGACCTCTCCATCCAGAGCCTCTACCTCGCTCGTCAGACCACGATTTCCAGCCGTTTGAGGAGGGTCTCGTCGTAACCCTCGTACCGCTTGATGCAGAGGTTGCAGTCCGGGCAGGGGCGATCGTAACAGTTCTTGTGGACGCGCACCGGATACTGGCGCTTGAAGGCATTTTCACACCGCTCGGAGCAGAATTCGTAGCGATTCTGGTAGACCCCGAACGCCGCGTAGACGATGATCGGCGCCCACGCCTTCTCCGGCTCCCGGTCCGCCTTTTTGGCCTCCTCCACCCGCTTCAGGTGCTCGGCGTAGACCTCATCGAAGGGCTTCTCACACCAGTGGCAGACCCCCCGGGTCTCCCGCCGGTGCTGCTCCCGCCGTTCGTTCACCTCCTCCGGTCTCCACGTGAACTCGATGTGAGCGACGTTTTTCTTGTCGATCCGGGCGCTGATCACGTCGTTGGCCACGCACAGGACGTAGCCCCCTTTGGTGTCAAAGACCGCCTGGCAGGGGATCTTGGAGCCGTCGTTGAGATAGACGGCCGCCCCCCCCTTCTCAGGCATGATGAAGGTGGTCCAGCCGCAATGCGAACAGATGCTCGTGAACAGGTACTGGTGGAGCTTGCGACCGCAGTCGGGGCAGCGCCCCTCCTCCATGAGGCGAAGGTCTCTAAGGGAGCTTCGGGCCGCCTCTTGCACGGCCTTCTCCACCGCTTCCCTCGCCTCGTTGAGCGTCCGTTTCCCCTCCCTGGTCAGGACCGAGAGCGTCTCCTCGACCGCCTCCCCGTGATCGGCCAGGACAGGGGATCTCTCCTTGTATTGTTCGATGCCCTCCGGCCCTTTTTCCCGGGAGAACAGGCGTCTTAGCATACCGTTTTGTCTCCAGGGCGCCTCAGGCGCTCTCAGCGCGTCCGGGGGACTCGGACGGACGCTGCTGCCGCCGCCGGGCGATCTCCTCCTCCGACCAGGCGAACTCCTCGTAATTGACGTTGTTCTTGTCGATCTTCGCCCGCACGACGCCGTCGGTGATGCAGAGGATGTAGCCCCCCTTCGTGTCGAACGTCGTGCCGCACTCGAAGGTGGACCCGTCCTTCAGGTGGACAATGGTGTGCCCCTCCTCGGCGGTGATCGGCGCAAACCACCCGCAGTGGCTGCACACGCTGGTGAAGAGGAACTGGTTCAGCTTCCGGCCACAATCCGGGCAGCGCCCCTCCTCCATCAGCCGGAGGTCGCGCAGGGAGGTCTTGGCCGCCTCCTTGACCGCGGTCTCCACCTCCTCTATCGCCTCGTCGAGCATGCCCTCCCCCTCTTTGGACAGCAGGGAGAGGGTCTCCTCGACCTGCTCCTCCTGCCCCTCGATCACGATCTGCTTCTCGCGGGGGGGTTGTTGCTCCTTGGCCTGTTCCTCCTCCTTCTTTCCGAACAGCGATTTCAACATCCGCACGGCCTCCGATGAAAACCGAGTTGACAGGTTGGAACATGGGGACACACAGGAAATATATATGGATTTTCTCCCCTCAAGTCAACTTTTTTTAAGGGGGGCCTTACGCCGGCCCCCCCTGCCTCGCGGGGCGGCAAAAAGCCCTTGATGATGCGTGTTTTTTGTAGTAGATTGATAAGCAACATGACAGCCCCTTACCCTCCCCCAGCCTTGAAGAAAAGCCCTTATCCCCCCTCCCTCCCCCCACATGTGGGGGAGGGAGGGGGTCAGGGGGTGGGTGGGGGGCTGCACGAACCATGAGGTCCTCTTGCCCCACACCGGCCTTCGCATCGCCCTCGTCGGCTCTATCAACCGCGACACGATCCGCACCCCCGATGGGATGACCACGGAGAGTTACGGCGGCCTGCTCTACAGCATCCTCTCCCTCGCCGCGCTGACGGACGGGGGCGTGGAGGTCTTTCCGGTCTGCAACGTCGGTCAGGATGCGCAGGCGGCGGTGGCCGGGTTTCTGAGCCGCTCCCCCCTCGTGCAAGGCGACGGCGTCCGGTTCGTTCCGGACAGGAACAACCACTGCTTCCTCGATTACGACGCGGAGGGCCGCAAGCAGGAGACCTTGCAGGGCGGCGTCCCCCCCCTCACGTTTGAGCGCCTCTCCCCCTTCCTCGCGTGCGACGCCCTCTGTTTTAACTTTATTACAGGATTTGAGTTATCGGCAGAGACCCTCGAGCGGGTCCGCGCCTCCACGCACGCCCTGATCCTGATGGACGTCCACAGCCTGACCCTCGGCATCGACGAGCAGCGGCGGCGGTTCTGGCGGCGCCCCCCCGACTGGGAGCGATGGGTCGCCTGCGCCCGCGTCGTGCAGATGAACGAGCGGGAGGCCAGCCTCCTGTGGGGAGCGGACGTGACGCGCGGCGACGAGATGCGCCAGTTCGGGGAGCGCGTCCTGGGCCTCGGACCTTCCATCCTCATCGTCACCCGGGGGGCCCTGGGGTCCGACGCCCTGTTCCGGGGCCCGGACGGAGGGATCGAGTCCTTCCACGCCGCCGCGGCCCCCCCGGGGCCGCCCGTGGACGAGACCGGCTGCGGCGACGTCTTCCTCATGGGATTCACCGTCGAATACCTGCGCTCCCGCGACGTGCGCCGGGCCTCCGTCTTCGCCAACCGCGCCGCCGGCGCCAACTGCTGCCTGAGAGGGGTCGAGGAGATCGGGCGGATTCGAGAATACGTATGAACCGCTTGCTCAGCGCCTTGGCGGTTTGTCTGGTCTATCTTGTCTCCCCTGCCTCTGCCTCGGAGGGATGGGAACAACTCGAATCCGACCACGCCTCCGTGCGCTTCAGACCCCCGGACCGTCTCCTGGCCGATCGCGTCCGGCAGGACGTGGAGAACGGCTACCGCCACGTCTGCCGGAACCTGAGGCTCAGGGCGGACCTCCGGATCACCGTCTATCTGGCCCCCTCCGGCGCGGAGTTCGACGCCCTCACCGCCGGGGCCGTCCCGGACTGGGGCGTGGGGTGCGCCCTCCCGGGGCGCCGGACCATCGTCCTGCGCAGGGTCCCCGGCGCCCCCCAGAACCTCCGTGAGACGGTCTTTCACGAGGTCTCCCACCTCCTCCTGCGCAGCGGCGCCGGGGACCTGTCCGTCCCGACGTGGTTCGATGAGGGGGTGGCCATGTGGAACGCCTCGGAGTGGCGGTGGGGGCAGTCCTATGAGATGGCCTTCGCCGCCCTCTGGGGGGGCCTGATCCCTCTTCACAACGTCGATGACGTGCTGGCCTTTGCCTCCCCGAAGGCCCGGCTCGCCTATGCGGAGAGCTTCTTCGCCGTCTCGCACCTCGTCGACCTGGCGGGCCCCGACGCCCCGGCCCGGCTGCTGGAGGAGATGGGCGCCGGGCGGGCGTTCGAGGAGGCGTTTGCGCGGACCGCCGGCGCGACTCCGGAGGAGTTTGAGACGCGCTGGAAGAAGGAGGCGCACGAGCGATTCGGGCCGGTGGCGCTCCTGTCGGCCTCTCTCGACTTCTGGCTCCTCGTCACGGCGCTCTTTCTAACGGCCTACGTCGCCACAAGACTCCGCAACCGCCGCACGATCCGGCGTTGGGAGGCCGAGGAGGCGGAGCCGGTTGGCTCGTCCCTTCAGATCTACAAACCCTCTAACCCTGAGTCACACGCGATGGTTATAGGGGTGACCGGCGGCCTCGGTTCGGGCAAGACCTCCGTCTGCCGCCTGTTCGAGGCGCGCGGGGCGCTGGTGATCGAGGCCGACCGGGTCGGACGGGAGGTGGTCGAGGACCCGGACGTGTTGGAGGCGCTCGTCGCCGCCTTCGGCCAGGATATCGTGGAGGATGGCCGCCTGGACCGCCGACGCCTGGGGCAGAGGGCGTTTGCGGATGCCCCCTCGAACGAACGGCTCAACCGCATCGTCTGGCCCCCCCTCGTCCGGAAGCTCCGGGCCGACGTGGAGGCCGCCCTCCGGGAGCAGCCGGATCGCCCCGTGGTGGTGGACGCGGCCCTGCTGGTGGAGTGGGGGGACCTGAGCTGGCTCGACGCGCTCGTCGTCGTCACGGCGAGTGAACAGGCCCGCAAGGCCCGGATGATGGCCCGGATGGGCCTCTCCGGGGCGGAGGTGGAGGCCCGGATGCGGGCGCAACTCCCTGAGGAGGAGAAGGTCCGGCGGGCGGACTGCGTCATCGTCAACGACGGGACCTCGGAGGACCTGAGGACGCGGGCCTCTGAGGTCTGGGCGCGCCTGACCGCCGGTCAGACCCGGTAGGGACGCGATTGATCGCGTCCAGCGATTCATCGCACCCGAAGGAGATGACATCATGACAGCCGGTTCCATCCTCGTCGTCGACGACGACGACAACGTGCGCGACCTGGTCGTCCGCTACCTCAACGCGCAGGGCTACCGGACTGCCGCCGCCTCCTGCGGAGAAGAGGCCCTTCCCGCCCTGGACCGGCGCGACCTCGACCTGGTGATCACCGACTTCAACATGCCCGGCCTGAACGGGCTGGAGCTGGCCCGGAAGGCCCTCGCCTCCGACCCCGACCGCCCGGTCATCCTGATGACCGCCTTCGCCGACCTGGACAACGCGCGGAAATCGGTCTCCCTCGGCCTCTACGACTTCATCGTCAAGCCGTTCGACCTCGCCGACTTCAAAAAATCCATCACCCGCGCCCTCGACCACCGGCGCCTCGTGCTCCAGAACCGGGAGTACCAGCACAACCTGGAGCGGATGGTGGAGGAGCGGACGCAGGAGCTTCAGGAGGCCCTGAAAAAACTCCACCGCAAGGTCAGGGAGCTGGAGGGGCGCGACCGGCTCAACCAGCACCTCCTGACCGTGCACGCGCTGGAGGAGACGCTCCACGCGATCCTGGAGGCCATTCAGAGCGCCCTCGGCCTGGAGCGTGTGGTGATCTTCCTGCCCGACGCCTCCGGGAAGAGGCTGGAGCCTGCCGCCGGAACGGGCGTGCGCGCCCCGGAGGATTCCGCCCCCCCGGAGACGCTGCGCGGGATCTCCGGCGCGTGGGGCGGGGAGGCCGGAATCGCCGTGGAGCAGGCGTTCCGGGAGGGTCGCGCCGTCGAGCAGAAGGCCCCTCCGGGCAGCGTGGCCGTCCCGATGCTCCGTCTCGGCGAGACCGTGGGCGTGATCTTCGCGCAGAACCCATTCAGCGGCAGACCCCTCGCTGAAGAGGACGCGCAGGCCCTGGCGAGCCTGGCGGCGCAGGCGGCCGTCGCCGTCAGCGACGCCCGGCTCTACGGCAACAGCGAACAGTGGCGCACGGCGCTGGACAACCTGGGGAACACCTGATGGACGACCGGAAGGACAAACCTGAGCGGGAGCAGGCGTCCGACGGCCCGGATGAGGAGGTCAACCTCGACGCCATCGACCGGTTCCTGAAAGACGGCCTCGACGCCATCCCGGTTGAAAAGGTCTCCGGCGACCGCCTTCAGGCGCAGGTCGTCGCCCCCCTGGACCTGGGGCAGACGAAGCTGCAAGCCCCCGAGGCTGCGCCCCTCCTCGAAGAGCCCGTCCAGAAGCATGCCGCCGAATTGGACCCGGGATTGTCCACCCTCCTGCTCCGCGAGGGGTTCGGGGACATGGAGATCCGCATCTCCCCGGACCGGATGATCGCCTCCCTGGCGGTGTTTGAGCCCCGCCGCCCGGACATCTCGGCGGAGGAGGTCGTGGCCGTTCTCGAGAGGAATCACATCGTCTTCGGGATCGACGAGCGCGCCATCCGCTCCGTGCTCCGGGCCGCCGCCAAACGCGGAAGGGTGGAGCTCAACGTCATCATCGCGCAGGGCATCCCGGTGGTGGAGGGCCAGGACGCCCGGTTCCTGCTCGCGTGCCTGGACGACAGGCCGGAGGAGGTGGGCGCCGCCCCGGAGCTGACGGAGGGCGTCCTGAAAGAGATGGAAAAGGTCCGCAAGGCGTTCCGGGACGGCATCGACTACCTGCGGGAGGAGCCCCTGCGAGCCGTCCGCGTGGCGCCGGGGGAATGTGTCCTCCGCAAGCTCCCGTGCCAGGAGGGCGTGAAAGGCACGTCCATCCTCGGCGTGGAACACCTGCCCAAAAGCGGCCATGACATCCCCCTCAAGGCCGGCCCCAACACGCGACTGTCCGACGACGGCCTCCATTTCCACGCAGAGGCCCTCGGCTACCTCATCGTCCACGAGGAGCGCGTCTCGGTCGTCACGCCCATCCTCCTGTCTAAAGACAGGATGACCGCCTATTTCGTCAACCTGCCTCCCCTCGGCCCTTCCCGCCCGATCTCCGAGGGGCGCCTCCGGGAGGCCCTCGTGAAGATGGGCGTCACGCACGGCGTCGACGAGCGGGCCATCGCCCGCCTCTGCGCCGGGGAGGCCGACGAGCGAATGGTGGTCATCGCCCAGGGGGCGGCCCCGGCGGTCGGGATGGACGGTCAGTCGCAGATGCAGGTGGACGTGGTCCTGCAACCTGGAAAGGTCCTTGAAGACGGCACCATCGACTTCAAGGAGCGGAATTCACCCCCCAGTATCCCTGCCGAGACCCTGATCGCCCTCTACACGAAGGCCACGAAAGGGGTCCCCGGCGTCACCGTCACCGGCGCCCCCGTCAGGGCGGACAACGGCAAGGACGCGCGCCCCCGCGCCGGGGCCAACGTGCGCCTCCAGGAGGAGGGGGAGATCGTCCAGTTCTTCGCCGGCACGGCCGGGCGCGTGGTCTTCTCCAAAAACAGGCTCTCCGTCCACGCCGGCTACCTGGTGCAGGGGGACGTCGACTACAGGACCGGAAACATCAACTTCGCGGGGGATGTGGAGGTGGCGGGGACGGTCAGAACCGGCTTTGCCGTCAGGGCCAGCGGGTCTGTCACCATTGCAGGCAGCGTGGAGATGGGGGCGCAGGTGGAGGCCGGGGAGGACCTGGTCGTGAGCCACGGCATCGTGGGGCAGACCACCGCCGTGAAGGCCGGGGGCGACCTCCTCGCCCGGTTCATCGCCAACGCCAGGGTCGAGGTGGGCGGGGATATCGTCGTGGGGAGCTACGTCCACAACGCCGCGGTGAGCGCAGGCGGTCACATCCGGGTCCACGGCCGGGGCCGGCTCAGACGCAACACCAGCGCGGTGGTGGGCGGGAGCCTGCTGGCCGTGGAGGGCATCCGGGTCGCCTCGGCCGGCTCCACGTTCGGCAGCCAGACGCGCCTGATCGCCGGGGTGGACCCCCGCGACATCGAGCGGTTGCAGAAGATCAAGGCCGGCGTCTCGTTCTGCGACACCAACAGCGTCCGCATCCTCCGCACCCTTCGCGTCACGGCCCTCACCCCCGAAAGCCTCCGCCAGGCCATCCAGAACGCCCCCCCCTCCAAACGGGGCGTCTTCCTGCTCCTGGTGTCCAAGCTCCAGGAGCTGGCCAGGCATCGCCGGAAGTTTCTTGAAGAACAGGAGCAGACCCGACAGCGCCAGGTTGAGCTCCTCCGGCAGGCCCTCGTGCGGGTGGATGGAATCGCCTTCCCCGGCGTCCGGGTGGAGATCGGGGAGGTCGCCTCCCCGGTGCTCTCCGCCCTCGAAGGGGTCTCTTTCCGCCTGGACGCCAAAGAACGAAAAATCACGCTCGGAGCTATAATAGAGAGCATGGTGTGACAAAGCCCCCAGCCCTCCCCCCTACCCCCTCCCTCCCCCACATGTGGGGGGAGGGAGGGGGCGCCAAGTGTCTTTCCGCCAGGTCCGGGGGAGGGAAGGGGGGCGTTGCTCATTGCTGATTTCATACCCAGGAATCAACCCATTACCGATAACGCCCCTCACAACCTGAAAAAGACCCCTCTGTATGACGCCCACGTGGCCGCCGGCGCGCGGATGGTGGCGTTCGGCGGATGGCTGATGCCCGTGCAATACACCGGCATCACGGAGGAGCACGTGGCCGTCCGCACGAGGGCCGGCCTGTTCGACGTCTCCCACATGGGGCAGGTGGAGGTCCGGGGCGCCCCCGGCGCCGCGTTCCTGGACCATCTCCTGCCCAACCACGTGGGGGCGCTCAGGCCGGGCGGTGTCCTCTACACCCCGATGTGCAACGAGGCCGGCGGCATCCTCGACGACCTCCTCGTCTACCGGCGGGGCGAGGCGGACTACCTGCTCATCGTCAACGCCAGCCGGAAGGACGCCGACCTCGCCTGGATCGAGGCCCAGGCCGGAGAGTTCAAAGGCGTCTCGGTCGCGGATGCCTCCGACCGATATGCGATGATCGCCCCGCAGGGCCCCGACGCGGAGGCCATCCTGAGCCGCCACGCGGACGCCGACCTGTCGGCCCTCGAATACTATCACTTCATCCCCGCCCGCATCGCCGGGATCCAGGCCCTCATCTCCCGGACCGGCTACACGGGCGAGGACGGGTTCGAGGTCCTCTGCCCCTGGGCGGAAGGCCCGAAGGTCTGGGACCTGCTGTTGCAGGAGGCCGACGGCAAGAGGGCGGTCCCGGCGGGCCTCGGCGCGCGCGACACCCTCCGCCTGGAGGCGGGCTACGCCCTCTACGGCAGCGACCTGAGCGAGGAGACCACGCCCCTGGAGGCGCGGCTCCGGTGGACGGTCCGCTTTGACAAGCCGGACGACTTCGTCGGCAGGGCCGCCCTCCTCAAACAGCAGGACGTCTCGCGCCGCCTCGTCGGCCTGCGGATGACCGAGCGGGCCATCCCCCGCAGCCATCAGCGCATCCTGAGCGCCGACGGCGATGCCCTCGGCGAGATCACCAGCGGGACCTTCTCCCCCACGCTCAGGGCGGGCATCGCCCTGGGCTACGTCCGGCGCGGCTTCCACAACCCCGGCACGCCGCTCTCCATCGAGATTCGAACGGACCGGAAAGGGGCGGAGGTGGTCCGTCTCCCCTTTGTGAATTCACACGTCAAGACCACGCACAATTAAGAGGCGCAACGCATGAACTACACGCCACACACACAACCAGAGATCAACCGGATGTGCGGGGCGCTGGGGATCGGTTCTCCGGCGGACCTGTTCAACGTCGTCCCCGGCCCCCTCAGGATCGACGGCCTCAACCTGCCGCGCGGCCTGACGGAGATGGAGGCGATGGCCCACCTGAGCGCCGTCGGCGCGGAGTTGCGGTCCCGCGCCCCGGCGCTCTCGTTCGTCGGCGGCGGGGCCTACGAGCACTTCATCCCCTCGGTCGTCCCGGAGGTCATCGGCCGGGGGGAGTTCTACACGGCCTACACCCCCTACCAGCCGGAGGTGAGCCAGGGCACGCTCCAGGTGATCTTCGAGTTTCAGACGATGATCTGCGAGCTCACGGGCATGGAGGTGGCCAACGCCTCGATGTACGACGGGGCCTCGGCCCTGGCGGAGGCCGTGCTGATGGCCGTCCGGCTCAACGGAGGCCGGCGCGTCCTGCTGCCGCGCAGCCTCCACCCCTTCCACCGGCGGGTGGTGGAGACCTACACGCGCGGGATCGAGCTGGAGATCGTCGACCTCCCCTGGTCGGAGTCGGGGGCCCTGGACCCCGCGCAGGTCGAGTCCCGGCTCTCGGACGACGTGGCGGCGGTGGTCGTGCAGAACCCGAACTTCCTCGGCATCCTGGAGCCCATCGACCGGATCGGGGCGCTGCTGAGGGACCGGAAGACCGCCTTCGTGGCCTCCGTCAACCCCATCTCCCTCGGCGTCCTCCGGCCCCCGGGGGACTTCGGGGCGGACATCGTGGTGGGAGACGGCCAGCCCCTCGGCATCCCCCTCAGCTTCGGCGGTCCCTACGTCGGGTTCTTCGCCACGCGGGACGCCCACGTGCGGAAGATGCCGGGCCGGATCGTGGGAGAGACCGTGGACCACACCGGACGCCGGGGGTTCGTGCTGACCCTCCAGACCCGCGAGCAGCACATCCGGCGCGAGAAGGCCACCTCCAACATCTGCACGAACCAGGCCCTCTGCGCCACGGCCGCCACGGTCTACCTGGCCTCTCTGGGACCCCAGGGCCTCAGAGAGGTGGGCCACCTGAACTGGGCCCAGAGCCACCGGATGGCGAAGGCCCTCTGCGGCCTGCCGGGCGTGAAGCGGGCCTTCTCCGCCCCGTTCTTCAACGAGTTCGCCGTCACCACGCCCCACAGGGCGTCCGACACCCTGGCCCGGCTGCGGGCGAAGGGGATCGAGGCCGGCCTCGACCTGGGTCGCTTCTATCCCGACCTGGATCGCTCCATTTTAATCTGCGTGACCGAGACGAAATCTGACGAAGACATCGAAAAGGCCGTGGCGGCCTGGAGGGAGGTGCTGTGATGGCGGGGCGTCCTGACACGAATCACGAACCACGAACCACGAACCACAAAATGGAGAGTCGTCTGATCTTCGAGAAGGGGAGCCCGGGCCGGCGGAGCGCGTCCTACCCGGCGGCGGAGGATCTCACGGAGGACATCCCGGCGGACCTGCGTCGGGAGGCGGCCCCGGCCCTGCCGGAGGTGGGGGAACTGGAGCTGATCCGCCATTACGTGCAGTTGTCCCACAAGAACTTCAGCATCGACACGGTCTTCTACCCCCTGGGGTCCTGCACGATGAAGTACAACCCCAAGGTCCACGAGCGCGTGGCGCGGATGCCGGAGTTTGCGGGCCTTCACCCCCTGACCTCGGAGGACCACGCCCAGCCGATGCTCCGCCTCCTGTTCGACATGGGTGAGGTCCTGAAAGAGGTCACGGGCATGGACGGCATCACCTTCCAGCCCTTCGCCGGGGCGCACGGGGAGTTCGTCGGCATCTCCGTCATCGCGGCGCACCACCGGGCCCAGGGGAACCGGAAGCGGGTCGTGTTGACGCCGGAGTCCGCGCACGGCACCAACCCCGCCACCGCGGCCATGTGCGGCTACACCGTGCAGCCCCTCAGGACCGACCCGCGCGGGATGGTGGACCTGAGCGACCTGAAGGCCAAGATGAACGGCGAGGTGGCCGCCATCATGCTCACCAACCCAAACACCTTCGGCATCTTTGAGACGGACATCCTGGAGATCGCCGAGGTCGTCCACCGGGGCGGCGGCCTGCTCTACTACGACGGCGCGAACCTGAACGCCCTCCTGGGCCAGTGCCGGCCCGGAGACATGGGGTTCGACGTGGTCCACATGAACCTCCACAAGACCTTCACCACCCCGCACGGCGGCGGAGGCCCCGGCGCGGGCCCCGTGGGCGTGAAGGCCCACCTCCTCCCCTACCTCCCCGTGCCCGTCCTCGTGAAGGAGGGCGACCGCTACCGGCTCGACGACGACCGCCCGCAATCCATCGGCAAGGTGAGCGGCTTATACGGCAACGCCGGAATGGTCCTGCGGGCCTACGTCTACGCCCGGATGCTGGGCGCGGAGGGCATGCGCAAAACCTCCGAGATGGCCGTGCTCAACGCCAACTACGTCCGGGCGCGGCTCCTGAGCCACTACGAACAGAAGTACAAAACGCAGCCCATGCACGAGACCGTGCTCTCCGCCTCCAGACAGAAGCGGGAGAGCGGCGTCTCCGCCCTGGACGTCTGCAAGCGCCTGATCGACTGCGGCATCCACCCCCCCACGGTCTACTTCCCGCTCCCCACCGTCGTGCCGGAGGCCCTGCTGATCGAGCCGACAGAGACCGAGACCCTGGAGCAGCTCGACGCCTTCGTCGACGCGATGGTCAGGATCGCCCAGGAGGCGAAGGAATCGCCGGACCTCCTCCGCGAGGCCCCGCACCACACCCCCGTGGGCCGGCTCGACGAGGCCCGCGCCGCCCGACAGCCGGTGTTGAGGTGGAAAAGAGGATGAGGAGTTTATTGCGTCGGAGGGGCAGAGATCGTATCTTACAGGTGGGTCAGCGCAGGAGGATTAACTCACGATCTTGAGGAGCGGTGAAGAAGAAACATGCCAACTGCCTTGCGGACCGGGCCCTATCGTTTCTATTTCTACTCCTATGATTGTGCTGAACCTCGGCATATGCACGTTGACCGAGAGAAGATGAGTGCCAAGTTTTGGCTTGACCCTGACGTATCGCTGGTTGAAAACCACGGTTTCGGCCGTAAAGAATTGCGTAACATTGAGCAAATTGCGCGAAAAAATATGGAGAGGTTACGGAATGAATGGGATGCCTTCTGTGGCGATTACACTCGCATTACCTAGAGTAGTAAACGCCAAGATTACTGCCGATACGCTCACTGTGGACTTGGAAGATGGGCGCACGATTTCTGTGCCCATCGGCTGGTATCCACGCCTGATTCATGGAACAATGGCAGAACGCGTCAACTTTCAGATTAGTAGCGCTGGTTATGGCATCCATTGGCCTGACTTAGACGAGGATATTGGTGTCGAAGGCTTGGTGCTTGGCAAAAGGTCTACGGAAAGTCCAGCCTCGTTTGAGCGATGGCTTCAGCGAAGGAAGAAGGCTCGGCGTCAAAACAAGACACGTTAAACGATTCCTATCCTGCTCAATGCGCCTCCAGCCAGTTCTCCCCCACGCCCACCTCCACCTGCACCGGCACGGACAGGGGCAGGGCCCCCTGCATCTCCCGAACGACGATCTCCCGCACCCGCTCCACCTCCCAGCGCGGGACCTCGAACACGAGTTCATCGTGCACCTGGAGGATCATCCGCGTCTTTAAGCCCGCCCCCCTCAGCGCCCGGCGGACGCGCACCATCGCTACCTTGATCATGTCCGCCGCGCTCCCCTGGATCGGCGAGTTCGTGGCCGTGCGCTCCCCGAACGCCCGCGTGTTGGCGTTCGTGCTGGCCAACTCCGGCAAAAAGCGCCGCCTCCCCAGCATCGTCGTGACGTAGCCCCGCTCCGTGGCCTCCTTCACGGCCCGGTCCAGATACGCCCGCACGCCCGAATACGTCTCAAAATACCGCTCGATAAACGCCTGCGCCTCCCTGCGCGGGATGCCCAATCGGCCCGCCAACCCGAATGCCCCCATGCCGTAGACCACCCCGTAGTTGATCGTCTTCGCCCGCCGCCGCATCTCCTCCTGCACGAACGCCGGCATCAGGTTGAACATCAGCGACGCCGTCCGCACGTGGATGTCCTCTCCGGACCGGAACGCCTCGATCAGCGCCCCGTCCTGGGACAGGTGCGCCAGGATGCGCAGCTCGATCTGCGAGTAGTCCGACGAAAGCAGGACGTGATCCCTGTCCCGCGGAACAAACGCCTTCCGGATCTCCCGGCCCGTCTCCGTCCGGATCGGGATGTTCTGGAGATTCGGGTTGCTGCTGCTCAGCCGCCCCGTCGCCGTCACCGTCTGGTTGAAAGAGGTATGGATGCGCCCCGTCTCCGGATGGACCAGCTCCGGCAGCGTGTCCACGTAGGTCGATTTGAGCTTCGCGAGCTGCCGGTGCTCCAGGATGCGCCGGGGGAGCTCGTGGTCCAGGGCCAGCTCCTCCAGGACGCTCACGTCCGTGGAGTAACCCGTCTTCGTCTTTCGCTTCCTCGGCAGGCCCAGCTTCTCGAACAGGATGCGGCCCAGCTGCTGCGTGGAGTTGATGTTGAACGCCTCCCCGGCGATGCGGTGGATCTCCCCCGCCAGCCGCCCCAGGTCCCGCTCGAACGCCTGCGACATCTCCCGCAGGAACGGCACGTCCACCGACACGCCCGCGAGTTCCATATCGGCCAGCACCCCCACGAGCGGCGCCTCCACCTCCCGCAGCAGGTCCGCCGCCCCCGCCTCCGCCACCTTCGGCTCCAGGGCGACCTTCAACCGGAGCGCCACGTCCGCGTCCTCGGCGGCGTACGCGCACGCCTTCTCCACCGGGACCTCCGCGAAGCTGACCTGCTCCTTCCCCTTGCCGATCAGGTCCGAGATCGGGATCGTCTGATGGTCCAGGTAGGCCAGGCTCAGCGCGTCCAGCCCGTGGGGCCGATCCGGGTCGATCAGGTAGGAGGCGACCATGGCGTCGAAGGCCACGCCCTCCAGCCCGACCCCGTGCCGCCGGAGGACCATGTCGTCATATTTGAGATTCTGCCCGCACTTCGGGATGGCCGGGTCCTCTAACACAGGCCGCAGGCGCCCCAGGACCTCCCGCAGGTCTAAGTTGGGGCCGGCCGTGTGGCCCACCGGGATGTAGAACCCCTCGTTCGGTGCGACCGAGACCGCGATCCCCACCAGCCTGGCCTTCATCGCGTCCGTGTCCGTCGTCTCGGTGTCCACAGAGACTACAGGGGCCTCCCGCATCCGTTTCACCAGCGCCTCCAGCGCCCCCAGCGAGTCGATCAGCGCGTAGGTCGCCCGCGTCTCGGCCTTCCCTGCCGGGGCCGTCGGGGCGATCTGGCCCAGCAGCCGGGTGAACTCCAGCTCCCTGAACAACTCCGCCAGCGCCTCCGTGTCAAACGCCCCGGCCCGCATGCCCTCCAGGTCCAGGCGCACCGGCGCATCCTGCCGGATCGTGACGAGTTCTTTCGACTTCCGGGCCAGGTCCGCATACGCGATCAGATTCTCCCGGACCTGCCTCTTGGTCACCCGCTCCGCCTGCGCCAGCGCCTCCTCCACCCCCCCGAACTCCTGCACGAGCGCAATGGCCGTCTTCTCCCCCACCTTCGGCACGCCGGGCACATTGTCCGAGGCGTCCCCCATCAGCGCCAGCACGTCCACCACCCGCTCCGGACCCACCCCGAACTTCGCCTTCACCCCCTCGGCGTCGGTCCACGCGTCATCGCGGGGATCATACAGCCGCACGTGCGGCCCCACGAGCTGCATGAAGTCCTTGTCCCCACTCACGATGGCGGCCTCCAGCCCCTGCGCCACGGCCTGCCTCGCCAGGGTGGCGATCAGGTCGTCCGCCTCAAACCCCTCCTGCTCCACGATGGGGACCCGCATCGCCTCCACGACCTGCCGCACGCGCGGGAGCTGGTCGCGCATGTCGTCCGGCATCTTCTGCCGGGTGGCCTTGTAGTCCGCGTACATCTCGTGTCGGAAGGTCGGCTTGCCCGTGTCAAAGGCCACGGCGATGTAGTCCGGGGCCTGGTCCCGCAGGATCTTGAGGAGGCTGTTCGCGAACCCGAACGTGGCGCTGGTGTTCTCCCCCTTCGAGTTGATCAGCGGGCTGCGGATGAACGCGAAGTAGGAGCGGTAGGCCAGGGCCGAGCCGTCGATCAGGAAGATGCGCTTTCGGTCAGGCATGGAACCCTCCGTCTAATCTCATAAAGCACCACCGTCTCCATCCGGCCCGACACGCGGCCCGCGCGGGCCGTTCGCCACCGGCGCCGGACGGTCAGGCCGTTGCGGTCGAGGAGATCCCCCACATGCGCCAGCGCCCCGTCCCCCGTCCGCTCGAACACGTCCGCGTAGAGCAGCCAGACCGTCCCCCCGGCCTTGAGATGGTCCGGGACCCCCTCGAAGAACCTGGCGATGACCCGCCCGTCGTCGTAGAGCGCGGCCTCGTAGGCCGTGCGGGGCGCGCCGCGCAACCAGGGGGCGTTGAACAGGACGTGATCGAACCGCCGCCCCTCGACGCCGTCGAACATGTCGCAGGGGTCGCGGACCTCCACGAGATCCTCCAGCCCCAGCCTCCGGGCGTTGAGGCGGGCGTTGCGCGCCGCCTCGCGGTTCCGGTCCGTGGCCGTGACCCGCGCCCCCCGGCGGGCGGCGATGAGGGCCAGGACCCCGGTCCCCGCCCCCACGTCTAAGACCCTCTCCCCCGGCCCGATCTCCGCGTACCCCGCGAACAGGTCCACGACCTTCTGGTCCACCGGCGCAAACACCGTCGGAAAGACCACGAGAGAGGCGTCCAGCGCCGTGATGAAGACCCCCTCCTCAAGACGCTTGATATCGGACGCAATTCTGAGTATCTTTCGCAGAGGCGTCAGGAGAGGCGTCCCGCACGGATAGTCCGCGCCCCCTTCCAGCCAGGGCGTCAGGTCTCGCCGCCCTGCAAAAGGCCCCCCTGTCACGCCCTGCATCCGTCCGTTCTGCACGACGACCGTCAGCCGGTGGAGGGCGCTCCGGATCGCGGCCTGTTCCTGCCTCCCCCGCTCAAAGCGGTTGGGGATGCCCTGGAAGGCGTCCCGGTGGATGATCCCCCTCCCCAGCCGGTCCAGGTACTTCAGAATGCCCGTGGCGCGGACAAAATCCCCTTTCAGGACGACCACCGCCCCGGCGCGGATGCGCCCCAGGACGGCGCTCGGCGGCGTAATCGCGTCCGTGACCAGGACCTCGGCGGAGGTCGGGATGAGCGGCCAGAACTCGTAGGGGATGCAGGCGCGCCCCAGGCCGGGGACTTCGACAGAATAACGCTCTCGCTGCCGCTGCGCCTCGGCCCTCAGCAGATCGCAAAGTTGGATGATGAGGTCTTTTGTACACATCGAATTTTTGCAGACCTAACCCCCTCAGTCCCCCTTCCCCAGAGGGGAAGGGGGAAGACAAAACCTTCTCAGATTTCTTCTCCCCCTCTCCCTCTGGGAGAGGGGGCCGGGGGGAGAGGTCTGAGGACGAGGCGATTGGATGAACGACGCAGACACAACCCTCTCCGCCCTGAAAGATCGCCTGGCCGCCTTCGTGCGGGAGCGCGACTGGGAGCAGTTCCACGCCCCGAAGAACCTGGCCATGTCCATCGCCATCGAGGCGGCGGAGCTGATGGAGCGGTTCCAGTGGCTCACCCCGGAACAGTCCTGCGCCGTGACGCCGGAGGATAAAAGGAAGATTCAGGAGGAGGTCGCCGACGTGGTCATTTATGCCCTCTACCTGTGCAACCGGCTGTCCATCGACCTGACCGGGGCCATTCTCGCCAAGACCGAACGGAACGCGACCCGCTACCCCGCCCACCTCGTCCGGGGCCGGGCCGATCATACACCGTCAGAAGGAGGTCCTCCATGAGCGTAGCCACCCCCCGAAGGCGCTCTCGCCCCCCCACCAACGGAAAGTCGAAACGCGCCCGCCAGCGGCAGCCTGCGCCCCAGCCGCCCCCTGCCGGGCCGGCGAAGGCCCTCCGCCTGATCGACTGCGACGTGCACCACGCCAACCGCAAGCCGGAGGACCTCTTCCCGTTCCTCCCCCGGCACTACGTCGAGTACATCAAGGACTTCGGCACGATGATGCCCGGCGTCGGCTACACCAACATGCCCGGCGCCGGGGCCCGACAGGACCTCTGGACCGACCTGGACGTCAACCCCTCCACGGTCGTGGACGTGGCCCGGAAGAGACACCTGGACGCCTACGGCATCGACATCGCCATCCTGACCGGCGGCCCCTACGCCGCGGCCGTCCACCCCGAGGCCGACTATGCGGCGGCCTACTGCCGGGCGTTCAACGACTGGACGCTGGAGACGTGGGTGGCCGCAGACCCGCGCTTCCGGGCCTCCATCCACGTCTCGCCCGCCGACCCGGCGCAGGCCGCCTCCGAGGTCGACCGCCTCGGCCCGCGCCCCGAATGCGTGCAGGTGATGATGCCCGCCGGCGCGCGCATGCCCTACGGCAACCGCTTCTATCACCCCATCTACGCCGCGGCCGAGCGCCACCGCCTGCCCGTCTGCGTCCACTTCGGCGCGGAGGGCGCGGGCGTCGCAGCCCCCCCCACGGCCGCCGGCTACCCCTCCTACTACCTGGAGATGCGGATGGCCCGGCCCCAGATCGCCATGGCCCACGTCGTCAGCCTGATCTGCGAAGGGGTGTTCGAGAGATTCCCCGGCCTCAAGTTCCTGTTCATCGAGCACGACACCTTCTGGGTGCCCGGCCTGATGTGGCACATGGACGCCGACTGGAAGGCCGTGCGGGACTACACACCGTGGGTGAAGCGCCTGCCGAGCGACTACATCCGCCAGCACATCCGCTTCGGGTCGCAGCCCATGGAGCAGCCGCCCACCGCGGCGGACCTGAAGACCTTCCTGGCCTGGCTGCACGCGGACGAGATCCTGGTCTACGCCAGCGACTACCCGCACTGGGACTGGGACGAGCCTGCCACCTTCCTCTCCGGCGTCGACGAAGACCTCCGGCGGCGCATCCTGGTCGAGAACGCGAAAGCCCTCTACGGGTTCTGAGATGCCGCGCGAAAAGCGAACCCGCCAAGTGGTCGCCCCTGCGGCGGACCTGCCCCCCGGCCAGCGGAAGGTCGTGAAGATCGAGGGCCGGGAGATCGGCGTCTTCAACGTCAACGGGGCCTTCTACGCCCTCCGGAACGCCTGCCCGCACAGGGGCGGCCCCCTCTGCCTGGGCCGGCTCCGCCCGCTGGTCGTGGCCCCGGGCGTCTACTGCATCGCCCACGAGCGCGAGGGCGAGGTGCTCAAGTGCCCCTGGCACAACTACGAGTTCGACATCCGGACGGGACAGGCGCTCTTCGATCCCCGCCTCCGGGTCAGGACCTATCCCGCCCGCCGGGAAGGGGACGAGATCGTCATTTACACGGAGTAGGAGTTGAACATGGTCGTCGTCGACGTGGAGCCGAGCGGCAACTTGAACATGGCCCTCCAGCAGGTGTTCAAGGACCTCAGTGAGGCCCGCCCCATCCGGCGCATCTTCACCACGCTCCGCAGGGAGGAGGGGGAGGAGTGCTTTATCACGGGCTGGTCCGCGGACGAGGACGCCCCCTGCGCCGTGTTCATCCAGAAGGTGGAGGACTCGAGCTGCGGCGTCTCCTTCCTGGTCTACAGCGAGGGGAACGGCGGCGTGCGCCTCCGGTCCGTTACCTGCGACGAGCCCTGGTCCCCCGACAGCCCGAACCAGTGGGGAGAGCCCTACCTGTTCATCGCCGACGCGGCGGATATGAGGGAATAGACGCGGGAGAAATCGGCCCCCACCCTCCCCCAGCCCAGCGGCAAAGCCCTGGATACCCCCTCCCTCCCCCACGTGTGGGGGGAGGGAGGGGGTATGGGGGTGGAAGGGGGGGGTCTTCCGCCTTTTCAATATCCATGCACATAGTGCCCTGCCGCCGGGAACCAGATCGTGTCCACCAGGCAGGAGAGGCCCACGGACAGGACGTAGCCGATGATCAGGCCGTAGAAAAAGGGGCGGGCGCGGCGGTAGAGGGCGATGCCCCCGAAGCGCAGGAGGAGGAGCTTGAGCAGCCACGTGATGAAAATGGTCAGCGCATACAACTGGAGATAGCCGTTGAACTGCAGGACAAGCCCGATGGGGTGCAGGGGCCACCAGGTGTAGCGGGTCTGCATAAAGCTCAGGGCCGCAGCTAAGGCCCCGCCCAGGACCCAGACGGCCATCTTGCCGGGGTCGGGCAGGGTCCGGAGCGCCTCGTTGATCGCCGCCGCCGCCGCGTTGTACGTGGAGACCGCCCCCCCTTCCAGCGCCCACGTCTGAAAAGAGGCCCCCCCCTCCGAATAACAGAGGTGCAGGGTGTAGACCACGGCCGCCAGCAGCCCCGCTAAGAAGGCCAGCAGAACGGCAATGAACAACCTCCCCCTGCCCACCTGCCCAGGCTCCGTCATCTTCAGGATATGGGGGATCGCGGGCGGGATGCGCCACCCGCCTAAGATGCGCCAGTTGACCAGCCGGAAGCCCACGATCGTGGCCTCCGACATCGCGGCGGTGCCCGCAAAGACCTCCGGCATCTCCGACCCCCAGCTCGGAAACATGTAGCCGAACCCGGAGGCGGCCAAGTACTTCATCGTGGCGAACAGCCCGAGCCAGAAAAAACCGAGCCAGGCCACGGCCATGCCGGGGCTGAACCCCACGCGACAGAGCCATCCCACGAGCGTCGTCGCGCCCAGGAGGACCAAAAGCAGGGCGGTCCGGTAGGTCACCAGGGTGGTGACGGCCTCTGACGGATCGGGCCTCCACGCCTTCCGGAAGACCTCCCGCAGGTGCCGGCGGGCGATCCAGACGGACCAGAGGACTAAGAAGGTCATCGCCCCGTGTGCAGACAGGTCGCCGATCTGCGCGGGCGTGGCCGTCTGGTTCGGCAGGCCCACCGTGAACCCCGTCCGCCCCATGCCGTAGAGGAGGACCAGGCCGACTAAGTAGCAGGACCAGAGGCTGAACAGGATATTCAGGTCGCACAGGAAGGTGAACCCGATGACCGTCGGCAGGATGCGGTAGGAGAGTTCCGGGAAGAGCCGGGAGACGGAGGCGCCCCTCGGTCCCGTTGACCCGTAGTAGGGGTCGAAAATGCCGATGTGGGGGAACCCCAGGATGAAGTAGCCGACGATGTTCCAGAGGTGTGGGAACAGCACCAGGGCCGTCCCGAACCAGAACAGCCGGTCCTTCACAAACCCCGGCCAGCCCCCCCTCCCGTCGAAGTCCGATGTCAGATCGAGCGGGACGGCGGCCATCGGGAAGGTCAGCCGCTCGTGCTCGGCCCACTGCCGTTGGAAGACGACCCCGATGCCCACGGCCATCAGGAGGAGGCTGAGCGCCGCCACGAACGCCCAGAAGACCGGGACGAGCCAGGCCCCCCAGGGCACGCCCACGCCCTCCGGCAGGCCCACGTAGAACCACTCCGTCACCCCCCGGTCGTCCAGCGGATACATCCACCACGGCAGCAGGTCGAAGACCAGCTCCCGCCACCGGTTCTCCGGCGAGGCGAAGTAGCGCGGGGCGGACAGGCCGCCCACCCACTGCGTGATCCAGGTGTAGCCCGCGAACGACCCCCCCACCCAGACCATGCCCAGGATCACTAAGAGTTCCGTCCGGCGGAGGGCCCACCGGGGCGCGAACCGCTTCAGGAGGGTGTTGACTAAGAGCCACGTCACGAACGGCAGGAGCGCCGTCATGGGGAGGTTCGACATGGCCATGTGCGCCGAC